>QWCH01001959.1_pt1 | contig 35694 bp, 28 predicted proteins | sample 1972671 | NCBI WGS metagenome assembly QWCH01 (sample SAMN09866713, study PRJNA288562) | Human gut metagenome isolate term3_stool, whole genome shotgun sequencing... | isolation source: gut | host: Homo sapiens | place: USA: California
TTCTTTCAAGCTGATGGAGTTCACGATACATTTCCCTTGCGAATTTTTCAATCCTGCAAGAATGGTTTCCCATTTCGACGAATCGATCATCAAGGGTGCCTTGGCTATATCCGGTTCGTTGCTGATTATACGAATGAAGCGTTCCATTTCCGCCGTGCCGTCCAGCATGGCATCGTCCATGTTGATGTCTATGATGGACGCTCCCGCCTCGATTTGTTTGCGGGCGATGATAGCGGCTTCCGTGTAATTCTTTTCCCGTATCAGACGGGCGAATTTGGCGGAACCTGCTACGTTGGTGCGTTCCCCGATATTGATAAAATTGCTTTGCTCTTTATCAACAATTACAGTTTTCAGTCCGCTCACTTTCAACCGGTGTTCCGAAACCGGGATTTCACGGGGAGGGATGTTTTTCAACACTTCGGCGATAGCCCGAATGTGTTCGGGTGTCGTTCCGCAACATCCGCCCGCGATGTTGATTAACCCTTCTTTTGCCATATTTTGCAGGCATTGTGCCGTGAATTCGGGAGATTCGTCGTATTCACCCATTTCGTTGGGAAGCCCGGCATTCGGGTAGATGCTGATCGCGCAAGGTATATGTGGCGCCAGCTCCCGGATGAATTGGTGTAATTCTTTTGCCCCGAACGAGCAGTTTAACCCGAAACTCACGATGGGGTAGTGGGACAAACTGGTGAACAGTGCATCCAGTGATTGCCCTGTCAGCGTACGACCGCTTTTGTCGTTGATCGTTGCCGAGAGCATCACGGGGAGTTGTGTCCCGCGTTCCTCCTGTACTTTGGCGATAGCATACAAGGCTGCCTTGGCATTCAGGCCGTCATAAATGGTTTCCACGAGCAAGAGATCTACGCCTCCCTCGATTAGTGCGGTAACTTGGGTAGTGTAAGCCGCGACTAATGTGTCGAAGTCCACGATACGGTAGGCGGGCTGTTCCGGATCGGGGGCAAGCGTGAGAGATTTGTCCGTGGGACCGATACTTCCTGCCACGAGTATTTCGCGTTCTCGGCAGGCGGTAGCCGCTTCTTTGGCGATTCGTGCCCCTTCCCGGTTTATTCGGGTAATCCATTCCGTGCACCCGTATTCGGCTTGGGATACGGCATTGGCGTTGAACGTGTTTGTTTCTATAATATCGGCACCCGCTTCAATATAACTTTGATGCACTCGGCGAATCACGTCGGGACGGGTGATATTCAACACGTCGTTGTTGCCTTTCAAGGGGATAGGGTGCCCCGCGAATTCTTCTCCCCGGAAATCGGCTTCCGTTAATCCGAATTTTTGTAGGGCTGTCCCCGTGGCTCCGTCGAGGATGAGGATGCGTTTGTTGTCGCCTGCGGCGAGTTGCAGGTTGCAGGTTGCATTTGCCTTTGGCAAGTTACAGGTTACAGGAACTCCCGTGTCGGTGTTGTTTGGTTGTATGTCTTTGTATGTTTTCATTTCTAAATTTCTTCATTTCCAAATCTTCAGATCAAATATTCCGTGAATACCGATTTTATCGTCTTTGATACAAATAGCTCCTAGGATTTCGTCTTTTTTTCCTATCTCTTCCATGCAGGGGGCAATGTCCTCCACGGTCTGTATCCGGTTGGCGAAGGCAGTGGCGTATGTATCGGCCAAAGCACAGTCTTTGCAGATAATCATTACCGCGTCCGCTTTCCCGAAACTGAGCGATGGACCTACGGTGCCCGATGAGGTGCATATTCCCAGCGGGGCATATCCGGCGTTGATCGTGAAACCGACTTTCTCGGACAGGGGAGATTGCCCGGCGAACACGGCGATATCCATGTCTGTCCGGATGTCGGCGTATATATCTCCGCCGTTTTCCACGATAATCTCTTGTACCCCGAACTTTTCTTTGACTTCTATGCCTATTTCGCGGGCGACAGCTCCGGCAACGGCACTCATGGGACCGATGCCCGAACGGACAGCCACTTCCGCCATCTCACGGAAAATAACCGGTGCTGTCGGTTGTGCCTCGTGTGGTACCAATGCTTTCAAGTAGTCCGGATCTTGGGCTATGTAAGCGTCCATTTTCTCCCGTAACGCCCGTACACGGGTTTCCGTGAAGACGGGAATCTCCGGGTGAAACGAGGCTTTGTCAATCCCTATCCACAAATCGGTTTCCTTGAAAGCGACCGTGAAAGAATGCCAGCGCTCTTCCTGTAAATGTTCCCTGTATGTACGATCTTTGTATTCCATTTGAGTTCGTAAAGTTTATAAGGTTTGTAAAGTTTATAAAGTGTCTAGTGTTATTATTTTTGCTTTCATAAGGTCTGCTAACTTTATAAACCTTATGAACTTTATAAACTTTATAAACTAATTCAGCGAATCGCTGAATTCAATCTTGAAAAGTTTCAGCGGGCAGGCTTTCAGACATAGCTTGCAGGCGATACACTTTTCCGGGTTGAATTGCAGTTTCCAGTCCGGAGCCTCAATAGTCAAGGCGTGGGAGAAACAGGCGGATGCGCAGTTGCCGCAATTGATGCAACGGGTTTCGTCATACGAGATTTTGCTGGAAACGGGACTCACGGTGACTCCGTTGTCGTTCAGAAATGCGATAGCTTGTTCTATACGCAATTCGTCGGCATCCATTTCAATGAGTAAAGAGCCGGTTCTTCCGGGTTGTATTTCTCCTTTCAGTATATTTATTTTTATATCATAAATACGAATCAATTCGTATGTCAAAGGTCTGTCTGTTGCGTCGACCGGGAAGGTCAATATTACTTTTTTATTCATAACCGGAATAATTTTAGATTTTAAATTTTAGATTTTAGATTGAACTCCCTCCCTCCTTCGGGGTATTGAGCCCGGAAACCGGTCTCGAACTGGCTCTCGTTCGACAGACAACGAGCAAGCTCTCAGTCTGTTCTCTCTTACTCGCCAGTTTCCCTCTATAAACAGAGGGAGAGCTGAATTACTCACCGTCTTTGGCTAGTGTCACCAGCTCCTCCTCTGTTTATAGAGAGGTGGCTGCGAAGCAGACGGAGGAGTTCATTTTCAATTTTCAACTTTCAATTTTCAATTGTTTCAGTGCAGTTCCTGTCGGCATCGGTCGAACGGGTTCCGAGAGCAGGAAATCACCTTTTTGAATCCATGATTTCAGTATATCGGCGATTTGTCGGGCTTTTGCCAGACTGGCCACGGGGGTGGTTCTGATCTTGTGTCCGTTTACTTCTATTTCACCCGATTGGAGGGCGGCATAGTTTGTTTTTCCTAGAATCTTGTTTCCGTCCCCGTAATCCACGACGGTTGTTTCAATCTGTTCGTTACGAATGGATACCCTGCGCGCGAGGTCTTCATCCAGAATAGGGATGGGGATACCGATCCCGACAAACAGGCTTACCCCGTATTTCTCGTAGTACACGCCTCGCAGGAAGTCGGTACTCATGTTCTTCAAATCGCCGATTACCGCTATCGTGCGGGCGTTACTGGTCGGGATGCCGTATTCGTTGACTTCTTTGGTGGAGTGGAATTGTGTCCCGTTCCATGTGACGTACCCTTCCGTGCCGCAGAGGAAAATGCGGGTTCCCAATCCTATCGTGCGACATTCCGGATCATTCAACAGGGGAGAGAGTTCACCTGCCGTGCTGTACGAGGCGTTGCGCAATTTTGGAAGTAGGGTTCCCATGTAAGTGTATTTGATTTTGTCCGTGGAGTTTGTTGCCACGTTGTAGTTCTGGTACGCGTTTCTCGGGTTGTACAGGATTGCCTCGTTGATCGAGTCTTTCGTGATACGGGTTTTAATGTGTTTGCAGGGATAGCAGTCCGTTCCTTTTCCCCAAGCCTCCAAGGCGATTTCTTTTCCTGCCACGAGGTCTTCGATAACGTGCGCACCCCCGTATGCCGGGTTCTCCGGGTTGCAGTCCGTGGCACCCACGTAGGTGTCCACGGCGGCGAGTCCGCCACTGACACGTATCCCATTCAATTCGATTTTTTCCATGCGAATCGGGGGATTGGCATGACCGAAATTCAAGAATGCGCCCGATGAACACATTGCCCCGAAAGTGGCGGTTGTTACCACATCTACTTTTTCGGCGATCTCTTTCGGCGAGAGTGTTTTTGCCAATTCGGAAACTTCTTCGGCGGTCAGAACCACTGCCGTTCCCTTTTTTATCTTGTCGTTTATTTCCGCGTATGTTTTTGCCATGATATTGTCCAATTTCTTGATAAATAAATGTTTGAATAATGATTTTTTCAAGATAATTGCCTTGCAACTATCTGATTATTAGATTGTAGATGTTGTTTGTGTCATAAAAGTCATGACACAACGATCAATCATAAATCTAAAATCAAAAAATCTAAAATGAATAAGTTCCGGGGTAAAAAAGATATTAGCGCATGCAGCGCATACACATGGACATGGCAATAGAGAGGATGAAAAGATTTCTACAATTGGCGGTGCAATAACTGCTGTTCTGGTTTGTTGTTTCTTTTTTCATTTTTCTTCAGCTTAAATTATAACTCCTGGTTCTCAGGTCAGGTTTTGGCACCTTGCAAATCTTTTGCAGGTTGTCGGAGCTTCAATGAGCCTGTTCTCTCGACTCCTCTTTATAATTCAAACAATCCTCGCAGATTGAATTGATCGGGACAAAGAAAAAAAGAATAAATGAAGAATGCAAATATTTTTCATCTTTTTTGCGATTGGGGATTCTAATTTACTGCTATAACTCTTCATTACACGTGAATAACCCCTGTTCAACCCTTGGCCTCTATCAAAAAGATTGCAATTTCATATCATTAACAGAGCATGAACGCTGGTTTACGTTCATGCTTCGAAGATGCTACGTTCATGCTTCGAACTTGGTAGCGGGAAACCATAGCCTAAGTATAGTCCGGGGGATGCCGGGTGTGAGTGAAGGGATGAAAATGCAGTGTTTCGTTTATCGCAATTTAACATTTTGCGAATTGCGAGAAATGAAACACAAACTGATATTATTACGATAAATGTGATAATTTTAAATATAAGATTTATAACGACAAATTTTCATGTATTTATATTTTGTGTTAATCAAAAATTAATTACTTTTGTGTATCAGTGAATAAAAATTTATTGATATTATTGTAAAATTAGAGAAGTGTCGCGTGTGAAAGGGAGAACAGGAGCGATTCGTGTGAGTTTTTGCGGATAGTTAATATGGATATTTACACTGTCAATGTGTTGCGAGTATGAAGAAATGTGTGTTTGTTTTTTTGATCATGATTTTAGTGGTTTATGGTTATGCACAGACGGTAACATCGACGAAGACGCTTACCGATTCGCTTCGTGTGCAGTTCGAGAAAGATGCCAAGCAAATCACGTCTGATTTTGAGGCGTATAGTAAACAGGCTCGTGAAGAGTACGCGAAATACGAGGCACAAGCAAAAGCGGATTATTTTCGTTATGTCCGTTCTATCAAAAAGGTATGGGGGGAAGATAGTGTTATTGACAACACCCGGACGGAATGGGTGGAATACAGTGATGATTATCATAGCCGTTCCATTGTCGATTTTGACAAAGGGGAGATTGTCGTGGTGATAGCGCTTGACGATATCGGCGTTACGGATTCTACCGAGATAAACGCACGTTTGGCGGAGGCCATAGAACGGATGTTGAACAGCAGGGGTTCGACCTGTCCTTACCAATCTTCTGTTGACGCATCGGAAGCCTTAACGCAAAAACCTATCCTTGACGGGCTTGTTGATTTCTCCAAGTATAAATTCGATACGTCGTCAGCCTCAACGGACAGGAAACCGACATCCGCCCGTCCTGTCCCCCCGGTGCCGACCGTGAAGGGGAAAAATCTGACGGTTGATCGGAAGCAGGATTCGCTGGCACGAATTGTTGACACGGGGAAAACGATGGCACAGCGTGCTCTGGAGAAAGACGATAAAAGAAATGGTAATCCTCTCGCTAGTAAACAGGAAGAGGCTCGTGAGCGTGCCGAACAAAAAAAGCAGGAATGGTCGGGCAAAGGGGAAACGGCATCTATCGCGAAAGCTATCGCGGCGCAAAGTAAAAAAACGGTCAAGGTAACGGGAACGAACAAGGAAGCACGTCAAGTGGTGCAGGTGCAAATGAGCCTTGTTGCCGATAATCTCTCGAAAAACGCGGCTCTTTATAAAGACCTTGTAGCGGAATTTTCGCGCGTCTACCAGATTGAGGCGTCACTTATTTATGCCGTGATGGAGCAGGAATCCTGTTTCAATCCCGAGGCAACGAGTTGGGTTCCGGCTTACGGGTTGATGCAGCTTGTCCCGACGTCGGGAGGTTTTGACGCGTTTCGCTACGTGTACAAGCGCGAGTGGATTCCCACGCGGAGTTATCTTTTCAACCCGCGTAATAATATAGAATTGGGTACCGCCTATTTGCGTGTTTTGTCGAACCAGTTCGCGTCGGTTGCCAATTCCGATTGCCGCAAGTTGTGCGTGATTGCCGGGTATAATACCGGGGCGGGAAACGTGAGCAGGGCTTTCACGGGAGCAACGAACCTGAATAAAGCCATCCCGTTGATAAACGAATGCAATTATGAACAATTATACAGTCATCTCACGACTCGTCTGAGCACGAGTGAAGCCCGGAATTATGTTTCGGGGGTGACGAAACGACAGAAAAAGTATCTCAAATAAAAAATGAAATAACGATGTATTGCCCTGAATGCGGAAATAAAATAGAAGACGGGAACGTGCTTTTTTGTTCGGAACGTCCTCGTCTAAAGAAGCGGGTATTCATGGATTGCTCTTCACGAATCTGAATTTGCTGGCAGAAAAACTGGATGTTGAAGAGCAAAGTTTAACAGCCGTGTTTGACAAATTTATCGTGGAGAAAAGGAAGTGTGGCGTTTCATACAAACTTGTCGATGCCGGTAATTATTCTTACGGGAAGAGCGGTTTTTTCGGGAAGACCAGAACGGTTAGTTTAAATGCCGATAGTTCGTTGTGGGATTATATGGACATACTGATGGATGTTCATCAACGGGAAGAAGCGGCGGGAAAGGAAGAATCACAATACCTGTTTATTATAGGAGGAAGCGATATTATTCCCATGCCGTGCGTTCGTCATTATATCCCGGATGATAGTAATGATGACAGTATCGATACGGATATACTTTACGCTTATCCCTACGGCAAGGAGATGCTTGCTTTACTTGAAAGTCAGGAGATATTCAAGTACGAACAGCTTTTTTTCGTGGGACGGTTGCCTTTCGGGGAGGATGCGTCATGTGAAGATTTACTCGATTACCTGAAGCGGGATATAGAAAATTCTCACGGTATTCCGATGATCGCGGCTTACGGGCAATGCGATCCTAACTGGAAGAATGTGTCCGTCCGCGTGGCGGGTGATCTTTTGAGCGGTAATTATTTGCGTAATTTCGACGGTCGTTTGCCGGCTGATTGTTATTATAACCGGCTTATTCTTTCTCCCATGGTTATGGAGGAGAATGTCAGCCAAGTTTTCCACGCGGGAGCTTCTTTGTATTATTATAACCTTCATGGAGGGGAAGGATTGGAGTCACGCGGTTATTTCGGAGCCATGCTTCATAAAAGCGGGGAGGGAGCTTATCCGGTCATCGAGCCGGAACACATGATGACTTGTCTGGCTCCTAATATCGTTATCAGCGAGGCTTGTTACGGGGGACGTTTTATCGGGTTGGATAGGTATCACAGTATGTTATTGGCCTCGCTCTCCGCGAACACGTTGGCTTTCGTGGGGTCGTCGCGGGTGGCTTGGGGTTCCGTGGATTCTTTGAACGCAACTCCTTCCACGGTTGCTTTGTGCGAGGCGGATATCATCGCCAGTTGCTTCATGAATGCCGTTTTGCAAGGATATACCGTGGCGCAGGCATTGTTTATCGCGCGTAGTGCTTTGTTGCAGGGAACCGATCAGGGCAGTTTATACTCGGCTTTGACGATCGTGGAATTTAATCTTTTCGGGGACCCGACTCTCTCGATGAATTTTTACAAGGGGGGAAAGTCAGAGGGCGAAAGGCTTGAGAAGAAGGCTCTGGTTCCCGAAGACGCTAAAATCGGGTGTACTGTCGAGAGAATTAAATCGGGGAATAGGAGCGGTTCCATTCTGGAACAGGTGCGTGGTGCCGTTGATGCTAATATTCTCCAAATTCATACGATGATAAATCAATACCTGTACGCGAATTATGGCGTGGTACCGCGTGAGGTTGACGGGATTTTCAAGGTGCGATATAAAGACGGGCGGGAAGAATTACAGTTTAATTATGACATGGAGGCTCAAGAGGGAAAAATACCTGCCCGTTATGTCATAACGACCACTGTCGGCGGGGAAATCAAGCGTGTTTACACGGCAAAATGAAATATTTAAAATAAGATTGTAAAACGAAATATTATGAATTGTCCTAAATGTAATACAGTCCTTCGTGCGGGTGCAAAGTTTTGCACTTCTTGCGGACAGAAAATAGAGGCCTCGATGGAATGTCCTCAATGTAGTGCTCCCTTGAAACCGGGGACCAAGTTTTGTACCAAATGCGGCCATCGAATGGTTCCGGCGGAAAAAGCACCGGCTTCACCGCAACCGGAAGCGTCCGACTTGAATACGGTGAAGGGGCGTATCTATTGGAATATACAACCGGGGCAAGTTGCCCGGGTGATCAGTGAGGCGGAATTTGACTCTTATAATAAGATTCAAGGCATTATCATACCGGAAGGAACAACAGCATATATCCGGGCTAACGGGCGCACTATCGCTTCTATCAGCGGCGGTACTTATGATTTTACGGGTTCATCGGAACAAGCGATTAATAATGCGGGAAGAAATTTGCGGAAAGGATGGGAATTTATTGTCAATTTATTTAAAAGCCGCAAGCGGGAGGAGGGAGATAAGACCGGGGAGGAACTTTACCGGCAGCAGCAGAATGTGATTCAAGAAAACGCGAAGCGGGGAGCGGCTTTTTCAATTATCATTTTGTTGGACAAAGCGTTTCCGCTTCTCATCGGTTCCAAACAGCAGCAGATTGACGGGTACAAGGATTTTACCCCGATGAATATTCAGACCCGGTATCTCGATATGGAATTGGGCGTGAATGCCTATTTCAAGATTTCAGACCCGGAACGGTTTATCATTCACTATTTGACGGAGCGGCAGGTGCTGAACACGGCGTTTATCGTGGACGAGATAACCGATACCGTCCGTACGGTACTCCAAGATGCGTTGTATGACGTGGAACTCTCTTCCAATCGTATCCCGAAGGAACTTCACTCGATGTTAAAAGACAAGATTAACGCGGTTGCCGCCGAGGCGTTCTTCGGTGTGTCGGTCGTGCGTATCGTGGAGATTTCGGCGGCGAACGAGGATTTGGATCGTTTCAGGGCGTTGAGTCGTGAATTGTATCTTTCAGAGAAAGAGTTGGATTACCTGCGTCGTTCCAATGAATTCAAGAATAGATTGTCCGATACCGTGAACGCGCAACGGTTGCATGAAGCCTCGTCCGATTTGGATTTGGACAAGCAATTGGAAGTGATCAATCATGACCGGTTGTTGCACGAGGATGAAGTGGAAAAATTCAAATATTTCCTGAAAAACGAGCGTATCGTGCGTGAGGCGCAGAATGATGACGAGCGTAATGCGGCTTTAGCGGAATTGGCCAAGACGGGCTTGATCCGTGAAGATGAAGTGTATGCGCTTCAGGATCAGTTGCAAACGAACAGCTACCAGCGGGGGATGGCATTCCAGATGATGCAACTTCGTGACGGTATCGAGTTCGAGCGTGTTCGTCTGGAAGGTGAAGCTGACAAGGCGGCAGTGATTATCAAGAAGGAACTCGAGTTGACCGGTTTACGTGACGATTATGACGACAGCCGTTTCTATAAAGAAGTTGAAAAACAGCGTACGCTTGCCGAAACTAATTTGGATTTGGAACAGCGTAGCCGTGATATGGACTATCAGGATGTCAAGCGTATGCACGATATGGAACGGGAGGATGACGATACCCAATTCCAACAGTTCATGGCGATGCAAAAGGGGGAGGAAGAAGGAAAAGAAAATCAGCGCCGGCATGAGGCGGAACTGGAACAAACGCGTTTGAAGAGTGCCGAGGAGTTGGAACGTCTGAAGTGGGAGAACTCCAAGGAACTTTCTGACGAGAAGGTGTGGGCGTTAAGCGGTGGCGATGCTGCCGTGGCGTATGCCGAGAACAGGTATAGCGCGGATGCCGAACGGGAAGCGAGCGAGCGTCTGGAAGCCCAACGGCGTGAGTTGGATGCGCGTCTGGAAGCGGAACGTGCGTCCCGTGATGCCGAGCACCGCGATAATCAGAGTCAGATGTTCGGGATGATGCGTGACGTGATGGCCATGACCGGTGGGATTCAAGCCCAGAAAGCGGAGGAGCGGGATAGCCGGACACGGGAAAAGATGGAGGAAAAAGACCGTCAGTTGCGTGAACGCGATGAGCGTATTCTGCGGCAGGAGGGACGGATGGATACGGCTTACGACCGCGCGTTGGATTATAGCACCCGCGGTAACGCACCCGCTCACCCGCGGCAGAACGCGGAGTCGGAACAGGTAGCACGGCAAGCGGGAGCGAAAACGGTTGCTTTTGTCGTGTGCCCGGAATGCGGGAAGCAGTTGGAAGCCGGAATCAAGTTTTGCGAGGATTGCGGAGCCGAGGTATAGCAAAAGAATTTCTCATTTCAAAGAGTTAAGGATATGACAATAATTCATGGAATCATAGAGTGTCGTTTGCAGCATGTCGGGTCGAAGTCGGAAGGCGTGAGAGCGGTTCTGAAAGGAGATGACGGCAGGACGTATAAACTCTATCGGGTTGGCATTTTACCTGCCGGGGATCCTTTTTTTATCCCTTATGACGGGATGCGGGTCGGGATTTCCGGAAACGCGGAGGAAGCGACAGGGAGTTTTTGTGTAACATCTATTCTATTGGATGACGGAACGGAAGTTTTTTCGCAACCGGTAGAACCTCCCGTTGCCGACGAGTCTGTTTAGTCCTATGTGCTGTACGAGTTTAAAGAAAAAAAATGAATTAAAAATACGAGATTATGAGCAAAAAGAGATATTGTCCGGAATGTGGTCAGGTAATGGAAACGGATGAACGTTTTTGTCAGGATTGCGGGGCAGAGGTACCGTGTGATCCGGATAAAGACCGTGCCGCGGCGGAGGCGGTTTTGAACGAGGTCAAGTCTTCGGACACGGAGGGATCTATCATCGGCGCGGGGGCGCGGGCAAACGTTACCGGGGGCATCAATAAAACTTCAACTACACATACTAATGTCAATACCTCCCATGTGGATAATTCCGCTACCGTCCATAATAACACGACGATAGTGATGGGAAAGGGGGAGATTGAATATTGTGAGGTATGCGGGAATCCTTTCGGGGAGAAACACGCTCGTTGTCCGAAATGCGGCAAACAGATATGTTTTGACTGTAAGGTGAAGAACAAGAATCGTTGCGTGGAGTGCGAGAAAAAGTCCGTGAACGAATACAGTGTCGCTTTTCAGCAATTGCTCTTGACGACGAACGGGAATATTGGTATTGCCGGACGGCAGATGATGAATCAGAAGGCGAGAGAGTTGGACGTGGAGGACTCGAAAGAGGCTATCGAGGAGGAGATGAATGAATTGTACAAACCGGTGGATAAGGCTGTACAACCCTTGGTTGGGGGTGCTGCAACATTCACGGGACAATCCGTTCAGCAAGCGGAAATAGCCGGAAAAGGCGTGGGAGCTTTAACCGGGGACAAACCTCTTCAGCCTCGTTCGACAAGCAAAGGGAAAAACAAGTGGCTTCCCGCGGTTGTTATCGTGTTTGTCGTGATTGGCGTTTTTTTCGTTTTTGGCAAGAAAGATAATTCTTCCAAAGAAACGGCTTCTGTTCCCCCGACGGAACAAAAACAGACGGTTTCTAAACAAGCGGCTCCGGCTGCGGAACAGAAAGCCGCACCACAGGTCACAACTCCGGCGAAAACGGAAAAAACGGCGGTAAAGGCTGAACAACCCGTGGTGGCGAAGAAAGATGCTGATTATGATGCGGGAATGGCGGCTTATGATAAGAAGGAGGGGATTGAAGCCATTCGCCTTTTCAAGAAATCCGGCAGTGCGACGTCTTATTATATGCTGGGTAGGATTTATGAAAGCGGCTGCGGTAAAGTGGCTGCCAACGCAATGATGGCACGGCAGAATTTTAAGAAAGCTGCCGATATGGGAAATGAAGACGCGAAAGCGAAATTGAAATGAAAATAAAAAAACATATTAATAGAATTTACTAATGACTAAAATTGGCGCTATGTTAAAAATTGTTTTGAGTGTTGCCTTGTTCTGTGTTGTAGCAATTGCAGTTCAAGCTCAGGAAGTTAAGAAACCGCGTTTGTACGTGGAGTATTTCACGGAAGCGAATGGAGTATCGAAAGCGGACGGCGATAAAGTTCGTCAGGCGGTGATTGATGCCCTCAGCAAGACAAAGCGTTTCGAGTTGGTAGACCGGGATGTTGAAAGCTCTCTTAAAAAGGAAGAGGAACGCCGTTCCGACGAGAAAGCGATGGGAGATGAAAAAGCCCGTACACAAACCATGTCTGCCGCCGCCCATGATTATATCTTGAGCGGGAATGTATTGGGTTGTTCCGTGAAATCCGAACAAAAAGACGGCAAGACGATGTACACCTGTGTTTTGAATTATTCTGTCACGTTGACGGAAGTTACCACGTCAACGACTGTTGCAACCAAAGCGTTCGATCATTCACCTTCGGGGATAGGCGGTACCGTGGGTAAACTTTTGGATATGTCGGATTCGAAAGAAAAGGCAATTGCCGGTGCCGTTAATATGATTTCCAGTGATATTCAGGATTTCCTGATCAAGGAATTTCCGTTGGAAGGTACAGTTATCCCTTTGGACTATGAGGTGAAGAAGGACAAAATGGTAAAGTGTTACATTGATTTGGGGGCTGAACACGGGGTTAAGAAAGGAGATTATTTTTCCGTTTTGTCGCCCAGCGTAAGAGCCGGTCGCACGACTTACAGCGAAGTGGGGCGGTTAAGAGTGGAAGAAGTGGTAGACGGAACCATGTCGCAGTGTAAGGTGGTGCAAGGGGACAAGCGAGTGTTTGCCGCGATGGAAAGTTTTCAAGCACTGGATGAAGCGGCACAGAAGAAACAAGCTCTAAAGATTAAATCTACGGTGGCGCCTTTATTATCATTTTAATAGTCAGCTATGAAAAAAATAATTAGCCTATTTTGTGTACTATTATTCGGGGGTGTAATTTCAGTAAAGGCTCAGGATTATCTTCAGATTGTTTCTTTGGAATCGGATAACGGGACACAAGCTGTTTTTTCTTCCGCGGGGGCGGCTGAGAATAAAAAAGGGATTGAAACAGACGCTATAAAATCACTTATCTATACCTTGTTTTTTCAAGGTGTAGAAGGTGTTAATGACGGGAAACCTTTGGTTAGCAAGCCTAACGAGGCCTATACCAATTCGTTTTTTAATAATCAGGCGCGCTACGCTTCTTATGTGGCGCGTACCGAAGAGGCTGTCAAGGCCGCGAAGATTGGCGGACGTTACCAAGGGACGACGCGTGTCACGTTGCGCCTTCGCCAATTGATAAACGACGTGAGGAAGAACACGGGTTATGACCAGATGGTGGCGGAAACTCCTAAACCCCGCCTGCCTAAACCCACAATCATTGTTGTTCCTTACAAGAAGGAAGGCGAAAGTTTTCAAAGCATACTGGAGAATGACTATGATCTTCGTGTTGCCGTGGCTGCCGTGCAGAAAGGGTTTGAAGATTGTGATATTAAAACGAGGGATTTGCAGGGGACTATCGACGCGATGAAACGGCGTATGCAATACGAGGACAATGCCGGTGCGGCGGATTCCAATGATAAGCAGCTTTTGCTGTCGTCGGGTGCGGATGTGTATGTCACCGTGGATATGAAAAAGGATGTCACGGAACAGGATGCCCGCGTATCATTGATAATGAAGGCTTACGAAACGGCAAGCGGAACTATCTGGGCATCGGAAGATGGGTGGACGAATCGTTTCCGTACCAGAGCCACGGATGTTTTGTGTTCTCATGCCGTTAAGGACAATCTTCCGAAGTTCTTGGAACAGATTGTTAAGAATTATTCTCAGCCGGCACGTGTCGTTTTGCAAATATCCATTAGCGGAAGTTCTATAAGTTCCTTGAACGATGCTTCCTGCTCTAATGGAGAGCGGATTTTGGATTTTATCCAGAATTGGTTGGATCGTAACGCTTTTGAAGGGGATTATCATATGCAGGGTATTATGGGAGAGTCGGCTATATTTGATTATGTCATGATTCCTATGCAAGACGAGAACGGTTACAAAATGACCGCGGACAAATTCGCCGGTCAACTGGGACGGCAACTCAAAGAACAGGGTGTTTCCGCCTCTTATCGTATCGAGGGCGGCACGATTTTGCTGATGCTGGATTTGTAGAGAGTAATAACAGTTAAAAGAAAAGGATTATGCGAAAGATTATTTTAAGCTTGTTGCTTTCCGTGTACGGTGTTTTTCAAGCCGGAGCGCAGGAACCCGAATGGGTAAACAAGCGTCCGACTTCGCCGGATATGTATATCGGCATAGGCATGGCATCGCTGACAGAAACCGACTACATGAAAAAGGCCACTCAAAATGCTCTGTTGGACATTGTTTCACAGATAGCGATAAAACTTGAAAATAATTCTTTTTTACATCGGGTGGATGTAGACGGGAAGTCGCGCGAGATGTTCGAGGACAAGATACACGGTTCGCTGGTGGCTTGGATAGAAGGGCAGGAGTTGAAGGATACCTACCAATCCGGACAAAAATACTACGTGTATTATGTTCTGGATAAAAACGTGTATGCCCGGAAGGCGGAGGAACGCAGGCAGCAGGCGATAAAAACGGGTATGGATTACCTGCAAAAGGGACGTGCCGCGGAAGAAGCCATGAATCTCACGCAAGCCGTCCAGCTTTACGGTAAAGGACTTGAAGCCGCGGAACCGTGGGTGTTTATGGATTTGACGACGGACGAGGGGGGAAGGTCTGTAAATGTTCCCGTTGAACTTTACAATGCCTACATGAATGTATTCAGCGGTATGGCTATTACCACGAATGTCGTTCAAGTGGAAGGGGAGGCTTTCAAGGCGGTTGCTGAGCCTATTGCCGGGTGTCTTTCAAAGAATGGCGTTGTTGTTCCCAATGTGAAGTTGAAAGCGTCGTTCGTGTCCGGTAGCGGTGCCGTGTCGCCTGCCATACAGACGGATCACACGGGGACGGCTGAATTTTACGTGACGAATATCACGTCTAAAGAAGATGTGCAGGAGTTACGCGTTTCTATTGACGAGTCGTTCACGGACGCTCTTCCTGAAGCGTATCGCCGGCTGTTACAAAATCAAACGTGGCCGGCTGCCAAGGTTTCTATTCTGTTGAAAAGTGCCCCGATCACGGCTTACTTGTATGTCAACGATAATGACTTGGAAGGCTGTGAACGCCATATCAGCAGTTTATTGACCAACAATTATTTCACGCTGTCGGAAGACCCGGATGCTCCACAATGTTTTGTCGATTTGTCAACAAAAATGGAGATGGGGGAAACGGTTACCGGTGGTATTTATGATTTGAACGCGTGTTATTGTACACTCGTTCTCAAGATTTATAATAACAAGAATCAGCAGATGTTACTAAACTATTCGGTGAATCGCGTGAAAGTTCTGGTACCTATCAGTAAGTCTGCGGAAGAAACTATTTCAATGTGTGTGCGGGAAGTTATGAAACGTGTCAACCGTGAATTACCGGACCGGATTAAAAAATTAAAAATCAATTAAAATGTAAGATTATGAAACATTATGCCTTGTGGGTAATATTTTTAGTTCTGTTTTTCTCGTTAGTCGGTTGCGGCTCATCGAAGAAAGTACAGGAAACATCTCCCGTATCCACTTTTATCATGCCCGGTTCCGAATATGTCAGCGGCAACGGTGTGCTTCGCGGATGGGGTTCCGGGAAGTCCGACAGCGAGGCTTCTGCTCGGAAGAAAGCACAGATGATGGCTTCCGCTGAATTGGCCGCCATGTTGTCTAAAACCGTGGAGGCTACCGTTGAAGAATACACCACGGTGCTGTCCGAGGGGTTGTCGTCCGCGTCCAAATCTTTGCTTCAGGACAAGACGAAAGTAACGGTGAAAAAGACTTTGGTGGGGGCTACTATTGTATTCGACCGTTGGACACAGGATGAGCAAACCGGACAATACACGAATTATATTGTTCTGGAACTGAAAGGAGCTGAATATTTGGATGCTCTTTACAAGGAATTAGGCAAAAATAACGAGGATTCTATTGATAAAGAATTGTTGCAACGCCTTTTCTTGAAGTCTATTGACGAAAACGCGAAAAAGTAAAATATTTCCCCTGCCCGGAGAAAAGAAGGGCAGGGGGACTATAATTCGTTCACGAGTTTATAGCCCGTGGCAAATTCATTTTGTATCGCGATGGTTTTATCTGCCTTTAGTTTTTTATTCAGCAGGCAGACATACCGGGTGAGCGATTTCTCTTTGTCGGTGGAATAAATGTTCCAGAGGGTTTCGCACATTTCTACCGTGGAGATTACTTCGTTGATACGCAAACAGAATAACCATAGTATTTTGGCTTCCATGCCTTTCAACTCTTCCTTTTTGCCGGAGATGACGAGCAGGCGATTGTTTTTGTTGAAAGTGGTGGTGGGTGACAGGTGGAAAAGTCCCTGTTCTTGTTCTTTGTTCAGACGGCGGGTTCTGGCAATGGCCTTGTCCATACGCGCCCGCACCTCGTCAACGCTGCAACCTTTGACAAGATAATCGTCAGCCCCCTCGTACAGGGCGTGATTGTGATTGGCGGAACTGAGGATAACGATGGGTACTTGATCGTCGGTTTCACGGACAAGGCGGATGAGTTCGTGCCCGTCTTTCCCCGGTAAATCCATGTCAAGCAGTAGCAGATCCCATTTTCCCGTTTCGTATAAGCGCCACGCCTCGTTACCTTCCGGGGCGACTTTCACGGAAAATCCCGCTTCTTCCAGTATTTCCGTGTATACCGCCGCCGCCGTGTTGTTATCCTCGGCGTACAGTATTTTTATTTTTTCTTCCATTTGCGAATGTATATAGTGAATGTAGAACCTTTTTCCGGGATGCTGTTTACCGTGATGAAGTTACCACGGTTTTGTCTGTCTTTTTTTCCAGTTCCAATCTTGCGTTGAGGGCTATCGTTCCGCCTTGTCGGGCAACATCCATGTGTTCGTAAAAAGATGCGGGATTTTGTGCTTCAGATATTTCTTTCGTGGAAAGTTCGGCGAGCATATCTAGCACTAATTCTTTATTTGTCATGTTATCCCGCAGGTTTTCTTTCTTCAATCCCTTGAATTGTTTGTATTCCTTGGCGGTTTTACCTGCCCATGTTTTATAGATGATGTCGGTTAATGTGGTAAATTGTATGCCTTCTTGCAATCCGTGGCGTTTCCATTCATCCGTTAAATCCTTGTGTATTTCTATACTCTTAAGCCTTTGGTTTATCCAATTATCAGAATACCCTAGACGTTTATAATCTATTATTGCTTGTTCGAACGACAGTTCCGGGGCTTGCATTTGGTCTAAACGTTCCTTGGCGACTTGTGCCATCCATAACTTGAATAGTTCAGCCTTAGGCGAGGGAATGGATTGTATTAACCGGAATAATTGTTTGGTATCAGCGACATCCGTCATGTAATTTTTCCCATCAGGCAAAGGCATTTCCAGTTGTACGATTTCTGCGTACAACTGACTTCCTTCCTTTGTCAGTTTGCGTTTTAGGTCGCTCCAATAACGGCGAGGATTATCACTATCCGTCAACATTGCCACGACATCCACAATAGAGAAATACCATTCCTCTTTGTCTCTATCCCATACGGTACGAACTTTCTTTTCCTCGAAAACTTTTATCACATTTTGTTTTGTCATGATATTTTGTTTTGCACGATGTAAAGATAGTTATTGGGCATGATTTGTCCTAATAATAGATTAGTAAATTCGGCTACCAAGGTAACTTTTCTTCAATTCTTGGAGAATGTCCGTTTTTTGCAAGTCTCGGAAAAAATGAGAGATGACTAAAAACTTAATGGCATTGTATCATAATTTCTTCCATTTTTGAAGATAAATTATGAATGTACATCCTTCTCCCGGGACGCTGTTTATTGTGATTTTTCCATTGTGTGCTTTGATTACGTTATAGACGTAATTTAATCCAAGACCATAACCGGTTTTCTTTTTGGGCGAATTTTTATCATTTACTTGGTAGTATTTGTCAAAAATATGTTTTTGTTTTTCTATGGGAATTCCCGGACCGTTATCTTTGATTGCGATAGCAAGTCCTTTGTTTTCCATGTAACAATCAATGAATATTTGTGGAGATGTACCTCCATATTTTATGGCATTGTCTAATAGATTTCGGATAGCACACATCAAATGAAAACGGGATGCATAGACTTGTGTTTCCGGTAATAAATAATGTAAAGTTAGGGATATTTCTTCGTTGTTTGCATTGGCAGCTTTTTCCTCTTCAATTAAGGTAATTAGTTCTTTGTGTAAGTCGAAAATGTTCTTCTCTATTTTGAGTAATATAATTCCGTTTAATGTTCTTAATAGGAGTTGTGTGCTGATTTGTAAGTGATTGATTTCTTCTTTTATCAATGTTATTTTTTCTATTCCTTTTTCGTCAGAGGGTAAAATGGATTGCTTTTGTAATAATTCGACTATAGATTTCACTCTACTTAGGGGCGTTTCCCAATTGTTAATGATTTGTCGCATTGTTTCTTCCTGATAATGGGAAACTCTACGCATAAATCGATATAAATAAATTGAAAAAATCACGAGAAGAATAAATAACAATGTTAGGATAATAAATGTCAGAATACTATTCCACGCTTTTTTCAAAAATACAGGGAGAGGGAAATTGTAGTAAACTTTAAAAGATTCTTGGGAGATTAATCCCGGGATAAAGTTTTTTGAAGATAGCATTTTGCAAACGTCGGTGTTACTTTCCGGGAATCTATTCATTTCATGTTGGGCGCTATCGAGTTTTACTATTATAAATTGTGTGGTTGAAAATAAAGAGATGGTATTTGCTTTGAGTAAGCTGTCCAATTGTGAAAACGGAGGTAATTCATTGTTAAATAGTTCATATACTTGTCGTAGCATAAGTTCATGTTGAGAAATGTCTGGGGCTATATAAATATTGTATAGTTTCCCTTGTTTTATTAATTGTATGATGCGTGTTTCCGGGTTGAAACCTATGATTTTATTAGATTGGAAACTTGATGATGTATCTTTGAATGAACTTACGGGTCTTAAATAAAGGTCTACACAATGTCCAATGGCTGAATCCATCCGGATTTGCCATTGATTTTGCTCGAAATGATATAGAGCCTTTATGGCGATAAACTGATTACCCCATAGAAGTAAAAATATAATAATCGTAATGCTACCGAGTAGTTTGCTGCTATTTTTCATGATACAATTTCTTTATTTGTAATGGCGGTACAATGAAATCTTTGTTATTTTTTCCATTTTCGTAAATATATAGTGAATGTCGATCCTTTTCCCGGAGTACTATTTACCGATATTTTTCCTTTATGGGCTTTCACCACGCTATAAACGTAATTTATACCCAAATTATACTCTTGTTTATGTGGAGATTTTTTCTCTTTATCGGGTGTTCTATTATCCTGAACTGCAATAACTAATGATTTGTTGTCTTGGTAGCAAGTTACAGATATTTTGGAAGTTTCGTTACCGTATTTTATGGCATCGTCCAAAAGATGGCGGATGGCGCATAGCAGATGGAATTTTGAAGCGTAGATAGTGGTCGTGGGTAGTAAATATTGTAATTTTATAGCTATTGTTTGTTGATTGGCTATTTTTTCTTCTTCAATGAGCGAGAGCAGTTCTTGCTTTAAGTCAAATTCGGATTTGTCCATTTTTGGATGAACAGTGTCAACAAGAGTTTTTAGAATTTGTTGAGAACCTATTTGTAAATGTGTTATTTCTTCGAGAATAAATCTAGTCTTTTGGTAGCCCTTTTCATCTGTGGAAGAAATGGATTTTTTTTGTAGCAATTCGATTAATGTTTTGATACTGCTCAAAGGTGTTTTCCAGTTATGCACGATTTGATTCATCGTGTCTTCTTGGTATTGAGATAATTTACGTGTAAACTTGATTAATCGGATGACACCGAGTAAAGAAAAGATAAGAAGTAAGGATAAGATTCCCAATGTCATTAAATTATTCCATGCTTGTCTTAGAAAAACGGGAAATGGATAATTATAGTATACTTCAAGAGATTCTCTTTTGATAAATCCTAATATATAGTTTTTAGAAACTATCATATTCGAAAAATCTACATGGGTTTTAGGATACCTTTCAATTTCATGCCTCGAACTATCAAGCCTAAACGATATGAATTTTGTTTGTGGAGCAAAAGATGAGACTGCGGCATGGAGAATGCTATCTAGTTGTGAAAGAGAATCCAGTTTGCTTGTACGAATTTCATACATAGCTCGAACCATCAGACTTTCTTGAGTCTCCGTGGAATCTACGGGGAAATCGTATCTGACCCCGTCCCGTATAATGATAATGATGTTATTATCTGCATCAAAGCTGGCACTATAATTACCTCCATTATTTGTAAATGCCATTTCATAAGGTTTGACATAAGAGTCAATTCCATGTAATATAATGGAATCCATAATCCGTTGCCATTGATATTTTTCAGTTAGGTATAATGCTTTTATGACAAAAAACTGGTTTATCCATAAAATGCCAAAAATGCCAATAGCGATGAAGCTGATTATTTTAATACTATTTTTCATATATGCCGCTCCTGTAAATTACAATACTTTTACAATAAAGAAAACCGCCTTATATAAATGAAGTTGCTCAATTTTGCACACGGTAATTTTTTGTCTTACAAAGATAATAGTTGAATTTATGAAAAGGAAATTTGTTGGAATATTTTTAATTCTTGTTTTGTGTGTGCTGACTTTTTTGCAAACCGCATTTAAGGAACCTTCAAGGGAATCCGATCTTCAATTAAAAGATGTTGAGATGTTATCCTCTCGGGAAGGAGGTTCTTCTGGGGGATGTAGGTCAGGGAGCGGTTGGTGTTTTATGCCAAGTGGTACACAAAAAGGGATACATATATTATGAAGGAATTTATGAGAAATAGAATTAGTTGTATCTTGGGAATTGCCATGATGATGGCATGTACAGATAATATTGTACCTGAAAAAATAAGTGTAGCTGCACAATTGATACCGGATGAAACTATAGCGGTAAATTCTGTATTTGCATTGAAGCAGTATGGCATTACAGATCCGGAAGATTTTATCAAACAAGGGAATTTGCTTGTTGTAGGTCGCTCGTATGAGGATTATCAGGTACAGGTGATTGATACTCGTAGAAACGAGAGTTCTGGAATGTTGAAATTTGGTGAAGGGACGGAAGAATCAATCGGGATTACCGGATTGACATTAAGTAGCGACGGTAATGTGACTGCCTTGGATTATCGAAAAGGAAAATTGCACGAATTACCCGTTTCACCGTTAAGTCGAGGGGCTGCAGCAAGCGAGTTACAGCTGGCGCCGGAGAGAGTGCATCTTGCTGCAATAAAAGGAGAATCATTCGTGATCACGACAGGACTTTATGACGAGGGACGCTATCGTTATTACTCGGAAGAGAATGGCGAGGAACATTACTATCTACCTTACCCGGGACATCCGGATTACCCGGAGTTGTCGGTGAAGGCAAAAAGTATGTTGTACGCGAGTACTGTCCTGCGTTTGCGGCCGGACGAGGATGCTTTTGTTTGCACGGAAATGCGTAGTGGAATTATGGATATTTGCCGGATAATAGATGGCAAGATAGAGTGTATTTGCAGGCGTTGCTTTCATTATCCCAAGGTGAGGGTGATCGATAAGGAGGACGAGATTGACGTGGCATATTATCAAGATAACGTGTTCGGATTTCAGGATATTGCCGTGTCAAATGATCGTATTTACGTGTTGTATTCAGGAAAAACTTACCGGGAAGCCCGGCAAAATGTTTCCCAGTGCCAGACTTTGCTGGTTTTTGATTGGGAGGGGAACTTGCTTTCTTCGGTTCGTCTTGATATTCCTGTTTATAAAATATCCTTTGATACTGTCGAGAATATGTTGTATGGCTTAAAGGGTACTTATGGGGATATTGAACTAATGCGACTGAATATATGGGAGTCTGAAGGTATGTAATTACAATACTTTTACAACAATATATTCATGAAGATTAAAATGACTTTGCCGACTTTTGCCTGTGAAAAATAACAAATGCTATGATTAAAATTTTGTTTGTATCGATGATTGTTTTTTTGCTTTACAATTGTACAAGCTATCCGCCGGAACTCTCGGAATCTTTAATGTTAGCCGGAGAGAATCGGAAGGAATTGTTGCATGTGCTGGAGCATTACAAACAAGATAAAGATACATTGAAATATAAAGCAGCTTGTTTTTTGATAAAGAATATGCGATGGCATTATGCTGAACAAACTGTTGAAAAGATCGATCCTCGTCTTGATTCGTTTTGGCAGGGGTGTGATAGTTTGTATTCTCGGGTGGTGGAGTGGATAAAGGATACGAAGCTAGATGAATGTAATACATCATTATGGAATTATTCTGATGCAGCTCGGATAGTATCTGCTTTTATGCCGATTGATACGAATGTGCAGGTCGTAAAGCATCCGGTAAAAGATGTGGAAGTTATTAAAGCGGACTTTTTAATACCCCATATAGATAATGCTTTTCGAGTATGGAAAGAGTCTCCTTTTGCCCATCATCTCTCTTTTGAAGAGTTTTGCGAGTATATTCTTCCTTATCGTTCTGTAAATGGTGTGGTATGTTCCGAGAATGGGCAATTTCTTCGGGAACGATTCGGGAAACAATTATTTAGGTCGACAAAGAAAACTTTACGAAACTATTTGACCCGGTATAACCACTATGTTAATCATATTTGGTTATGCAGTCGTCAAATTCGTTTACCTGAATCTACAGGTATATTCGATTTATTTTTTACAAATTTCTTTGATTGTGTAACTCTTTCAAATAATGAATGTAATGTGCTACGTGCTTGTGGCTTTCCGGTGGTTATCGATAATATGATCGCTTATCGGGAATACCCAAGTCGCCATTTTTATTGCGTGTTTTTGGATAGTTTGAATCAAAGACATTTATTTAATGCTCAATCCACGTATGTAGATACGGTAAGTCCTATTGCCCGACCTTCTATGAATTTTTATCGGAATACTTTTGCGGCACAAAAGGATTCTCCGGTATTCTTAAAAGCCAAGAAAGAGAAAATACCATCGGAATTGGCAAATCCTTGTGTTAAGGATGTCACGAGCGAGGTGTACGAAACGGTTTCTATTACATTGCCTTTTAAAGAGAAAACAGAGAATAACTTGGGGTATTTATGTACGTTTTGTAGAAGTACATCTCGTGGGATTATTCCGGTCACTTGGGGCATTATTGATAAAGAGAAGGAGCAAATTATGTTTCAAAATGCGTTATTTGATGTGCTTTATTTTCCAATGTATATGAAAGGAAACGAACTCCACGAATGGGGTAGACCTTTTTATCTCAAAAAAGATTCTTTGCGGGGTGATTGGTTCTTACATTATCTTGTGAATGAGGATAGTTTGGAAAGAAAAGGGACACTGCTATTGAATCGTAAATTTCCATTGAAAGATAATTTGTTGGCTTTATCCCCTGATTTCGTGGGAGGGCGGATTGAAGGCGCTAATAGGGAGGATTTCTCGGATGCAAGGTTGTTGTATGTTTTTAAGGAGACTCCTAAACCCTATTGGGCTGAATATGTTTTCAAGAATACAGAGCCTTATCAGTATTATCGTTATGTTGCTCCCGAGGAAAAGAGAAGTAATATTGCGGAATTACAATTCCTGACTCGTCGGATATCGGAATTTCGATACACGGAAGAAGCAACACCATTACCTGTATTTAAAGAAGAACATATTACTCGTGGTCAAGATCCGTTTGTAAAAGTTATGGAGGTTGATACGACTGTTATGCATCAACTTGCATTTGCGGATGGAAATGTTTTGAGTTATTCATCATACTCGGAGATTTTATTAAGTCTTGAGAAACCAATTATTGTGGAGCGATTTAGGTTGTTGCCTCGTAATGCCGACAATATGGTGAAGCCGGGTGACGAGTATGTTCTGTTTTATTGGGACAATGGATGGCGTGAAATTGATAGGCAAGAAGCTAAGTACAATTTTGTGAAATTTGAGAATGTACCTATGGGAAAGATTTATTGGTTGGTAGATGTTACTCAAGGGCAGGAGGATTTGCCTTTTATTTATGAGGATGGAAAACAGTTGTTTATTTATGATTCTGTGATAGCAGGTAGAGAAATATAGTGTGTGAAAATTTAATATTAGAATATGGAAAATTATAGATTATCGTCTTATACGATTTTTACAAAATTGGAAGATACTGAAGATAAGTATATGTTGGTACATGGGTATACAGGTGCTATAGATGTTGTAACAGAAAATGTTGTTTCATGTCTGAAGTCTCACTCTGAATCTTTGCATGCTGAGAATGTTTGCTTTTCACTGAAAACGTTTGATGCTTTAGTAAGAAGAGGGTATATAACTCCAAGAACGTTGGATGATGAAGTTGAATATGTCGGAAAAATAGCAGAGATATTACATAGGAAAGATAAAATGTTATATAAAAGCTTTTTATTTGCTGTTACGTATAATTGTAATTTTAGATGTCCATATTGTTATGAAAATGGGATTTCAAATAGTGGAAATGCTTGGAGTCAGAAAACCTTTACAAAAGAAATGGTAGATAAAGCTTATGCTGCTATGTTAGAGATAGAGCCACAGAAAAAGCTTCATTGCAACATGATAACTTTGTACGGAGGAGAACCATTATTAGCTGAAAATAAAGGAATTGTAGATTATATAGTTCGAAAAGGACATGAGTTTGGATATAAGTTCGCAGCAGTAACTAACGGTTATGATTTAGATGGATATAGAGATTTACTTTCTCCTAATCTAATTTGTCAATTGCAAATAACTATAGATGGTAGTAGAGAACAACATAATAAACGACGTATACATTACCAAGTAGGAAATTCTTTTGATAAGATTTTAGAAAATATAGGAATGGCTTTACTATGTGGTATAAGGATTTCTATTCGAATAAATACGGATTTAGAAAACTTTGGAACGTTACATGAATTACAACAATTGTTTGATGAATTAGGATATACTAATAATGAAAATTTCTCTTTTTATTCTGCATTATTGCAGAATTATGAACAAATAAATAATATGATTGAAAATTCTTCTTTTGAATATACAGGTCAAAAACAATATATGTATAAGCATAAGCATGAGAATTTTAAATTTAAATGTCAAGATCATAATCTTTTTAATAAAATCTATGGAGCTATAAAAAATAACAAACTATTAAATTTTAAATCAATCTATTGTGCAGCACAAAGTGGAGAATATATATTTGACCCTTATGGTAATATTTATCCTTGTTGGGATGTATTAGGGCAAAAACAGCATATACTAGGTTCTTATGTTCAAATACCGATTAATTGGACAAAAGCTTTGGGAGAATGGCAGGGTAGAAATATACACAAAATTCGTAGTTGTAGTCATTGTAAATATGCTTTGTTGTGTAATGGTGGATGTACAGGGTTGGCTTGGTTTAAAAAAAATGAATTACTTTCAAATTATTGTAATGATTTTTCTGATACTTTTAAATTGTCTGTAAATAGAGTATATAAAAAATTAGTTGATTTAAATAGCTAATAATTAATGTTAAATTAAAAAAATCTAAAGTATGGAAAACAAAGAGAGAAAAGATGAACTTGTTTCGCTTAATGACAAGTTGTATGATGAATTTTATTTGCAAGAATTGGAAGAAAGATTGGAAACAGATCCATTATTAATTGGAGGACTTTTGGATTTATTTTCGGATACACAAGGCGATATGTCAATAGAACGTTGTGTTAATCAATGTAATGAACAGAGTATTTGTATCCCCAATTGGTAAATTAATTAGGATTGCCTCGTAAGGCAATCCTATAAAATATCTGATTATCTATGATGGAACAATATAGGATTATAATGCAAGATGTTGAGATTTATCCATTTGAGAGTGCGAGTGAGCAGACCAAGTATTTGATTTGTTTTGGGCGACGTCATTTTGAAGTGAACAGTGCAATTGTGAATTTAATTTTTGTTTTGCAAGAGGCACAAAATCTTCGGGAAGCAACAATTCTTTTTGGGGAAAAACAGAAAAAGACTTATTCAGAAGCAGAATTGGAATTATTAATTGCTAAGTATGTTGATCCTATATTGAGTTCATCAGCGAGTATATCAAATTCATTTATTGTAAAAAAAGAAATTGCATCTGCACAATTTATAAGTATTTTTTCGAATGTATTGAAATTTTTGTTTAAAAAGAAGGTATTGCTATTGTTATTATTAATTGTATGTATATGTGAAGTGTTTTTCTTTTTTAATTATTTTTCATTATTAACCTCGTATCGTTTTAATTTATATACTCTTATAGAGTTATTGTTATTGTACGTTATTTCTTCATTTATACATGAATTAGGTCATGCGTCTGCTTGTCGTTATTTTGGCGTGAAACATGGTGGAGTTGGTTTCGGTTTATATCTTAATTTACCTGTATTTTACACGGATGTTTCTAATATTTGGAAACTCTCTCGGAAACAAAGATTAATGGTTAATTTTGCTGGAGTGTATTTTCAGTTAATATTATTAATCCCTATGTTTTTATTTGTTTTTTACATGAATAATACATTGTTTAAATATTTTATTTATATTGTGAATTTAAATTTTTTAATTACATTAAATCCCTTCTTTAAATTTGATGGTTATTGGATTGTGTCGGATTTGCTGGGAGTACCTAATTTGAGAAAACGAACAATAGAATTAATTGGGTATTATTATAAAAAAATCAGGAAGATTGGGGTAAAAGAAAAACCATTTTTATTTCGAATGGAGAAAAAAAGAAGGGTATTTATGTTAGTATATACATTGATAATGAATTGTTTTTTTGTTTATTATTTTTTGTATATACTTCCGTTGTTTCTATATGATTTTGCGAAAACATTTCCAGAGTATGCAAAAAAATTCATACTTGAATTAGTTGCAGGACGAATGCCTGATTATCAATTGACTCAGTTCGTGTTAATGAAATTAGTATTTTTCCTTTTCACAATCTATTTATTGTTTCGGATGATATTGAGTGGGGTTAAAAGAACTAAAATAAAAACAAATGAATAACAAAGAGTATGATAAGTATTAATTTAAAGTTGATTTGGAATAATGTTATGCATAATAAGGCTTATGCCTTATTTTGTATCTTTGGGACAACATTGACATTCGTATTTATTATAATTATCATGCAGATTGCTTATGTATTAACGAATAATATACCGCCGGCAGTTGCTGCAGAACGAATTGTATGTATACCAAATGAGCTGGAAAATGATGTGGGAAAACGAATTAAAGGAATAAATAAAGCAGATATTCATACCTTAATGGGTAACGTTAAAGAAAATGTTTGTTACACATGTTCTCATTTCGAGGCTGCAAATATTATTGTGGAAGAGAAATATAGTGATTATGGAATTCATTTTATTGATGAAAATTATTGGAATGTATTTCAATTTGAATTTGTTCAAGGTCATCCTTTCACAGAAAGCGAGATGCAAATGCCATGTGCTATTGTAAATGAACGTTTTGTGAAAACTTTTTTTCCAGATAAAGATGTTATAAATAAAGAAATACAATTTCAGAGGGGGACTTATAAAATTACAGGGGTTGTTGCAGATGTTTCTTATTTTGCACAAGAAGGGAGTGCTTCGCTTTGGGTGCCGGAAAAATTTAATAAGCATATTCCAACGGGTAATGATTGGGTTATGACGTATGTTCTTTTTCCTGAAAATATAAGTAATGAAGCTATTATTGGAAGTATAAAAACTGCTTTTAAGCTTTTTACAAAAATGTATAATGTGAAAGAAAGCACCACGTTGAAACAAATATGGACAGTGAAAGAGGCTATTCCCAAAAAATACGGAGGTGATTTACTGATGATGGGAATTAGTGGAATTATATTTATATTATTGATTGTTCCTATTTTAAATATTATTTTATTGAGTATAGCTAATGCTAGCGTACAGGTTAATGAAATAGGACTAAGGCGAGCTTTGGGTTCAAATAAAAAACAGACATTTTTATCTATTTTGATGGAAAATTTATTGTTAGTTGTTATAGGAACATTTTTGGGAATCCTTTTAACTCTCCCTGTGTGTCAAGGAATAGATAATTTATTGTTTTCAGACAGTATTTTAGGGAAAATGACTATTTTATCCGGATTGAATTGGAGCGTTTTATTTACTAGAGTATTACCTTTATCGTTATTATTCTCATTCCTTTCCGGAGGAATACCAGCTTATTTAATGGTGAAGAGACCGATTATAGATATGCTGAAAGGAGGTTCAAAATGTTAAAGCATATTTTTAAATTATTTTGGAACCAGAAAAAAACATATGCCGGAATGTTCGTGGAACAAATCATTGTATTTGTTGTATTATTGTTTTGTTTTATTGTAATGGGGGAAAAAGGAAGTTTGTATTTTACAACGGGAATGATGAATACCAAGAACACGTTTACTTGTTATCTTTTTCCGTTGCCGAATACAGAACACATATCATTTAGGGAATTGAATGAAAAAATGGATCGTGTGGTAGAACGGGTTAGGAAGGCATCATATGTTATCGCTTTTGGTAAGAGTATGGCGATGGTTCCTTATATGCGTCCTGAGGAGATGAATCCTTTTGATTCGATTCTTGTAGACAATAAAAAGGTTAAAGTGCTTTTAAAAATTGCAGATGAGCATATATTCAAAGTTTTTAAACCTCAATTGGAGGAGGGAGAATGGCTGAAGAATACACAGATGGAAGATGGTTCTTTGCCCGTTGTAATTACTCGGCAATTGAAAGACGAGATTGGATGGAGTCAAGCTGTTGGTAGAAAAATATATTTTAATGGAGCAGAATTTTCGGTAGTTGGGGTGATATCCGGAATAAAACAAGAACCTTTGAAACCTTCTTATTCAACGTTGATAGCCCCAAGTTGCGTAGATCAAGGAAATAGATGGGTTGAATATACAGCTCGGATAAAAGAAGGAGAAGTTGATAATTTCCGAAATTTGATGAATAAGGAATTTTATAAAATGTTAGGAGATGATAATGTAGAGTTATCTTTTACAGATGTTGAGAAATGGAAAAAAGCTAACTTGCAATATGATTTTATGACATTGATCGGTATAGCAGTACCAACCGCTTTTTTGTTTATTTTTGCTTTTATTGGAACTTTCGGTTTGTTTTGGCTCTATTCTTTTAAAAGGAAAAAAGAATTTGCTTTGCGGATTGTTATGGGGTCAACTCCTTTCGATTTGAAAATTTTTGTTATTATAGAAGCTTTGGTATTGACTGTTTTAGCATGGATTCCTGGTATGATTTTATTTTTTTGGGTATACCCGATTAATATGATTAATTTATTGGCACTAGGTACAGCTTGTTTAGTAATGATATTATTTTCAGTTTTTAGTGCTTGGTGGCCTGCTTATCAGGTTTCCCGAATAAATCCGGTGGAGGCAATGCGGGAGGAATAAAATTGAATTATAAATTTAAATATATTGCTATGATTACTTTGGAAAATATTAATAAGACATTTTACACGGATGAGATAGAGACTCACGCATTGGAAGATATCAATTTGACCATTAAAGCCGGAGAATTTGCGGCAATTATGGGTCCTTCCGGGTGCGGGAAAAGTACAATGTTAAATATTATGGGCTTGTTGGATACGCCAACGAGCGGAAGCGTGATAATTGATAGCGTACGTGCCGATCGTATGTCGGATAAGGATATGGCGAGGATGCGAAACCAGAAGTTAGGATTTATTTTCCAGAGTTTTCATTTGATACCTTCTTTGAACGTGTTGGACAACGTGCTGTTGCCCATGTTGTATCGTCGGGGAAGTTCTTCTTCGGAGAATAAGAAGCGGGCACTGGAGATTATAGAACAAGTGGGATTGACTCATCGGTTGAATCATTTTCCGGCACAGTTATCCGGGGGGCAATGCCAAAGGGTGGCAATAGCTCGGGCGTTGATAGGAGAACCGAAAGTGATCTTGGCGGATGAGCCTACCGGAAATCTGGATAGTAAGATGGGGGTTGAGATCATGGATATTCTCACGGGGTTAAACCGGGAGGGGGTAACAATCGTGATGGTAACACATGACGAGGGATTAGCTAAGGAAACGGGGCGGATTATTCGATTGTTTGATGGTAAACTGGCATGACAAGTAAAGATAGATGGGGTCTTGGGCTGTTGCTTTTCTTCGTGATCGTGACGGTATGTGCGATGAATGATCCATACCTCTTGGGCGGATGGATCGTTCTAGCGCTTTTATGGTTTGGAGGGCGTAAAAAAGCGATGTGTTTGTCTTGGATAGACATAGGAGTTGTCGTTCTGTGGGTATATGACCTGACCTCGTTGTTTACAACTATAAACGAAGAAGTGACACGTCTGTCAATCATTCCGGTAACATTAGCTGTGTTTTATTATTTTGTTTTGCGTGTTGAGTTCCGAAATAGACAGAAATTTAAAAAGTTGCTGTATTTCTTAAGTTTATTTCTTGGAATATTGGGTTGGTTCGGGCTTATTGCTTTCGGGATATTTGCCTCTGCCATACGAGAGGTAGGATGGCAGAATTTGTATGATTTCCGTTTCTTGCATCGTCCTTTGGGCAATATTGCTAACGTGTGGGGATCATTATTGATCGTGTTTTTCATGATTGTATATATTGCGTTGATGTTGTATCGTAAGCAACGAAAAAGTGTTATTATTTTATGGGGATGTTTATTCCCGATTATTTTCGGTTTGGTAACATCGTTCTCCCGGGGAGTATATATCGCTTTTTTCATGTTGTTATTATTATGCATCGGGATTTGTTTGACGGCAAGAGGAAGAAGAGTTGGAAGAAAAATCGGGGGTGTAGCGGGGCTTTGTTGTTGTACGTTTTTAGTTATGGCATTTTATCCGCGGGAAGTGGTCAGAACATTAAGGATGACAGAAACCGTTTCACAGCAACGAAGTATAGAAGGGCGTGTGGAAAGGAGTATAGCAGTTGCAGGTATGTTGAAAGAATCGCCGTTAACGGGGGCGGGAATGGGAAATTACACGTTGATCACTAATGCGGGGCGTTACGAGGATGATTTGATCTCGTACACGAATTTTGCACCCAATATGTTCGTGCAATTGCTGGCTGAAAAAGGGATATTGGGTTTTGCCTTGTGGGGGATGTTTGCTATTTACCTGTTTTGCTTTTTTTTTAGACATCGGCGTAACAAGTGGATGGTTTTCTTGGGAGGATGTTTCTTGATCCTGTTGGTGCGGGAAGCGACGTTTCCCGTTTTCTTGGAAACCCCGGGATTCATGATTTTGGGATTAACGCTTCTGGCTTTTGGACAGAGTGTTGTTCGCCAAAAAGGAGAAACACGAGAATTATCCCCGGGTATATCTCGCTATGTGCGATTAGGATGTGTGTTGTTGTTTATCGGAATGTACGTGAATTTGATGCTGTATTACAGGAATGAAAGGTATAATCTCGAGTTTTTGGAAGCCGTGAAGAATAAAGAGTATGATAAAGCCCGGGAAGCGATCGAGAAAACCAGTGAGAGAACGCCATACTTGATCAATCAATCGCTGATGTATTCATTACTTGAGGATTGGGAGAAAGCAGAATATTACACAATATTGGCACTAGAGAAAAATCCTTGGGATGTTCAGTTGCAATACAATTTGGCTCGAATATATACGCAAAGTGGCAAGACAGATTTGTCCCGAAGGATTTTAGAAAATCTGGTAAAGGTGTACCCCAATAATTTTTTATACCAGTGGGGAATGTTTGATTTATGTTATAGTGAAGGGAAGAAGGATGCGGCTATTCCTTGCTTGGTACGAGTGATAGAGTTGACTCCACGAATGATGGATTCTTCCTTTTGGGAAAAATTGCGGGAACAAGATCGTGAAACGGTTCTTGCAGTTCAGATGCAATTAAAAAATAGGGTGAAAGAGATGCCTGCTGAACCGATTCTGCTTGCAAATTATGCGAAGGTCGCTCTTTCTTTAAAAGATACGGTTCGGGCGGAAGAATTGTATCGAGAGGTTATTCAAGTATTGCCGAATTTGATTTACCCGTGGTATTATTTAGGGGTAATAGAATGTGACCGTGGTAATACAGATACGGGAATAAAGTATTTGAAATGCTTTATGCGGTTGGCGTATGGTTCTTTGTTTACGTTAGAGCAAATGGAAGAGAATATCACGTCGGGAAAGCTTTTCGAGAGAGTGGAAAAGCGTCCGTTTCTTTCTACGAAGTATTTGAACAAGTTTGCAGTCTGGTATAGAAGTAACACGCTAGAATTACCCGTGTCGGAAGGTGAAACGTGTTATCATTCTGTCATTTCAAGCCAATAGAATTTGGGCGACCGAGCGGATGGGGTATTTTACAATGATTTTACAATATTTGCTGAATTGTTTTGTGGGATAAATTATTTTACTTTGAAACTGAGAATATAGCTTCACGGCTGAAACATGATTGGTTATGCAAACAAAAGGAAATAAGTGGTTCATCGGTCTTTTATTATTGTTGTTTTTACATCATCCGGGAGTTTTCGGGCAGCAGGAAGAAAGGGTGATTTCGCTGGCGGAGGCGATACGTTTGGCGCAAGAGCAGTCATTGGACGCGATGGTGGCGAAGAGTCAGTTGCGGGCGGCGTATTGGCAGTACAGGAATTACAAGGCGGATTTGTTACCGAACGTGAAGTTGGCAGGGACATTGCCGAGTTTTAACAGGACATTGTCGAGTTATCTGAAAGAGGACGGGACGTACAAGTATGTTTCGAGTAATTCGATTTCAGAACAGTTGTCGCTGTCCGTGACGCAGAATATCCCGTTGACGGGGGGAAGCGTATCTTTACAGTCGCAGTTGGAACGGGTGGATCAGTTGGACGGGAACAAAGAAACGGAGTACATGAGCGTGCCTTTTAACGTGGTGTTCTCGCAACCGTTGGTGACGGCGAATCCCTTGAAGTGGAGCATGAAGATCGAGCCGGAGAAGTATAAACAGGCGCGGCAACAATTCGCGGTAAGCATGGAGAGCGTGTCGGTGCAGGCTATCTCTTATTATTTTGATTTGTTGCTGGCGATGATAAACGTGAATATTGACAAGCAGAATTTGAAGAGTTCCGAGAAGCTGGTACAGATTGCCCAAGGGAAGCGGGAGCGGGGATTGATTTCCGATAATGATTTGTTGCAGTTGAAACTGAATTACTTGAACGCTTCGTCTTCCTTGATACAGACGGAACAGGCGTACGAGCAGAAGATGTTTGCCTTGCGGAACTATTTGGGGTATAACGATCGGGTGGTGATCGTGCCGGAGATACCGGGGGAGTGTCCGGAAATCGAGGTGACGTTCAAACACGTGATCGAATTGGCGAACAGGAATAATCCTTTCCGTTACGAGGTGGTTTGCCGTTTGTTGGAAGCACAGCAGCAAGTGGCGGGGGCGAAAGCCGGACGGGGTTTTCAAGCGGATATTTACGCCTCTATCGGGTTCACGGGAAGTGATAAGAACTTTAAGGGCACGTACAATAACCTGCGCAACCGGGAATCGGTGAGTCTGGGAATCAGTATTCCTTTGCTGAACTGGGGAAAAGGCAGGGGACAGGTGGAGCTTGCCCGTTCCCGGGAAGAGATTGCCAAGATGCAGGTGGAACAGGATATGCAGGCTTTCGAGCAAAATGTGTTGACCACGGTGAAACAGTATCAGGAGCAGAACCGGTTGAACGAGATCGTGCGTCTGGCGGATACCGTGGCACAGAAACGATACAAGACGGCGTACGAGACTTTCGTGCTGGGGCAAATCAGTGTGCTTGACTTGAACACGGCACAGACGGAGCAGGATAATGCCCGGCGCACGTATATCAGCCAATTGTATTCGTCGTGGGTGTATTTTTATAACCTGCGGAAATTGACATTGTATGATTTCGAGAAGAAAGAAGATATTATTTACCAACAAGAAAAATATTGAAGTATGGATCAGGCTATTTCTCCGGAGATGAAGAAACGACGTAAAAAGAAATTGATAATAAAAGTCGTTATTACCGTGATGGCAAGCGTGGGGATGTTTTGGTTTTTGGTGGGCGTGTTTCAGCCCAAGATACGGGGTGCGGAGGTGAATTTCGGGACAGTGGACGAGGGAGCCGTGGAGGTTTCCGTGTACGCCACGGGGAAGGTTGTGCCTTTTGCCGAGGAGATTGTGACTTCGCCGGTATCCTCGAAGGTATTGGAGGTGTACAAGAAATCGGGTGACCGGGTGGAGAAGGGGGAACCGTTGTTGCAGTTGGATCTGGAAACGATCCGGACGGATTATGAAACCAAAAAGGAGTCGCTGGAGATGCAGTTGAGCAAATTGGATTTGCAACGAAAAACGATAGCGAGTGATTTGGCGGAGATGAAGATGCAAATTGATATCGACGAGATGATGTTGAAACGTACGTTGGTGGCGTTGAATAACGAGCGCTATCTGGATAGTATCGGGGCGAGCACTCAAGAGAAAGTGAGGGAGGCGGAGTTGAATTACACGGTGAAGCAAACAAGCAAAGTGCCTCTCGATCGGAAATCCGGTCGTTGGAATTGGATTACAAGATAGCCAAAAAGAATATTGACTTGTTGTACAAAACGTTGGGTGAAGCGCAGGTACTGGCACCACGTTCTGCCACGTTGACGTGGATTAACGATCAAGTAGGTTCTTCCGTGTCACAGGGAAGCAATCTGGCGATATTATCCGATTTGTCGAGTTTTAAAGTGGAAGGGGAGATTGCCGATAGTTATGCGGATAAGATTACCACGGGTAACCGGGTGAACGTGGTGATCGGGAGCGAGAAACTTGCCGGGACAGTCGGGAATGTCACTCCCTCGGTGAATAACGGGATTATCAAGTTTGTCGTGTTCCTGACGGAGCATAGCAACACCCGTTTGCGTTCCGGGCTGAAAGTGGATGTGCATGTTACCCACGCCATGAAAGACGACGTGTTACGGATCCCGACGGGAGCTTATTACATGGGTAAAGGCGATTACGATATGTGGGTAGTGAACGGCGACCGTGCCGAGAAACGAAAAGTCGTGCTGGGCGAGAGTGGTTTTGAACACGTGGAGGTCGTGCAGGGACTGACTTCGGGAGAGAAAGTGATATTGTCGGATATGGGAAGATACCGGGATAAGGAGGTGCTGTATATAAAATGATCGCCCGCGGCAGTTACGGGTTTTATCTAAGTATATTTCGGCAAAACACTTATTTTACCGAAATATACTTAGATAAAAATGAGTTTTTCTTGAAATATGTTTCGGTAAATTGAATAGATAGTTGTAATTTTGTAGCGAGAAGTTACGAAAAGAGTGTAATTTATTGGAAATGAGCATTGGGTAATCGCTCATAATAGTAATAGGTTACGAATTAGTTAGTTATCTACTGCATTAT
>QWCH01001471.1_pt1 | contig 35663 bp, 27 predicted proteins | sample 1972671 | NCBI WGS metagenome assembly QWCH01 (sample SAMN09866713, study PRJNA288562) | Human gut metagenome isolate term3_stool, whole genome shotgun sequencing... | isolation source: gut | host: Homo sapiens | place: USA: California
AGAAGTCGTTGTAGTAAGCCCGCAATTCTTCGGGAGTGAAGTTGTTTATGATTTCTTCGGCAGCCGCTGCGGCTTCAACATCTTTGGCTGCTTGCATAATATTCACGATTTCCTCCTTTGTCGGGAAATCGTAATCCGGGTCGTTACCCTGCATGATAAACACCCAGTTCTTGCTATCGCTGTTCCATGAGGCAATCCAGTCCTGTATGTCTTTTGCCGTGAGTTCCGACAGTATCTCCCTCGACAGGGCAATGTCTTCCTCGATGCTCGTGAGCGGCTTCCCTTCCAGGAAATTATTTTGGTACATTTGCACGTAAATCTCGTTCGGGAATTTGTCCTTGTTTTTTTCCGTCTCGTCCAGTCCGGAGAGATATGCCGTGATCTGTTCTTTTACTTCTTTGTCGTTTATTCCGTAGCGGTGAACGCGTTCCAGTTCTTCCATCAAATCTTTCAAGGCTTGCCGTTCCTTGTTCGGGTAGGCTTCCACGTATATATTCCAACGGTCGTAATTTCGCACCAGTCCGCTGAACCCGACCGTGGTCTGCACGAACGCGGGGTCTTGGGTTTCGATATACTTTTGCAGGTATTTCTGCACGATCTGGTTGTAGAACATATTGATCAGGTTGACCTTCATCATCTCCTTCAACGAGGTGGGTGGTGTCTGGCGCACCCGTTTAAGCAGCGTCATGGACGATCCCGTCATTTCCTTGTCGAACGCTTTCGTGTAGAACGGTTCGCTATTGTCCGGGATCTCGTATACCAACCGGGGTTTCGGATTCTCCCGTTTCGGGATGGGGTTGAAAAGACGCTGTATTTCCGCCTCTATTTTAGCGGCATCGATGTCTCCGACAATGATCACGGCTTGTAGATCCGGGCGGTAGAAGTCGTTGTAGTAAGCCCGCAATTCTTCGGGAGTGAAGTTGTTTATGATTTCTTCGCTGCCGATGACGTTACGAGTGGCGTACTTGCTGTTGTTGAAGACGAGAGAGTCTGTTTGTTCTTTTAGGCGGGCACCCAGGTTCCGGCGCATCCGGCGTTCTTCCCGGATAACCCCTCTTTCTTTGTCTATTTCGTCCGGCTTGAGCAACAGGAAGCCCGACCAGTCCTTCATCACGAGAATGCAGGAATCTAGCAGTCCCGTGTCGTTCGTGGGAATCCCTGTCATGTAGTACACCGTTTCGTCCTGTCCCGTTTGGGCGTTAAAGCGTGTCACTCCCCGGCGTTTCAAGAAATTGGGAATCCCCTCCTTGAAGCTCTCGCTCCCGTTGAAAGCCATGTGTTCCAAGAAATGGGCAAGCCCGTTCTGGTTGTCTTCTTCCATAAGCGCTCCCACGTTCTGCACGAGATAAAAGTCTGCTTTTCCCGGCTGCATAGTCGTGTGGCGCACGTAGTAAGTTAATCCGTTGTTTAGTTTCCCGTGGCGGAACACGTTTGCATTATCTTGCGCGTGTAGCACTGCCGGGGTAAACAATCCGATAACACATATAAGAAGTAGTATTTTTTTCATAAGCCTTGTAACGATTGTTGGATAGCTTGTTGGAGTTGTTGCATCTCCATTTTGTTTTCGATTTGCGCGCTTGCCAAAAATGCCTGGTTATAGGATTGCTTTGCTTTGGCGTTGTCGCCCGTGTTTTTCAAGCAATCACCCATCATCATCAATAGGCGGGTACGGTTTGATGCACCCACCTTATCGAATGTCAGGGCTTTGGCAATCCAGTTAATACATCTCCGGTAAGCGTTTTCCGACAACTTGCCCTCGTACACGACGGCGATGTCTTGTAAGGGTTGGAAATAATCATTCAACTCCGTCTTGTCGCCTTTTCCCGCAAGATAGGTATCCATCTTCTCGAAGAAAGTATTTTCGTCATGACGGTAAAGGCTGTACGTGGCATCGGCAAGTAGCGTGATGGCATCCAGCACGGAAAGGTTTCCGAACGAAAATCCCGCGTAAACGTCTTTCAAGTCCCCGTTCACCCGTTCGAGCCTTTTTTTGTAATTCAGATCTCCTTTTTTGCAGAGTTGGATGATGTACGAGTTGTTCAATGAAACCAAGTAACGAGCCACGTTGTCTTTCCCGATGCCCTCGGCAAATTTTTGGTAGTTCTGTGCCATGTAATCGAAAATGGGGTCTTCCTTGGAAGTCGTGCGGTGGTACATGGTCAGTACTAGGAAATCAGCCTCGTTCGCCATGTTCTCTATTTTCTTGTTTTTCAAGTATTCCGGGAATAGGCTTTCGATACGGGTTCCCCATTTCTGTTGGTTGTATCCCTCTTGCATGGCTATAAACGCCGGAGCCTCGATCAGCAATTGTTGTTGCACGTCCAAGTCATTTTTTTTCTTCTTGTATTTCTCGTACAATTTCTCGAAACTTAATTCCTCTCCCGTGGCAATCTTTGCCTCTTTGACAAGCGATTCGGCAGGAACGGCTCCCTGTACCCGGCGCATTTCTTTGCCGTCCCGGCTGATAAATACCATGGTCGGCAATGCCGTTACATTATATTTCTTCGCGATATCTTTGTTCTCTTTGGCATCCACGTCTACCTGCACGCACACGAAATGGGCATTGAAAAATTCCCCTACTTCTTTTTGCGTGAACACGTCGCTTGCCATCATTTTGCATGGTCCGCACCATTCCGCGAAGAAATCCACGAACAAATCTTTTTTCTCTTGTTGTGCTTTCTTTAAAGCCTCGTCAAATGTACCTTTAAACAGCGTCATTTGAGCCGATAAGTTTCCCAGTACTCCTAATATTAGGAATACCATTAAATAAAATGTCTTTTTCATATTGAATAAATTAAATAATAAGGGAAAAGATTGCGACAAAATTTTGTCGCAATCTTTTAAATTATTCGTCCGGCATAGGTACAGGGGCTTCTTCCGGAACATCTTTTAAGATCACCGTGAATACATCTTCGATAATCTTTGATCTTCCTTCATTTTCGACTTCTAGGGTCAGGAGATACGTTCCGACGGGTACTTCCGGGTTATATTTCACGCTAATTTGCCCGTGTCCTTTTACTTCGACATAATCCATAAACTTGGCTGCGTTTTCCGAGTTGTCGCTCTTTACGTCAACGACACGAAAATACAAGATAGCTGTTCCTTTAACTCCATCGATTTCGGATGAAAGATATGGAAGTTTATAATCTACTTTGTTTTTCCAAGTTTCGATATCTTTTTTCAGTATTTCCAGAGATTCGATACCCATTTCTGTTGCAAGATTATTTAGTTTCAAGGATAGTTCATCAAGTTCCGTTTGAAGGGGTGTTATCCCGTATTTCTCATCTACCTTTGCCGTGAGTTTTTCCCATGCATCAGGATCATCCCAAAAATCGTCTTCATCCGCCTCAAACCACAACTCATCGTCCCAATACTCATCGCTATTTTTGATGTCGTCAATTTGGTTATCAAGTTCTTCTATTCTGTCTTGAATTTCTTGACTTTCCAAGTAAAACGAAGCTTCTATGTTCTTCACTCTCTGTAACTCGTTTTCTGCTTTCGTGATAACAATCATAGTGTCATCGGGATACCCGGCTGTTTCACCTACAATCAAATATCCCACGGTAATATCATGGCACGCGTAGCATAATCCCGCGGCAACAAATGCCAGTAAATAGATCAATTTTTTCATTGTTCTTTCAGTTTAAAAGTTTCCCATCGCGAAGCCGTAATCCATGGAGTTTATCACTCCGGTTGTGGTCTGTATATCAGTAGAAGCAATCCTATGGTTGGATGAGGTGTTCCGTCGCCGGGCGATCCAAAGGACTTTGGCACCGGCATCTTTCAACTCGTCATAGTCACCCGGTACCATCCATGTAAAAATTTCGTCACCGTATAACGTGGTAAATGGCTTGCCTCCGCTTTCGACATACTTTTGGTCTACTAATAACCGATTCCCCCGCGGCATGTCTTTCAGCATAATCTTTTGTTCGGGTACGATTAATTTTTTTAGTATCGCGGCACAGCTATCTGCCGGCATATCTTCCACTTTGTTCCAATAGTCGTTGTCATCTACCGGAATTCCAGCTTCTTTTTTAGTATCCAATTCGCTGTTATGTTGTAGCATAAATCTTGCAATGGCTATATCGGTAATACCGAAAAAAGTGATCTGCTTGTATTGTCCGCTGCCATCGAAACAGGACTTCATCCCGGCGTGTTCGATCATGATCATCGTGGAATCCCAATCCACGGTTTGATTCTCGAAATATTGCCACATCGTGCAATCGTGAACTCCGTTTGCTAATCCACCGTCAATGTAATTATAGTCGGTGCAGGAGTATAGGTTGACCAGTAACAGTAACGCTACTCCTTTTATTGTGTTTATTATTTTATTGTCCATATTGACCAGTATGTATTTTGTTTCATGAGTGTATTCTTATTGGATGCTTGATCGCTAATGGGGAGGTAAAGAGCCCCGTTTTTTATATCTTCCTCCTTTAAGGTAATATAATTTCCCTGTAATTCGTCACGAACGTACCCGTTTCTCACGATATCGTAATAGCGGCGAGTTTCACCGAACAATTCGCGGTCGCGTTCGTCAAAAATTTCTCTTAGCAGAGCTGTTTTTTCCTTGGAACCCGTGTAACCTTCAAGTCCGGCACGGTGACGGATGCGGTTCAAGTCTGCAACGGCGTCCGGCATACCTAAATGAGCACGGCATTCTGCTCTCAGTAGGATTAAATCGGCTAGCCGCCAGTATACCCGGTTGCCTTCCATAGCGATCAATTTCGTACCATCTTTATTGGTTTCGGGATTGACAGAATAAACGGGTTCGCGCCATTTATTGAGATAGGCATATAAGGGAATCCGCTCTTTATCTATATTTTCATCATCATCATCATCGTCATAAGGATTCTCTCCCAATTTGAGCCAGTACTCTTTGCGGCGTAGGTCTTTTTCGTCCGGGTACAATGCCTTCACGTCCTCCACGCTGATTTTGGTATTATCGGCACCTGTCTCGATTTCCCACGGATTGGTTACGCCATTGGGGAAATTGATCAGTTCAAATCCCGGATACTGTTTTAGTAAAAATACTATATCGTAGTTATCTTGATCCTGTTGGTTTGTTTCCAATGCAAAAATCACTTCTGTCACGTCGCGTGCACTTCCAAGTGTCTTCTCGACAAGATCTTTCATGCTCACGAGATCGTAAGTCCCTGCTTTGCCTTCAATCACGAGAGATGCTTCTTCCTCCGCTTTTTTCCAGTATTTGTCATCGTTGTACAATCCTCCCATCCACGCGTAGATATTAGCGAGTAACGTGTGAACCGATCCGATACTGGCGTATTGTCGGCTATACACTTTCTCTCCTTGGGCATCAGTCAGTTTGTCGTGTGTCGGTAGGATCAAGGCTGTTTCCGCTGCACGGATAGCGTACGCCAGAATCGTGTCCATCGGGCTTTTGGCTTTAGGAGAGGGATCCTCTGTCCTGGGGGCTATCGGGGCATCGCCCCACTGTCTCGCGATCTCGAAATACATCAATCCCTTGATGAAATTTGCCTGGGCTATCCAATAATCAGCACGTTCTTCTGAAACATTCTCGAAACGATGCCTGTTATCTTCCAGCATATTTGCCAAATAAATGGTTTTATAATAGTCAGACCAACCTTGTATGTGTTTTACAATTTCCTGTTGTTCGAAATTTCGGAACGGAAAATTTCCACTGGAAGCATCCGTACAATATAGACCGGCAACATCTAATTGAGACAAACTGGGATTTGCTAATATTGTTCTTTCAAAACCAAGCATAGTGATGAAAATATCTTCAATATCTTGTTCGCTTTGGAAATAATTGCGATAAGTCACGGATACTTCCGAGTCCACGTTCAACCAATCGTTGCACGAGAACAGGGGGGAAAATAAAATGAGAATTAGTATTTTTTTCATAATCATAAACTTTAAAAATTAACGGTTAATCCGATAGTAAATTTGCGCGGTAGTGGATAACCATTTAGTCCATCGATTCCCGAGGTTATATCTATGATTTCCGGATCAACCCCCGAATAGTTCGTGAGTAAGAATAGATTTTCTCCCGTGATGAACACGCGTGCGCTTCTGAGCCCGAGTTTTTTTGCGAACTGTTCGTGCAGATTGTATCCCAGCGTGAGTTGTTTCAGGCGTATCATACTTACATTTTCGATATCACAATCATATCGTCCGTTATATTGTGTTCGTTCTCCGTGTTGTATCAAGTAGGGATACTCGGGATTTTTACTGTCCGGACCTGTCCATGACGATACTTTCCTGATATCAAGATTTAGGGCACTTCCCTTATCACTGGGTTGGATTTCTATATCGTCGTATACTTTCAATATATGTCTTCCCAGCGAGTAAGTGAAGAATATGTTTACATCAAATTGTTTCCATTTGATTTCGTTGATAAACCCTCCGTGTGCAAGGGGAAGGGGACTGGCAGCATAATACATATCGTTTGATGAAATCGAACCGTTATTATCCAGGTCGAGAATTCTTCGAGTACCGGGAGTGAATATCCCTCCTACCAAGCTTTTAAGTGGTTGAGGTACACCCCATGCAGACGCGTAAATGGGAACTTCGTCCATCGAGTTGTAGAACCCGTCTGTTTTATATGCTTTTATATTGTACAATCCTTTTCCAATGATATTTTCATTAAAATCGTACCCGTCACTACTTTTCTTGAAGCGGTTCCAGTTGCGGGTAGCGTTCAGTTTCATTCGCCATTTCACGGTTGTTTCCCGGAAGATGTCGGCAGTCAATTCCAGTTCCAAGCCTTCGTTTGATACGCCTAGTGCATTTTGCCACTGGAAGGTCTGGAAATTCAAGTCTCCCGGAAGAGTCATCTGTTGCAGTTGTCCCTTGGTATTCCGGTAGTAATAATCCAAAGTGAACTTGAGGCGGTAATTAAGAAAACTTACGTCCAATCCGATGTCATATTGGTCCGTTTTCTCCCAGCTTAACTTCTGGTTCAGTAATCCTCCCTCGGTATCTGGTTGCATACCCTGGTTGCCCAAGAACACCTGATGTGAACTCGAGATTAAACCGTGGGCGAGATAAGGTTGTGAGAATTTTTGTCCTGAACGTCCCCAGCTTGCGCGGATTTTACCGAAACTCAACCAATAGAGGGGTTTCATGAACGATTCGTCCGAGAATGCCCAGCCCGCGGCAACGGAGGGGAATGTAGCCCACCGCACGTCCTCGCCGAATACAGATGAACCGTCCCGGCGAATGGTCGCTTCAAACATATATTTTTCTTTGTAATCATACCTTAACCGTCCGAAGTAACTGTTCATGCGTTCTTCTTGGAGGCTGGAATTATATTCAAAAGCGGATTTATATTGCGGTGCTTCGTCTTTGTTCGAATTGATATTGTTCACTCCGTTAGTTCCTCCCCAGATTCCGCTCGCGTAATGAACATAATCGTTCGGTCCGCCGATGGCTTTCCCCTGGTTCGAGTAAGATTGGTCTTTTTGAAAGGAGAGTCCTAACAGAATGTTAAAGTGGTGGTCTTGCTTGATCTTGAAATCATAAGTCAATAAGTTTTCGTTCAAGATGGAAATGTTTTTCGTGATTGTTCCTTTGCTTGTGGAACGGTGGAAGTCTTTGTCCAGCGTGCTTGGTTCGAAATTATTCTGATTTTGTTGATTGTAGTCAATAGCGCCCGATACACGTAGATTCAGACCTCGTATGATATTATAATCCAGCACGAGATTGTAACGGAGTGAATAACTCTGGTTCTTTTCGATCTTCGAGTTCAAGTCTTTCAACATATATTCTTTAACATAATCTTCCCCGGGTAATAAAGAGGATTGATTTTGAAGTTCGACAGATATCCCCTCTACTTTTTGTCCGCTACCGCCTTTTCCTCCGCGGCTGCGGTCGCTATAAGAAAGGGAAATCTGATTGTTAAGTTGAAGGCGTTTCGTGGGATTTGCCTGGACGTTTGAGATCACGTTCACCCGTTCGAATCCGCTTGACAACATGATACCTTCCTCCTTGTAATAGCCGGCGCCGATCATGTAATTCATGGTTTCACTTCCACCGCTTGCCTGTAAATTCGCGTTGTACACGTTGGATGTGCGGAAAGAGTATCTCCACCAATCCGTGGAATTGTTGTAAAATTCGTTCAGACTGTCTTGTAATGCATAGGCATTTCCTGCTCCGGATTTGTGTCCGAAGAAATAATTGTACACGGGGTCTGTGTTCGTTGTGTATTTATATACCTCTTCGTAGGAGGTCGGCATGACCCATTTCCCGTCGGCATTCTGGTAAGGGTTCACCGTGTTGCGCAATGCGTTTATGTTATACCGGCGAACTAAATTTCCACCGCTATGGTCGGGAGCTTCCGGTAGCCATGAAACAGAATAGGAGGCATTGGCTGTAAATTGGGCTTTACCCGAGCGTCCTTTCTTCGTGGTGATCAAGATGACACCGTTTCCGGCACGGGAACCGTAGATGGCTGCCGATGCTGCATCTTTCAGTACTTCGATAGATTCAATCATAGAAGGATCAATATCGGAAAGGGTGTTCGTGCCTGTAATTGGAGAAGTGAATGCTTGCATGGGGACTCCGTCAATCACGTAAAGCGGAGTTCCGTATTTCCGGTCGTCTCCTTCGCCGCCATTGTTATCGTTTCCTTTCGTGAAGAAAGAGTTATATCCCCGGATAGCCACGATGGAACCACCACCTCCGGGAGCACCGGAAAGGTTGTTGACTTCCACGCCTGCCATGTGACCTTGTAACAGGCTTTCCAAACTATGTGTCGGGAGTTCTTTCATCTCGTCGGCTTTCAGCGTGGAGATGGAACTGACCAGAGTCCGCTTTTTTTGCGAACCGTAGGCAACAACTTGTACCTCTTGCAATCCGGAGATGTCTTCCTGCATCTTCACCACGATTTGTTTTCCCTCGGTGTATTGTACTTTTTGAGTTTTAAAACCGATGAACGAGAACACGAGTGTTCCCTTGGGCATTGGCAAGGGCAACACGAAATGTCCGGCGGTATCCGTGGCAGTTCCCACGGTGGTGCTGTCGAGCATAACGGTTACTCCCGGCATAGGCAGGTTCTTTTCGTCCACTACCTTTCCTTGGATGATGTACGATTTCTTCTTGTCGTCTTTCGCCTGTTCCTTGAAAAGGATGATTGTCTTGTCGAGTACCCGGAAACCGAATCCCGTGCCTTTCAGGCAAGAGGTCAGTACTTCCTCGATGCTAGCCCCCTTGAGGTCTAACGTGATATTCGAGATTTTTTTCACGGCGATGTCGTCGAAGAAAAAGCTATACTCCGATTGCGTGCGAATGGAGTTCATCACGCTCTCCAGAGAGGCGTTTTTCACCTTCAAGTCCAGTTTTACATCCTGCGAGTAGGTGGCTGCAGAGATATGCATCACGCCGATAAATGTAAAAATAAGGCACAATTTCATAATTCTAAATTCTTTTTGCCATAATCCTCCCGAGGAATGGCCGTTACTGTTCATTTTTTTCATACATTTGTAATGTTTTAAATGGAAACTAAAACAATTTTTATAGGGCATTCGGTGTTAGCGCACCGAATGCTTTCGTTTTTATTACTTCAGCTGTACTGATACTGTTCTCTTGTTCACGTTAAATATTACTCTCTCGTTATTTTCTATTATTTTTAATATCGCGTTGAAATCTTCGGTTTTGTTGATGTCCCCCGTGAACCGGATGTCTTTCGCTTCCGGGTTGAGGTAGAACACGTGCAGGTCGTACCACCGGGACAGGATGTTGAACAGTTCTTCCAGCCGGGTATTCCGGAAGGCGAAGCGTCCGTCTTTCCATGCCGTGTAGAGGTACGTGTTGACTTCTTGTTTATAAAGTTTTCCGGTTCCTATTTCGAGGGTTCCCTGTTCCCCGGGAATCAGCCTTATCTGCTGTTTGTATCTTGCCGATTGCATGATGACCGCTCCCTTGACCAGCGTGGTCTGCACGTTCTCTTCATCCGGGTAAGCCCGGAAATTGAATTCGGTTCCCAGCACGGTAACCGAGGCTTTCGACGACACGACAACGAAGGGTTTCTCCTTGTTCGGGGTTACCGTGAGGAAGGCTTCCCCCTCGAGGAAGATTTCCCGTTTGTCTCCCGTGAAGCGTACGGGGTAACGGATTTCAGATTCGGCGTTCAACCATACCTGCGTGCCGTCGGAAAGTGTCAGAAAATATTCTCCTCCCCGGGGTACTTGCAAGGTGTTGTATATCGGGGTGATTTCACTAATCAAGGTATCTGTCGGTGTCAGATAGGATACTTTGCTATTTTGTATCTTGACAATCATTCCGTTCTGTTCCTGTATCGGGGTGAACGTGCTGTCGGATAATACGATGCGCTCTCCGCCTCCCATGGTCAGTATCGCTTTGCGGCTTCCGGGAGTGATTACCTCCGATATGGCAATCACGGGTTCCTGTTGTTTTTCACGCAACAACAGGACTAGGGCTAATCCCAAGGGCAGGATAAGGATCGCCGCGTAGCGGACGAATGTCTTGATGGAAAAACGGGTTCGTTTACGACGTGTCGTGATGAATCGCTCGTAATTGCCGAGCCTGTTGACGGCGTTGTAATCCGATAGTTTTTGTTCCAGATAGCCGCCTTGCTTGAATCCCTCGTATATTTCCCTGTTTTTCTTCGAGGCGGCGAGCCATTGTTCCAGCGTATCCCGTTCTTCCTCACTGGCAACCCCTCGCAGGGAGTTCGTGATGGCACGGGACAGGCGGAATATGTTTTTCTCTTTTTGAGTCATTTGGGTTGTTCTTTCTTGTAAAACCCCCGAGTGAGAAAAAGAGTGAGTGAAAAAATGATTTTTTTTGAAATATTTTTTAGTACATGGAATATCAGTTGTTTACAAACCTATTTTTTCCAATATGAAAAGGAGAATGCTTCTTTCCACGATATGTACAAGGCGATCGTGGAGTATCTTTTTGCCGCTTTGTTTATGCGATTTGACCGTTTCGATACTGATATGTAAGTCCGCGGCGATTTCCGGGTTCGCTTTCCCTTCCAGTATCAACTTGAACACCTTCCGGCATTGGTCGGGCAAAAGTTCGATTTCCTGCACGAGCAGCGAGTAACAAACTTCCTCTTCCAACACCCGGTTGAAGTAGCTCTCTTCTTCCGAGGGTTCATCCCGGTGGGCGTCGGAATATTCCTGTTTCACTTTCTCGTGGCGCAGGTGTTTCAAGCATTTGTTTTTGACGGCAGTATAGAGATAGGCTTTTAGCTCGTCGGGCGTCCCGAATGTTTTGGCTGATTCGATCAAGGCGAGGAATATTTCTTGAACGATATCCTTGTCGGCTTCCATGTCGGGGACATAATTTCTCGCGAACAAGACTAGCGGGGTGTAGTGCTGCTCGAATAATTCCCGAATCGTGTCACGTTCGCTTGGGGAAAACGTGTTTGATGTTCTTCCGTTTGATTGTTTGTTGTCCATATTTTGCCGTTCCTGTTTGTTGATAGATATTCCCTATCTAGGGCAAAAATAGCGGAAAAACTGTAAAAATCAAAATTGTAGTTCATAAAGTCCTTTTAAAGGAACACTCATCGGGTTCCCGTGTCCCCATGCCGGGCAGATGAAAGCGGCTATCGCGCGGAAGGTGGGGGAGAACATTCAAGTGCTGGATTCCACGCGTTGAGAATGAGATCCGCGGCACTCAAGCGTTAACTTTCCATGTCCCTATATTCCGTTCGGTAGCAATAAATTCCACGCCCACTTTCACGAGTTCACGTCCGTCAGCAGAGTAAGGGATAAGATACCCCCGGTCGTCTATTTGCGCGAGGGCTTCCTCTACCGAGCCATCGAGTTTGAACTCGAACACGTAAATATATTTTGGAGTTTTCACCACGGCGTCCGCCCGTCCCTTGGCACTCCGTACTTCTGCACCGGTGAATTGTCCCATTAACTTGAACACGAGGTAGAACACTACTTGGTAATGTCGTTCCGTCCGCTCGTTCAACTCGTAAGGGAAGTCCGCGAAGAATGCACGTAAGCGGGTCATGAAGGCATCGACATTGCCGGTACGTAACTCTTGTACGAATTTACCGATATAGAAACCCTTTTCTTCGTCCGGAATAGAGGTGTAAAAAGGTACGAGAAAATTAATGAAACCATACTTAACTTCTTCATTCGGGAAAGCAAGCAGGTAATTCTTGAACTCTGCATCAAACTCTTTTATTGTCAAGTATCCGCTTTGGTAAATCAATGGAATCGGATTATTCATGGTCACCCGATATTCCGTGAATGCCGATTCGGGTAATTCAACCCCGTCAATTAATTCCCGGATGTCGAAATCACTTTTTTTCAGTAACTCCACGAGGAATGTCGGAGTGCCCGTGTGAAACCAATAATTGCCGTATTCCAGCTTGCTGAAACAACTCAACACGCTGAACGGGTTGAACATTCCGGCTCCTCGCGGGTGGAAGTGATATCCGTCATACCGGGCTTCCATTTTCGCCAGTGCTTCTGCCGGGGAAAGATTGTTCCTTTCGGCGAGAGCCTTGATTTCCGGTTGGAAATCCCGTTCCAGTTCTTCTTTGGTGATACCGCAAATAGAGGAATACGCGTAGTCCATGCTAATATCGTTCAACTGGTTGAGATCGCTGAACACGCTCACTTGGGCGAATTTTGTCACCCCGGTGAGGAACACGAACCGCAAGTAGCGATCGGCACTCTTGAGTACCCCGTAAAACGCTTTCAGCGTATCGCGGTAATATTCCAGCAACGGCATATTTCCTAGAGCCTGCAAGAGAGGCTTGTCGTATTCGTCGACGAGCACGACCACCCCTCGTCCCGTCTGTTCGCATGCCCGGCGGATTATCCCGAAAAACCGCAGTGAAAGAGTCGTTTCATTCTCTCCTTTCCCGTAATCAGCTTCCCATCGTGTAAGTCGATTGCTTAGTATCGCGTCCAGCGCCTCCGGTCGGTCATACTTCTCCGCGTTCAAATCAAGGTGTAGCACGATGTGCGTGTTCCACTCGCTCTCCAGTTTCTCTACCGCCAACCCTTCGAACAATTCCCGTTTACCCTCGAAGTACGCCTCGAAAGTAGATAATAACAGACTTTTCCCGAAGCGTCTTGGACGGCTCATGAAATAAGGTTTTCCGTTGTTTGCAATTTGCCACATTAGTGCTGTCTTATCCACGTACATGTAGTTTTCGCGCCGGATGTTCTCGAATGTCTGTATCCCTATCGGGAGTTTTCTCTTTAGGTTGATCTCCATAATATACCGTTTAGCTTGTACACAAAGGTAGGAATAACAATTGAAAATTGAAAATGAAAAGATTCACATAAAGTCCGGGATTAAATTGTGGTACTATTCTCGATCATTTTTAAGATCCGTTTGTGATAACCGGAAAAAGGGAATAATAAATAAAATTCAAGCAAATAAAGATAATGTTGATAGTCGCCTTTGGCGAGTTGCAGGTTACAGGTTGCATTTGCCTTCGGCAAGTTACAGGTTACTTTTCTTGCGTTGTAGACTGTATTCCAGCTCTTCCTCTGTTTATAGAGGAGGTGGCACGAAGTGCCGGAGGAGTTTATTAATTAAGTGATTGATTGATTTTAGATTGAATGATTTCTCCCCACTTGCCAACGCTTCGTTAATCGCTAAATCGGCAATCATTGAATCACTAAATCCAAGAACTCCCTCCCCCCTTCGGGGTATTGAGTCCGGAAACCGGTCTCGAACTGGCTCTTGTTCGACAGACAACGAGCAAGCTCTCTGTCTGTTCTCGCTTACTCGCCAGTTGCCCTCTATAAACAGAGGGAGAGCTAGTTACTCTCTCCGCTTTAGGAAATTTTTCATTTATAGCTATCTGGATTAATAATCTCTTTTAACGTGAAAAAAGATGTGTATGTAGCCCTTAATAGCCCGTATCCCAACCCTATTACTAAGGTAATAATCTCTCCTCTCCAGAGCCTCTTCGTTTCTCAAATAGAGCAGAAATATTCCCGTGTATTTATGCTCTGAAGAAGGTCTGGCAGGGCTACGAAAGAGGGGTATTATATCCTTGGAAATGCGATTGATTTTCAGTGTGATTTCATCGAGAAGCTAAGGTAATCCTAGGGTGATACTATCTCAACTTGCTTACAAAACACTTTTAACTCGGTTACAGGATTGTTTACCGACGGGGACGTAAGAGGCTTGTAAGTAGGTTGTAGCTATGTAGAGGTAGTATTACTTTAGGATTACCTTGGGATGATTTTAGGATACTTGTATCAAGAGTTCCAGATTTTCCATGAGTATTCGGCTTGGAGATGCAACATTTCCAGACCGTTGTGGACTTTGGCTCCTTGTTGTATGCCTTTTTGCATGAAAGTGGTAACGGCGGGGTTGTAAACTAGATCGAAAAGATAGTGATTGGGCGTGAGGTGCTCATAGGGGATTGGGGGACAATTTTCCACGTGCGGCCATGTTCCGAGCGGGGTGGTGTTGACAATCAGAGGGGTTTTGTCCAGTTGACGGATGATTTCCGGGTAACCGATTTCTATTCCCGTGGGGGTACGGCTGACGGAAGTGACGGCAACACCCAGAGAGGTCAAGGCATATTTGACGGCTTTTGCCGCTCCCCCGGTGCCCAAGATGAATGCCCGTTCCGGCACATGGGGGATGAAGTGAAGTAATGAATCCCGGAATCCTGCCATGTCCGTGTTGTGCCCGGTGAGGGAGAAGCCGGCAGGCGTATGCTCGACTTTTACCGAGTTGACGGCACCGATAGCCCGTGCCTCGTCGCTGATATTGTCGAGGAAAGGGATGATCTTCTCTTTGTAGGGAATGGTTATAGCGAATCCTTTCAAGTCAGGAGTTTCCTCGATAATTCGGAACATTAGGGTAATATCCTCCAATTCGAAATTCCGAAATTCAGCATTTATTTTTTCTGCTTTGAATTTTTCCGTGAAATAGGTTTTGGAAAACGAATGTCCCAATGGGAAACCGAGGAGGCCGAAAAGATTCATGAGTTTGTAAAGTTTATAAGGTTTATAAAGTTTATAAAGTCATATTGCAGTTCGAGGTTTGAATATAGTGTTTCTACTTTACGAACTTTATGAACCTTATAAACTTTATGAACTATTTTTTTAGTGTTACGGCCAATTTTTCAATCCCCCAGATGAGAAGAAAACCGACAAGGCACATCAAGAGTACATGCCACGTGAGCGGATCGTTTCCCGCTTGTTCGAAAGTACCCGGGAGAACGTTTCTCTCGATCTCGAAAGAAGTGCCGTTAATTAATTCCGTGTCGGTAAGTTTCCAAGGCCATATTTTGTTTAAGGAACCTACCATGAAGCCGGTCAATAGGGCGACAGTCATGCTGTGGTAGTTTTTCAATAACCACGAGAGCAAGTGCGAGAAGGATATAATTCCGGCAACAGCTCCTACCAAAAACACGAGTAATATTCCGATATTGAAGTCGCTCACGGCGGTGATGATGTACTCGTATTTACCTAATAATAATAGTATGAACGCTCCCGATATTCCCGGAAGGATCATGGCACAGATGGCGATAGCCCCGGATAAGAGGACGAACCACCATGTTTCCGGTGTGCTGGTGGGGGTTAGCACGGTGATCGTGTACCCGACAACGGCTCCCACGACCAACGAGGTGATGGCAAACAAATCCCATTTTTTTACTTCCTTGGAAACGAGTAGTGCCGAGGCTATAATGAGCCCGAAGAAAAAAGACCAGATGTAGAGAGGATGGAATTCTAGTAGATATTTCATCAATTTTGCCAACGAGAATATAGATATCGCGATTCCTGCGACCACAGAAACCAGAAAATTACCGTTGATATGCTTCCAAAATTCTTTGAATTTGAATGTTCCCAAAAGACGCAATGCCTGTAAGTCGATGGAACGGATGGAATTGATTAATTCTTCGTAGATCCCGGTGATAAATGCTATTGTTCCCCCTGATACGCCGGGAATAACGTCGGCGGCACCCATGGCACATCCTCTCAGCACTAATAGTAGATAGTTTTTTTTCTTCTCCATGAACGAATTTATGATTTATGGTTTATGATTTTAGATTTACGATTTATGATTTCATTCAAAAAGAATCGTAAATCATAAATCGTAAATCATAATTTTTTTATTCGATTTTGAACACGTTGCGATGTTCGAAACGTAACAAGTCAAAGACGGTTTTTACCGGGGTGAAGGTGGATAGCGGAACTTCGACAAACACGGTATTCCAGTTTGCCATCGCTCCATTCCACAACCCGGGAAGTTCTTGTACTTGTATGTCTTTTCCCTCGAAAGATTTACTGGTAATGAATCCTTGCGTGTTATCAATAAAGTCTTTCAGATCGTACTTTTTACCTTTGTAGTTATACGTGCTGCACACGATATCTACCGGGTTAAAGTGGGTCGATTGGGTGAATATTTTTTTCTGGTTCTTGTCTTTTTGGTTCACCTGTGCACTTTCCACGATCATCAAACGTTTACCGTGTTCGGCATCTTCCACCCAGAAGGGGCCGCCACCGGGTTCTCCTTCATTCTTAACCATCCCGCATACCCGTAATGGGCGGTCGAGCAGGTTTTTCAAGTATTTTGCCCTTTCTTTCAAATTAGGGTGAACGAGGTCTTCCTTGGGTTTGTACCCGAGATTGTCATAGATAAATTGTTCGATTTCGTTCAGATTCTCTTCGGTGATACTGCTTTTCTTGTTCAAAATCTTCATGTAATCGAAGATTCTGGCTTGTGTTTTTAACAGAACCCCGGCGAGTATCTTTTTGTATTTCACGGTGTCTGCCTTGTTGCGATCGGGAGTAACGTTGTCGATGTTTTTGATAAAGATGAGGTTCTCTTTCAGATCGTTCAAGTTGTGAATCAAAGCACCGTGTCCCCCCGGACGGAATACGATGTTACCATCGTTGTCCCGTAGCAGGTCTCCTTTCGAATCCAGACTGACCGTATCGGTCGAGGGCGATTGGATGGAGAACGTGATGTCGTACTTGAGATTGAATTCTTTCTGGTAATCTTTGAGCACGTGTTTCAAGAGGGCTTTGAATTTGCCCATGTGTTCTTCGGATACCGTGAAATGGATATGTGCCATTTTGCCGTCATTGGCATAAAGGGCGGCTTCAACCAAGTGTTCTTCCACGGCGGTACGGATGTGATCTTTATATATATGGAAATCGATCAGTCCCTTGGGCGTGGAATTGTAGTTCAACCCCTTCTCCGTCAAGATATATTCCAATATCGTGATGAGTTCGTTTTTCCAAAGAAGTTTGTCCAGATCGAAACGGTCTTTGTAGAGAGCTTCTTTCAAGTGGGTATAAAAGGGAAACTCTTTTAGTTTTTCGAAGAAGGAGAATATGCTTCCCGGTTCTTTGTGCAACCGGAAATTCAGGTAGTCTTCGTCACTTCCCGTGTAGGTGTTTAAAAATGAATTTAATGTTTTGAACATGCGAGAAGCGGAACCGGATGCCGGAACCATCTTCATGATTTTCAATGTGTTTCTTTTCTCCTCGAAGATGCGAATGAATTCATCAGCCTGTTCGTCATTCAGACTATGGATCCCGTTACCTATTGTCGCCGCATCTCGGATTTGCACAAAATTGAAACCGTTCTTGAAGTTTTCAAGTTGGCTATCAATTTGTTCGGGCTTAATCCCCCTGCGCTTAAATTGCTTGAGATCACTTTTCGTGTACATAATTTCGGGTTTGTAGGTTATGTAATAATCCGGCAAGTTACGAATTTTTTTACAAAAAGCAATTTATTACTTTTTGTGTTACAGGTTACAAGTTGAGCCTTCGGCTCTGCAGGTTGCAGGTTTGTTGTTATTGTTTTTTGAACTTGTAACTTGTGAACCTGTAACTTGTAACATGGCGAAGACGGCAATTAGTTGTCGTCTTCGTCATATAGTTCTTCTTGATTTTCTAGCTCGGTTTCAAAGAAATCTTCTGCTTCTTCAAGTAGAGACTCGATATCGTCCGTGCAAAGAGGTTCTTCGTCAATCCAGTAAATTTTTTGGTTGCTGTAGAAACCGTCTATGTCACATTGGATAATACATTGAGGCTTTTCCGTGTGCACCACGTACACGAGATCGGGTGCTTCTTGGGAATTGTCCGCAATTAGAAATTTTGGTAACATGGTGTTATACTGTTTTAAAGTTTACGCGGCAAATATAGGAATAATTGAAAATCGAATATTGAAAATCGAAAATTATTTTAATGGAGGAGTTGAATAGAGAAAAAAATGTATCTTTAGGGCGAGAAATGGATTAAACGATTTCTTGATTGAGTGATTTGGAGATTTAAAGAATATGATAGCAGAAGGATTATTATCGAATGTGGTTCCGGTATTGAAAAAGAACGATACATGCGCCCAAGCACTGGGGTGGATGGATTTGTTCCGGGTATCCCATTTGCCGGTGGTTGAAGGAAGTTCTTACGTGGGTTTGTTATCAGATGAAATCATGTACGCGCACGGGTGTTTGAATGATCCGATCAATAGTTTGGAGATATCGAGAGAATCGACATTCGTGTACGATGATATGCATATTTATCACGTGATCGAGGTTGCGTCTTCCTTGGGATTGTCAATAGTTCCTGTTTTAAGCCGGAAAGAGGTTTATCAAGGTGCTATTTTGTTGTCGGATATTTTGCATAGCGTGGAAAAAATGTTGTGTGTGGATGACGCGGGTGGGATTATCGTGTTGGAGGTGAATAAAATTGATTATTCGTTGGCCGAGGTGGCGCAGATCGTGGAATATAATGAAGCCAAGGTGTTGAGTTGTTTCGTGACATGCACCCCGGATTCGAACAAGGTTGATATTACTGTCAAGGTGAATACGCCTAGGATTGAACCGATTCTGGATACCTTTGTCCGTTATCGTTACGTGATAAAAAGTACTTTTGTGCTGGGTGAAGATGTCAATGATGAATTGCGTGACCGCTATGGGCAGTTGATCAAGTTTATGGAAATGTAGAAAATTTAAAATTTAAAGTTTAGAATTGAAAGAGAGTTGGTTCGTGGGGTTGGAATCTAAAATTTAAAATCTAAAATAAATTAGATGTGTCTGAAAATTAATAGAGTGGCTATATACGGACGAGTGATCCATGAGGATTTTTTTCCTTATTTCAAGCAAATGTTACGTGATCTGGATGAGCGTGGCGTGAAGTTGTCTTGTTATCTGCCGTTTTTTGATTTCTTGAGTGAGAGGTGGGATGTTCATTCTTATTTTCAATCTTTCTATGATACGGATTTGGAGCCGGATACCGATATTTTATTTAGTGTCGGGGGGGACGGTACTTTTTTGGATTCAGCGGTCCGGGTGAAAGATTCCGGGGTACCCGTGCTTGGTATAAATAGCGGTAGGCTGGGATTCCTTGCCAATATCGCCCAAGAGGAGATTCCTCAGGCTATACAGTGGTTGTGTGCCGGGAAATGCGAGGTAGAGCAGAGAGCTTTGGTGAAATTGGAAATGGAAGACAATCCCTTCTCTAATTTTAATTATTCTCTGAATGAGATTAGCGTGCAGAAAACGGAACGCTCTTCTTTATTAAAGGTACACGCTTATATCGGGGGGGAATATCTCACGACGTATTGGGCGGACGGCTTGATAGTGGCTACTCCTACCGGTTCGACGGCTTACTCTTTAAGTTGTGGCGGTCCGATTATTTCCCCGAGTTCGGATAATCTGATTATTACCCCGGTAAGCCCTCATAACCTGAATATGCGTCCTTTGATTTTGCCCGGTGATGTGAAGATTCGTCTGAAAGTGGAAAGTCGCTCGGGTGATTTTATGGTGAGTGCCGATTCCCGAACTCGGACAGTGCCGGATCATTACGAATTATTTATCTCTTCCGGGGATTTTAAAATAAACGTGGTAAAGATGCCCGGGCATAGTTATTACGAGACGTTGAGAAATAAATTGAATTGGGGGGAAGACAAGAGGAATAAGAAGATTTAGTGATTCAATGATTGGCGATTACGTGATTAAAGAAAAACAAGTAATATAAAGATAAGGAAAACGTTATTAAATAATGAGTTGAAGAACGAGAATGTATTATTATTATGAGTAGAGAGAATATACCAGAGCACGTGGCAATTATTATGGATGGAAATGGCAGATGGGCAAAACAGCGGGGATTGGAAAGATGGGAAGGACACAAGGAAGGCGTGGAAGCTGTGAGGAGAGTTCTTGAGGCTGCCGGGAATGCCGGAGTGAAGTATTTGACTTTATACGCTTTTTCGATAGAGAATTGGAATCGGCCGAAAGAGGAGGTGGATGTTTTGATGGGTTTGATGGTGGATGCTATCGTTGCGGAAACGGATAATTTGATGAAAGAGGGTATACAAGTTCGGGCTATCGGGAATTTGACGGATTTGCCGGACAAGGTGCGACAAAAGTTGAACGGGTTGATAGAGCAGACTGCTTCCAATCATCATTTGACGGTGGTGCTTGCCCTAAGTTATGGTGCAAGGTGGGAAATATTGAATGCCGCGAAACAGTTGGCAAAAGATTGCCAGACGGGTAAAGTGAAAGATGTAGAGGCGATTACAGGGGATGTTTTTTCCGATTATTTGACAACGGCGGGGATTCCTGATCCGGATTTATTGATTCGCACGAGCGGTGAATGTAGGCTCAGTAATTTTCTTTTATGGCAATTAGCGTATACTGAACTATATTTTCTTGATAAATTTTGGCCTGATTTTGAAAAAGAAGACTTATATTTGGCCATTCGTAATTTTCAAAAAAGAGAGAGACGATTCGGTATGACCGGAGAGCAACTAAAAAAGTGACTCAAATGACAGGAAAAATAACGCTTGTATTAATATTTATATTGTGTATTTGTGGAGCAAAAGCTCAAGTTGCAGATACTGTGCAGCAACAAGTTGATATCTATTATTCTTCCCCGAAGACCTATGAATTGGCAGGGGTAAAGGTTGTCGGCGGAGATTATGACGGGTTGGCATCCATAGCCGGGTTGACGATAGGAATGCCTATTCAAATTCCGGGTGAAACGATAACGAGAGCGATCAAGAGGCTTTACGATCAAGGTTTGTTTTCGAATATATCCATTGCTGTCGACCGGATTGAAGATGACAAGGTATATTTGACCATGTACATTCAGGAACGGCATAAGCTTTCGAAGATCAATTACATCGGTTTGAAGAAATCCGAGGAAAACAAGATCAAGGAAAAAATGAACTTGGGAGTGGGGTCGCAGGTCACGGATTTCATGAAGACGACCTTGAAAAGCCAAGTCGAGAAATACTTGAAAGAGAAAGGATATTATAACACGAATATCAAGATTATTCAACGGGATGATCCAAAAGAGAAGAATTACGTGGTTCTGGATGTCATCGTGGAGAAACACAATAAAATAAAGATTGCCGACATTATCATTAACGGAAACGAACAAATGAAAGACGGTCGTCTGAAAGCTGCCATGAAGAAGACGAAAGAAAAATCATTGGTTAATTTCTTTAAATCGTCAAATTATATTGAGAAGAATTATGACGAAGATAAGTATCATCTTGTCGATAAATATAACGAGAAAGGTTTCCGCGACGCGGTGATTGTTTCCGATAGTGTTGTCCAGATATCCCCGAAACGGGTGAAGATCTATATTGATGTGCAGGAAGGAAATAAATACTATTTCAATAATATCTCTTGGGTAGGTAATACAATATATGATTCAGAGACGTTGAGCCGTATATTGAATATCAAAAAAGGAGATGTATATAATAGTAAGTACTTGAACGAACGTATTACCACGGACGAGGATGCCGTATCCAATATATACCAGAATAACGGGTATTTGTTCTCTCGTCTGATGCCGATCGAAACTATCGCGGGTGAAGATTCTATAAATCTGGAAATCCGTGTTGCCGAGGGTACTCAGGCCACGATTAACAAGGTGATTATTCAAGGTAACAACCGTACCCACGAGCACGTGATTCGTCGGGAATTGTACGTGTACCCGGGTGAGTTGTTCAGTCGAGAAGATATTATACGAAGCGCACGTGAATTGGCGAATATGGGACATTTCGATCCGGAACAAATAGCACCGGACTTGGTGAATGTTAATCAGGAAGCGGGAACAACGGATGTCATATTCAAGTTAGTCGAGAAAGCGAATGATAAGATCGAGCTTTCGGGAGGTTGGGGAGCCGGTATGATCATCGGTTCGGTAGGATTGACCTTCACGAACTTCTCTATCCGTAATATTTTTAATTGGGATACTTATCGTCCTCTTCCGCAGGGTGACGGTCAGACGTTCAGTTTGAAGGCCCAGACGAACGGTAAATATTATACTTCATTCAGTTTATCATTCCGTGAACCTTGGCTGGGAGGAAAGAAACCGAACTCGTTGAGTGTTTCTTTGTATTTCTCTCGTCAGACAGGTTATTCCAGCAGTTACCGGAATTCTTATTACGCTCAGGCGGCGAACGCGTCCGACTATTACGACACCCGTCAGTTGATGCTTACTTATGGATTCAGCGTGGGATTGGGACGTCGTATCAAGTGGCCGGATGACTGGTTCACGATGTATAACGAGATTTCATTCCAGAGATATCAGTTGAAGAATTGGCCTTACTATATATTTAGTAACGGAAATTCGAACAACCTTTCTATCGCCACGGTGATCAAACGGAGTTCTATTGATAACCCCTTGTTCACGAAAAGAGGTAGTGAGTTTACCTTCTCGTTGGCATTGACTCCGCCTTATTCTTTGTTCTCCAGCCGTCATTTTGAGGCAGAGAAAGATCAGATTAAATACAGGTGGATCGAGTACCACAAATGGAAATTCAGTGGAAAGATTTTCACTCCTCTGACTCATAGCGAGAAACGTCCTTTGGTACTTTATGCTTCTGCCCAGTACGGTTATTTGGGACACTATGATAAAAACCGGAAGTCTCCGTTCGAGGGATTCGAGATGGGAGGTGACGGAATGTCCGGTTATAGTTTGTACGGACGTGAATATGTTGGTTTGCGTGGTTACGAGAACGGATCATTGACGAACGCGGGTTCCAGCTTTATGGCTCCGCAAGGGTCTGACGCCAGCTTGTATTCCAAGTTCACGCTTGAATTACGTTACCCGATCTCTTTGGCTCAGTCGGCAACGATCTATGCTTTAGGGTTCTTGGAAGCAGGTAACTCGTGGTACGAACTGAAGGATTTCGAACCGTTTAACTTGTATCGTTCTGCGGGAGTCGGTTTGCGCGTATTCCTGCCGATGTTCGGGTTGCTCGGTATCGACTGGGGATATGGATTTGATGATGTACCCGGACGCTCCGGTGTCGGTGGTTCACAATTCCACTTTGTGTTGGGACAAGAATTCTAATATTTTAGATTTACGATTTCAGATTTTAGATGAATTTTTCACTTGAATCTGAAATTGTAAATCATAAATTGTAAATTATAGCATACATTATGTATGCAGGCTAGGAATGGGAAATTAATTTTATTATTTTTGTGAGACATTTTAAAGACAAACATTATGAAGAATACAATTAAACTATTTGCCTTGGTGGCATTTATATTTGTAGCATTTGCTACTTCTGCTCAAACGGCAAAACCGATCAAATTAGGTCATCTTGACGTGCAAAAGTTGATGACAATAATGCCAGACTCAAAGAAAGCAGAGGAGGCGTTGCAAGCTAAACAGGCAGAGATTGAAAAAGAATTAAGATCTATGACTGATGCATATCAAAAATTGGTGCAAGAATATCAAACTAATGAAAAAACGTATACGGATTTGACTCGTGCTAATAAAGAGCAGGAAATTAGAAGTCTGGGAGAGAGAATTCAAAGTTTCCGAGAATTGGCTGATCAACAAATGCAAGAAACTTATGGCAAGTTGATGAATGAAATTATGGAGAAAATAAAGACTGCTGCACAAGCTGTTGGAAAAGAGAATGGTTTTACCTATATTTTTATAGCTATGCCTTCTCCGACCCAAGGTGGTATTTTATATGCGGCAGATAATAGCGAAGATGTGTTACCACTAATGAAGAAAAAATTAGGAATCCTTTAATATGGAGGCTGTCTTACGACAGCCTTTTTTATGATACATACCATTTAAATTCTCCTGCTTCTTTTTTCTCTGGGGTCGTGTTTTGATAAAAACCCTTGAACACAACACTTGTTAAATAAGTCTGGACTCCCGTTCCATCATCATAATTTAGAAGAACATAGCCTAGAACAGTAAAGTTGAAATATGAATTGTCACCATATGTAACAAATCCTTGGTTATGGGTATAACGGATTACACGAGAATCCCTTCCTACAGTCGGAGGTAGTTCGTAACTAGTCAGTACTTGGGGAGTTCCTGTTGACCAAAATCTGAATTCAATACAAATATTGGTTAAGTAATACGAGATAGGATAACCGCCGACGAGTATCAGATCCTCCACTATTCCTTTACGATATGTTCCACTTGATGGATAGGGATCTGTTCCCATATCTACAATATGTCCTCTTGATAAATTGGGCGAAATATCAATTATTTTTCCATTGCTATTTTTTCCGATGTTTTGGAACTGTTCAAGAATTTCTTTCATTTCTTTTAATGATAGTGGGTGTAAAGAATCTGAAGAAATGATTTGTTCTGCTAATTCTAAGTTGTATTGCTTAACAAGACTTTCTATCGTTAGTTTGCTGTTATCAAAATCGAACTCTTTTCCTGTTGTGCAACTTACCATACTTAATAGTATCAATACGATTGCGAATGATTTTGTTGATTTCATATCATTGTATTTTAATTAGTGGATAATGTATGTAAATTTATAAAAATAATCTGAAATATCAAAAGAGCAATAGAAGGGAATATATTAATTTTACTTTGTTGTATGTTCTTATTTATAATTAGAAATGTTGCATTTTCGTAGCTTGCAAAAGTATTGAACTTTATTAACAATTGAGAATAGCTAATATTTCTAAGTAATTTCTTGCAAAAAAATATTATCTTAGTCGCTATAATTAATAGTAAACTATGAAATGTCCGATAGGGGTGTTTGATTCTGGTTACGGGGGGTTGACAATATTGAAAGATATTGTGAAAGAGATGCCGGAGTATGATTATATCTACTTGGGAGACAACGCTCGTACCCCTTACGGTACACGTTCTTTTGACGTGGTGTACAAGTACACGCGGGAAGCGGTGTTGAAATTGTTCGATATGGGATGCCGATTGGTTATCCTTGCCTGTAACACGGCTTCGGCAAAGGCGTTAAGGACAATACAACAAGTCGATTTACCGCAGATAGATGCCGGACAGAGAGTGTTGGGTGTCATCCGACCTAGCGTGGAGGCGGTCGCTGATTTTACGCGTAACGGGCATATCGGTGTACTTGCTACCTCGGGTACGGTGGCTTCCGAGTCTTATTTGCTTGAAATAGCGAAAATCCATTCTGGAAAAGGATTTGAAGTGACGCAACAAGCCTGTCCGATGTGGGTGCCTCTCGTTGAAAATAACGAGATTGATTCCCCGGGGGCAGCTTTTTTTGTGCAGAAATATATAGATCTTTTAATGCAGGCAGATCCCATGATTGATACGGTTGTACTGGCATGTACACATTATCCTCTTTTGCGCGGGGTAATTGACCGTTTTATTCCCCGGGGAGTAAAAGTTATTCAGCAGGGAGAGATCGTGGCCCGGAGTTTGAAGGATTATTTATATCGTCATCCTGAAATGGAAGGAATGCTTTCACGAGGGGGACAAGTGGAGTTCCTTACCACTGAAAAAGGAGGGATGTTTGATAAAATGGCAGCTTTATTTATGCAGGCGGATGTGGTGTCGCGGCATATAGAAATATAAGATTTACGATTTATGATTTACGATTTATGATTCGAGGGACAGGGAGTGGGCAGGAATCTAAAATCTGAAATCAATAAATCTAAAATTGGAGATGGTTATGAACGAGCAGGAAATGATTAACGCGGCTTTCGAGGATTTGTTACAATCTTTGCGAAAGGGAACGACAGAAGAGAGTATAAAATTAATTCGCACGGCTTTCGAGTTTGCCCGGGAAGCTCATCAAGGGGTAAAACGGAAGTCGGGTGAGCCTTATATATTGCACCCGATCGCGGTAGCGAAGATTGCGGCTAAAGAGATCGGCTTGGGAACCAAGTCGGTTATCGCCGCGTTATTGCATGATGTCGTGGAGGATACGGACTACACGGTAGAGGATATTGCTAATTTGTTCGGGGCGAAGATTGCTTCTTTGGTGGACGGGTTGACCAAGATCAGTGAAGTTATGGGAAGTGATACCACCAAGCAGGCTGAGAGTTTTCGGAAAATGATACTGACTCTGGCGGATGATGTACGTGTTATTCTGATCAAGATTGCCGACCGTTTGCACAATATGCGCACGTTGGATGCCATGCCGGAACACAAGCAGGTAAAGATTGCCAGTGAAACCTTATATATATACGCTCCTTTGGCTCACCGGATGGGATTGCACGCCATCAAGACGGAGTTGGAAGATTTGAGTTTAAAATACGAAAATCCGCTTGAATATCAGGAGCTGGAAAAGAAAATTCATGCTTATCGGGACGAGAATACCGGGTTATACCAACAGTTCATAGCCCCCATTCGGGAACGCCTGACGGAAAGCGGTTACCAGTATGATATCACCGCCCGGACAAAGAGCGTGTATTCGGTGTGGTCTAAGATGCAGCGCAGGCATATTTCTATCGAGGAAATTTATGATTTACTTGCCGTGCGTATCGTGTTTGATCCCAAGGACAATCAGCCGGAGAAATGGCAATGCTGGAATATTTATTCTTTGATTACGGATATGTATAGCCCGAAGCCGGAGAGAATCCGGGATTGGGTGAGTGTACCCAAGGCAAACGGTTACGAGGCATTGCATCTGACGGTCATGGGACCCGGAGGTAAATGGATAGAGGTGCAAATCCGTTCCCGTAGGATGGATGAAATCGCGGAAAAGGGGTTAGCAGCCCACTGGAAATATAAAGGTGATAATGCCGAGGCAAGCAACGAGGTGGATAAATGGTTGGCGGGGATTAAAGAGATGCTGGAACAGCCCGGAACGGATGCTTTGGAGTTCTTGGACGAGTTCAAGCTAAATCTTTTCGCTAAAGAAATTCGGGTTTTCACTCCTAAGGGAGATATGAGAACCTTACCGAAGGGAGCGACCGTGTTGGATTTTGCTTATGACATTCACACGGAGATCGGGAACTCCTGTATCGGTGGAAAGGTCAATCATAAATTGGTGCCGATGAGCCACGTGCTGCAAAGCGGGGATCAGGTGGAGGTGTTGACAAGTGATAAACAGAAGCCGCAGAGTGATTGGTTGGACTTTATCGTGACGGCAAAGGCGAGGAATAATATATTGATGATTTTCCGTCGGGAGAAAAAGGAACAGGTGAAGATCGGAACGATGATGTTCGAGAACTTGTTGGAAGATATGAAATTGCCTTTTGGTACGGAGAACCTGAACAAGGCTCTGTTGCATCTGAAATTGGATAATAAAGATGATCTTTATGTCAGTTTGGCGAAAGGGAATTTGAGTGTCGAAGACGTGCGGAAGGCATTGAAGAAAAAGTCGGAGAATAAATTCGTGAAGTATTGGAAATTGCAGTTCTTCAAAAGCGATAAAGAGAAAGCCCCGGCCGAGAAAGAAGAAGGAAAGATCATTAATGACGTGACGGAAGATGCTTCGGATTTTATCATTGCTCCTTGTTGTCACCCGATTCCCGGTGATGATGTAGTCGGGATGAAGATCGAGGGGGATAAGATCACCGTGCACAAGCGTAAATGCCCGGAAGCCATACGACTGATGTCCAGTTACGGGGATAAGATTGTCCCGGTGAAGTGGGTTAGCCACAAGATCATGTCTTTCCTCGCGGTAATTAAATTGAACGGGATTGACAGTATCGGAATCGTCAGCGATATCACGATGATTATCTCGAAAGAGAGTAACGTGAATATGCGTACCGTGCATTTTGAGACGAAAGACGGGATATTCGAGGGAATGATTCATCTTTACGTGCATAACACTGCCGATTTGAACAATTTAATGATGAAAATCTCTTCTCTGAAGGGCGTCGAGAACGTTTCGAGAGTGGAGAATTTGGATGTCTAAATTAAATTTCGTCTAAATAGTGAGTTTTCTTCGGATAAAAGTTGTAACTTAGCCATGTTGTAAATTGAATTAGCTTTGGACTCAATGGAAAAAATAAAGGAGACGGTAAAAGAGATTTTTACCACTTACCTGCAACAGCAAGGACATCGGAAGACGCCCGAGAGGTATGCCATTCTGGATGAGATTTATTCACATGCCGGGCATTTTGATATCGAATCACTGTACGTTTTTATGAAGAACAAAAATTACAGGGTAAGCCGTGCCACTTTGTATAACACGATTGATTTATTGTTGGAATGTAAATTGGTTATCAAGCATCAATTCGGGAATAATATCGCGCAGTTCGAACGGGCTTATAATAACAAGAAGCATGAGCATATCGTGTGCAAGATATGCGGAAAAGTGGAAGAGTTCTCGGATTCCCGTTTGGAGGAGATCGTGGAACACGTGGAGGAGAAATATGATTTTTCCGTGCATCATCACATGCTTTATATTTATGGGATTTGTCACGATTGCAAGTTGGCGGGAAAGAAATAAATATTATTTTTGCATGTTTGTTTTTTAAGAAGTTAAAATTATATCAGATGAAAGTAGATGTATTGTTGGGATTGCAATGGGGAGATGAAGGAAAAGGGAAAGTGGTCGATGTACTGACCCCTAGGTATGATGTCGTGGCTCGTTTTCAAGGAGGACCTAATGCCGGTCATACACTTGAATTTGAAGGGCAGAAATATGTACTTCGTTCCATCCCGTCCGGGATATTTCAAGGAGATAAGGTGAATATTATCGGTAACGGAGTGGTAGTTGATCCAGCTTTGTTTAAAGCGGAGGCCGAGGCTTTGGCTGCTTCCGGACATGATCTCAAAAAGAAACTTCATATATCAAAGAAAGCACACTTGATTCTGCCGACGCACCGGTTGTTGGATGCAGCTTACGAGGCAGCCAAAGGGGACGCGAAAGTGGGGACTACCGGAAAAGGTATCGGACCGACATACACGGATAAAATCAGTCGTAACGGTGTGCGCGTGGGAGATATCCTGCATGATTTCGAGAATAAATACGCTCGGGCAAAAGCTCGTCACGAACAGATATTGAAAAGCTTGAATTTCTCTTATGACCTGACGGGGATGGAGAAAGAATGGATGGAAGGTATTGAATACTTGAAGCAATTCCAACTCGTGGATAGCGAGCATGAAATAAATCGATACTTGGATGACGAGAAATCAATCTTGGCGGAAGGTGCACAAGGAACAATGTTGGATATCGATTTCGGTTCTTATCCTTTTGTGACTTCTTCCAATACGGTATGTGCCGGTGCTTGTACCGGGTTGGGAATAGCTCCCCATCGTATCGGTGAAGTGTACGGAATTTTTAAAGCATACTGTACCCGCGTGGGAAGCGGACCTTTCCCGACAGAGTTGAATGACGAGACAGGCGAGAAATTGTGTGACTTGGGACACGAGTTCGGTTCCGTAACCGGACGCAGACGTCGTTGCGGTTGGGTAGATCTGGTAGCTTTAAAATATGCCATCATGATTAACGGGGTGACTCAACTGATCATGATGAAGAGTGATGTGTTGGACTCCTTTGACACGATACAGGCTTGTGTGGCTTACGAGGTAAACGGGGAGGAAGTTGATTATTTCCCCTACGATATCACGGAAGGTGTAAAACCGATTTATACCGAATTGCCGGGATGGAAATGCGATATGACCAAAATGACTTCGGAAGATGAATTTCCGGAAGAATTTAATAATTATCTGGCATTCCTTGAAGAAGAAACCGGAGTGCCTATCAAGATTGTATCCGTGGGACCCGACCGGGGACAAACGATCGAGAGATATACAGAGTAGAAAAAGAGCTGCGATTGCAGCTCTTTTTGTTTGTAAAGTTATAAAGTTTATAAAGTTCATAAGGGCATCCCATGACTAAAAAAGTTTACATTTAGGCATACTTTATGAACTTTATAAATCTTATGAACTTTATAAACAGATATAATATATACCTATTCCCGCCAGATACCCGAGAGTAGCAATCCATGTAATGTGCTTGAGGTACCATGTGAAATTGATTTTTTCCATACCCATAACAACTACTCCCGCGGCAGAACCGATAATCAGAATACTGCCGCCTATACCGGCACAATAGGCGAGAAGTTCCCAGAAAGTTCCGTCCGTGGTGAAATTCATCATATAAGCGGAGAGGTGTGTACCGTCGGCATGAGTAAGCGGGTACATCCCCATGGCTGCCGCCACGAGAGGAACGTTGTCAATGACGGAGGAGAGAAAGCCGATAATCGTGTTGATAAAATAGACATTGTGTATTCGATCATTCAAGAAAGTTGCCATTTGGTCTAAAATTCCCACGACTTGTAACGCGGCAACGGCCATTAATATTCCAAGAAAGAATAGTAGAGTGGAATAGTCGACTTTCGAGAGAATGGAAGGAATGCGATGCGTGTTTTCTCGCGTGATATTTTTTTTGCGGTTGTATAGCATCTCCGTGTATATCCATACACAACCTAAGGCAAACATGATACCCATGAATGGTGGCAGGTTCGTGAGTTCCTTGAACACGGGAACGAAGATCAGACTGCCGATGCCTAGAGCGAGAATCGTGATTTGTTCTTTGTGTGAAATACCCGGGAGATTCGAACGAATACTAGCGGATTGATCTTGAATTTCACCTTTCAACCAGAATGTTGCGATGCCGACGGGAATAAGTAGAGAAACCAGACTGGGTAGAAACAGGTGGCGGATGACGTTCATGGACGTGATATTGTTGTGAATCCATAACATGATCGTGGTCACGTCCCCGATGGGAGTCCATGCACCCCCCGCATTGGCGGCAATAATGATGATACTGCCGAAAATCCAACGTTCTTGCTGATTTGTAATAAGTTGGCGCAGGAGCATAATCATCACGATAGCTGTCGTTAAATTATCCAGAACAGAAGACATGATAAAGGTGATGAATGCGATGAGCCAGAGTAGTTTCCGTTTGTTTCTCGTTGTGATGTGTTTGGTAATCAGATTGAACCCTTCGTGCGTGTCTACCCATTCGACAATCGTCATGGCTCCCAGTAAATAGAATAAAATTTCCGCGGTATTCCCGAGGTGTTCTATAATTTGAGTATTTACATCCAGTTTTGTTTGAAACAAAGCGAATACCCATAACGTGATTCCCAAGATAAGAGCTATGGCGGTTTTGCTGACGCCGATTTGTCGTTCCAGTGCGATCAGAGTGTATCCGAGGATAAATGTGATAATGATGGTTAGTATCATGTCTGTGAACTTTTTGGACTGAATTGTATCTTTCATACGCAATTTTGCGTAGATTGGTTTATCTTTGTGGTGAACATGAGGTTAAAATAAAATGTAACACGATATGATGACATGGGATTTTTTCTTGCGGTTGTTGGTAGCCGGGATACTGGGGGCGCTGATTGGTTTGGATCGTGAGTACAGGGCAAAAGAAGCCGGATTCCGAACTCACTTCCTCGTTGCTTTGGGAAGTGCCCTGTTTATGATTGTTTCGAAATATGGTTTCTGGGATATCTTGGGGGACACGGGTATAGGACTCGACCCCAGCCGTATCGCGGCACAGGTGGTAAGTGGTATCGGTTTCCTTGGAGCGGGAACAATTATCATACAGAAATTATTTGTACGGGGATTGACCACTGCTGCCGGGATATGGGCAACTTCCGCTATCGGTTTGGCGGTAGGTGCCGGGCAATATTGGTTGGGAATATGCGCCATGTTATTAACATTGTTGGGATTGGAAGGTCTGGGGTATTTATTCCAGAAGTTCAGCCAACGGAATGTTTTGTTAGTGTTCACAACGTCAAGTCAAGAAGTTATAAAAGAGATAACCGACGAGATCAAACGGAAAAAACACCAGATAGGTTCTTACTCCACGGAGTCAGGTAAATTAGGGGATATAACCACTTACCGGGTAACTATGGTCATTCGGACGCATAAGACGGGAGATGAAACTTTATTGTTTCAATTCATTCAGCATCTTCCGGATGTGATTCTGGACAGAATGGAATAAAAAAGCGACCGAAAGGTCGCTTTTTTATTAGTTTCCATGTTTGGAATGTAATTTCAATCGCATCAGTCGGAGATCTTCTTCTGAATAGTCGCCGTCAAATTCATCGTAAGCGTCACCGATATTATCGCTTTTCGCTTCCATGAAATAATCCATGATTTCTTGTTGTTGTTCATCATCCAGAATCTTATTGATATAGTAATCAATATTCAGTTTTGTTCCGGAGAAGACGATGGCTTCCATTTCCTTGATGAGTTCTTCAAAAGTTAATCCTTCAGCAGAAGCGATGTCTTCCAAATCAATTTGGCGATCAATATTTTGAATGATATATACCTTGAATTTCGATTTGTTGGCAACTGTTTTTACAACCAGATCTTGGGCTCTTTCGATCTCGTTGTCTTCAACATACTGTTTGATGACCTCAACGAATTCCTGCCCGTACTTCTGGGCTTTTCCGGTACCGACACCCTGAATGTTGGCTAACTCTTCCAACGTGATCGGGTAATTGGTACACATGTCTTCCAAAGAAGGATCCTGAAAAATGACGTATGGCGGCAGGTTATTTTTCTTGGCAATCTTTTTCCGTAAGTCTTTCAGTATGGCAAACAGAGTGTTGTCAAGTGCTGATACACCTCCCTTTTCCTGAAGTTTCTCTTCAGATTCTTCAAAATTATGATCTTCCATCAGCATAAAGTCTTTAGGTTCCTTTAAAAACTCGTGGCCTTCTTTTGATAATTTGATGACCCCGTATTGTTCAATATCTTTCTCTATATAATTACTAATAAGCGCTCGTCTGAAAACCATGTTCCAGAATTGTGAACTTTTGTCGGAGCCGATACCAAAAGATTCCAGCTCGTCATGATGATACGATTTTATCATTGAATCGGTTTCCCCGATCAAGACTTTAACCAAATGGTCGACCTTGAATTTTTCTTTTACTTCAAGTACGGCGTTGAGTGCGTCAATCAAGAATTCCTTGCCCTCGAACTCTTTCTTCGGGTACAGACAATTGTCGCAGGCGCCACAATTCTCCTCGTCATAATTCTCCCCGAAATAGTGTAATAACACTTTTCTCCGGCACAAGGATGTTTCGGCGTAAGAAACCGTTTCCATCAAGAGTTGCTTCCCGATTTCCTGCTCGGCGATAGGTTTGCCCTGCATGAATTTTTCCAACTTCTGAATATCTTTATAGCTATAGAATGTCAAGCAGTACCCTTCTCCGCCATCCCGTCCCGCACGTCCTGTTTCTTGATAGTATCCTTCCAGACTTTTAGGAATATCATAGTGGATCACGAAACGTACGTCCGGTTTGTCGATGCCCATACCGAAAGCGATCGTGGCTACAATCACGTTTACTTCCTCCATCAGGAATTTATCTTGATTGCTGCTACGGGCAGCGGCATCCATTCCCGCGTGATAACTGGCAGCTTTGATGCCGTTCACGCAAAGCAATTCCGTGAGTTCTTCCACCTTTTTGCGGCTCAGGCAATAGATGATACCGGATTTCCCTTCGTTGTTTTTTATAAACTTGATGATATCTTTGGCCGGATCAGTTTTAGGGCGAACCTCGTAATAAAGATTCGAACGGTTGAAAGAGGATTTGAAAACCTGAGCGTCGAGCATATCCAGATTTTTCTGAATGTCGTGTTGTACCTTCGGGGTAGCCGTTGCCGTCAAGGCAATGATGGGGGCTTTCCCGATTTGTTCGACAATCGGTCTGATTTTACGGTATTCCGTACGGAAATCATGTCCCCATTCCGAAATACAGTGAGCCTCATCAACGGCAAAGAAAGAGATTCGAACTTTACGGAGAAATTCGACATTACTTTCCTTGGTCAAGGATTCCGGAGCCACGTATAGTAATTTGGTCTTCCCGCTTAGGACATCCTCTTTTACACTCAAGATGTCACTTTTACTGAGTGAAGAATTCATGAAGTGGGCAACCCCCTCTGACGCGCTGAAGGAACGCATGGCATCTACCTGATTTTTCATAAGAGCAATCAAGGGAGATATCACGATAGCTGTTCCGTCGAGTATTAGTGCAGGTAGTTGATAACATAAAGATTTACCCCCTCCTGTCGGCATCAAAACAAACGTGTTATTCCCGGCAAGGACATTCTTTATTATCTCCTCCTGATTCCCTTTGAAACTATCAAAGCCGAAATACTCTTTTAATTTAGCATGTAAATCTATCTGCAATCCCATTGTTTTATTTAAATTTTCACACACCCTGTTTTTAGACGGGTGCGCAAATTTATAACTTAATTTGTTTTTCCAAACAAAATATTCAATAATAAATCTATCACCACTCGTTTTTAAGCTATCACAAAAAATGATACTTTTGTCCCTAGTAAAGTTATAGCAAAAAATGATAAGTACAATAGTTTTTTGTTTTTTTTGCTTGGTTCATGGTGTTAAATAGAATAATTTTAATCGAAAGAGATGGTAGATATAAAAGCATTTGCGCGAAAAGTAATTCAGGATGAGACAGAAGCCATCCAAAATCTGGCAAACTACATAGATGATGATTTTGAGGCTGTCGTTAAGTTAATTTATGAAAGTAAAGGGCGTGTCATCATTACCGGGATAGGAAAGAGCGCGATTATCGCGACAAAAATCGTGGCAACGATGAATTCCACGGGTACTCCGGCGGTATTTATGCATGCCGCGGATGCTATTCATGGAGATTTGGGAATGATTCGGGAGGAAGATGTGGTGATTTGCGTGTCCAAAAGTGGAAATACACCGGAGATAAAAGTATTGATTCCTCTGATCCGTAACAACGGAAACAAGAATATTGTCGCGATGGTGTCCAATACAGACTCGTTTCTGGCGAAAAATGCGCTCTATATATTGAAGGCTAAAGTAGAAAAAGAGGCTTGTCCTTTAAATTTAGCTCCCACAAATTCAACTACGGCACAGTTAGTGCTGGGAGATGCATTAGCGATGTGTTTGATAGAATGTAGAAGTTTCTCTAGTAGGGATTTTGCCAGATATCATCCGGGAGGGACTCTTGGGAAACGGCTTTATACGCGGGTTGCAGACGTTTATGATGGTAACAATCGACCGAATATCAAGATCGAAGCCGGAATACGTCCGGTAATTCTAGCCATGTCGAAAGGGCGTCTGGGAGCCGTGGCGATCGTGGACGACGAAGAACATTTGCTCGGAATTATCACGGATGGGGACTTGCGACGGATGATGGAGAAGTACGAGGATGTCGACGGTTTGACAGCGGGAGATATCATGTCCGGAGCACCTAAAACGATTTCCGAGGAAGAGTTGGCTTATAATGCTTACCGGATGATGGAAAAAAATAGTATCACGCAGTTGGTGGTGGTAGATCGGGAGAATCACTATAAAGGAATGGTACACATACATGACATATTGCGCGAAGGAGTGGTATAATATTTGATTTTAAATTTTGAATTTTAGATTGAACGGAAGTCAGTTTGAATTTAAAATTTAGAATTTGAAATTTAAAATGGATAATTTCATGGGACGTGTAAAGTTGTGTTTATTATTTTTCTTGATGATATGGGTTTCTGTGTTGAACGCCCAGACAACAAAGG
>QWCH01004475.1_pt1 | contig 35621 bp, 24 predicted proteins | sample 1972671 | NCBI WGS metagenome assembly QWCH01 (sample SAMN09866713, study PRJNA288562) | Human gut metagenome isolate term3_stool, whole genome shotgun sequencing... | isolation source: gut | host: Homo sapiens | place: USA: California
TATTTTGCCAGACGAACTTTGTTCTGGTATTTGATGTTCATGAATTCCTGCTGTGCTTTTTCATCATCAACATAAACTTTCAGTTTGCTGATCTGAGACAGATCTGTGATCCATTCCGGTCCGATATGATCTGTTACCCAGTCTGCAAGAAGCTGGTTTCCGTGAAGCAGGAAACGTCTCTGTGTGATACCGTTTGTCTTGTTGTTGAATTTCTCCGGCATCATTTCATAGAAATCTTTCAGTTCCTGTTTCTTAAGGATTTCTGTATGAAGTTTTGCAACACCGTTTACAGAGTAACCTGCAACGATTGCAAGATGAGCCATTTTTACCTGTCCATCATAGAGGATTGCCATCTTCTTGATCTTGTCATAATTTCCAGGATATTTAGCCTGAATGTCAAGAATGAAACGACGGTTGATCTCTTCGATGATCTGGTATACACGTGGAAGCAGTCTGGAGAACAGCTCAACCGGCCATTTCTCAAGAGCCTCTGCCATGATTGTATGGTTTGTGTAAGCAACACATTTAGTTGTTACAGACCATGCATCATCCCATCCAAGTCCTTCTTCGTCCATAAGGATACGCATAAGTTCTGCTACTGCTACTGTCGGATGAGTATCGTTCATCTGGAAAGTAACTTTTTCGTGCAGTTTCATGATATCTTTGTGGTTCTTTTTGTATTTATCAATAGCAGCCTGAAGACTTGCAGATACAAAGAAATACTGCTGTTTCAGACGCAGCTCTTTACCAGCCATATGGTTGTCGTTCGGATAAAGAACTTCTACGATATTGCGGGCAAGGTTTTCCTGCTCAACTGCTTTTTTATAATCACCTTTATCGAAAGAGTCAAGCTCGAAGTCTACGATTGGCTCTGCATCCCAGATTCTTAAGGTGTTTACGATCTTGTTATTATATCCTACAATCGGCATATCAAACGGAACCGCTTTTACTGCCTGATATCCCTTGTGTACGAATTTGTTGGATCCTGTTGCCGGATCATATTCTACATCAACATATCCACCGAAATGAACTTCTTTTGCATATTCCGGACGACGAAGTTCAAATGGATATCCATCTTTCAGCCAGTTATCCGGTACTTCTACCTGATATCCGTCTTTGATCTGCTGTTTGAACATACCATAACGATAACGGATACCACATCCATACGCACTGTAATTCAGAGTCGCAAGAGAATCTAGAAAGCATGCTGCAAGACGTCCCAGGCCACCATTACCAAGTGCCGGGTCCGGTTCCTGATCCTCGATCACGTTAAGATCCAGACCAAGTTCATCCAGAGCTTCTTTTACCTCTTTGTATGCTGTCAGGTTGATCAGGTTATTTCCAAGAGCACGTCCCATAAGGAACTCCATGGACATATAGTAAACTGTCTTAGGATCCTGCTCTTTATATGCATTCTGTGTTTCCAGCCAGTTATCAATGATAACATCTTTTACAGTGTAGCATACAGCCTGGAAAATCTGTTCCTGTGTAGCTTCTTCGAGTTTTTTACGATAAAGAAATTTAACGTTTTCCTTTACGCTCTCTTTGAAAGCTTCTTTTTTAAACTGCTTGTCAATCATTGCGTTTCCTCCTTAATCACACAGCAATGCTGCGCTTTTTTATTCCCCCAATTTTTGCAAATCATGCCCGGTATATTTACCGGGCATGAGCTTCTTACATTTTTGCAACACCAAGAACAACTGGCTCTTTGTTAATGTTCCATTCTTTTACATAGCCATCGGTTGTGCCCAGAGTCATATCCTCTGCCAGTACTTCAGACATGATTTCTTCTTTGTGGTTCTTCATGAGCTCAAGAATCTTGTCATTGTCTTTTGCATAGATATGAATCTTATCCATAACTTCAAATCCAGCTTCTTTTCTCATTGTCTGTACTTTGCTGACGATCTCACGGACAAATCCTTCTTCAATCAGCTCTGGTGTCAGATTTGTATCAAGAACTACAGAAATATCACCATCTGCTTCTGTTACATAACCTTCTGTCTGTGCAGTCTCGATCAATAAGTCTTCCTCAGAAAGTTCTACCTTGTTTCCGTTAATATCCAGTGTCAGAAGACCTGTGGATCTCAGCTCGTTCATCGCTTCTGTTCCGTTGATCTCAGCAAGTGCTGTACGGATACCGTTCAGAAGTTTACCGTATTTCGGTCCTACTGTACGAAGCTGCGGTTTAAAGCTGTAGGAAATGAAGGATTCGACATCATTTGCGAACTTCACTTCTTTGACATTCAGCTCATCTGCAATGATATCTGTATAGAACTGGCCCATTTCTTTGTCAGCTTTGATATACATTGTACCAATCGGCTGACGGTTCTTGATATTTGCAGTATTTCTTGCTGCACGTCCAAGAACAACAATCTTGAGGAGTTCTTCCATATCGTCTTCCAGCTCTTTATTGATCCATGCTTCTTCGACTTTCGGGAAGTCACAGAGATGAATACTCTCAATCGCTTCTTTATCAACGCTTCTTACAAGGTTCTGATAGATTTCTTCTGTCATGAACGGAATCATCGGAGCTGCTGCTTTGGAAATTGTTACCAGAGCAGTATACAGAGTCATGTAAGCATTGATCTTATCCTGCTCCATGCCCTTAGCCCAGAAACGTTCACGGCTTCTTCTTACATACCAGTTACTCATCTCATCTACAAACTCCTGAAGAGCTCTTGCACTTTCCGGAATCTTGTAGTTTGCAAGGCAGTCATCAACAGTCTTCACTACAGAATTCAGCTTGCTTAACAGCCATTTGTCCATAACAGGAAGATTGTCATAATCTAAAGTATATTTTGTCGGGTCGAAATTGTCAATATTTGCATAAAGAACAAAGAATGCGTAGGTATTCCACAGAGTACCCATGAACTTACGCTGTCCTTCCTGAACAGCTTTGCCGTGGAAGCGGTTCGGCAGCCATGGAGCACTGTTGATGTAGAAGTACCAGCGGATCGCGTCTGCACCATATTTTTCAAGTGCATCGAACGGATCAACTGCATTTCCTTTGGACTTACTCATCTTCTGGCCATTTTCATCCTGTACATGTCCGAGAACGATAACGTTCTTATATGGAGCCTGGTTGAACAGGATTGTGGACTCAGCAAGCAGGGAGTAGAACCATCCTCTCGTCTGGTCAACAGCCTCAGAGATAAAGTCTGCCGGGAACTGTTTTTCAAAAAGTTCTTTATTTTCAAATGGATAGTGATGCTGTGCAAAAGGCATTGCTCCTGAGTCAAACCAACAGTCAATAACCTCCGGTACACGATGCATGGTTCCACCGCATTCCGGGCATTTCAGTGTGATCTCATCGATGTATGGACGATGAAGTTCTACTGTCTTGGCTTTTTCGTCACCGCTCATCTCGAACAGTTCCTGACGGCTTCCGATGGAATGCATATGTCCACATTCACACTGCCAGATGTTCAGTGGTGTTCCCCAGTAACGGTTTCTGGAAATACCCCAGTCCTGAACGTTTTCCAGCCAGTCACCGAAACGTCCTTTACCAATGCTCTCCGGAATCCAGTTAATTGTATTGTTGTTGCGGATCAGGTCATCTTTAACTGCTGTCATCTTGATAAACCAGGATTCACGTGCATAGTAGATCAGTGGTGTATCACATCTCCAGCAGTGCGGATAATCATGCTCGAATTTCGGAGCATCGAAAAGTTTTCCTTCTTTATCCAGATCCTGAAGTACAAGCGGATCTGCTTTCTTGACAAAAACGCCTGCATATGGAGTTTCTGCTGTCATATCACCTTTACCGTCTACAAACTGTACGAACGGAAGGTCATAATCGCGTCCTACACGGCTGTCGTCTTCACCGAATGCAGGTGCGATATGAACGATACCGGTACCATCGCTCATAGTTACATAATTGTCTGCTGTAACAAAATGAGCTTTCTTTTTCTGTTTTGCTGCCGCTTCTCCTGCGCATGCGAAGAGTGGCTCATATTCTTTGTATTCCAGATCTTTTCCGACATATTTCTCAAGAACTTCGTATGCCGGTGTCTCTTCGGAACCAAGTTTACCGAGAACTTTGTCAAGCAGAGCTTCTGCCATGTAATAAGTATAACCGTCTGCAGCTTTTACCTTGCAGTAAACTTCTGTCGGGTTTACGCAGAGTGCAACGTTGGATGGCAGTGTCCACGGTGTTGTGGTCCATGCCAGGAAGTATGCATCTTCTCCGACAACTTTAAAACGAACGATTGCGGAACGTTCTTTAACTGTTTTATATCCCTGGGAAACTTCCTGTGCAGAAAGCGGAGTACCACAACGCGGGCAGTAAGGAACGATCTTGAATCCTTTGTAAAGAAGTTTTTTATTCCAGATTTCTTTCAAAGCCCACCATTCTGACTCGATATAGTCATCATGGTAAGTAACATATGGATTCTCCATATCTGCCCAGAAACCAACTGTTGAAGAAAAGTCTTCCCACATTCCTTTGTATTTCCAGACACTCTCTTTACACTGCTGGATGAATGGCTCCATACCATATTCCTCGATCTGTTCTTTTCCGTCCAGACCAAGTTTCTTCTCTACTTCCAGCTCTACCGGAAGTCCGTGGGTATCCCATCCTGCTTTACGAGGTACCATGTAGCCTTTCATAGTACGGTATCTCGGGATCATATCTTTGATAACACGGGTCAGTACATGACCGATATGCGGTTTGCCGTTTGCTGTCGGCGGTCCATCATAGAACATATAAGTAGGATCGTCTTTACGGTCCTCCATACTTTTTTCAAAGATATGGTTTTCTTTCCAGAATTTTTCTACCTGTTTTTCACGATCTACGAAATTCAGGTTCGTATCTACTTTCTGATACACAACAGATTCCTCCTTTAAATTCTTCAGAAAAATTTTCATCAATAGTCAAATGAAATAAAAAAAACTTCCGTCCTGTAAAAGGACGAAAGCAATTTCCACATTCGCACCACCTGTTACATTGTACGGGCTGGTAGTATAATCATATATGCCGATACATGTTCCCTTTAACGGCGGAAACACCGTCTCTCCTTACTTATTCAAAATTTCAGGAAAGAAACTCCGGAGTGATCTTCCATCGAAATTACTCTCACCAGGCTTCCACCTTCTCCCGGCTCTCTGCAGATTTGGTTCCGATCTACTGTCTCCATCAAAGTTTTTACTTATATCTATTTGTGCTGTTTTATTATAAGGTTATATTTTTCCATATGTCAAGGTCTTTTTATGAGAATCACGGGGTTTTATAAGGATTTTGCATGGATTTAACCCTTGTATGCAGAAAATGATTACAGTATAATTGTAAAGAATGATATACTGTAAGAAAATATGTGCAGAAAGGTAATTACATGAATATAAAAAAGAAACAATTTTTCCGGCAGATTCTGACCGGTGTCCTCTGTTCTGCGGTTATCGTCACGCAGGCTGTGCCCGTCTTTGCTACCGATGAATACGGTGCCCCCCTGGTAACAGCAACGCCGACTCCGGACCCGCATACCGCCTATTATAAGCAGCCGGCAGACACAGATTCCATCAAGGACTGGACAAAAGGCCCTCAGATTGAAGGAGAATCCGCTATCCTTGTCGATATGTTTACCGGAGCAGTTCTTTACTCAAAAAATGCAGATAAGGCACAGTATCCAGCCAGCATTACAAAGATCATGACCGCGCTTCTTGGATGTGAAAACCTGGATCCAAGCCAGAAATTTACCATGTCACAGTCCGCGGCTTATGGAATCTCTGATTCTAACAGTTCCAGTATTTATGCAGACACCGGAGAAGAATTCACGATTGAACAGGCATTAATGGCTGTCATGCTTCAGTCCGCCAATGAAATGACACTGGCAGTTGCGGAACTTACCACCGGATCCACCAAGAAATTCGTAGAACAGATGAACCTTAAGGCACGCCAGCTTGGCTGTACCAACACTCATTTTAACAACCCGAACGGTCTTCCAGATGAAATCCATTATACGACAGCTTCCGATATGGCCAAAATCGCGCGTGCCGCATGGTTTAATCCAACCTTCCGCAAATTTGCATCCACGCAGTATTATGAAATTCCTCCTACAAACAAGTTTGCAGAGACACGTTATCTTCTGAACCATCATAAGATGATGAAGAATCAGGCATATGCATATAACGGTGTCTTAGGAGGAAAGACCGGTTACACCGAAGCTGCCGGAAATACGCTTGTTACCTATGCAAAGAATGACAATACTTATCTGGTTTCGGTCGTCCTGCAGTCTGTGAACGGTGCTTACTCCGATACAAAGGCTCTTCTGGATTATGGTTTTAATAATTTTTCCAGAACTGCGGTAAAAGATCTTCCATCAAAAATAACAAGACATCTTCTTCCGGCTGAAAAATATATTTTAAAAGATTATAAAGACGATATGCTCTTTGAAACAAGACGCACCGCCAGCGTATCTCTCCCATCCGGAGTTGATAGCAATGCTCTGGAAAAAACTTACTCTATAACAAAAAATCCGGCAGGTCTCCCACTTCTGACCGTTACGTATACGTATAACGATCATGTAGTCGGCTCTGCCAGATATTACCAGACCAGACTCCTTTCAGACCAGCTTCTCTGACTGACGTTTCGCCTGTCTCTTCTTGCGGAGGGAATCCCTTTTTTCACGGATTTCTTCCGCATCTTTTTCTTCTATCCTCTTTAACTTCTTGATTGCATAATATGCATCCTCGTCCGTATGGCGGATTCGCACCTTTCCTTTGATATATCCATGCTTCTGACAAAGTGATACACTCTCATATGCACGAGAATTATTCATAAACCAGCGGATCCTACGCTTGGCCGGCATATGACATACCGGACAACGGGTACTTGCAACCTCCCGGTCTTTCATTACCTTTTCTTTGTCTGCAAACTCACGTGACACATACTGATCATACGTGGGATACGAAATAAAAATCTCTTCTTTTTTATTCTTTGGATTCTGATAAACATCAATAGATGAATTCACACCGACTGCTGCAGGTTCCAGTGTTTTAAAAATATCCCCGGTATACCGGGCATCCGTTAATGCCCTGTGAAAATCCTGCGCCTTCGGGATTCCCATCTGGTCAATGGCAAATTCCAGGCTCCTTCGTCCGCCGGCCTCTTCATGACAGATTCCGTATATTTTCTGCACATCATAATATGTGACCGGTCCTGGAAGCAGCGAAAGCATTCCATAATACTTCATATTTCGCTGTAGTTCCATAACATCCTGATTTCCCCAGGTACAGAAAACATATTCCTCTCCGCACCACTTCAGAAATTCTCTGACCGCCTGCTGTTATATACCTGTGGCTTCACAAGTCTCTGAAAAACATCCACAACTTCCCTCTGCTCATTCATTTTCACAGCACCGATCTCAATGATCTCAAAAGGCAGACGACTGTTGGAATATTTTTTTCCACCGGGACTCTGATTCCACTCCAGGTCAAAAACAATATAATTCATACAGTATTTCCTTCTTTTTATTTAAACAGTTACTTTGGATTTACTCTGTTGTCTAGTATAACAGACAGACTCTTTTCTTTCAACACAAGCAGAAAAAGACCGGTACAATTCTCTGCACCGGTCTTTCCTGCTTATAATATTATATTTTTACGGAAACAAATTTTCCCGCAAGAAACCTCTTTTAATGACAGTTAATTAAGGAATCCAAAGAACTGTTCGTAAGCAGTTCCATCCGCCTGCTGATTCTCAAAATCCTGCAGAAGGCTGTCCGTACTCTGGTCTTCCTGATCCTGTGAATCGTCCTGAGAATCCTCAGCCTGCGCATCATCTTTAGATGATGCATCCTTTGAATCGCTGGAATCTGCATCCGGATTCTCACCGAGTGTTACTGTAACTTTCTTCTCTTTATAAGAATCACCATCTGCAACTTCCAGAGTTATCTCTACTTCTTCACCTGGTTCATAGTACTCAAGACGGCTTACCAGTTCATCAATACTGCGAACTCTCTTACCATCAAATTCTGTGATGATAGATTTCTCTTTGATTCCGGCTTTGTCTGCTGCTCCGCCATCTGTTACTTCGGATACAAGAACACCTTCCGGAACTCCATAATACTGGGAAGCTTCATCACTTACAGACATACCTGTGATACCAAGTACACCATGGTTATCTACTTTATCTCTAGGTGTTTCATTCATCAGCTGCTCCAGAGTATCTGTTACATCTGAAATTGCAATCGCATAACCCATACCTTCAACTTCTGTGGAAGCAAGTTTTGCAGAATTGATACCAACCACTTCTCCATCCATATTCAGAAGAGCACCGCCACTGTTACCAGGGTTAATTGCTGCATCTGTCTGAATCAGATTTGTTGCATCAGAATCTTCATCCTGCTCAATGCCCTGATCGTTCATTTTACGGTTCTTTGCACTGACAATACCGGTTGTTACGGACTGTCCGTAACCAAGTGCATTACCAATTGCAACAACCTGTTCACCGACTTTCAGATCATCAGAACTTCCGATCGTAGCTACCTCGATCTGATCCATCGTGTCATCAGAAATATCAGAGAGCGGTACGGAAACAACTGCAAGGTCTTTATCTTCATCATAGCCATTAACGGTTGCTGCATAGGTTTCCCCATCAATGCAGGTAACAGATACGGTATCTGCACCACTTACTACATGATAGTTGGTAGCGATCAGAAGATTGTCATCATTCTTTCCGACAATGATACCGGAACCGCTTCCTTCAACTTCCTGCTGTGTTGTATATCCCTGGCTTCCGCCAAATCCATAATATCCAAGATAGTTCTGTACATCCTGAACAGATTTTGTTGTAATAGATACAACAGATTTCATTCCTTCTGCTGCGATATCAGAGACATCCAGACTTCCTTTTGTCTTTGATTCAGAGTCATCTTTGCTTTTCTCTTTGTCATCTGATTTCTTATCGGAACTCTTCTTCTTTGATTTTGTCTGAAGAAGTGTTGTATTTTCTTTATTGGATGCAGCTTCTACTGTGCTACTGTTCCATCCGGTCAGTGTATTGATTCCTTCAAAGGAGCCTGCTGCAAGTCCGCCGGCAAGTACTGCACAAAGAGCAATACCTGCTGCTTTCTTTACTTTTTTTCTCATTCTTTCTTTCGGATCGTTGTCGTTGTTCATATTGTTATTCATATCATTGTTCATCATTACGTTGTTATTTTTATCGCTCATCAAAATCCCCTCCTTAGGATCATTACTGTTCACTTCATAAATCATTTCCCGTGAATAGCTATCTCTGTTTCTGTTTTCCTTTTATGCTTAAGAGTATAGAGATGATTTGTGTTTACTTTGTGGGAAAAATGTGATGAAATTGTTAATTCTGGAAACTTCATCTTCCGCCAAAAGCAACATTATCCAAAAAGAGCCACATCCGCTTTTACAGATGTGACTCTATATAATCAGAACACTCTTCTATTATGCATATAAGACTGCCTTTATGCAACACCTTTTTCTTCAAGCCAGTCAAGAAGCACAAGTTTGCCCTGTTTCTTTCTTCTTGCCATATGGTTAAACTGAAGAATCGTCAGTATTGAGAAGATCAACGTCAGTCCGATCAGAACGATTACAGCCTGACGGATGCTCTCTCCTCCGCATATCGTGCTGCGGAATGCATTTACTGTATAAGTAAACGGCAGATAATAGTGAATCTTCGCCACAAAGGATGGTGAGATCTCAACCGGATAGGTTCCGGCAGATCCTGCCAGCTGAACTACCATAAAGATCAGCATCAGGAAACTTCCTACTTTACCAAATGTAATATTGAAGAAATACATGATGGATGTAAAGCATACACCGGTCAGTGCCGCAAACAGGATTGTCTTCGTCATTTCTACCGGAGTAAATCCGTCAAATACATGCAGAAGAAGAATCAGAAGCACACCCTGGAGAACTGCTACCGGATATAATACAGAAGCTTTGCTTCCCCACCATGCAAATCCGGATTTCAGTTTTCCTTTGTACTCTGTCAGAGGATACATCAGGCAGAATGCCAGGCATCCGACCCAGAGACCTACAGACATCATATACGGTGCCATTGCATGACCGTTGTTTTCTACTGTTGTGATCTTTGTTTCTTCATCCGTGATCGGTGTCGCAAACATGCTGATCGTATCATCAGATGCATTTGTTTCTTTTACTTCTTTTGCACCGTCATTCAGACTGGTTGCAAGTGTATCAGAACCATCTTCCAGTTTTGTGATACCATCGCCCAGTTCTTTGGAACCGTCATAAAGCTTGGAGGAACCATCCTGAATCTGTCCGGCTCCGTCTGCAAGCTGGTCAGCACCACTGTTAAGCTTACTGTTATTGGAAACCAGTTTCTGTGTTCCTGCATGAAGTGTCTGTGTACCGGATGCAAGCTGGTCGGCTCCATCTGCAAGTGTCTTTGCTCCATCTGCAAGCTGCTGTGTTCCACTTGTCAATGCTTTGTTATTGCCGGCAAGAGTAGCTACACCATCTGTATATGTTTTCAGTCCATTGCTGAGAGTTGTCACACCAGATGCAAGTGTCTTTCCACCGACACTCAGCTGGCTGATACCGGATGTCACACTGCTTCCGGCTGCTTTCAGACTTGCAGCTCCTGTTGTCAGAGTTTCATCATTTGCTGTCAGAGTTTCAAAACCTGTGTTCAGTGCTTTTACACCAGCTGCTGCCTTCGGGAAATCTTTTGTTCCTGCTTCCAGTGTATCCAATGCAGAAGAAACGCTTCCTGTGCCTGCATTCACTTTCTGTGCACCTGCATAAAGCTGATTTACTGCTGCAGTTACCGTATTGATCGGATCAGAAGGTACTTCCGGAATCGAAGAAACTCCTGCTTCCATCTGTTTTGCTCCGGCACTCATCTGAGAAGCACCATTGCTCATATCAGAAGATTTTGTTTTTAATGTCTCTGCTCCACTGTTCAGTCCGGCTGCTGCCTGATTTAACTGTGAAGCTGTATCATTCAATGATGCCTGTGCAGATGCCAGCTGGCCAGAAACTGCACTGACAACCGCCTGTGCCTGACCTGTATAACTGTCTGCACTGATTCCATCAACGCCTGCGACTCCTGCATCTGCCTGAGTAAGAGAGCCGATCACCGCACTGAGACTTTCTGCGGAAATCATTCCATTCTCATCAGCCTGACCCTGCAGTGTACTTAATGCTGCTGCAGCATTTGCAATCGTCGCATTCGCGGCTGCTGTCTGATTATTAGCTGCCTGTACCTGTGCGTTCGCTGCACTGATCTGGTTATTGGCATCCTGTGCACACTGCTGGACGATGCCTGTCATGCTGTTAGCTGCTGCAGCAACCGGCTGCGTTGCACTCTGCATACCGGATGCTGCCTGGGAGATACCTGCACTGGCTGCGCTGATTGTCTCGGCTGCCGTATTCATCCCGGATGCTGCCTGATTCATACCATCTGCCGCACTGCTCATTCCTGCACTGGCAGATTCCATACCCGTTTTAGCTGTGTTTAACCCGGATGCGAGCTGTTTGATACTCTCTGCGGTTGTACTTCCTGCCAATGTCTTTAACTGCGATGACAGCTGTCCAAGTCCACTTTCCAGCTGCTGTGTTCCACTTGTAAGAGAACTGTTTCCGTCAGAAACTGCTGCATTCAACTGTGAGATTCCTGTAGAAACCTGATCCAGATTTTCCAGTGCAGATAACTGTTTCGCACCTGCTGCAAGCTGTTCTGCACCTGCAACATACTGTGTCACACCATCCACCAGTGTATTTGCTCCGCTGACATACTGAGTAGTACCACTTTTTAATGTATCCAGACCTGTCTCCAGACTCTGTGCACCTGTTGCCAGACTGTTCACACCGGATGTGATCTGTGCGGAATTAGCATTTAATGTTGCCACTCCGTCTGTATAACTTTTCACACCATCATTTAATGTATTCACACCATTTGTCAGTGTCGGCACTTTGTCAGTCAGTGTACCAACACCTTCATCAAGCTGTGCTGCACCACTGTCAACCTGCGATACACCATCTGTATATTCTTTCAAACCTTCTGTCAGAGTCTCAGCACCGCTTTTGAAAGTCAGCGTGCTGTCTGCAAGTTTTTTCAGATTGGTTGTAATGGTTTTATTTCCATCAGAGGCTGTTGTCAGACCATCTTTAAGCTCTGTTGATCCATCGGCAGCTTCCTGCATGCCGTCTCCGACTGTGCCTATCTGATCGAACACTGTCTGTGTGTATGTTTCTGTTACTTTGGAAGCAACCGCCTCACGAATCTTTGACAGAGCAGTTTCGCTCATTTTGGAAGCAATGTAGTTTGTTCCCGGGTTTGTTTCATATTTCAGTTCCATTTTCTTCGGATTGTCATCCATCAGTGTAGAAGCATCAGAAGAAAAATCTTCCGGAATCGTAATTACCATATAATAGGTTCCATTTTTCAGTCCCTGTTCTGCCTCGTCGCTGTCTACAAAATGGAAATCCAGTGAATCGTTGTCTTTCAGTTCATCCACCATATCTGAACCGACGCTTAACGTCTTTCCATTATATTCTACTGATTTGTCATTGTTGACTACTGCTACCGGAAGTTTATCGAGATTTCCATATGGGTCCCACATGGATTTCAGGAACAGTCCCGCATAGATCACCGGAATAACAATGATCGCCATCACGACAATGATCAGAATCTTATTATTCCATAAGCTTTTCCACTCATTTTTGATCATAATTGTGCCCCTTTCTTTCTAGTAAAAGTCTTTAGCTCTATTAATCAACATCATGTTGCTTTTCTTTGCAATCCGTATTATACTAAACACAGGAAACAGTTACAACCGACAAACATTTTATATTTTGTATATTAATAGACGTTTTTTGTATATTTGTCTATTAGGTGTCAAAATTTGACATTTTACATAAAACCTGTTTGTTTTTGGTAAAAAGATTGGGGGATTTTTACATGACAGAAAAAATGGACCGACGTGTCCGCAAAACGAAAGCACAGCTCCGGGAAGGACTTGCCCGGCTCATGCAGAAGAAAAGTATCAAGGAAATTTCCGTAAAAGAACTGGTAGATGAGGTCGATATCAATCGTTCTACCTTTTATCTGCACTATACAGACATTTATCAGATGCTGCAGAAGATCGAGGAAGATGCAATGCAGAACATCACAGAGGTTATGAAAAAGTATCCAATTGACCCGGACAACTCGGATTCCGTACTGCAATTTATTGTCCAGTTCTTCTCCATCATGGATAATGACAGGGACCTCTGCCTGGCACTTCTCGGACCGCACGGTGACATGGCATTTGTAGAACAGATTGAAAACCTTCTGGCCGAAACCTTTTTGAAACGGCTGCCTGAGAAACTGCCAAAAAATGACCCGAATATCAAATATCCATATGCATTTATTCTCAATGGCTGCGTGGGACTTATCCGCACCTGGCTTTCATGTCCGGTAAAAGAATCTCCGGACCAGGTTGCGCAGATGACTTATCGTTTCATTGAAGATACCGCTCAGGGATATCTGAATATGCAAAAATAAGGTCAAAAATGCCTCTGAAGATAATCATCTGTCTTCAGAGGCATCTTTTTATCCAATATTTACTTCTCCTGCAATGTTTACAGAAAAGTATTCTTTCATTTCTCGAATATCATCTGTCTGACCTAATACCCACATGAGTTTGGTAATGGCTGCCTCTGCAGTCATGTCATATGCCTGAATTACACCTTTTTCTATTGCCAGGCGCCCTGTCTCATATACCATAAGATTACTTCCTTCATATCTGCACTGGCTTCCTACAAGAACAAGCATACCTTTTTCTACCATTTCTCCTACCCGTCCAATAAAATCATTATTTATAAACGGCATTCCACCAAGGCCAAATCCCTCAATAAAAATTCCTTTATATCCTTTTTCATAAAACATATCCAGAATATCAGGATTAATGCCCGGATATAATTTCAAAAGTGCTACTTTATCCGAATAAGCAGTCTGCGGTCGGAATATACCTTTTTTGGCAATCAGGTTTCTTTCATATACCCGAAGTCCTAAAGAACTGATTTCACCTACATAAGGATAATTAATACTCTCAAATGCATCAAAACTCATGGTTCGTACTTTGGATGCTCTGCATCCCAGAATCACTTTTCTGTTGAACGCAACAAATACTCCCGGGTATCCACTGGCAGCCATATGTATGCCACAACGGCAATTTTCCAGTGCGTCTGCAACCGGGTTTGCAATGGATAACTGACTTCCTGTGATAACTACAGGAATTGCTATATTCTGTAGCATAAATGCCAGCATAGATGATGTATATGCCATGGTATCCGTTCCATGAATCACCACAATTCCCTGGTAATCATAACTTTTTCTGGCAATCATCTCTGCCAGGCCCGACCAGTCTTTCGGCCCTATATTCGCACTGTCCAGAGAACAGAAATCTTCTGTTTCCAATTCCAGATTTCTGGACACCATACGGAGCTCTTCCAGCATATCATCGCTTCGCATCCCCGGTACAAGCCCTTTTGAACTTTTTACAGAAGATAAGGTTCCTCCGGTATTTATGATCAGGATTTTCTTAGGCATTTCTTCCTCCCGCTGATCTAATTATGCCATGCCAGTCGTTTTACATCTGCGTGAACGTCTCCAGTCATCCAGTCCACATCATTTGTAATCCAGTCCATAATGCCAAGCTGACGCATTTCCCATTCAACAGTCTGCTCTCTTGCCTCAACTGTCTCTTCAACTTCCATAGTTGTATCAATTTCATCATATCCGAAGATATAGCCGCCTGCACTCCAGATACTGAAGTTACTGTCCGGACCCGGATCTACAGTGTCACCTCTCTGTGCGATCAGTCCGTCATGGCGTCTCTTGTATTCCTCTTCACATCCTGCTTTCAGTTTTGTCATGTGTCATCGATCTTCGCAGTGATTGCATCTTTTACGCTCACTTCTTCAGCGCTTAATTTTGCTCCATCTTCATTTTCATAATAACCAAAGATCAGGTCTTCTGCATTCCAGATACTGAAATTTTTTACTTTATTTCGATCAAGAAATGTGGTCAGATCCGGCCAGATTTCTCCAAGTTTTTTACGATAGTCGTTCATTTTGCCTGATTTTACTTTCATTGCAAATGCATGTCTTTCCATTATAAAAGGCCTCCTGTCATATGTGTTTGCACCAGGCTTTCCACCTGGATTTATAAAATCAAATTTTCTGATACTGATTTTATCACATCCGCATTCGTAATACAATTTGATTTACGGTAAAATATTACCTGTGAAATCTTTTTGAAAATTCTTTTATTCATGAAACAGAATCTGTGAAAAATACCGCACCATTCCGTCATCTGTCCAACAGAGCATCCCGGCTGCATCTGCCATTTTCTGCGCATCTACACAATATGCAGACATACAGGAATTATGCTTGTACGGTCCGGCACTCATGATCAGGATATCTGTTTTGCCCTCTGCTTTCATCTTCTCTGCAAGTTCTTCAGTCATTTTGTTCTGCAGTAACTTGTCCTTCTTGTACTGTGCAGAATCATGCATGTCTTCCTGCATGGTCTGCAGCACCAGCGTCTTTTCATACTGTAGTGCACGTTGTTTCATCTCTTCTGCTGTTCCGCTCTTCGGAGGACAGGCCGGATTTACATTATAGCAGCCACACAGGTTTTCTTCACAGAATGTCCGATATTCCGGCACAAAAACAAGCTCTTTTGTATCCATAACAGCAGCTCCCGAAAATCCCAGGAAAATTGCCTCTTTCACCAGATCCATATTAAACTCTCCCTTCTGTTGTTATTCATAGTCTTCTATTATACACATCAAATAATTTCCTTCTATTATAATGCCACAAAGTGAATTTTGTTGCAATCTTTCAAAGACATGTTATGATTAGCATAAAATACAATTTTACCAGAAAGGACTGCCCATGTACCGTATTTTCATCGTAGAAGATGATGAGATCATCGCCAACCTTCTGAAAAAGAATCTCTGTTCCTGGGGATATGATGTCTCCTGCGCAGAAGATTTTTCCAATATCATACAGGAATTTGCTCACAGAGATCCGCAGCTTGTCCTGCTGGATCTGAAACTGCCTTTTTATAACGGTTTTCACTGGTGTGAGGAGATTCGTCGGATTTCCCAGGTACCGATCATCTTTATTTCCTCTGCATCTGACAATATGAATATGGTCATGGCAATGAGCCGTGGTGCAGACGATTTTATTGCAAAACCATTTGATCTGGATGTGCTGACTGCCAAGATTCAGGCAATCCTGCGCCGTACCTATTCCTTCGGAACTCCGGGAAATGTCCTTGAACATAAGGGTGCTGTCCTGAATCCTTCCCGCTGTACCCTGACCTGGAACGGTCATGATATTGACCTTACGAAAAACGAACTCCGCATTCTGGAGATACTTCTGGAACATGCCGGAAAAGCAGTCTCCAGAGATGCCATTATGACAAAGCTCTGGGAAAGTGACAGCTTTGTTGACGACAATACCCTGACCGTAAATATCACCCGTCTGCGCAAAAAACTGGAAGGGGAAGGGCTGAAAGACTTTATCATCACCAAAAAAGGACTTGGATACATGGTATAATGTGCAACTTAAAAGCACTCACCCTATGAAGGATTACTTTATGAAATTATTTCTGGATTATCTGAACAAAATAAAACTACAAATCTTACTGATGCTTTTTCCGACGATACTTACAGGAATGATCTTCCTTCTGTACCAACTTCCACTGGAACCCATTCTGTACATTGCGGTCCTCTGGATTCTGACCGGGCTTGGTACGTGTGCTTTCGGCTTCCATAACTACCAGAAGAACATTCATAATCTTCAGATTATCTCTGCAGCACCGGATATTAATCTGTCCCGTATGGATGCTCCTTCCAACGAAGCCGATGCTCTTCAGCAGGAGATCATGCACAGCCTGAACCAAATGCGAATAGATGCTGAAACTGCTAACCAGAAGACACTGGAAGAAATGACTGATTATTACACGATGTGGGCACACCAGATCAAGACACCAATTTTTGCTCTGCGTCTGCTCCTTCAGGAAAATCCGACAGTGAATAAAGAAGCTCTCACTGAACTTTTTAAGATTGAACAGTATGTAGAAATGGTTCTGGGTTATCTGCGCACAGAAGATATGTCCTCAGATCTGAAACTTTCACGCTGTGCCCTTGATTCGATCATCCGCGAACAGATACATAAATATGCCGGAATCTTTATTTCAAAAAAACTGTCTCTGACTTATGAAGGAATTTCAGAGAATGTCCTGACCGATGAAAAATGGCTTGGTTTTGTAATTGGACAAATTTTGTCAAACGCACTCAAATACACCCGTACCGGCGGGATTCGTATTTCTTTGAAAGATGTCCCCGGTAACTCACAAAATACAGAGGATATTTCAAACATGATAAGCCCATCTCCCGTTACACTTATAATCGAAGATACCGGCATCGGTATCCGCAAGGAAGATCTTCCACGTATCTTCGAAAAAGGCTACACCGGAGTCAACGGGCGTGAAAACAACCGTGCAACCGGTATCGGTCTGTATCTCAGCAAGAAAATCATGAAACGTCTCGGTCATCGCATCTATGTAACTTCCGAAGAAGGCAAAGGAACAAAAGTATTCCTGGAATTTTCCCAGAATGTCCTGACCATGTATTAATTAGAATATCCTAGGAGTTTATGCCTCCATTCGAAACGACCTTACAGAAATGTAAGGTTTTTTCGTATATTGTAACCTGCTTCGATGGCAGAAGCCGGGAAAGATTTCTATACTTACCTTATCAATAAAAAAGAAAGGAGCCCCGGTTATGGCTTTACTAGAAGTAACTAATATCAAAAAAATATACAGCACCCGTTTCGGAGGAAACAAAGTGCAGGCACTCTCCAATGTCACTTTTTCTATAGAAAAAGGGGAATTTGTTGCAATCATGGGAGAATCCGGTTCCGGAAAGACTACCCTCCTCAACATACTGGCATCTCTCGACCGCCCGACTTCCGGAGAAGTTCTCCTCGAAGGAAAAAATATCGTACATCTTACAGAAAAAGAAATCTCGGCTTTCCGAAGAAAAAACCTTGGCTTTGTTTTTCAGGATTTTAATCTGCTGGATACCTTCTCTTTAAGAGATAATATTTATCTTCCACTCGTCCTTGCCGGCGAAGATTACCGAGAAATGGAACAGAAGATCCGCCCGATTGCACAGGCACTGTGTATCACAGAACTTCTGGATAAATATCCTTATGAAGTTTCCGGTGGACAGAAACAGCGTGCAGCGGTTGCCAGAGCTCTGATCACAGACCCGAAGCTGATTCTTGCTGATGAGCCCACAGGAGCCCTCGATTCAAAAGCAGCATCTGCACTGCTTTCCATGTTTGGCGAGATCAATGACGAAGGACAGACGATTCTGATGGTCACGCACAGTGCACAGGCTGCCAGCCATGCATCCAGAGTCCTTTTTATTAAAGATGGAGAAGTTTTTCATCAGATTTATAAGGGCAGTAAATCCCGCCAGGAAATGTATCAGATGATTGCCGATACGCTTACCATACTGACAACAGGCGGTGAATATCATGCGTAAAGGAATCTTCTCAAAACTGGCAGTTCAGAACATCCGCAACAATAAAAGCACCTACATTCCTTACATGATCACCTGTATCTTCTGCATCGCCATGATCTATATGATGGAATTTTTACGCGACTGTCCAACGCTGGATCAGGCTGTTCGCCATGCCGCAGAAGTACGAATGATTCTCTCTACAGGAGAAGTTGTTGTTGTGATCTTCTGTGTGATCTTTCTGATCTACAGTAACAGTTTCCTGATGAAAAGAAGGCAGAAAGAAATCGGACTTTACAATATTCTTGGACTGGAAAGAAATCATATCGGCATTGTACTGTTACTGGAAACGATTTTTACAACGATCCTTTCCCTCACTGGTGGAATCGCAATCGGAATCCTTGCCAGTAAACTGTCACTTCTCCTTCTTCTGAGACTGCTGCATATTCCGGCAGTACTTGGATTTTATATTTCCACAAAGGGTATTATTACTTGTCTTCTGATGTTCGGTGCCATTTTCCTGTTGATCCTTCTTCTGAATCTCAGAAGGATTCATTTAAGCCGTCCGGTAGAATTACTTCGTGGCAACAACACGGGAGAAAGAGAGCCGAAAGCAAAATGGCTTATGGCACTGCTTGGTTTTATCTGTCTTGGTATCGGTTATTACCTTGCCATCACAACAGAATCACCAATTAAAGCAATCACAATCTTCCTGCTTGCCGTAATCCTTGTTATGGCAGGAACCTATCTGCTTTTTACTGCAGGCAGTATTGTAATTCTGAAGTTTCTTCGCCGCAGAAAAAGCTTTTACTACAAGACTGGAAATTTTATCAGTATTTCCGGTATGCTTTACCGTATGAAGCAGAACGCTGTCGGGCTGGCCAGTATCTGTATCTTAAGTACCGGAGTTTTACTCATGATTTCCATGACTGTCTCTATCTATTTTGGTATGAATGATATCATGGTAAACCGTTACCCATACGATACCGATATCTCCATTACCGGTGTCGGTGAAGAGGAATGCCAGACTGCAATAGAAACATTTGAAAAAGCAATTTCTGACAACAAGGTTCCGGTAGACAAAAAAGCCGAAGAAATTTATCTCACAATCATCAGTCGTATAGATCACGGGCAGATTCAGATTGCTGAGCCAGGTACTTTAACAGAGTCTGGTTCTGTACTGACACTTTCACTTGTGCGTCAGTCTGAATATGAAAAACTCACTGGTACAAATCCGGCATTACAGGATGGAGAGATTCTTGCATGGGCTTCAAAGATGACTGAAAAATCAGATTCTCTCACAGTCAATGATTCTGTTTTCTCTGTAAAAAAATGGCTGGATAATTCTCCTCTGACCTGCGGTCGCGATATCGTCTATAGAAATGCAGTATTTGTTGTCACTGATTCTGATTTTGAAAAGTTTGATAAAATGCGAACAGAAATGTATAAGAATACCTCAGCTACCCCTGCTGGACAGGATCTGACCGTTCATCTTGGTCTGGATATCACCGGCTCCGATGAAACAAAAATTGCCTATGGTACACCGGTACTGGATGCAATAAAAGCTCTGCAAGATAATGGACAGCTGTCGGATAACTCCTGGATTACTTCCGGAATCCGTGCACAGGAATATGATTCCTACTACGCAGATAACGGTTCCCTTCTGTTCATCGGAATTTTTCTCGGATCACTTTTCCTTCTCGGTACAGCGATGATCATCTACTACAAACAGATCTCGGAAGGATACGAAGACCAGAATCGTTTTGAGATCATGCAGAAAGTAGGACTGAGCCATCGCGAAGTCAAAAGCTCAATCCGACGTCAGATCCTGATGGTATTTTTCCTTCCGCTTCTCATGGCAATGCTTCATATTTCCATGGCATTTCCACTGATCCGCCGGATGCTCCTGCTGTTCGGCATGACAAATACCAGATTGTTCATCGGCTGTACCGCTGGTACGGTGCTGATCTTTGCACTGGTATATGGCCTGATCTATCTCATGACCGCAAAATCGTATTATCATATCGTAGAACGGAGATAACAACATATAAAGTAAGCCCCTCACTTGCAGAATCTCATCTGTAAATGAAGGGCTTATATCATTTCATAATTAATCTAATTTCAAGATCAGATATTCAGAAGGTCGCTGAATACTTTCAATGCTCCGTCTGTCTCGTGTGCAAGAACACGTTTTGCAAGGACTTTACCAAGCTGAACGCCTTCCTGGTCAAAGCTGTTTACATTCCACAGGAATCCCTGGAACATAACTTTATTTTCGAAGTGTGCAAGGAGTGCGCCAAGGCTTGCCGGATTTACCTGCTCGCCGATGATGATGCTGGACGGACGTCCGCCTTCGAAGTTCTTATTGCGATTGTCATCTGCTTTACCGCATGCAAATGCAACGATCTGAGCTGCTACGTTTGCACAGAGTTTCTGCTGGCTTGTGCTGTCCTGGATCACTACATCTGTACCCATCTGGTTGTTCTTAAATCCGATAAACTGAAGCGGTACGATGTCTGTTCCCTGATGCAGGAGCTGATAGAAGGAATGCTGTCCATTTGTTCCTGGCTCTCCGAAGATAACCGGTCCTGTCACATAATCTACAGGCTCACCGAAACGGTTTACAGATTTTCCGTTGGATTCCATATCAAGCTGCTGTAAATGTGCCGGGAAACGGCTCAGTGCCTGTGAATATGGAAGAACAGCTGTGCTTGGATATCCGAGGATATTTCTTTCATATACACCGATCAGTGCATCCAGCATAGCCGGATTCTGCATAACGTCTTCGTTCTTTGCAAGCTTGTCTTCTTCTGCTGCACCTTCAAGGAATTCTGCAAATACTTCCGGTCCGAATGCCAGAGATAACACAGCACCACCAACTGCAGATGTAGAAGAATAACGTCCACCGATATAATCATCCATAAAGAATGCTGCAAGGTAATCATCGCTCTTTGCAAGAGGAGATGTCTCACTTGTAACTGCGATCATATGCTTGGAAGCATCCAGACCTGCATTTTTCAGAGCATCTTTTACAAAAGATTCGTTTGTCAGTGTTTCAAGGGTTGTACCTGATTTGGAAACCAGTACAAAAATGGAATGTGCAACATCGATAGAATTCAGAACTGCTGCCGCATCATCCGGATCTACGTTGCTGATGAATTTTGCTTCCATTTTGAATTTGTCGTTTTTCTTTGCCCAGTTTTCAAGTGCAAGATACATTGCACGAGGACCAAGGTCACTTCCGCCGATACCGATCTGAACAACAGTTGTGAATTTTTCTCCTGCTGCGTTTGTGATCTCACCAGCATGTACTTTATTGGCAAAGTCAGCAATCTTCTGCTGCTGTTCTACATAGAAAGCACGTTTGTCAACACCATCAGCTGTAACGGTATCGCCAAGCTGTCCACGTGTCAGCTGATGAAGAACGAGACGTTTTTCACCTGTATTGATCATTTCGCCATTGTAAAGAGCTGCGTATTTCTCAGTAAGCTGTGCTTCTTTTGCAAGCTTTTTGAGGCCTTCAAGTACATTGTCATCTACCTGTTTTGCAGCATAGTTATATGCAAGACCAGCAGCCATCGGTACGCTGTATTTTTTAACACGCTCTGCACCATTTTCTCCGGTCATAGCTTCTACAAGGTTTACTTTCTTTACATTGGAAAGCTCTTTGAAAGATTCAAGAGTATCCAGGTTGTTCCAGGTAATCATAATAAGATTCCTCCTTAAAATTAAATGTTCCCGCTGTTTCAGGATTCGTTTCAATCCCTTTGATTATAATATCAAACGAATGTAAATTCAAGTCTGCAAAGAAGGATATCTTACTCTACTCCAACACAATATCCATCTCATGCCAGGCTTCGCCGCCCCACACAGAATCGCCGATTCCATGGTCTTTAAAGCCAAATTTCTTATACATCTCAACCTTATCCGGGAGGCAGGTCAGGATCAGCTTCTTTCTTCCCTTAACCTGTTCTCTTTCCTTATATTGTTCCATCAGTTCTCTTGCCAGTCCCTGGTGTTGGTACTCCGGCAGCACATCCAGTCCAAGGAGCATAATATTTGTACCAGCCGGATCATGTTGGTCAGCATCCGTAAAAAAGTCATCCGTCAGATGTTCCCGATTCGTTGCCAGACCATTCAGAAAAGCTGCCATCTTTCCGGTTTTGCGGTCTACTGCCACCAGAAAAAGATCCGGTGCATTTTCGATTCGTGGTGCCATGTGCTCATATGTACAAGCCTCATTTGGTGGAAAACAGATTGCCTCAATTCTCACAGCCTGTTCGATCTCATCCCGCCTGATATCGCGGAATTCATATTTCTCGTGTAATGCTTTGTTACTTTGTCCCATAATTCTCTCGTTATTGTTTACATAATAAGCAATAACCTTCTTCTCCTTCTCATACCGATCAAGTATGTATTTTTTCTTTACATATAACAAAAAAAAGTATAACATAAAGATATTACAATTTATATAAAGGTGGGCAAATTCATGGACTATACTATTAATACAAAATGCGTGCAGGCAGGCTATCCGATCATTCAGTCAACCACTTACAAATATGATACCAGCGAAGACATGGGCAAGCTCTTTGACCTTGAAGCTGAGGGATATTTCTATTCAAGATTACAGAATCCTACCAACGACTATGTTGCAGCCAAGATCACAGCTCTCGAAGGCGGTACCTCTGGTATGCTGACTTCTTCCGGACAGGCAGCAAACTTCTTCGCTGTCTTCAATATCTGCGAAGCCGGCAGCCATATCGTTTCCTCCTCTTCCATCTATGGAGGAACCTACAACCTTCTTGCAGTTACAATGAAAAAAATGGGCGTAGACGTTACCTTCGTTGACCCGGACTGCACAGAAGAAGAATTAAACGCAGCTTTCAAAGAAAATACCAGAGCTGTTTTCGGTGAATCTATCGCCAATCCGGCACTTACCGTTCTTGATATCGAGAAATTTGCAAAAGCAGCGCACGCACATGGTGTGCCGCTCATCGTAGATAACACCTTCCCAACACCGGTCAACTTACGTCCGATCGAATGGGGCGCAGATATCGTTACACATTCCACAACCAAATATATGGATGGACACGGAGCAGCGCTCGGCGGTGCGATCATCGATGGCGGCAAATTTGACTGGATGGCACATGCAGACAAATTCCCGGGACTCTGCACACCGGATGATTCTTATCACGGAGTTACCTATGCTGAAAAATTTGGAAAAGAAGGCGCTTTCATCACCAAATGTACTTCTCAGCTGATGAGAGACCTCGGCTGCGCTCAGTCTCCACAAAGTGCATTTATTCTGAACCTTGGACTGGAATCACTTCATGTACGTATGCCAAGACATGTTGAAAACGGCCAGGCAGTTGCAGAATTCCTTGAGAAACACGACAAAGTAGAATTCGTAAACTATCCGACACTTCCATCCAACAAATACTATGAAACTGCAAAGAAATATCTGCCAAACGGTGGATGCGGTGTTGTTTCCTTTGAATTAAAGGGTGGACGTGCTGCTGCTGAAAAATTCATGAAAAATCTGAAACTTGCAGCAATTGAAACACATGTAGCAGATGCAAGAACCTGCTGCCTCAACCCGGCAACCTCCACACACCGCCAGATGAATGACGAGCAGCTCGCTGCTGCCGGAATTCCAGCCGGACTGATCCGTATCTCCTGCGGCCTTGAAGATAAAAACGATCTGATCGCAGATATCGCTCAGGCACTGGACGCAATTTAATCGAATTAAATATATCTCAAAAAAGGAAGAACTCGACTCCGCAATGTCATTTAGTTAAGGCATTGCTCGACTCCGTTCTTCCTTTTTTGTGCTTTATTTTGTGGATTTTTCATAAAAAAAAAGCCCCTGCAATGCCTTTCGACACCATAGGAGCTTTCTCTGTAATTTTTCTTTATTCTATTCTGCCTTCAGATAAATCTGGAATGCATCATAATTTTGCTCTGGTAATGGAAGCAGGATTCCGGCATGCATCAACGCCGCGCCGGAGAAGTTTCCAGCGTCTTCTCCATCCAGCTGCATCTGATAAACCTTTTTCGGATCCAGCCCTTTCCATTTCACGATCTCAGATGCTGCATTTGCATACATATCTGTATAAACGACAGACATGCAGGCCTCACTGCCATCCTGTGCCGCATATTCCCATACAGTATAGTCTCTGTTTTCAAATGGTGAAGTCAGTCTGTAATAATCTCCGAACTGGAACAGTCTTCCATGTTCTTTGAAGAACGCAATCTGTTCTCCCGCCATCTTCTTTTCTTCATCAGTCATCTTACTGAGATCCAGTTCATATCCAAATGTTCCCTGCATTGCACAGATTCCTCTTGTCTTGAATGGTGTCACGCGATGATTCTGATGATTCGGGCAAACCGATACGTGTGCGGAAACAGAAGACATCGGATAGCCAAAGGAAGTACCGTACTGAATACGCAGTCTTTCAATCGCATCCGTATTATCGCTACACCAGATCTGCGGACAGTAATACAACATACCTGCATCAAACCGTCCACCGCCGCCACTGCATCCTTCCAGCAGAAGTTCCGGGAATCTCTGAGTCACAGCTTCCAGTACTTTATAAAGACCCAGCACATAACGATGTCTCAGTTCCCCCTGACGATCACGCGGAAGGAGCGCACTGTAAGCAGCCATAAGTGAACGGTTCATATCCCATTTAATATACTGGATATCTGCTTTCTCTACAATATCACAGATCCGCTCTGTCAGATAATCTGTCACATCTTCTCTGGACATATCCAATACCAGCTGGGAACGACTTCTGATCGGCTGTCTTCCCGGTATGACCAGTGCCCAGTCCGGATGTGCCCGATACAGATCACTGTCCTCAGAAATCATCTCCGGCTCAAACCAAAGCCCGAAAGAAAGTCCCATATCATGTACTTCTTTCACCAGCTCAGAAAGGGTTCCGCACAGCTTTTTCTCATTTACAAACCAGTCGCCAAGACCGGAGAAATCATCATCCCTTTTTCCAAACCATCCATCATCCAGTACCAGCATATCCAGATTCAGTTCTGCCGCTTCTTTTGCAATTGCAATCAGATTGTCTTTGTTAAAATCAAAATAGGTTGCTTCCCAGTTATTTACCAGAATCGGGCGCACTCTGTCTTTCCAGCAGCTGCGGATCAGATTCGACACGATTGCCTGATGCAGAGTCTGGGACAGCTTTGAAAATCCATCTGCACTGTATGTCAGACATACCTCAGGTGTGCTGAAGCTTTCACCCTTTTTTAGTTTCCAGGAAAAATCATAGTCATCAATTCCAATGACCAGTCTTGTCTGATTAAACTGATCTACTTCTGCCTGTGCATGAAAACCGCCACTGTACAGAAAAGATGCACTGTAGCACTCACCAGTACTCTCTGTAGTGTCTTTATCCGCAAGAATCACAAAAGGATTATGCTGGTGGCTGGAAGTTCCACGGGTACTGCGAAGCTCCGTGATGCCGTGTGGCAGACTGTTTCTTTCCATCTGACGCTCACCGGCATGTTTTCCATAAAAATGAATCAGATCATATTTTCCCATTCCAAGATCCAGACACGCACTCATAATTCTGGAAATCTGGATATCACCCTCTGTACGGTTTTCGACTACTGCTGCTCTTGTAATGATATCCAGCTCTTCAAAGACTCCATAAAGAAGATGTACATAGACTTCTTCAACAGCATCTTTCAGAACGATCTCCAGTGTCTCTCCTTCTGATTTCTCAGAAGAAAAGAATGCCGGAAGCCCCGGAATGTTATATTTTCCTTCTCTTACCTGATAGCTGTCAAAGAAAAACATCCCGTCCTGTACACCGCTTCCAAGGTCTGCTTTCAGACAGTCTACACGATAATCTCCGTCGCCATATACCGGAAACTCCTGCGGAAGAAAATCCAGAGAATATACACGCTCTCTGTCAGTCCCCGGGATATTTCCGCTGAATCCACGGTCTGCCATACGAATCAGATAGGAACAGTCCGTATCATCCGTACGGTTTCCGTAATAAGTGTGAATAAGCATATTCTGCTCGTCCACTTTCATCTGATAAGTACTGTTTTTTGTATGAAGAGTAAAAATCTGATTCTTTATATTGATAGCCATTGTCGTTTTCCCTTTCTGTCTTTTTCAAGAATTATTTTACTGCTCCGTTTACAACACCATTGATAATCTGTTTCTGGCAGATGATATAAAAGATTAAAATTGGAAGTAATGCCAGAAGATAAGATGCAAATGCCAGGTTATAATTCGTTCCGAACTGTGTCTGGAAATTCAGCTGTGCCAGCGGCAGTGTGTTCTGATCTGTACCGGACATGATGACCAGTGGAGTCATAACGTCATTCCAGGTACTCATTGCTGTGAGAACTGCTACTGTTGCATGCATCGGTTTCATATTTGGAAAAATAATCTTCCAGTAAGTCTGCCATACTCCGGCTCCATCCACACAGGCAGCCTCTTCCAGTGCCATCGGGATATTATTCAGATATCCGGAATAAAGCAGTACATTCATCGGCATAAAAAACACAACATACAATACGATAACACCAAAGCGGTTTGCGATTCCCAGCTGTGCAGTTTCTTTTACCAGCGGCATCATAAGAACCGCAAACGGTACAAACATACCACTTACAATGTAATAGTAAGAAATCTTAAATATCTTACGCTGCTTCATCTTTCTTCCGATCAGATAACCGGCAAGTGAATGTATTAATATACATAATACCACAGTTACCCCGGTAATAAGAAGACTGTTTCCAAGAGAATGCCAGAAATCAGTTACACGCATTGCTTCTGCAAAGTTTTCAAAACTCCATTTCTGTGGGAATGCCAGTGCACCAGCTACATCATTTGTCATTTCCGATGGCTTCTTAAATGCAATGATCACTGTCATATACAGTGGAAATAAAATCGTCAGACAGCCAAGTACCAGTAAAATATTAATAATCCTGTTTGTAGTCTTACCACGAACAGCGCCTTCTTTTTTCTTTGTTCTGCTCATTATAACTGCTCCTCCTTACTTCCCAGGAATTTCATCTGAAACAGTGATATCGCAACGATCACAATAAAGAATACAAATGCATTCGCACTCTGGAAACCAAACTGTCCTCCACTCATACCATTGTTATAGATCAGATAAGAAATGGACTCTGTGCTCTGTGACGGGCCACCTTTTGTCAAAGACATGATCTGGTCAAATACCATCAGCGCATTTTTCATACAAAGGACAAGGTTAATTGTTACAAATGGCATGATCAATGGAAGTGTAATGCTCTTAAATTTTTTCCATCCGGATGCTCCATCCAGCATACATGCCTCATAAACTTCTTCCGGAACAGTCTGCAGACCGGAAATATAAATGATCGTATTCATCGCTATTCCCTGCCATGCTCCGACGATCACAATTGCGATCCATGCCCATTTTGTACTTCCAAGGAGACTTGTTTTCAGGAAATCAATTCCTGTTACTTCTCCGATTGTCGGCAGAATATATGTAAAAATGAAACTGAAGATATAACCGACAACCAGACCTCCCAGAATATTTGGTACAAAATAGATTCCTCTGAGTGCATTTTTTCCACGGATCTTGCTGTTCAGTCCCAGTGCCAGGATCAGGCTGAGAAGATTGACCACAATTGTCATAACCAACGCATATTTAAATGTAAACAGATATGAGTGACCCACACGGGAATCCTGGAAAATTTCTGCAAAGTTCCGCAGTCCTACAAAATCATAACTTCCATATCCGCGGAAGTTTGTAAGTCCGTAATAAAAACCTTTGATCAGCGGTAATGTATTAAAGCAGAAGAAAAGAACCAGAATCGGTGCCAGCAGGCCAAAAAATATCTTTTCATTTTTGCTCCACGCACCATGTTTTTTATTCATGATCATTACCCTCCTCATATGCTTTTACTTTTGCCACGACATCTCTGTTGTAGCGAATCCATTCTTTGTCAAATCGTTTCATAAATGTATCTGTCGCATCAGCACTGTCATCCATCAGATATGTCTGGATCATTGCATCTACTGACATTTCGCTCGGATAATGATGGTCCTGATAATCCGCTACAATACCGTTTTCGATATAATCACGCATTTCTTCCAGCTCCGGAGTAATCTCAAAATCACCTTTTTTACATGGAACAGCGCTCTGTGCATTCAGATATTTTTTGACATTTTCATCTTCGAGCATATAACTGAGCACTTCATAAGCTGCCTCTTTATTTTTACAATCTTTCATCACGCAGAACATCAGATCATTTCCGGAATTCAGCACATTTTTATCTGCATCTTCATTTGCCGGAAATACAAAAGAACCAATATTCATATCCGGATTTACAGATTTGATCTGAGAGATCGCATAGCTTCCAATTGTAAACATCGCAGATGTTCCTCTTGCGAATGCAGTGCAGGCATCGTTATATCCCTGAGACACCGGATCTTTCTGTCCATATGCAAGAAGCGCTTTTTCCTTTTCTGCCACTTCTCTGTAATTTTCTGCAAAAGTTGTTTCTCCACTGTTTACCTGATAAGTCAGATCAGAATCGCACAGACTTACTGCAATTGCATTCCACGGTGCCAGTGTAGTCCATGTATCTTTAAAACCAAAATATAATGGCTGGATTCCTTCTGACTGGATCTGATCACAAAGATTCGTAAATTCTGTCCATGTGGTCGGAACCTCCCAGCCATGTTCTTCAAACATATCCCGGTTAAAAAGAATTCCAGCTGCATTTGCCATATACGGAACGGCATAAACACCATCTTTCGGCACATATTCCAGATCTTTGTTCATCTCAAGATATTTCTCTTTAATATCGTTCAGTCCTTCAAAATCAGAAATATCCATCAGCATGTCTGCATCCAGAAAATTGGAATAATTAATATCCCCGCCAATTCCTATGATATCCGGATTATCCTCACGGATAAATCTTGTTTTCAGGATTGTCATTGCATCGTTCGGTGAATCAATCTTTAAATAAATATCATCGTGCGTTGCATTGAACTCATCCTGAAACTGTTCAAAAATATCTACCGCTTCCGGTTTGTACTGTACCATTTCAATTACAGTTTTGCCCTCTGTTTCGTCCTTTCCGGAGCATCCTGTCATAACTATTCCCATTGCCAGAACGCCTGCAAGGAAAACAGCACCTACTTTATGCTTTCCCATTTGTTTCTCCCTTCTTTACAGCTATTTACTGCCATCCGGCAGTTCAGATTCAGACCGGTCATCTCTGTTTGATTCGATTCTAGCACCAAAAGAAAAGCTTCGTACATAGATGGATAACATCAAAATATACCATAATGCGTTATTTCCAGAATAATGTTGATGTTACTACTCATTATGGTATATAATAGTACTAAATAGCGATATTTCGTTAAAATTGTATGATTTCTGTATCTCGTTTTTATGCATATTTTACTATATCCCATAGGAGGAAATGATAAAAACCATGTCAGATTCTATTTTTCACATATTTTCCAATGAACTTTTTCTTGACCTGACCGTATACCAATACGGCTATGAGAAATGTGATCCTCTGCATTCTTATGGACCATTTGTACGTAATCATTATCTTTTTCACTATATTATTTCCGGCAAAGGAATGCTGAGTGTTACAGAAAAAGATGACAGTGCTATTTACCATATGGAAGCACATTCCGGCTTTCTCATTGAACCGGGGCGTATCAATCTTTACAGTGCTGACCAGAAATTCCCATGGGAATACGTCTGGGTAGAGTTCGATGGACTGCGTGCAAAAGAGCTGATGGAAGAAGCCGGACTGTCCAACGATCATCCGGTCTTTCATCCCATTTCCGATACAGCAGCAGATAAGCTTCGCGATGAAATGCTGCGTCTGACACAATATCCGGACAATTCCCGCCCATTTGGAATCATTGGTCAGTTATATCTTATTATGGATGCCCTTATCCAGGGTTCTTCCAATAAAAAAAGACTTCAGGGCGGAAAGCTTTCAAGATTTTACGCACAGGAAGCACTTTCTTTTATTGAACAAAATTATACGTTGCCAATCACAGTCGAAGATATGGCAAATCGCTGTAATCTTGACCGAAGCTATTTTGGTAAAGTTTTCAAAGATATGATCGGACAGTCTCCACAGGACTTCCTGATCCGCTATCGAATGAGTAAAGCAACCTCTCTGCTTACCAGCACCAGCCTGTCCATTGGTGACATCAGCGTTCAGGTTGGATATCCAAACCAGCTTCATTTTTCCAGAGCGTTCCGTAACATTTACGGGATGTCACCAAGGCAATATCGCCAACAGAACAAATTATTGTCCTGAATCACAGGCAGGTTACGTTTCTGTTTACTTTTCTTCATGATATTGCATTTTCTGCGAAAAGAATAGCTTTTACACCAGTCTGATGGTAAAATAAAAACCGAAAAATAAAACTGGAGGAACCCTATGAAAAAGAAAAAATTTTTTCCTCTCTCTATGGGAATCGGTTTTCTGTTCACAGGTCTGTTCTGCTGTTTTTCTGTATCAGCAGATGCTGTTGAAGGCTCACCAGGACAGACTGTTTCCGGAGAATATGCCGTTGTTATAAATACAGACACCTCTTCATCTCAAAATACCGGAACTCTGGTTTTTGACGATGGTACAGATACTGTCTCTTCTTATCTCAGCACTGGCAGCAGCGCAGCCAATCTGCCTGCGTCCCAGATTCTCAAAAAAGCTTCTGACACCAGTGATTATAATGTTCTTTCTTCATCTGCCCTTTCCGCAGCAGCTGCACAGTCTGCTGCCACAAGTTACTACATCGGGCAGGAAAAATATATCTATCGTTCAAATAGTACAGGCAAAACTTATGTATGCATCGGCATTGGTGAACACTGCTATATCTGGATGGATAAAGATATGAAAGCCAGTTACGATGCAGCTGGTAAGACTTCCTCAATCGCAAAGGATATGGCAGGTGTATATGACGGACAACCTTATCGAATCCTGAATACTCTGGCCGGTGGTAACATCCCATATGAAGATAATTCCGGTAAAATTTCAATTCTTCTCGAAACTTTATCTTCCGCAAGCGGCATGTACATGTACGACACAGACATCACAGCAATCCATATCAACACTCCTTCTGCATCTGCCTATGTTTCCGGTGAAATGTCCAAAAGAAACGGTCTGCTTGTACACGAAGGACAGCATGCACTGCTCTGGCTGAAAACCAGATTTTCCAATACCGGCAGATATATGTGGCTCAATGAGGGACTGGCTGTGACTGCCATGGACTATCTCTGGGGTGGCATTGATTCCAGCGGATGGTTAAACGGCATTGCCGGAAGTACCGCTATTCGAAGCGGCTCTTCCCTAATCTATCAGACCTACCGTGATGATACGGCGCAGGATTACGGCATGCCTTATCTTTTTATGCGTTATGTAATCGACCGTATGGCCGGAAGCTATAAACCAATGGATGTCCTGCCAAAATTTTACCAGATAGATGCCTCCACCCTTACCTGTGAAGAATACCTGACGCAGGTAACCGGCATTCCATTTAAGACATTAATGGCTGATTTCTATACCGCAATCGCTGCCGGCGATCTCTACGGCAATTACAGTTTCTCTGGTGACCGTATTGCCGCCGGAAAGGCTGCAACATTTCCTGTTTTTTCCGGAAACAGTAACCAGAACTATACGCTGCCTGCAGCTTCTGCAGTCATTATAAAACTGAAAAATGGGAAATTCACGGTTCCTGCCAACGGAAGCTCCAGCATTATTTACCGTATCGTCGGAAATCGCACCACTTCTGCAGCTCCATCTGAAGGTAGTGGTACTGCCTCTGATCCATATAAGATCACTTCTCTCGATGACCTGAACCTTATCTCGGATCATCCGGGCGCTTATTACAGTCTGACCAAAGATATTCAGACAAATGGAAATATTAATTTCTCTGTAAATTATTTCAGTGGACACTTAGATGGTAATTCACACACTATTTACGGATTAAAAAAACCGCTTATCGCCCAAAATGACGGAACCATTGAAAATCTGCGAATTGTAGCTGATTTTGACGATGACAGCCAGAATGTACAGGGTGTCATTGCACAATATAATCAGGGAAAGATTCAGGAATGTTCTGTTTCCGGCACGGTCACCGGACATATGGGTGGCGATGGATCCATGGTCTTTCCTGAATTTGGCGGCATTGCCGGTCAGAACGAACTTGCCGGAATCATCAGTGGGTGTACGGCCCGCCTGAATATAAATCTGTCTATGCCAGCTATGAAAGGCTGGGTCGGCGGTATTGCCGGATTAAATATTGGTACAATAGAAAAGTGTGTCAGCAATGGAATCATCTCTGTCACCCAGGAAAACGGCACTTCTTATCCTCTTTATGTCGGTGGTATTGCCGGTGAAACCCAAAAATTCGGTGGTATGGGTGGTGTGATCAAAGAATGTCTGCATGCCGGTCAGATTAAAGTTTCCGGTGGTTCCTCTTCTGTTGGACAAATTTGCGGTCTTGCAGCTGCAAATGTAATAAATTCTTCAACCGGATTAAATGGTCACATCCTGAACTGTTATGGAAAAACGGGATCTGGAAATCTGGTCGGTTCTACTGCTGCAGTGCCTTCAACCGGTGGTCTGCTGACAGATGCACAGATGAAGGATTCTTCCTCTTACCAGGGATGGTCTTTTGGAGCTGACTGGAAAATGTCTGATGATGGAATCCCGGCTCGAACCGATTCCTCAGACATTACTTCACTTTCTGTAAAATATACTCCGTCCTCCTGTTATATTGGTGAAACACCATGGAGCTTCGGAACGCTTGTTATAAACAACAAAACGAAAGTTTCCATTACGCGGGATATGGTCAGCGGTTTTGATAATACATCGGCACATACCTGCCAGATTACTGTAACATACAAAGGCCGACAGACCAGTTATTTACTTCCTGTCGTTACTCCAAAAACAAGTGATATTACAAGTCTCCAGATATCAGCAAAACCATCCAGACTTTCCTATACAGAGGGAGATCTGTTCAATCCATCCGGTGTCAGCTTCTTTGCTACCATAGGCGGTCGCTATGCCTATATTTACAGCGGATATACTTATGATAAAACGCGTGCGCTGACTTCTTCTGATACAGAAGTTACTTTTGACTATTTTGGTGCAAAAGTAACACAGAAGATTTCTGTTGCAGCAAATACACCAACAAAACTGAATATTCTTTCTTCGCCATCAAAGACTCAGTACACCATCGGAGATAAGCTGGATCTTTCGGGAATAAAGCTTCAGATTGTTTACAGCAATGGAACCCTTTCTCCAATAATTACTACTGATACTCTGGATACCTATGGAATTCATATAGCACTTGGCGCTGCTTCAAATGTTACTGCGATTGACAAAGAGCATATTATGACTGCTTCAGACAGCGGAAGCTCTCTTCTGTTTTATGCTACAGATATATTACCAGGACAGTATGGAACTGTAACTGCAGTTTCCTCGACTCTCAGTGTACTGGCTCCTCTGCAGATCACAGATACAGAGCTTCATCTGTGCACTGGAACCAAGAACACTCAATATGCTTATTCCGGCAACGTAACCGGCGGCAGTGGCGAGTACAAGACAACCGTTGTCAGCGAGAATCTTCCGTCCGGACTGAGCCGAAATAATATACCTGACAGTTCCAGTTACTCTTATTTCTATTACTCAGGAACAGTTACTGCTCCTGTCGGCACTTACGAGTCACTGTACACTGTTCAGGATACTCAGACAAAAGCGACCTTATCGGTAAAAATTGTATTACATGTACTTGCTTCCAGTGAAGCAAAATTTTACAGTTTCGTACTGCGTGCCTCGGATAACCCGGAACTTAAACAGGATGTCATCGGAGAGATTGGAACGGACACGATCATTCTCCGGCTGCCAAAAGGCACAAATGTAACTGCCCTGAAACCATCTATTGATTTTGGCTACAGTTACGGTACTTCCCTTCCGTCTGCCTTTTGGAGTGGAACCCCACATGATTTTACCAATCCGGTCATTTATACATTAACTGCACCGGACGGAGTTACAAAGAAATCCTACACCGCGCAAGTAGAATTCTATGATTCTGCTCAAGGAGTCACAACTCCGACTCCAAAGCCGACCAATACTCCGACTCCAAAGCCCACCAGTACTCCGACTCCGAAGCCTACCAGCACCCCGACTCCGAAGCCTACCAGTACTCCGACTCCAAGACCAACAAATACTCCGGTTCCGAAGCCACAGCCTACCAGTACTCCAGCTCCAAGACCTTACCCAGTTGGAATGCCTGTCAAACATACAGCAAGTAATGGCATATATAAGGTAACCGGCACTCAAACTCTGGAGTATACAAAACCCGTAAATAAAAAATCGAGTGTTATTAATATTCCGGACCGCATTACACTCAATGGTCTGGATTACACTGTAACCTCTGTTGGAAGCAAAGCTTTCAAAAACAACAAATATCTGAAGAAGGTATCCATTGGAAATAACGTTGTTCAGATCAAAAATTATGCTTTCTATAAATGCCCTAAACTGTCTTCTGTAAAAGTTGGAAGATCCGTTCGGTTAATTGGAAAGCAATGTTTCTACGGATGTAAGAAATTAAGAACACTGAACATTCAATCTCCAGGATTATCGCAGAAATACACTGGTTCAAATGCCTTTAAAGGAACACCTGCAAAAATGAAAGTCTATGTTCCAAGAAAACAGGCCAAAAATTATAAAAAATTATTCCTGAAACGAGGGATGCGCAAAACTGTCACTTTCAAAGGCATTCGATAGGTAGTAAAAAGAAGGAGCAGTCCGAAAATATATTTCAGACAGCTCCTTTTTTTCTGACTTAAGAAGGGGAATTTCTGATATAAATACAGTTCGCCCATATTCTCCCCACCAGCAGTTTTATTTACCTACTGCAACTCCTTCAATATTGATCTTCCAATCGTGCCTTGTGGCATCTGTACCCCAAAATTTTCTGCAACAGATGCACCGATCACCGCAAATGTATCCTGATTCTCAATAGCTCCTGTTTCTTTCATTTTCTTTGAATATGCAATAAATGGTACATATTCTCTTGTATGATCTGTTCCGGTATAA
>QWCH01001474.1_pt1 | contig 35553 bp, 33 predicted proteins | sample 1972671 | NCBI WGS metagenome assembly QWCH01 (sample SAMN09866713, study PRJNA288562) | Human gut metagenome isolate term3_stool, whole genome shotgun sequencing... | isolation source: gut | host: Homo sapiens | place: USA: California
CGCTGATGCGTCCCATGATGGGACTTTTTCCGTTTTTGTCCTGCGTACCTCTCTTGAGGTAGAAAAGCAGCTTGAATTTTTCTTTTTCCATTGTTTTTTGCTTGCAAAATTACACTTCTTCGAGGAACTTTGAGCGATGCAAAACACTGATAATGAAAGAGAAAACACCGTTTTAGTTACCACTTTCAGCCGTCCTTTACCTTCCATCGTTTGTCGAACGATTTGGTAACTGAACTCCCTCCTTTTCGCTCCCTTTTCTGCCTGTTTTCTATGATGCAACCCTAAGAAGAAACAAGCAATATCCGCTGTATTTCAGTCAGATATGACTTTTATGCCATTTTCTGCTTTCTACTCCCATACTTCCGCATAAAACAACAAAAAATAGGCTGACACCCACGCTCTCTTCGTTACGAGAGAAAAAAGGGGTCAGCCTAGATATAGGGAAAACGTGTGATATGCTTATGGTTATGGTAGCTCCTTAAACTCTATTTTCTTACGAAGCAGACGAACATCAAACTTAGGAGTGTTCCCCACCGTTTTAAACCAAGAATAATCAAGAGCGCCGCCAGGCAATGGGTTTGCACCTGCACGTTGTAAGCTATGTCCCATGTGGATATAACCATTCTGCATATTGATAACATCGTATGCACCATTGCCTAGCTCATAAGGTGCGTAAGGATTAGTATCCTTTGCCACTAAGAAGCCACGCCCAGCTTTAGTAGTATTATTACGGGGAACATCAGGATGAGAGCCGTTAAAGGACAATCCCGACTGGTTAGCACAGAAGTAACGCCTAATAACGTCGCCAGCGTGCCAATAGAAGAGACCTAGCTTCTTTCCCGCATCATCATTATGAGCTATCGCCTTTAGCAATTTGTCAGCCCCTCCATAAAGCGTTAGATATGCTTCCTTGAGAGGTAGCGCCTCCACCGTAAGAGATGCTTTATCTGAGTTTTTAGAATCTGTCTGAACCCATGTATATTTTACAACGCAGAAATATGGTGATACCTTAGTATGCTCTGCATCTTCAAAGAAGCGGAGAGCATAGATAGACCTACGGTTACGATGGGTTTTTGGCAGGTTTATGTAGCGTGAATAGAATTTCTGATCCTTTACCTTAGAGCCGTTGCCAATGGTGATGATATCTTCATCAGATGAGAATTGTTCTGTATCGCCTAACCAAGCAGGATTAACGGTTCTGTTACGCGTCACATTGGTACTACTAAGCAACACACCACACCATTGGTTCTCATTTGGTACAATCCACTTCACGCCCTCTTTGTACCCTGTCGTATTATTAACATCTTTATTTCGTGGCTGCTTTAAATATCGGAGAAGACCGTTAGATAGATCACCATTATTAAGATAGGCGATAGTAACTAGATTATCTCCGCCTAGCTCCTTTATCCATTGTGGCTGCGAAAAATAATCTGTTCCATAGGCACTCTTCTGTGAGATATATTCTAGCGGTATAGGCTCACGCATAACGATAGGCAGTGTTACCTTTGCTTGCCGACCATTGAGCTGGGTAAAATCTGTGGTGAGCGTTTTCGATAATACCCACTCGAAGCTAGGAGCAGGCGTACAGCCTCCCTGATCCTTTCCTACTTTCCAAGTTACTCTGCCATTTCCTAAATTAGGCCATCCAACCCAACCTTCCGTCATCAACTCATCAGCATACTCGTGTGTGGTCAACACATATTCATTCTTGTTATTCTGATTACCTTTTGTAGCTACCTTGTCTTGATAAGTAGAGGTAAAGAAGCCTGTACGTGGCGTATCGCCTGAAGCTGGCGCTTTGCTGTTGACCCATACATAGATCAGAATGTCTTGTCCTGTGCCGTCAGCATTTTGCATAACATTGCTTCTGCGCTTTATTTTGATAGGGTCTTCCATATTGAGATTCCATTCGAAGTTATTCATACCCGACTCGTTGACATTACCCGTATACTCCCACTTAAAGTCCGACGCTACAGCACTAGGAGTAGTGCCTAGACCAGTAGAAGAGAGATCGTACTTTACATTATTAGCCAACACATTAGAGCTAATACCTAGGAATTTTACAGTGAAATCGTAAAAGGTCTGATTGTCGAGGGCTATACGGAGGAGGGTGCCTTGAGGATTAAACTCCAAAGGGTCTTGAGAAACGAGCGTACCAGCATCGGCTACATTTACTTTCTTCCAAGTAGAGAGGAATGGAATGACACCATATTTACCTTTATTGTCGACAACATTGCGCACAGATTGATATTTCTCTAATGCGTAAGCGAAACCAGTTACATCGACCGTGTGATCGGTTTCGTTATACTGTCCACCAGCAAGACCCATTACATACCACTCTTCGCCCTTCTTAGGAAGCACAGCAGTAGCACCATTGCCCTTTAAGACAATATCTCCCTTATATTTAATATTGCGAGAAGTACCTACTTGGTTAAACTTTATCTCGCCATATAGCTCTGAACCGTCGACGAACTTTCCGCCCTCTGCTCTCTTAAACACGCAGCGAGCAGTAAAGGTATTGTTGCCCTTCTTTTTGTTTCGTTCAATATAATCGCTAAGCACTGGAGTGTTTTCATCCCAAAAATAAAAATCGAGGATCTCCGAGTCAGTACCATTATTCTGCTGACGGTCCACAGCGATACCACGAGTTTGAGGAGCCTTGCCAGTGTTTTTGTCATCGCCTTGTCCGCCATCAAGATTGAGGCTTACCACGAAGGTTTTCTCATCGAGCTTGGTATTCTTTTGCCCATTACCCTGCTCGGCTATTGTCTCCGAACAGCTCATTAATAGCGCAGTCATCATGGCTGCACCAAAACTAAATAATGTTTTCAATTTCATTTCTCGTTTTTTTCGTTTTTTTTGATGTCGTTATTATTTTCCGCTTTCAGAAGTGGTGTAGGTGTCCATTTCAAAGAATGGTGTTACCGCTCTTGTTGTGCTAGCATTAGTGGTTGTGGTAGCATTAGTGGTTGTGGTAGCACCTAACTCGCCAGCATCCGTTGGCATATTGACGCTACCCTCTATGTCGCTTCCGCGCAGCATCATACCTTCCGACATGTCTACTTTATAAACCCCTACAGAGGGGTTTACATACTTTTTCTTTTTTACCATAAAAAAAACTTTTAGTTAGTTGGGTTAAAACCTGTTTTATACTATTTTTTTAGCAACTTTGACAGCAGTTCCCTTAAAGAGGGAACTGCCTTATTTTTATACGAACATTAATATATATAAGCGAATTAACAAGCTGCATACGTTATATACATTAACACATATAATGGTAGGCAAAGTTAAATATAACTTTTCAATTACGCAAGGAAAAGAGTCGTTTTTGATATAAAAAAACAAAGTAATCTTCATTATTGCACTTCGTTTTGTAACTTGCAAAGCATAACGGTTTAGACAGAATAACAGAGTATTTTTTAGACAGCATAACAAAGTAGGTTTTTTAGACAGAGTAACATAGTAATAAAAGGATCATACTATTGTTACTATATCGAAACTATACTATGTTACTCTGTCGAAAAAACTTAGATGGTCATTATATACATCTATATTATTATTGATTATATAGGCAGCCATAACCCCTTTATCCTCAACACCTCCCCCACTCCACACCCGACACCTACGGAACTTACCACCGACACCTACGGAACATAGCCCCGACAACAACGGAGCAACACTGCGACAAATAGGGAGCATAACCACTGCAAGGGCGACAAATAGGGAAATTAATAGCGACAAATAGGGAGGATAATCATATTTAATTGCTTTTTATTTTACAAAACACATCATTTTTAGGTGTTTTCGCTTTCTCGGAAAAGACTGTTTTGCTAAAAAACGATCAAAAACGCATTTTTCTGTACACGCATAAAAACAATATTACCAACTACTTACAGAATAGTGCGACAAATAAGTAAGTTTCTATAGTAAGCTGAAACGTTATTTTTGCGACAAATAAGTAGTTTTTTGAAAATAATGAAACTTTACAGTTTTTTGTCGCACCATTCTTCGCCTCCACGCTTCCCACCCATTTTTCTGCACACGTATTGCTCCCTGCGTAAAAGATGACCTTTTATGCTGTAAAACATCACCTTTTACCGTGCAAAAGGCTATCTTTTACGCACTAAAAGATAACCTTTTGCTCACACCCCCAAAAATACCCTCGCAAGCACTCTAAGTTAGCCCTCATACCAAGTCTTTGCAACCATATAATGGGCAGCATACTCGGCAGCTTTCTCGGGCAGTATATCCTTCACCTTACGAGCAGGGATACCAGCCCATAGCTCGCCCTTGCCGATCGCAGTGCCTTCCAAAACAACAGCTCCAGCAGCCACGATACTGCCTTCACCCACAACAGCATCGTCGAGAACAACAGCGTTCATACCAATGAGGGCGCCACGACAGATGTGGGCGCCATGGACAATAGCACCATGCCCAAGGCTTACCTCGTCGCCGAGAACAGCAGGATGTCCCGTACTCTGATGCACACAGGCTACATCTTGAATATTGACACGGTTGCCTATCCTGATGCCATCGACATCGGCACGCAACACAGCACCATACCATATCGACACGTCGTCGCCCATTACTACGTTGCCCACCAAGGCTGCATTCTCGGCAAAGAAACAGCGGTTGCCCCACTGAGGGCGGTGTCCCAACACTTCACGTATTATTGCCATAATATCTATTTTAAACGGTTTGTACACTGCAAAAATACAAATTATACGATGAAACCGTGCGTTTTTAGACAGGATTGACACGATTAACAAGACCTTTTTTATTGCACTCGTTTTGGAACTTACGATGGCGCTAGCCAATCGTGCTAATCGTATAAATCATATCTTAAAACCCGCACGGTGAAAGCATCTTACCAAAGCAATAATAGCCTTTTGTGTAAAATAAAAATCAAATCTTACGAAGATGTCGCAGAAAAGGGAAATTAATCGTACAATAAAAGCTCCGAATTTGTCAGCGGATAAAAATATAGAATTAAATAAAATACGAAATATCAACGCTTTGTAGCAGCAAAAACGCACTTAGAGCAGGGGGGATAAAAAATGAAAAAAGTAACCTTTCTGCCAACAGCAAAAACCGTAGTGCGACAAAAAAAGGAAAAATGCGTGTTTTTTGTCGCAATAATTCCTTAATATTTGCTATTTATTCCCTATTTGTCGAGCCAAAACTCCCTATTTGTCTCATAATTAGCAGATATGCTCCACATTTGTCGCACCACCCTTCCTTATCTGTCGCACCACCTTTCCCTATTTGTCGCCGCTAACCTCCTAAGATGTCGCTACTAAGCGCTGTAAAGCATTTAAGTAGAATGAGTTACGCAAGGTTAAATAAGTCTATATAAATGATAGAAATAATGATAATCTAAGTGGACGATGAGTTCTTTCTTATTTTTTATTCTGTTGGATTTCTTTGTGGGGAAGGCGATGACTTTAAATAAGCGCTTTTTATGCGATGCTCCCTATTTGTCGCATTGTTCTTTTCAGTAGTGATGACTTTAAATAAGCAGCTTTTAATGCGATACTCCCTTTTTGTCGCACTAGCAGTTTTTAGACCTTTATAAAGCGTTCTGTCTTAGCTCTTTAGGGTATATGCACGCTATATTGTAATAACAAAGATAGGGAGTATTGGGATAATGGCAAAGTGGCATAAAGCTAATTGTGTGTGTATTTAAATATAAATATATAAATACAATGTAATATAAATATATTATCATTCTTATTTGATAATGGTTATATATATAATTATATAAAGATATAAGAATATTATTTTTTTTATTGATATATTTAGGTGTTTATTTGCGTGTAGAGTTATGTTTTTATATTTTGTTTTACTTATATTGTCGGGTTTGGGGGGATGGTTTTGTAGGTAGAGCTTTAGTAAGTTGCGCGTGAAGAAAAGGTATAATATGTATATATATAAATATATGTTTTCTTTCTAGTTTGGTAAATAATATAAAAGTATAAATATATATATATCTGTCGCTACCCTATTGCTTCTTTTAGCGATATAGGTTGTATTTGTGTGTGTTTTGTCGTTGTATAATTATATAAAAACTAGTATACTAGTATTATATATAAAAATATAACTATATTTATTTAGGATGTTGGCTCAATGTGCTGTGGTTTTTATGTAATTATATGTTTATATACTTATTGTCTTATCATCGCAAAACGGCAATATAAATATTTATATATCTATCTGTATTTTTTTATTTACATATAGAATATATAATTATATATAAGTATAAACACGTAAAAGAATAAATGTGTAGATATATCTTTGAATGTTTATTTTTATATGTTTTTGGAGTTTCAGACAAAAATATAATAAAGTATTTGTGTGTTTAAACAATTAGGTGTATATTTGCATACGTAAAAATATAAATGTTTACGATAAATACGTTTATATAATAATATGTTTTTATATAAAAATATATGAAGATAAATACATTTTTAATTAGTAAAGCAAAGAGTGAGGTTTTCAACTGGGCGTTGGGCTTATACACGCTAGCAACGGGTATGACGGTGGTGGACGGTTGGATTAGCGATCCTAGCGATCCGGCGCAAGGAGTGATCGGCTCGCTGCAAACGCTCCAAGCACTCAGCCCTGTCCAGGTGGCTGAAGGCGCAATCGGCGTAGGAACAGCACTCACAATGTGGGGTGTCTTGCAATCGTGCTTTGCACGAACCAAGCGTGCGTTCCACTTCACCTTTTTAGGATTGATGATGGTGTTTAGCTTGCTCACCTTTATATGCACTACCCTCTTCACCTACTCCACCGACACGGCGATACGCACTTTTGCGAGCCATTTCGTAAACTATTCGTACTCGGCTATCGCTATCAATACGGTACTTTTGGGGGCTTTCATGGTGGGAGGTTGTGTTGGCAAGCTGCGTGCTTACGGTGCATCGCTCATCATTACCCCAATATTTATGGGCGGTATTACCCTACTCAACTATTATTTATATAATGTGGCAGGCGGTTTGACCCTTCTCGAGATAGCTACTTACGTAAATATGGGTAGCATTGTAGGGCTCGTTTTGACAGTTTTGCCGATGGGATTGTTGCGCTGGGCACTTGAAACCGAAGAAAATTAGGCGTTTGGGGTTAGCGATAAGTGAAAACAAGCGAGTGCTAAGCGTTTTTTGCTCGCATATTTTGCCTATTTCGGACAAAAGGCAGAGCGGCGACAAAAATAGAAGAAAATAGCGCACGGCGATTTTACATAAAGTATTGTTTGTTGGCTAATTAGTGATCAAAAAGAAAGTGTTTTTCGCATATTAGTTAGATAGATATGACAAAACGTTATGTATTTCTGCTCAAAGGCGGTGTTTCTGTTTTCGCTGAAAATAGACAAAATAGGCGAAAAATGGTAGTGTGTCAGCATATTTTACGTGGTTATGTTTTTATGTTTAAATATATAAACGTTGTAATATAAATATGTTTTAATAAGAAAATATAAATACGTTTTAGTGTAAAGATGTAAATACGTTTTAGTGTAAAGATGTAAATACGTTTTAATACGAAAATATAAATACGTTTTAGTGTAAAGATGTAAATACGTTTTAATACGAAAATATAAATACATTTTAGAGTGAAGATATAAATAGATTTTAATACGAAAATATAAATATATAAATAATGAAAAATGTAAAAGTAGTCTTTGCGAATCAGAAAGGTGGAGTGGGGAAGAGTACCCTTTGTATTCTGTTTGCCAACTATTTAGCGTACAAAAGAAAGGATGTTTGCTTGATAGATACCGACCTTCAGAAAACCATTCTCATGCAGCGCAAGAAGGATATGGAGATATATGAAGGTGAGGAGGAACCTTATACAATACAAGATTTCGATGTTGACTCGCCAGAGCTGATGCAGCAGTTGGTGGAGAGTGCGAGCGATGTAGAGGGCTTTGTACTCTTCGATTCGCCGGGTAACATTTCGCAAGACGGTTTGGCTCCCCTCTTTGTAGGTGCCGACTTCATCATTTGTCCCTACGAGTATGAGGACAAGACGCTCGACTCTACAGGTGTTTTCGTGCAAGTTATCAATGCTCTTCGCGAGCATAACCCCGAGATGCATGCTAAGATTTTCTTTGTTCCTAACCGTATCGACCCACGTATTGGTACGAGCGATGAGCAACGGATGTGGGCAGAGACGGACGAGATTTTCCAGCAGTTTGGTAAGGTAACACCAACGATAAATAGTCGTGCGTGTCTCAAACGTACCAATACTTTCGAGTTGCTAGGGCAACAGCGCGAGGCGGTAAAGGCTGCGTTCGACTATATGCTCAAGAAGATGAAAACTTAGAGAGAGTTGAGAGTTGAGAGTTGAGAGAGATGAGAGATGAGAGTGGAGAGTTGAGAGATTTTCTAGGGAAGCTAGGTATTCTAGGGTATTCTAGAGATACTAGGGGAAATAGGAAAAACTAGGACAAACTAGGAAAGCTAGGACAAACTAGGAAAACTAGGGAAAGCTAGGGAAACTAGGGATATTAGAAATATTAGAACAATAATAAAAACGACATATTATGATAAAGAAAAAAACTAAGGTAATAATTCCTGGTGGATTGCAGGGCTTAGTACATAATGCACAAAATGGATTGGAAACTCCTGTGAAGAGCGAACTTGGAAAGGGTGGGGCGAAGCCTATGATAGAGCCTGCCGATGACAATGCTGCCGATGATAAGCAGCAGCCTGTACCGGGCGAAGTGGCAAGTGCTTTCACACGCACGGCAATGCGCAACGAACAGGGTGAGGAGGTAAAGGATCGCACGGCTCCAGCAGCTAAGAAATTGCCAAAGGCAGAGGGTAAGCAGTTGGCACGCGAATATACCATTGCCCGCGATAGTGGCGAAGACAGTTGGCAGCTCTTCCTCGATCTGGCTAAAGACTATAAACAGCGCGACTCTAAGCTTGCCACCGTATATATAGACAGCGATTTGAAGAGCGTGCTAGACAGATTGAAGTCGGCGAACAGTATCAAGATGCCTTCTACCGCTATCTTGAGTGCCATCGTGGCTCGCTTCGTTTTCGATCATGAGCAAGACATCAAAAATGCTATCTTTGGTGAGAGCTTGTTGTAAAAGCCTATCGTGGTGGATGGGGCGATAGTAGCGTGTCCATCGCACAATGGTGATGACTGTTATCAAGGATTGTATAAGGATTTAAAGAAAATGGAATCAAAGACACAAAAGTTGAAGGCTGTACACTTTTTGAGTACAGACACGATGGACGTATATCTGCCTGTGGAAGATCGGGCAACGGGTAGGGCAGTGGTGGCTTGCCCTGGTGGAAGCTATAACCACCTGAATATGCCACCTGCCGAGTCGTGGGTGCGCTTTTTTACCAATCGTGGTATTGCAGCCGTGATATTGAAGTATCATTTGCCCGATGGGAGTGGGGAAGAAGCGATGAGCGATGTTATTGATGCTTTTGCTACCTTGCGTGCGAAAGGTGAGGAGTGGCGCATCAACCCAGAGGATATTGGTATTGCAGGTTATTCGGCAGGAGGTCATCTTGCTTCGCTTATGGCAACGCGTTATCAAAAGGTGATTAGGGCGAGTTTTCAAATACTGTTCTATCCTGTTACCACGATGTTTGAGGATTTTGGCGACGCGAATTGTCGTAACAACTTCCTTGGTGAGGATAAGATGTCGGAACAGATAGAGGCGAAGTATAGTGCTATTAAGCAGATCACCCCCGATACGCCACGTGCTTTTATCGTGGTATGCTCGGACGATGATATTGTGAAGCCTTTCAACAGTGCTAACTATTATGTGAAGCTGCAAGAGCAGGGCATTCCCTCACAACTCATCGTGTATCCGCTGGGGAAACATGGTTGGGGCATTGGGGTAGGAGATTTCCCTTACACCGATGACCTAAAACAGCAGCTTACGGAGTGGCTGAAGGGATTTTAGGGAGATGAGAGATGAGAGTTGAGAGTTGAGAGATGAGAGTTGAGAATTGCCCGTCCTAGTATTTCTGGCTTTTAGCTTTTCTAGGCTTTCTAGTGTTCTCCTAGTATTTCTAGGCTTTCTAGTTTTTCTAGTTTTTCTAGTTCTCCTAGTTTTCCTAGAAATTCCTAGTAATGGTAGGAAAAGTTATGAAACATCTAAACAATAAAAATATGAACAAACGCTATTTACTAACAACAATTATTTTGATGGCTGTGCTGGTGGCACATGCTTGTACCTCCGTTATCATATCAGGGCGCGTTACGCCTGATGGTCGTCCGCTTATGCTCAAAAATCGTGATGCCGATGATGTGGATAACAAAGTAGTCGTAATAAAAGGTGCGAAATATCGCTTTATAGGTATCGTTGCTGCTGGCGATAAGGAGCGAGCCAACGTATGGTCGGGGCATAACGAGGCGGGTTTTGCTATCTTTAATACGGATGCCTTTAATCTTAATGGGAAAAACTATAAGCCCGAAAAGGAAAACGATGGTGTGGTGATGCGTAAAGCACTCGAAACCTGCGCTTCATTAAAGGAGTTTGAAGCACTGCTTGGACAATTGCCAAAACCTATGAACCTCAATTCTAACTTTGGGGTGATGGACGCAGAGGGCAATTGTGCTTACTATGAAACGAGCAGTCAGGGCTACACAAAGTTTGATGTCAACGATCCTCGTGTAGCTCCTTACGGCTATCTTTGTCGCACCAATCATGCCATGACAGGCGATCGCAGTCTCGATGCAGGCATCGAACGCTATATGGCTATCTCCGATTTGATGCTGACAGCAGCCTTTGGAGGTGATCTTAATCGGGATTTGCTTTTAAAGCGTGCCACACGTTATCTCACCAATGGACTCACAAAAACAAGTCTTTACGACATTATGCCCGAGAGCGATGCTACGCCAAAGTTTTATCCTTACAACGACTATATTTCGCGTGCTTACACCGCATCGGCTATGGTTATGCAAGGAGTAAGAAAGGGCGAGAACCCATTGCTCACCGTGAGCTACACCATTATTGGGTGTCCACTCAGCACTGTTGCTGTGCCATTGATGCTTACCCCATCGGGTGTTGTGCCGTCGCTCTTAGCCGATAATGGCAAGGGGTATTCCGAATTGTGCCATAAGGGTATTGTCCTCAAGGATCAGCTCTTTCCTATGAAGCGTGGCAACGGACAGTCGTACATCAACCTTTCACGCCTCATTAACAAGCAGCAAACGGGTATTCTACAGCAGGTGCAGCGCATCGAAACGCCTATCCTACAGCGTGGCGATGCCGTGATAGCCCAATATCGTGAGCAGATAGGTAGTAAAAATGCCGACAAGCTCTTTACCGATTATTACCGTTGGGTGGACGAAACCATTAAAACAGAATATCAGCACGCATTCGGAATGTAGATCAGGGAGTATAAAAAAAAGCGGTTAGCGCTTGCCGTGCAAAAGCTAACCTCTTATGGAGTAACAGGTAATGTCTTGCGATGCTAGACGTTACCTTTTGTGTTGTGCGGAAATATGCTTACTTGTTCTTCAACAAATCGCGGATTTCGCCAAGAAGCTTCTGTTCCTCTGTAGGACCTGCTGGAGCTGCTGGCTTTTCTTCCTTCTTCTTCGAGAGCGAGTTCATCGCCTTGATCATAATGAAGATACAAATAGCGATGATGAAGAAATCGGTAACGTTTTGGAGGAATAAGCCATACTTTACCGTTGCACTGCCTACCTGTATGCTTATGTCCTTGAAGTCGATACCACCCGTTAAAATGCCAATCAATGGCATAATGATGTCGTTGACCAATGAAGATACAATTTTACCAAATGCACCACCGATGATCACACCGACTGCCATGTCCATTACATTACCTTTTACTGCAAAGTCTTTAAATTCTTTTACAAAACTCATAATCTTATGCTTTTAAAATGTTTTTATTTAAAATAAATTGGTGCTTTGTTTGTAAGCCTTATTGCTGCTACTTAGAAAAGCATTCTTATCTGATTTTTGTTGTCATACCTAAACCTTATCGCAAATATACGCATAAATCTGTAACTTAGTATCTATTTAGCGAATAAAAAAAGCCCACTACAAAAGAAAAACTTTGCAGTGGGCAGTGTTATTATTTTCTTCAGGCTTTAGGAAGCCTGAAAGCGGTTATGCTGTGAAATTACTTCTTTTCAGCAAGATACTTGATAGTACGAACCATCTGAGAAGTATAAGAGTTCTCATTGTCGTACCAAGAAACAACCTGTACTTGGAATGTTTCATCGTCGATCTTGCTAACCATTGTCTGAGTAGCATCGAACAAAGAACCAAACTTCATACCGATGATGTCAGAAGAAACGATCTGATCCTCTGTGTAACCGAAGCTCTCTGTTGTAGCAGCCTTCATAGCAGCGTTGATACCCTCTACGGTAATGTCCTTACCCTTAACAACAGCGATCAAGATAGTAGTAGAACCTGTTGGAGTAGGGATACGCTGTGCAGAACCGATCAACTTACCGTTCAATTCAGGAATTACAAGACCAATAGCCTTAGCAGCACCTGTTGAGTTAGGAACGATGTTGCAAGCACCTGCACGTGAACGACGAAGATCGCCCTTGCGCTGAGGACCGTCAAGGATCATCTGGTCGCCAGTGTAAGCGTGGATAGTAGACATAATACCGCTCTGGATAGGAGCAAACTTGTTCAAAGCGTCAGCCATAGGAGCCAAGCAGTTTGTGGTACAAGATGCAGCAGAGATAATAGTATCGTTGGCTGTCAAAGTCTCGTGGTTTGTGTTATATACGATAGTAGGAAGATCGTTACCAGCAGGAGCAGAGATAACTACCTTCTTAGCACCAGCCTTCAAGTGAGCAGAAGCCTTTTCCTTAGATGTATAGAAACCTGTACATTCCAAAACAACATCTACATCGTTAGCTTTCCATGGGCAGTTAGCTGCGTCCATTTCAGCAGAGATCTTGATTTCCTTACCATCAACGATGATAGAATTTTCTGTTGCCTCTACAGTGTGCTTTCCTTCACCGAACTTGCCAGCGAAGCCACCTTGAGCTGTGTCATACTTCAATAGGTGAGCAAGCATCTTAGGACTTGTCAAGTCGTTGATAGCGACTACTTCATAACCCTCTGCTTCAAACATCTGACGGAATGCGAGACGACCGATACGGCCGAAACCATTAATAGCTACTTTTGTCATTTTTTAAAATTTTATTTATAGAGTTAAACACTAAACAAATTATTCAATCTTTTTAATCCTTAATGTTGCAAAGATACAAATTTATTTCTATATTAGTGGGCTGAAAGTGTTTTAAATATATTAAAAAGAAAGATTATAAGGGAAGTAAATGATAAAAACTTTTCTTTAAAGGTATAAACTGTAATCTCGGTGTTTCAAATAGAAATCATCGGCTGATAGCGAAAGGGACAGAACAATGATTTCTATGTCCATAAAAAAATACTTATCTTTGCACATAAATATATAAAGTAAGAACAAAACTTATAATAACAATATACCCTCTCTGTGTGTGTGTGTGGCGTTAGCCTTTCTCTCACTGTGTGGGGAGCTAGCGAGAGGGGGCTTTCATTATGATAACAATCCTCGGTCCAACAGCTTCGGGCAAAACATCTTTAGCCGCTGCGCTAGCTTATAGGCTTAACAGCGAAATTATCTCTGCCGACTCACGTCAGGTATATCGTGGTATGACCATCGGAACGGGAAAAGACCTCGCCGACTATACCATTAACGGCAAGCAAATACCTTATCATCTTATTGATATTTGTGATGCGGGCAAGAAGTATAACCTCTTTGAGTATCAGCGCGATTTCCTCACAGCTTACGAAGATATTACTTCGCGGGGCATTGAGCCTATCCTTTGTGGTGGTACAGGACTCTATATAGAGGCTGTTTTGAAGGGTTATCGCCTCGTGCCTGTGCCTGAAAATCCTACACTGCGGCAGCAGTTGGAAGGGAAATCGCTGGAGGAACTCACCGCTATGCTCGTGGAGCTGAAGCAGAAAAGTGGTTCGGTGATGCACAACAAAACGGATGTCGACTCGTGCAAACGTGCCATTCGTGCTATCGAGATAGAGACCTATTCGCTCCACACTCCTGTGGAAGCGCGTGTTTGTCCGCCTATCAACTCGCTCATTATCGGTGTGGACATTGATCGTGAGGAGCGTCGCCAGAAGATAACACATCGTTTGAAGGAACGCCTCGACAACGGTATGGTGGACGAAGTGCGTGGCTTGCTCGATAGTGGTATTCCTGCCGATGACCTTATCTATTATGGTTTAGAATACAAATACCTCACCGAATATATCACTGGCAAGCGCACGTACAACGAGATGTTTGCCCAACTCGAAATAGCGATCCACCAGTTTGCCAAGCGGCAAATGACGTGGTTTCGTGGTATGGAGCGGCGTGGCTTTACCATTCATTGGATAAAAGCGGAGTGGGAGAGAGAGCGACAGATTGAGAAAATTATAGAGTTGAGAGGTGAGAGAGGTGAGAGTTGAGGGTTGAGAGTTGAGAGTTGAGAGTTGAGAGAGATGAGAGTTTTATCCAATTGAGAATTACCTGTCCTAGATTTACTCGTTTGTCCTAGTATGCGCACTAAGCTTACACCAGCTCCGTCTTTCGTACGTTTGCCCTGAACTATCTTTGTTACTTTTCTTTCCATTTCTTTTTCCTTTCTTTTATTGTTTCAACATAATTTCCTTGTTTTGTCTTTCGACACGATTTACATGATTTTTTTGTCTTGTCTAAGAGCGCACGGTGTTAGCATCTTGTCAGTCTTGTTAATCTTGTCTCAACCCCTAACAGCATTAGTGTCTTGATGCTGATGGATAAACAAGAACAACGCCAACATGTTTTGTGCAACATATTGGCGTTGTTTCTATAGGAGAATGGAGAAATTATAGGGGGAATAAAGGTTTTGGAGAGCGTGCTAAAAGGCACTAAGCAAGTCGGATACCACATAACTTGACCCACCGATAAAGATAAAATCGTCGGGCGATGCGGCAGCTTTTGCTGCTTCGTAGGCATCAAGGACAGTGGGATATTGTGTGCCTTTTAGTCCGATAGCGAGGGCTTCCTCTGCCACTTTCTCCACAGGAAAAGCACGATGCGAGGACGGTTGTGTCCAATAAAAGTGGGCATTTTGGGGTAGCAGTGCTAGCACCGCATCGAGGTCTTTATCGTCCACCATACCAAAAACGATATGTGTTTCGCCCTTTGCAGCCGATTTTATCTGCTTTGAAAGATACTGCCAACCTCCGAGGTTATGCCCTGTATCGCAGACGGTGAGCGGATGGTCGGCAAGCTGCTGCCAACGTCCCATAAGTTCTGTCGTTGCTGTTACGTTCGCAAATCCCTTTACGATGCTTTGCTCTTCCTTGATGATACCTAGCTGTATGAGCTTCACACAAGCATGCAATACGGTGTTGGCATTCTTTACCTGATAATCGCCCATTAGTTCACCAATGATAGTTCCGAAAGGAGTATCCGAGTATGCTATGCCTTTTGTGCTGGCAGTAGTGTGAGCTGAGAAGAACGGAATATCCTCAGCAAACTCAATGGGAGCCGATTTTTCTTTTGCAGTCGCCTCAAAGACAGGACGTGTTTCTGGCACCGTCTCGCCCACCACTACAGGTACATTCTCTTTGATGATGCCCGCCTTTTCGTAGGCAATCTTTGCCAAAGTGTCGCCTAAAAACTGGGTATGATCAAGCGAGATATTGGTAATGATGGATAGCAGCGGCGTGATAATGTTCGTGCAATCTAGTCTGCCTCCTAGTCCTACCTCAATAATCGCAATATCTACCTGCTGTTCAGCAAAGTATTTAAAGGCTAGTGCGGTGGTGAGTTCGAAGAAAGAAGGGTGAAGCGGTTCGAAGAAACTACGTTCCTGCGCTACAAAGTCGATGACATATTGCTCCGAAATCATCTCTCCATTGATGCGGATACGCTCACGGAAATCGACGAGATGTGGGCTTGTGTACAGTCCCACCCGATAGCCTTCCTGCTGTAAAATAGCCGCTAGCGTATGCGAGCAAGAACCCTTTCCATTGGTTCCTGCTACATGAATGGTCTTAAACTGTGTATGCGGATGTCCGAAATGCTTATCTAATAAATGTGTGTTGGATAAGCCTTCCTTATAGGCTTGCGCTCCCACGTGTTCAAAGACGGGGGTGCTATTGAATAGATATTGTACGGTTTCTTCGTAGGACATAATAGTTGAGAGAGTTGAGAGTTGAGAGTTGAGGGTTGAGAGTTGAGAAGTGAGAGATGAGAGTTGAGAGTGGAGGGTTGAGAGAGTTGAGAGTTGAGAGTTTTTCTAGGAGTACTAGAATTACTAGGAATACTAGGACGGGCATCTCTCAACTCTCAACTCTCTCACCTCGGTTAGCTAAACAGTTTCTTAAAGTTCTCAAAAATAGAGTGCTTAGTAGCTTTATCACCTTTGAAGTTGTCGCTATTGGCAAATTCCTCCATCGCTTTCTTCTCCGATTTGCTCAATTCCTTTGGAATATAAACGCTTACTTGTACGATCAAATCGCCCATACCAGCGCCATAACCTTGCACAGCAGGCAAGCCCTTACCGCGCAATCGAAGCGTTTTACCGGGTTGAGTTCCTGGCTCTATCTTTATTTTTACGTTAGTACCCTCAATGGTAGGTATCTCCACCTGTCCTCCTAAGGTAGCGGTTGGGATGTCGAGCAATAGGTTATAAACGATGTTCTGACCATCGCGAACGAAGGTTTCGTTCTCTTCTTCCTCGATATACACCTGAATATCGCCATTCACACCATTGCGCTTACCAGCGTTGCCCTTACCAGCCACATTCATCACCATGCCCTCGGCAACACCAGCGGGAATGTTTATCTCTACTACTTCCTCACCTTTCACAACACCATCGCCCCCACAATGCTTACACTTGTTTTTGATGATAGTGCCTTCACCTCCACAAACGTGGCAAGGAGCTTGCGTTTGGATCATACCAAACATCGACTGTTGAGTGCGTATTTCCATACCCGATCCATTACAGTTAGGACAGGTTTCGGGCTGACTACCCCCTTCAGCACCTGTGCCATGGCAGTGATCGCATACCACATCTTTGCGCACCTTAAACTTCTTTGTAACGCCTGTAGCCACTTCTTGCAGTGATAGGCGCACTTTTAGGCGCATATCTGTGCCACGATGGCGCGCACGCTGACCGCCTCCGCCGAAGCCACCAAAGCCCCCGCTTCTATGTCCACCGAACACATCGCCAAACATAGAGAAAATATCGTCTACAGAGAAGCCACCAGCTCCGAACGGACTACCGCCACCAAAGCCACCGCCCGGTGCATCGAAGCCAAACTGATCGTACTGCTGACGCTTCTGCTGATCGTGTAGCACATCGTAAGCCTCGGCAGCCTCCTTAAATTTCTCTTCTGCCTCGGCATCGTCAGGGTTACGGTCGGGGTGATACTTTATAGCTAGTTTTCGGTAAGCCTTCTTTATTTCATCTTCAGAGGCATCTTTGCTTACACCAAGCACCTCATAGTAGTCTCTTTTTGCCATTTATTCTTCTTGTTCTTCTCAGTCTTGTTTTATTGATCATTACCTATCCTAGTTTTCCTAGTTTTCCTAGTATTTCTAGGTTTTCTAGTATTTCTAGTTTTCCTAGTATCCCTAGATAAAATTCTTAAATCTTAACTCTCAACTCTCAACTCTGAACCAATCATTGTCCTACAGCCACCTTTGCATGGCGTATTACCTTATCGTTGAGGGTGTAACCAGTTTGCACACAATCTATAACCTTACCCTTTTTGTCATCGCCCATACCGGGAACCATAGCAATAGCCTCGTGGTAATCCACATTGAAGTCGGCATCTTCGGTTTCAATCTTCTTCACACCGAGCTTCTCCAAGGTTTCAAAGAATTTTTTATAGATGAGGCTAAAGCCCTCTTTCACGGCAGTAGCATCATCGGTATTGTCAGCAATAGCACGTTCAAAATCGTCTAAAATAGGCAATACCGCACCAATTGTTTTCTCGCTACCGTTAAAGATTAGTTCTGTTTTTTCCTTTAAAGTGCGCTTCTTGTAGTTGTCAAATTCAGCCACCAAGCGGATATACTTATCCTTCCATTGTTCAGCCTCTAGCTGTGCTTTGGTTACAGGGTCAAGCTCTTCTTGCTGTGTTGCTTCCTGTTCGTTAGCGTTTTCTGCGTTAGCCTCTTGAGTTTCTTCCGTTTGCTCTTCAGTTTCACAGTTGATGTTTTCGATATTTTCTTCTTCCACGTTCATAGCGTTGTCGTGTTTCTTACTCATATTCTTATTACTTAAATTATTCGGAACAGCAAGGCTTTGTTAGAAGCGCTTGTGGTTCCGAATAGTTGTTTACAAATTATGTGCCAAAAGCGAGTTGAGAGAGGTGAGAGGTGAGAGTGGAGAGTTGAGAGTTGAGAGAGTTGAGAGAGTTGAGAGAGGGGAGAGTAGAGAGAGATGAGAGTTGAGAGCTGCCCGTCCTAGTATTCCTAGTAGTTCTAGTACTCCTAGAAAAATAATTCTCAACTTTCAATTGATTAAAGAGGGACGGGCATCTCTCAACACTCCACTCTCCACTCTCAACACTCCACTCTCAACTCTCAACGCTCATCTCAATACATTCCTGCGCGCTGTTCCTTTAGCTTTGCATCGTGTACATACTCATCGTAAGACATTAGCTTGTCGATAGTGCCTTTAGGCGTTAGTTCGATAACGCGATCGGCGATAGAGTCGATGAAAGCATGGTCGTGCGAACTGAAAAGGATATTTCCCTTAAAACCTATCAAGTTGTTGTTGAAAGCCTGAATACTTTCAAGGTCAAGGTGGTTGGTAGGTGTGTCAAGGATCAAGCAGTTAGCGTTCTGAAGCTGCATACGTGCAATCATACAACGCATCTTCTCACCTCCCGAAAGGATTTTTACTTGCTTCTCCACTTCCTCTTGCTTGAATAGCATTCTGCCTAAGAAGCCCTTCATAACCACCTCGTTGCCGGGCCCATATTGTGAAAGCCAGTCCACAAGGTTATATTCTGTTTCAAAGAAAGCCGTATTGTCCAATGGCAAATAAGCCGTTGTGATCGTTACGCCCCAATGATATTCACCACCGTCAGCCTTACGATTGCCGTTGATAATCTCGAAGAAAGCTGTCATCGCCTTTGGATTGTGCGATAGGAATACCACCTTCTGACCCTTCTCAATGTTAAGGTCGATGTGGTCGAACAATACTGTTCCGTCCTCTTCCACAGCCTTCAAGTCCTTTACCTCAAGGATCTGATTACCCGGCTCGCGTTCCATTTGGAAGATGATACCTGGATATTTACGGCTAGAAGGGCGAATTTCTTCTATATTCAAACGCTCCAACATCTTTTTACGCGATGTGGTTTGCTTACTCTTAGCCACATTGGCAGAGAAGCGACGGATAAATTCCTCCAACTGCTTCTTCTTTTCTTCCGCCTTCATCTTTTGGTTTTGAGCCTGACGAAGTGCCAACTGTGAACTCTCATACCAGAACGAATAGTTACCAGCAAAGACGGTTACCTTACCAAAGTCGATATCAATAGTCTGTGTACTTACTGTGTCAAGGAAGTGGCGGTCGTGCGATACTACGAGCACCGTTTGGTTGTCATCAATCTCAGCCAAATAATCCTCTAGCCACTCCACGGTTTCAAGGTCGAGGTCATTGGTAGGTTCGTCGAGCAACAAATTCTCTGGTTTACCAAACAACGCTCTTGCCAACATCACGCGCACTTTCTCATTATTAGAAAGTTCTGCCATCTGTTTGCTGTGCATAGCATCGCTAACACCAAGGTTTTGTAGCAATTGTGCAGCCTCGCTTTCAGCTTCCCAGCCGTTCATCTCTGCAAACTTTAGTTCCAAATCGGCAGCACGATTGCCATCTTCTTCAGTCATTTCTGGTTTAGCGTAAAGCTCCTCACGCTCTTTCATGTTAGCCCATAGCTTGCTATGACCCATAAGAACGGTGTCCATAACGTTAAACGCATCGTATTTAAAGTGATCCTGTTCCAACACTGAGAGACGCTCGCCCGGTCCTAGTTCTATCGTTCCTTTATTTGGCTCAAGATCGCCTGAAATAGCTCTTAACAATGTTGATTTACCCGCACCATTTGCGCCAATAACACCGTAAATGTTGCCACGAGTAAAGGTGATATTTACGTCCTTGTATAGTACTCTCTTACCAAACTGGATCGCAATATTCGATAATGTAATCATTCTTTGTTTTGTCTAAATGCTTATTACTTAATAATTTGGGTGCAAAGGTACGGTTTTTATTCCTATCAGCCAAGTATCTCTGCTTATATAGTATTAGTAATTTATATTATGTTGCTTTAATGTGTTCATAATGCTTGTAGCAACATGGTAGGCAAGATTTACAGGGACGGCATTGCCAATCATTTTATATCCCATATTAACGTCGTTATAAATGAATTTGAACGAGTCGGGGAAAGTCTGTAAGCGTGCCACCTCTCTTACCGTCATTCGTCTATATAGATGTTCTGCACCTGGGATAAAGCGTTGTAAGTTTTTCTCTATTTTTTCCATTTTAGGTGCTTGAGGGTGGAGCTGGCATTGTCTTCCACTAGCTTGAACAGTAAAGCCCGGTTCGTCCCATCCTCTAACTCTGTTGCGCGACATAAAGATAGGCGAGTAGGATCCTACAAAATATTCATTATTTGGTATCGCACAGTTTTCCCCATTGGTGTGATTTTTTTCTAAGGCTGGAATAGCTGACATTTGTAAATCCCATATAGCATCTCTAAGTGTTGGTCGATAAGTTTGCGGTGATGGATATTTATAATCATGTATGCCTAGATCTTTGCGAAAACCTATATAAAAAACTCTATCTCTATCTTCAGGAACATCATAATCATTTGCATTTAGCATCTTGAGGTTAATATCATAACCTGCTTCTTCGAATAACTTTATAAAACAGCTAACAGCCTCTGCATGACGTTTTGCAAGCATGCCTGAAACATTTTCTGCAACAAAAAATAAGGGTTGTTTATCACGTAAGATGCGTATATACTCGTAGAACAATTGCCCCCGAGCATCTTTTATTCCTTTAAGCGATCCCCCTTCACTCCATGATTGACATGGAGGACCACCTATAATTCCAGTGATGTTATCAGGAAATCTTTCTGATGGGATTTTTCTAATATCTTCCTCTATAAGGTCTACTTCAGGGAAATTAGCCTTAAAAGTAGGGCATATTTTTTTATCATATTCATTCGCCGTCAGAGTTTTGAACCCTGCTTTGTGAAAACCTAAATCTAGACCTCCTGCACCAGAAAAGAGACTTATTAACCGCATTTATTTACTTATATATATTAGTAGAAAGCTATTCTTGTGTTACCAATTACAGTTTAACTTATTATTTACTTCTGCGGGCATACCCACAAGTTGAATGTCGAATTTCAGCGAAGTATTTACACGCTTCTCTGCATTGTGTATTCTGAAAGAGAATTGCCACCCATTATCAAAGCAGAGCAGAGCCGTGGTTTTACGATCCTTTTTCATACCAATATACAATAGTTCTGTAGGTAATTTTATGGTTGGAATAATAATATTAGGCTTGGCAACCTTACTAGGTAGGTTTAAAGTGCCGTACATATTAAACGACTGAATAGTCGTTATTCTTTTTGCATCGACACTAATTACTTTATAGAAGTCGAATTTGCTAAGCAAATATTCTACAAGTTTTTGTGGTACAGTCGGATCATCATAGATACTCTTTTTAAATTCCTCCATAAAGGCATTAAGAATAGGTACATATACCTGATCTTCCTTTGAAGATAGGTCCTTAAAAAGTTTTCCTTCTGCTTTTTCTTTAGCAAGGAATTCAAATATAGGGTTTACAGTATCCCAATATTCTTGAGAGCATCTCTTATCATACCATTTCTCCCCAAAATCAATGTCTTTAGATAGTCTGCTATGTTTAACAGCCATATGATTATGCTTAATGCTCAAACCTATTTCCCAAAGAATATTTTTTCGTTCTATGATAATATCACGTACATCGGCCACTTCTCCATGTTTGTCGGTTTGTATGTATAACTTTAACATATCCTCACATGGTTCCACAATATTAGGCTCTAATGCAAAAATAGTACTAATAGTCGATTTTGCACTTAAAGCATAAAGTGATTGCTCTGCTAAAGATAGTGTCAGCCACGCTTTTTCTGCAGCGTCATAACTACTATTTTTAATGATTTCAGCAGGTCGTATATTTGCTATTTCATGCTGTAGGGAATGTAAGCAAATATATTCATAGGCTCTTCCGTGATCGTTGCTCTTCTGTGTCATAGACCTTTGATATACATGTTTATTCTTTTTGCAAAGGTAATTCTTCTTTTTGATATTTTGAAAAAGATACCTTGGATTTCATCCTTCGTTTTCTCGCCATGGCATAACTCGAGCAAGCTCGGTTCTGCTCATTTGGCTTAACGAATACCTTCTATTTCGTAAGATGTTAAAATATCATTAACAAAGAAAGAAGTTTCTGTTACGTATTTAAAAAAAAACATTTTATGGTTAGAAAAATGTCCTTTTTCTTTGGTTAGATATTTTGTTTTTGCTAACTTTGAAACAAGATATAAAGCTAACGGATATGAAAGGACTCAAAAGGCTCAATGCTTGGATAAAAATTCCGTTAAGAACGTTTTCGTTAAGCCAAATGAGCAGAACCGAGCTTGCTCGAGTTATGCCATGGCGAGAAAACGAAGGATGAAATACAACGAATTATACTAAACCGAAATTTATATATACTTATCGCTATGTTAGAGAAATTGATTGATATGTACCACTTCTTAAAGGATCGCTCAAAATTCGATCCTAGTAACTATTTTGTATATGTTACCGAGGCTTGTCTTGCAATAACACTCGTTTTAGTGCTATTGGAACCAGTCGAAAAAACACCTTTGTTTTGGATCATTACCCTAGCCGCTTTCTCATTGATAGAAGTGTTTATGTTTTATCATGCAGGCGAATTAGGAAAGAAAAATTGAAGCCCTTGTAAAAGACTGATAATAAATGTGTTGTAAAACATAACCTTTTGCCGAGTAAAAGGTTATGTTTTACAAGGTGAAAGGTAATCTTTTGTGGAGCAAAAGGTTACCTTTTATTTTTTCTTCTCTCTTTATTATCAACTAAAACTATCCCAACCTAATATCAGTAGCTATTTTTTTCTTACCTTTGCAATATGATAAAGCAGGTAAATCCATATATGCAAGACAAATACAACCGTATGGTGGTGAAGGACGAAAAGCCTTTGCTAGCGTGGTTGTTGGCAAACGTTGGTGAGACGAAAAGTAAGGTGAAAGCCACACTCAAGAACCGAGGTATTAAGGTGAATGGGAAGATTGTAACCCAGTTTGATCATCAGCTAAAGATTGGCGACAAAATTGCGATTAGTAAGAGCAAGAAGAACGACCAATTTAAGAGCCGATACGTGAAACTCGTTTATGAGGATAAATACCTCGTGGTGGTGGAGAAAAATGTGGGTATCCTCTCTATGGGAGCAGGGCATGCCTCGCTGAATGTGAAGAAAGTGCTCGACGACTATTTTCATAAAACCAAGCAAAACTGTACGGCTCATGTGGTGCATCGGCTCGACCGCGATACCTCTGGCTTAATGATCTATGCTAAGGATATGCAAACGGAGCAACTGTTGGAACACGATTGGCATAACATAGTGTACGATCGTCGGTATATTGCTGTGTTGAGCGGTGAGATGGCAGACGATGAGGGTACGATAGCCAATTGGCTGAAGGACAACAAGTCGTATATTACCTACAGTTCGCCTGTGGATAATGGCGGAAAATATGCCGTAACCCATTTCTTTACCATCGACCGCACGGTAAACCATTCGCTCGTGGAGTTTAAGCTAGAGACGGGGCGTAAGAACCAAATTCGTGTTCACGCTGCCGATATGGGACATCCTGTGTGTGGCGACATTAAGTATGGTAATGGCGATGATCCTATAGGTCGTCTCTGCCTACATGCCTTCCTCCTTTGTTTTTATCACCCTGTAACCCATGAGCGTATGGAGTTTGAAACGCCCGTCCCGCCTATGTTCCGTCATTTGTTTAAGTAAGGGAGAATGGCGCATTTGTTTAAGTTTTAAAAAGTATTTTCATTATGGAGAATTTAGAATATTTCATAGCCTTAATCGTAGTATTCGTTATTGGCGTTATCTTAATAAAGAAGATCACGGGTTGCATCTTTCGCATCATCGTGGCCCTTATTATGCTTGGTGTAGGCTTTTGGGCTTTGCGTATGCTGGAAGTTTTATAGAGTTCTCAATTCTCAATTATAAAAGGGATATATCCTCGAAAGAATATATCCCTTTAATTGTTTTCATTGCGTAGGCTTTGCCAACAGCAATTGTTATTTTAATGCGATCTTTTCGACACGACGCTCATGGCGACCACCCTCAAACGTTGCCTTTAGGAAAGTATCGAGAATTGTGGCTGCTGTCTTGTTGTCAATGAAACGACCAGGAAGAACAATAGCATTTGCATCGTTATGCTGGCGAATAAGTCCGGCAACATCCTTGTTCCAAGCCAAGCCAGCACGAACCCCTTGATGCTTATTCAGGGTCATTGCCATTCCTTCGCCACTACCACAGATAGCAATAGCAGGATAAATCTCGCCTTTTTCTAGTGCTTCTGCCAATGGATGGGCATAGTCGGGATAGTCGCAACTTAAATCGCTATTACAACCAAAGTCTTTGTAAGCATACTTGTGTTCTTCCAAATACTGAATAACGAACTCCTTTAGTGGGAAACCTGCGTGATCGCAAGCCACTCCGATAGTCTTTATTTCCATAAGCTATGAGGTTATTACGAACCCCCTCGAGGTGCTTATTCGTCCCCCGAGGTGTTCAGGTTATAAATATTACTTAGAAATATATTTCTTTACTTCGTTGAAGATATTTTCTGGTGTGAAGCCTAGCTTCTCGTCTAACACCTTGAAAGGAGCTGAGAAACCAAAGCTTGGCAAGCCGTATACGCTACCTTCCGCACCTACTAAGCCCTCTAGGGTTACAGGCAAACCAGCGGTAAGACCGAAGATCTTAGCTCCCTTTGGAAGTACTTGTTCTTGGTATTCCTTGCTCTGACGGCGGAACAGTCCTTCTGATGGTACGCTTACTATGCGCACTTTGTAACCCGCTTTGCGGAGCGGTTCGGCTGCTTCGACAAGTGTAGATACTTCTGATCCGCTAGCAAGGAGGATCACATCAAACTGCTCGTCAGAACCCTTTACGATGTAAGCACCTTTGCGCACTTCTTCGTAGTTGTTGCCCTCTGGTAGGCTCTTGATGTTTTGGCGAGAGAGAATGAGTGCGGTAGGTGTTTCCATATTCTCCATTGCCATTTGCCAACATACGGTAGTGGCATCGCTATCGGCAGGGCGGAATACGCGTACGCTATCCTTACCAGCATGGTTTTGAAGCTTTTCCATTAGGCGGATCTGTGCTTCGTGTTCTACTGGCTCATGGGTAGGACCGTCTTCACCAACACGGAAAGCATCATGGCTCCAAATAAATTTTACAGGTACTTGCATCAAAGCTGCCATACGAACAGCAGGCTTCATATAGTCGGAGAATACAAAGAAAGTACCCATTGCTGTGATCACACCGCCGTGAAGCATCATACCTATACACATACAGCCCATAGCGAGTTCGGATACACCAGCTTGGAAGAAAGCTCCACTGAAATCGCCACGTGTGAGCGAGTGGGTTTTATTAAGGAAGCCATCGGTTTTGTCAGAGTTGCTAAGGTCGGCCGATGCCACGATCATATTAGGCACTTGTTCTGCCAATACCCCTAAGCAGGCTGCCGAAGCGTTACGAGAAGGGATGTCGCGCTTTTGCTGTAGTTGGCTCCAATCAATCTTTGGAGCTTTCTCTGAGAACCATTCGTCCATCTGTGCGGCGAGGGTAGGGTTAGCCTTTCTCCAAGCCTCTTCCTCTGCATGGCGCTTTGCTACGATGGTGCGAAGTTCTGCTTTGCGATCGTCGTATAGCTTCTGAACATCATCGAATACCACGAAAGGATCGTCGGGGTTACCCCCTAAGTTCTTAACCGTGTTGATATAGGCATCGGTTCCGAAAGGAGCACCGTGCGTTTTTACGCTACCTTCATAGCTAGAACCATCGGCTTGCTTGCCACCCTTAGCCATAATGGTATTACCAATGATTAGCGTTGGGCGTTCTGTTTCTTGGTTAGCAGCGATGAGTGCTTCACGAATTTCGTCTACATCGTTGCCATTGATCGTTAATACATTCCAGTTGTATGAGCGATAGCGCATAGCTGTATCTTCGCAAGACACTGCGCCACAAGCGGTGGATAGCTGCACATCGTTAGCATCATAGAACATAATAAGGTTGTTCAACCCTAGATTGCCTGCCAATCGTCCCACTTCTGCGCTGATGCCTTCCTGAATGCCACCGTCAGAGATGTAAGCATAGATCTTATGCTGCATCATAGTGTTAGACAAGCGAGCTGCTAAGAACTTTTCAGCCACAGCCGCACCAGCAGCGTAAGCGTGTCCTTGTCCTAATGGTCCAGACGAGTTTTCTACGCCGTGGATTAAGTCGCGTTCTGGATGCCCCGGAGTTATTGATCCCCATTGGCGGAACTGTTTGATGTCCTCAATGGTGAATTTTCCTTGTAGTGTGAGCGCAGAGTAGAGCATCGGCGACATGTGTCCCGGATCCAAATAAAAACGATCTCTGCCTGCCCAAAGTGGCTGGTCGGGATCGTATACAAGGAATTCCGAGAAGAGAACATTAATAAAGTCAGCACCACCCATCGCTCCACCCGGGTGTCCTGATTTAGCATTCTCTACCATTGACACTGATAAAATTCTGATGTTGTCCGCAGCACGGTTCATCAACTCTTTGCAATTCATAATAGCGTTGATTTAAATTTTTACTTTTTGCAAATATATAGAAAAAAACAGATAAAACAAAAGTGAAACATCTTTTTTCTGAGAAAAAGACCTTGCTTTGATATTTTTGTGTTGAGACTAGTGTTTTTTTCTAGGTATTCTAGCTTTTCTAGGAATACTAGTAACACTAGCTAAATCTCTCAACTCTCAACTCTCCACTCTCATCTCTCAACTCTCACCTCTCACCTCTCTTCATTCCCTTTCTGAAATAATAATAAAATAGCACTCCTGCCAATGTTAGGGCGATAGGGAAAGCCGCCCATACGCCGATGATGCCGTAGCCCATTACAATGCCAAGAAGGTAAGATACGGACAGCGAGGTAACGAAATAAGAAACGAAAGCTACACCCATAAGGGGTTTTACATAGCCAATACCTCGGAGCGCATTGGCATAGTTGGCTTGCATTCCGTCGCCAAACTGATAGATCATAAAGGGTATTACCATTAGGGCTACAAGCTGTTGCACCTCGATGTTATCGGTAAACAGTGATCCGATAATATGGCGACAAAAGAAAATAGGGACGCAGGTGATAAAGGCAAGCAAAAAGATAAGGTGTAATCCTGCACGCGAATTGATCCAAACGGTGTTCCAATCCTTACGACCTGCAAAGTTGCTTGTGCGCACGGCTACTGCTGAGGCTAGTCCGTAGTAAATCATATAGCCTAGTTGGGAAATCGTTAGCATTACCTGATGGGCTGCAAGCGCAATTGTTCCGATCCAGCCTACCATGATGCTTGAAAGGCTAAAAGCTGCCGACTCCATGCCCATTTGTAGCGACAGTGGCCACCCGAGGGCGTTCTGTTCCTTAAAATCGGTCTTCGACAATTTGCCTGTTCGCCATCCCTTGGCATATACCTTATAACGCTTGTGAGCCACAAAGAGGAGTACGAGTGCTATCGTCATCATGATGCGTGAGCAGAGCGTAGAAATTCCGGCACCATTAAGCCCTAGTTCAGGCATGCCAAAGTGTCCATAGATAAGCACCCAGTTGCCAAAGATATTCATCACGTTTCCGCCCATAATGATCCACATGGGTGTTTTGGTATCGGTTATTCCGTCGAAGAATTGTTTGAAAGTATTAAACCAGCATACGAAAGGCAACGAAGCATATTGTATAAGGTAATAGTCTTGAATGAGTGGTATTAGCTCTTTGGGCTGTCCTAAGTGGTGGATATTAAGGTATAAAACGCCCATTACCGTCATAAAGATGATGCCTGCTACGGTGTTAGCGGCTACGGCATTCTTCATCACTTCTCCGATGCGCTCACCCTTTCTCTGACCGTATAGCTTGCCCACGATGGGTGTGATGGCATACGAAAAGCCGAGCGACATGAGGATAGCGAGTGCAAAGACATTGTTGACAAAGGCTGCAGCAGCTAGCTCTTTTGTGCTGTGATGTCCTATCATAAGGGTGTCGGTAAAGGCTAAAATGATATTGCCAAGCTGTCCTATGATGATAGGAACACCTAGAAAAGTAAGATTTTTATAATGTGAAGCGTAAGCTGAAAAATGGTATGCCATATTTTTTTCTTATTCTGTTTTATGTAAAGCTAATTTACCGCTTTAAGTATTATCTTGATGGAAGGAAAGCGGTTTGCAAAATGCAAAGGTATGAAAAAAACGCCTATTAAAGATTATAAAAAGGTGTAAAATAGCTTTATGAATATGTCGTAAGCAACGATTTTTATTGTAAGAACATAACGTTTGTATTAACTTTGCAAACTCAACGATATAGAAAAGCGGTGTTTTAAAAACTCCTAAAAAACAATTATTATGGATACATTTAATAGAAAAATATTCTTGCCAGCTATGCAATTCATGCGACAAGAAAAGTCGGGTGGCATTGTGTTGGCTGTTGCTGTAGTGATAGCCCTTGCCCTAGCCAATTCGCCTTGGCATGAGAATTTTGCCCATTTCTTCGAGCATCATTTGGGTTTTGTTGTAGATAGTACACCTTATTTTAATTTCTCTATTGCACATTGGATCAACGACGGACTTATGTCGCTCTTCTTCTTTGTGGTGGGGTTGGAATTGAAACGTGAGTTTATTGGTGGCGAACTGCGCGATATTCGTAAGGTAGTCTTACCTGTTGGTGCTGCCATTATGGGTATGCTTGTGCCTGCGGGTATCTTTTTAGCACTCAATTTTGGCACAGAAGTATCGGGTGGTTGGGGTATCCCAATGGCTACCGATATAGCTTTTGCGCTAGCCTTAGTATATATGTTAGGCGACAGAGTGCCGCTCTCGGCAAAAGTTTTCCTTACCACCCTTGCCATTGTCGACGACTTAGGGTCGGTTATTGTGATAGCCCTTTTCTATACCTCTAATATCTCTGTGTCGAGTATTGCGGTGGGGGTGGCTTTCCTTTTAATAATGTTTATCGCCAACAAAATGGGTGTTAAGAGCGTTTTGTTTTATGGTATGCTAGGTGTTTGCGGTGTGTGGACGGCTTTCCTTATGTCGGGCATTCATGCAACGATTGCTGCGGTGTTAGCAGCTTTTATGATTCCTGCCGACTCGAAGATCCCTGAAGCCACTTTTATTGCTCGTATGCGCCGCCAGCTTCGCCTCTTTGAAAAGGCGGATAGCAATGATGTACGCACGCTGGAGCATGAACAGGTGGAAATCATTGCACAAGTAAAGTCGGAAGCTATCAATGCGCTTCCACCTCTTCAGCGACTAGAACACGGTATGCATCCCTTTGTGTCGTTTGTCATTATGCCCATTTTTGCTTTAGCCAATGCTGGCGTAAACTTTGTGGAAATGGATATGGCAAGTATCTTTTCAAATAATGTAGCCCTTGGTGTTATGCTTGGCTTGCTATTAGGCAAACCTATTGGTGTAGTGGCATCGGTATGGATATTAGTAAAGTTGGGGATCGGTAAGCGTTCGGCTTCTATGACATGGCGGCGTTTCATAGGGTTAGGGTTCTTAGCTTCTATAGGTTTTACCATGTCTATGTTTGTAACTTCTTTAGCTTTTACCGATCCAGTCCTCCACGTACAAGCCAAAGTAGGTATCTTTGCTGCCTCTATCTTGGGAGGAGTAATAGGCTATCGACTATTAAAAACGGAGCCTGCTAAACCTGCTATGGGTGAATAATCTAAAACTTGCGATTTTTCGACTACTATCTTTCTTTGCAAAGAAAAATAGTTGCGAAAGGGATTGATATAAGTCAAAAAGCGTGGTATTACTGAAAAAATTTCATCAAAATGCTTGTGTGTGTGCGGAAACAGTATTACCTTTGCATCGTAAAAATAAAGAAATAGATTGTTTAGGTTAGTAGTAATAGATTTAGGTTTTTAGTTATTTAGTTTAAGGTAAGAACAAAAGCGATTGTTCAGGATTACAAAAATAGGTTTAGTTTAGGTTATAAAAGATTGATAAAGATGAAGGATAACAGTTGATGCAAGATTTTGGGGAGCACCGTGAGGTGTGAACCATAAATCAAGCTTCAAAACAAAAAGAATTTAGATTTTTGTTTACAAAATAGGAAGCAGTATTGATAAATGTCGATACTGCTTCCTATTTTTTTTATGATACTAGAGCTTATCCAATTGAGAGAGGTGAGAGTTGAGAGATGAGAGATGAGAGATGAGAGTTGAGAGTTGAGAGATGAGAGAGGTGAGAGTTGAGAATTTTTCTCAGGGAGTACTAGAAATACTAGGAATGCTAGGGAAACTAGGAATACTAGGAAAACTAGGAATACTAGGATGGGTAATTCTCAACTCTCAACTCTCAACTCTCAAAACTCTAACCTCTCTCACCTCTCTCTCAACTGGATACGATTTTTTTCAAATTTTTCTCTTCGCCCACTATCCACAGCACATCGTCAACGGCAAGGGTAGCATAGGGATTGATGAGTGTCAGCTTTTGTTGTCCTTGTTCAATACCTACTACCATACAGTTATAGTTTTCGCGAATACCACTCTCTTGTATGCTTTTACCCACAAGAGGGCTGTTGGCAGTAAGCACTATTTGGCGAAGCTTCATTTCACGCTTCTCTATTTCTACATCTTCTTTTACAAGTTCATGCTGTGCAGCAGAAGAAAATTTTGTGAGCTGTTCATCATCTCCAATTACTTCTATCCTATCGTTAGGGAAGATAATGGTGCTTCCTCCGGGAATGTTAATGCGTCTGCTACCACGAAGAATACTACTCACATGTACTCCAAAGCGTGTGCGAAGCTCCAAGCTGCGGAGCGATTTCCCTGCCCACACCGATGCTTCTGGCACTTCAATGGTACTCATGTGTATATCACGATCGAGCAAGTCGGTAGCAAAGAGTGGTTTGCGTTCTCCCCTCATTTGTGCCTGAATATCACGGCTACGAAGATTTTGCACAAACAATCGTTCGAGCGAAATACTACGATCCTTCAAGGTGCGCGATATGACAACTAGTGCAAGAAAGCCCAAAGCAGCAGCAATGATAAGCGCATCGCGGAAACGTGAGAGGTAATTGATAACGTAAAATACAAACCCCATTGCCACAAAGCCACGAATAACGATAGTGCCTAGAAGGGGAAGGCGGTTGAGGCGATTGCGTGTCCATAGGGTGCGAAAGGCTTCCGAGTGATTTTTCTTCATCACTATCGACCGTAAGAAAGGACTAATGAGGGCTAAGGTAGCCACGCCACACACTGCATTGCCTAGCCAATGGGTGCCTATCCACTCAACGGATAGTTGCCTACAAATGGGTAATACTACCGAGAACATAAGGGCTATAACAGCAGCCGATAAGATGCCATATACAATAGTGTTGGCAATCATTGCACGAACAAGGCTGCGCCAATAGTTTTCATTGATAGGGTTGTAGGGTGGGGCTGCTTGAATATGCTCTAAACGACGTACCCAATGTTTAGGGAGTATGCGTGTGAGCGTGCTATAAGCAGGTTCGGCGGCACGTATCATATAAGGTGTTAGGAAGGTGGTAACTACCGAAACGGCTACCATTACAGGATAGAGAAAGTCGCCAATAACATGGAGCGATTGACCTAAAGAGGCGATAATAAATGCAAATTCGCCCACCTGTGCCATAGAGAAGCTACAGCGCATAGCTGTTTTAAGGGGCTGTCCGCTTAGGAAATAGCCCAATGTGCCAAAGATAGCTTGTCCTAAGAGGACGGTTAGGGTGAGCAGCAAGATAGGGAGTGCATACTTTACAAGGATATGCGGATCGACCAACATACCTACAGAAACAAAGAAAATAGCTCCAAACAAGTTTTTTACAGGCTCCACTAAGCGTTCTATGCGCTCTGCTTCAATGGTTTCGGCAAGAATACTACCCATTACAAAAGCTCCGAAAGCGGCACTAAAGCCCACTTCTGTAGATACTACAGCCATAAAGCAGCACAACCCGAGGGCTACTATCAAGAGGGTTTCGTTGTTGAGGTGTTGGCGTACAGAGCGCAGAATAAGGGGAATAGCAAAAAGACCAATAACAAACCATAGGACGATAAAGAAGCCTATCTTCATTACGCTATTTATAATCTGCCCACCACTAAGACTATCACCAGCGGCAATGGTACTCAGCATTACCATCATAATAATGGATAAGATGTCTTCAAGAATAAGCACACTCATCACAACGGTAGCAAACTTGTTTTGCGTAAGCCCCATATCAGTGAAGGCTTTATAGATAATGGTGGTGGAGCTACTTATTGCTATCATCCCGGCAAGAAAGATGCAGTCCATCTCTGCCCAGCCAAAGAAGCGTCCTGCAATAAAGCCTAAATTCCCCATTGAGAACACGATGATAAGACTAGATATAATAGGTGAAATACCCATTTTGAGGATTTTCTTAACAGAAAATTCTAACCCTAGGGAGAATAATAAGAAGATCACTCCGATGTCTGCCCATGTTTGTATATTGGCTTTGTCAAGCACACTCATGGTGTAGGGCATGTGGGGTGATACAATGAAGCCTGCCACAATATACCCCAATACTAGGGGTTGTTTCAACTTTTTAAATACAATCGTTACAAAGGCTGCAACGATAAGAATAAGAGCGAGATCGGATATTAAAGACACTTTGAGAATTGAGAGGTGAGAGATGAGAGATGAGTGTTGAGAGTTGAGATTTGAGATTTGAGTGTTGAGAGCGTTGAGCGTCCTAGAGGTGCTAGTAATGCTAGGGTTTCTAGTGTTCCTAGTAATCCTAGCATTCCTAGTTTTCCTAGTGTTCCTAGAGATTCTAGTATCTCTAGGAACACTAGTATTCTTAGCGATCTAGCTTCTTTTGAGGGTGCTTAGCTATTATAATCGGCTGTTAATCGGCAAAGATTTACAATTACCTCCATAGCTTTTTTCATCACTTGGATAGACACAAACTCGTGGGGGCCATGAAAATTAACACCACCAGCGAAGATGTTAGGACATGGAAGCCCCTTAAAAGAGAGTTGGGCGCCATCGGTTCCACCACGAATGGGCTGTACCTTAGGGGCTACCCCTGCTTCTTGCATCGCTTGGATAACAAGGTCAATGACGTGCATATTAGGATCTATCTTTTCCTTCATATTATAGTATTGGTCGTTGAGCTTTAGCTCTACAGTGCCTTCGCCATACTTCTCATTCATCTGCTTAACACATGTCGCTATAAAGTCTTTGCGTGCTTCAAACTTTTGGTGGTCATGGTCGCGGATAAGGTAGCTGAGCTTAGCCTCTTCGCAGCGACTCTCGATACCCAATAAGTGGTAGAAACCCTGATAGCCTTCGGTAGTTTCTGGAAGCTCATCGGTAGGGATCATAGCCTGAAACTCGCAAGCCAACACGCTGGCATTGATCATCTTGCCCTTAGCATATCCCGTATGAACACTTCTGCCATAAATTACAAGCTTGGCAGCAGCAGCGTTGAAGTTCTCAAACTCTAGCTCTCCGAGGTCGCCACCGTCAATGGTGTATCCCCATTCGCAGCCAAACTTCTCCACATTAAAGTGGTGGGCACCCATACCTATTTCTTCATCAGGATTGAAGCCTACACGGATATCGCCATGCTCTATCTCTGAATGATCGCGAAGGTAGCACATAGCCTGAACAATCTCGGCAATACCTGCTTTGTCGTCGGCACCGAGGAGGGTAGTGCCATCGGTTACGATTAAGTCCTCGCCCTTATGGTCTAAAAGCTCTGGAAAACGAGAAGGCGATGATACAAGATGCTCATTGAGCTGAATATCGCCACCATCATAGTTTTCCACAATGCGCGCTTTGATATTGGCACCGCTAGCATCGAGGGCAGTGTCGTAATGAGCTATAAAGCCAATAGTAGGGATTTTCTTTTTGCTGTTTGAAGGCAGGGTGGCATAGATGTAACCCATTTCGTCCATCTCCACATCTTTCAAACCTTCTTTTTCTAATTCTTCTTTTAAATATTTAGCAAAAATCAATTGCTTAGATGTGCTAGGTACGGTTTCCGACTCGTCAGCCGACTGTGTATCAAACTTAGTGTAGTTGATAAACCTTTCTTGTATTTCCATATTTTATGTTTTAAGTTGTTATTCGTGTTAGATGAAGTAAATACGCATAATAAGCCCACTTCTCAACTACAAAGATAAGAATAAAAAGAAGAATATCAATTTTATTTTAGAATGTTTATAATTGTGTAATTACTCGTTGTAACTTTATATAAAAGTGAAGAAAGGCATTTGCAATGTTATTCAATTATAAATATTACGCAATATTGCCACAGCAATGACAAAACCTTTTACCTTTACTTCCGCAATTGCATTTAACACATTAGTTTTTTAAACATTTAAACATTTAAACGATGAAATTATTAACATTTGCAACATTAACACTGTTTTATGTTGGGGCAAGTAAAGCTTCTGCCCAAGTAAGTAATCCTACAGCACCTAGTGATACTATTGTAGTAAGCGATAGTATTCCTACTCAAAAAGAGGAGCCTACAAGTGATAGTATTCCTGCAAAAGACTATAGCTTAATATCGTATAATATGGCAAACTATCTACAAAGAGATACAGTGATTACTACCGACTCTGTACCAAATACAGATAGTATTCCTAAGTATGAAAGAGGAATTATGATAGAAAGCTCTATTTGCAATGAAGCAAAGAGCCTTGCAGGGGTAGTAAACGAACGCTCTGTTTTAAAGGGTGTGCAAGTAGGAAAAGGGAATATGCCTATCATATTATTCAAAGATTATGACCAAGCTTTAGTAGAAGATTTAAAGCAGTGTAATACATAATCCTGTAAAGGCAACTTCTACAAAACGCTATTTATTCCCAAATAGTATGATTGGTATTGATAAATAAAGCTCTTCAAAATCATTTTTTGTTAGAGTTTTGTGGGAGTTTCATAAAAATCATATAATTCTAAGCCTTCCCATTAGTATCTAAAGCGATACATGGGGGGGCTTTTTTGTGTGGAGATGATGCAAGATAGCAATACTCTAAAGTGCGATAAGCCGATTATATTTTTGGGGGAATATTTTATTCTTACTTAGGAATAAATTGCTATGCCCTTGTATGGCTGAAGCTATTTTTAGGCTCAGTAGAAATTTAGTGGGGATATCCATATAGTTTACTTAATCTAAAAATAAAGAATTTTTTATCCGTAACTCCTCTTAGATTGGCTCTGAAT
>QWCH01001475.1_pt1 | contig 35551 bp, 24 predicted proteins | sample 1972671 | NCBI WGS metagenome assembly QWCH01 (sample SAMN09866713, study PRJNA288562) | Human gut metagenome isolate term3_stool, whole genome shotgun sequencing... | isolation source: gut | host: Homo sapiens | place: USA: California
AACTGAGTGCGGACATAAGTAAAGCCGTTGATACGGGAGATGATTTTAGCAGCATCCTTGCCCAGACCGTTCAAGATGACACGCAACGGTTCTTTACGAACTTTATTTGCCATTTCAGCGATCTTGATTGCACCTTCGGCAGCAGCGAATGATTCGTGGCCAGCCAGGAATGCGAAACATTTTGTTTCTTCACGAAGCAGACGGGCAGCCAGGTTACCGTGGCCGATACCTACCTTACGATCGTCGGCTACAGAACCGGCGATACAGAATGCCTGCAGACCGATACCGATAGCTTCGGCAGCTTCAGCAGCATTCATGCAGCCTTTCTTGATTGCGATAGCAGCGCCTACAACGTAAGCCCAGCAAGCATTTTCGAAACAGATAGGTTGTGTTTCCTTACACATTGTATAAGGGTCGATACCTTTAGCGTCGCAGATAGCCTTTGCATCTTCGATACCGTTGATACCATATTCTTTTAAAACCGCGTTGATATGCTCGATACGACGGTCATAACTTTCAAATAAAGCCATATTATTTTTTACTTTTTTAAATTCTTATTTACCAGGAATAAAGATATCAGAAAATTGAAAACAAGCACACCGCCGCAACAGAGCACATAGAAAGCCATCCAGGGACGATCCGGTTTAATCACGAAATAGGCGATAACCGAAGCCACAATGGTGATAGCTGTCAGCCCAAGGAGGACGCGTGTCAGTGTTTTCTTATTCATTACGAGGATCGATATATTTTACAGCTTCTTTGAAACGACCGTAAGAGCCTTTTGCTTTTTCCAGTGCTTCGTTAGCATCCATACCCTTCTTTACCATATCCATGAATTTGCCCAGGTGGATAAATTCATAACCGATTACTTCGTCGTCAGCATCAAGAGCCATACGAGTACAGTAGCCTTCAGCCATTTCCAGGTAACGAGTACCCTTTGCCAATGTTCCGTACATTGTACCTACCTGGCTACGCAGACCTTTACCTAAGTCTTCCAAGCCGGCGCCGATAGGCAGACCGTCTTCCGAGAAAGCGGACTGTGTACGACCGTAAACGATCTGCAGGAACAATTCGCGCATTGCAGTGTTGATAGCATCACAAACCAGGTCAGTGTTCAATGCTTCCAGCAATGTTTTGCCCGGCAGGATTTCCGAAGCCATAGCAGCAGAGTGAGTCATACCGGAACAACCGATAGTTTCTACAAGTGCTTCCTGAATAATTCCTTCTTTAACGTTCAGAGTCAGCTTACATCCACCCTGTTTCGGTGCACACCAACCGATACCGTGAGTCAAACCAGAGATGTCAGAAATCTGAGTTGCTCTAACCCACTTTCCTTCTTCGGGAATCGGAGCACACTGGTGGTCAGCTCCCTTCTTTACAACACACATGTGTTGAACTTCATGTGAATAAATCATAATCGCTAATTTATTATATTAAAGTGATAATAAAACTTTATGCTAATTTTAATGTAAGATCGCTTTCAATAAGACCGCACAAAGATAAAATTTTTAATCCAGCCGTGCAACAGCCCCGGTTCGTTATTTATCGGCGGAATCAGTATTAAGTGGTATTCCGTTCAGAATAATCTGCCATGTTACGGGAGCTATCTTTTTCATCATAAACGATACTCCGCAATATGTTTCTTGCGACATACGGACAGCTTTCAACATTTTTGCACTGTCGTCCGGATTCCCTGTTACATGATAGGTTATATGGAAATCCGTATAGATCATAGGTATTCCTTCTGATGTCCCGGCTGTAACATCGATCGACAGGCTTTCAAATCGTACCCTCATCTTCCGGAAGAGAGGGGCGACATCCATTCCTGTACAACCTGCCAGAGCCACAAGCATAAGAGCTTTCGGGCGTGGCCCTTCATCGTTTCCCCCATTCTCCACGGATGTGTCAATAATAAGGGGATGACCATTTAACTCTGTCTCAAAAGTAGAGTCTTTTTTCCATTTTAAAGTGATTTGAGCAGGCATAGATTTGATATTTAGGGTTCGATAATGTTAAAATAGCTGTCCGGGGCTTCGAAAGTGGCGAACAAATCTTTTAAACTTTCGAGGCGTCCTTCGACCGATAATTTTTTGGCTTGCATATTAGCCATTATGCTTTCCGGTTGCGTGAAGCTCGTGTAGATCGTTTGCTTGTCACCTTTCAGACTTACCGTCGGAGCTGCGTGGAGTATGCCGATACGGTTCGATAAGGCTCCATTTTTTAATATCAGGGTCGCCTGTTCTTTTATATCTGTCAGGCTGACATTGATGATTATATCCTTATCGGCCGCTTTCTCTCCGTTTATTTGGATCGCCAGCATATCGAATAGCATCTCGAGGCTTAGATTTTGAGACATTCTGGCTATATTTGAGCTTGTTTTACCTTTTCCTGCTATTCCGACTGTCAGTTCCTGTGCCCCTGTCAGGTAGAAATTGCGCCAGGGGCCGCTTTCGGCTTGATATCCTAATTGCGAATAAGTGTCCGCCAGCAGTTGGCGAGCCGCTTTGTGATTCGGATTAGCGAAGACAAGATTGTTCAGCAGGGTCGCAGTCCAGCGATATTCACCTTGGTTATAGGCTTCCTTTGCTTTTTCCATTACAGCTTCTTCTCCGCCGATAGCTTCCACATATTTTTTACCTTCTTCTGTCGGTGGCAATGGATTCAGATTGGCGGGAACCCCGTCGAACCAACCAAAATACATTTGGTACTGGGCTTTTACGTTATGGCTCACCGTGCCGTAATATCCCCGGTTGGCAAACTCATTGGCGATAGCCCCCGGCAATTTTATCATCTCCGCGATTTCCCTCGGAGTATATCCCTGATTGGCAAGATGAAGGGTCTGGTCGTGCAGGTAACGGTACAGATCCCGCTGCTTTTCCCAATAACCCACGATCTTCTTATTGCCCCATGTCGGCCAGTGGTGGGTTGAGAAAGATACTTCCACCTGGTCACCGCATTTCACGATCGCCTTGTCGATATATTTACTCCATAACTGGCCGTTACGCACTTTGGCGCCGCGCAGGGTCAATAAGTTATGCAGGTTGTGATTGATCTCTTCGGCAACGCAAAATGCTTTCATTTCCGGAAAATACATCATGATTTCCACAGGAGCCTCCGCCCCGGGTACCGACATGAAGTCGATCTCCACACCGCCAATCCGCAGCGTTTCGCCTTCTTCCGATATCTCGCGGGTGGGAGGGACTAAACCGCTGGTCCCTACAGCTGTTGTTTGTCCGAGGCCGGTACCGATATTACCCTTCTCGTTTTTAGGCAAGCTGCGTCCATACATATAAGTCGCTCTGCGTCCCATAGCAACGCCGGCCATCAGGTTCTCGCTGACGGCTTCTTCAAAGAACCCTTTTGGACCGATGATTTCGATAGAGTTCGGTTGGTTCGGAGCATTTTCCAGGATGGCATCGATACCTGCAAAATGATCTACGTGGGAATGTGTATAAATAACCGCCTTTACGGGAAGGTCGGCAATATGTTTTTTGAGCAGGTTATAACCGGCCAAGGCCGTTTCTTTTGATAATAATACATCAATGACGATCCAGCCGTTATCACTGCGGACGAACGTCATGTTTGCAAGGTCGAATCCCCGTATCTGGTATATTTTGCCCGGCAGTACTTCGAATAATCCGTGTATCCGGTTCAGCTGCCCTTGTCGCCAGAGGCTGGGGTTTGCAGAGGCAGGAGCCTCTTGTTTCAAGAAATCCCAGACAGCAAGTCCATAAACCTCTTTCCCGTTCTCGCCGGTGATTGCCGGTTCGTCTATTGTAGCGATAAAGCCCCGGGTTGCATCTTCAAAATCTTGTTTGTTGTCAAAAGGAAGTGTTTTGAGTACTTGTTCATTTGCTTGTTTGGTAAAACGGGACGGTTCCGTGTTTTGAGCACAAACGAATAAGTGACTTGTGGCAATAAGGAGCCATAGGAGTCGTGTTTTTGTTTTCATGATTTAGCGGTTATAAATAAGGGCTGAACGAAAAGTAAGAAATTTCGTTCAGCCCCGATTATGTTATTTTAAAACTTCTTTGATTTTATCTTCCAAGTCTTGGCCGTGCAGGTTTTTGGCGATGATTGTACCATCTTTATCTACCAGTAAGGTATGAGGGATGCTATTTACTCCATAAAGAGCAGCTCCGCCGTTCTGCCATCCTTTCAGGTCGGACAATTGTGTCCAGGTGATGTCCAGGTCTTTTACGCCTTTAGCCCATGCATCAGCTTTGCTGTCCAGGGAGATACCTACAATATCGAAGCCTTTGCTTTTATACTGTTTGTATGTTTTTACCAGATTCGGCATTTCTGCGCGGCAGGGAGGACACCAAGATGCCCAGAAGTCGATCAGAACCACCTTGCCATTGCCTACATATTCAGATAGCTTGTGCATTTCGCCTTTTGCATCCGGCATTTCGAAGTCTGTGAATTTCTGTCCTACGGCAACCTTTTTCAGCACGTTCAGATGATCGATCATATAGCTGATTCCCGGAACAGCCTTAAATGTAGAATCTGCTTTGGATATGATCTCATTTTGCTGGTCTTCGCCGATGTTGTAACGGAAGTCATACAGGTTCTTGGCTGCGGTCTGTTTGTCCGTATGGGCCAGAATGTAGTTGACAACAGCTTCCGTTATTTTCTGGTCGATTTCATCATATTTGGCTTCCGCCTGTTCGATCAGCTTTTCGTCGCCCGATTTCATATCGGCAATCAGCTTGTCGATACCTGAACGCAAACCTTTGATTTTGCCCTGTAACTCTTTCTGTGCATCATTTTCCGGTGTACCGCTGACCGTAGATGTCGAATCCAACGTAACCGTCAGTTTTCCGTTTTCGAGTACGAATGTTGCCATAAACGGGGCATTCTCTCCCGGAGCGACACGTGCAGGTTCTACTGCTTCTTCAGAAAAACGGAGTGTACGGAGAGCCGGACTATTTTGACTGCCTTTCAGAACAAACGCTCCGTTTTGCACCAAAGCACTGTCGAGAGGCACTGCGTCTTTTACTCCATATTCATAGAGATATACGTACTGGCCATTCAAATCGGCATTTGAAACCGAACCGGTAATTTCGTAACCCGGTTTTTCGCTACAAGCTGCGAGGAGCAGAGTGGAAGCGGCAAGGATAAGATACTTTTTCATTTTGTATTTGTTGTGTTAAACTTATACATAGAATATTTACCTTGCAAAGATACGAAGTCTTCCGGATAATTTGTCTGCTGAAAATATTTTTCGTTGTCATTCAAATGATATTCTTATATTTGTAGTCAAATAACCGTTATTATGAATTTATCCATTATCAAAACTGGGTCTGAATATGTAGCACTTTCCCGTTGGGTCAAGTCTGCAATTGCCTGTATTGCTTTGTTTTCCTTTCCACTGTCTGCCGAAATATCCCTGCATTTGGCCCATAATATCGATCTGTCCAATAATGCGATTCTTGAAATGTACCAGGATGAGAACGGGTATATGTGGATCGGTACTTATGACGGTTTGAACCTGTACAATGGCAAAAATACGTATGTATTCCGCTTCGAGCCGAATAATAAATATACCTTATGCAGTAATATTATTAATAAAATCACTTATGGCGGGGAGGGATATTTATGGGTGTCGACCTCGATGGGTTTGAACCGTTTTGCATTGAAGGACCGGAAAGTGACGGAGTCTTATACGGAATACCCGGAATGCCTGAATGTGGCGGCCGATTCGATGGGTAATACATTGATCGTAAAGCAAAAGGATTTTATCTCTTGCTATTCTCCGGCAAAAGGTTCTTTTCAGGATGTGCATATGCAAGGAATGAATGAGGGAGATGTTAAAGTTTTGTTCGCAGTCGGGGAAAAACAGTTTTGTCTCCTGACCGGAGATGGTTGCCTGAAGGAGGTCCGTCCTGATTTCGAATCGCTTCCGATTACGCTGAACATAAAAGACGATATTATCCATGATAAGGAAGTGGACCGTGCCTATTATGTGAGCGATATTCTCTATTTCGTGGATGTGGATAACGGCCTTTATTCTTATAACATAAAAGACCGCAAGAAAAAGTACATTGCCGATCTGACCGGATGGATGGAACAATACGGCAAACTGTCGCGTATCGCTTTGTTTCATTCCGATGTCTATCTGGTTTTCAGGAATGGTCTTTTGCTGAATATCGACAGACCGGAAGATATACAGTCTTTTGATGTAAGCTTGTTCTGCGCCTTGCCCGATCGCAAGCAGGATATCCTTTGGATTGGAACAGACGGGCAGGGGGTTCAGATGTATTATGATAAATATAATCGTTTTTCAGGGATAAAACTGGAGAATCTGCCGATTGTCATGCGTAATCCGGTCCGGTCCATCTATACAGAGGACGAGAAAACGGTATGGTTCGGGACAAAAGGGAATGGATTTGTCCGGGTGGAAGACTACGATTCGTATGGTAAAGGGAAAATACCAGCTGATAAGATCACTCATTTTACGACGGCAAACGGTCTTGCCAGTGACCGTGTTTATTGTTTTCGCAAAAGCAATTATTATCCCTGGGTTTGGATTGGAACGGAAGGTCCCGGATTATCCTATTATTCTTTACTGGACAAGAAAGTCCATACCTTAACCGGCAATGCCGATACCAAGATCCGCTATGTCCATGCAATACGTGAAGTGAATGATTCGACGCTTTGGCTGGCTACGACCGGATACGGGGTATTGGAAGTTAAATTAGATAAAGGAAAGAATGAGCCTTCTATTAAATATGTGGAATCGTTTGTTTTGGAAAAGGATGGAAAGATTTGCAATGAGTTTCATTCCATGAATTACGATGATGAGACTTCCATGCTTTATTTGGGAAGTCGTGGCGGATATGGACTGGTCTGCTTCAACCTGATTAGCAAACAGTATGAGTTTATTCCGATGAATAATGCCGGCAACCGGGCTGTCGGCGATGTGCTTTGCATGTGCTATAGCCAGGATTCGACATTCTATTTGGGAGCCAGTTCGGGGATGACTCAAATGAAGTTGCACGCCAATAATCTGGCCGAAGTCCATCAATACAGCAAGGCCGACGGTATGAAAAACGACATGGTCCATGGTATCCTTGAAGATCCGGACGGCTGTATCTGGCTGAGCACGAATAAAGGCCTTACCAAGTATAATCCCCATAACCGTTTCTTCCATAACTATGGAAGTCCGGATTTGCCGGTGACGGAATTTTCGGATGATGCCTATTGGGAATGTCCTTATACCGGAAAATTGTTTTTTGGAGGAATAAACGGGTTGGTGTGGGTGGACCCGCAGAATGACCGGCAGGAAAATTATAAGCCGGATCTGCATTTCTTTGAACTGAAGATGGGAGATGAGACACATGGTTTGTATGATTATGTAACGGACCAGAAAACCGGTTATGTGACTATACCTCCCGACATCTCCACTTTCTCGATATCTTTTGTGGCGACAGACTATATACACGGGGAAAATTATGAATATTCGTACCTGTTGGAAAACTATAATACTTCGTGGACCGAACTTCAAAAAGATAACCAGGTCTCTTTTACGAAGTTGCCTTATGATAATTATGTATTGAAAGTCCGTTATAAGAATGATGTTTTCGATTCGGATGCAAAGGAATATTTATTGCATATACGGGTGTTGCCACCCTGGTATCTCAGTACCTGGGCCTTGTCTATCTACTGTCTGCTGTTTATGGCTATCTGTTCCGGTATTTTTTGTTGGGTGCGTTTCCGGATATCGAAAAAGCAGTCTGAGGTAGCCCGGAAAATCAGGGAAGAGCAGAAGGAGCAACTGTATGAAGCGAAACTGAATTTCTTTGCCAATATCACACATGAACTCTGTACGCCTCTTACTTTGATTAACGGAGTGAATGATTATATCAAAGGTGCTGCCGGACGGTCGGCGGATGGAAAATTGGAGAAGTATGCCCGTATCTTGGGCGAAAACGTGACAAGTTTGAATGAACTGATACAGGAAATTCTGGATTTCAGAAAGATCGAAGAAGCCGGATTCAGCCGTCTGCATATTAAAAAGGTATCCGTTAGCAGCTTGGTTCAAAAGCAGTGTGAATTGTTTATGCCTGTGGCTGAACAGAATAATATCAGCTTTACGGTTTCCGGCTTGGATGCTCCCCTTTATTGGAATACGGATGTTGCCGGTTTGAAGACAATTATGAGAAACCTGGTGTCGAATGCTTTTAAATATACGAAACGGGACGGGACGGTTCGTGTTTCTGTCCGGACGGAAAACGGCTCTTTAATCATACAGGTCTACAATACGGGAAAAGGGATAGGGGAGTCTGACTTGCAAACAATATTCGACCGCTTCCGCATCTTGGGTGATCTGGAGGTGAATAATTATACCCAGATGACATCCCGCAACGGATTGGGTCTTTTTATCTGCCATAGTCTGGTGCAATTGTTGCGTGGGGAAATAAAGGTGGATAGTAAAGAAGGCGAATATGCCGAGTTTACGGTTATTCTGCCTCTTCTGGAAGCAGAAGAGGAGAGCGTAGAAGAGGAAACGCTGGAAAAAAGCGGGCAAACTGCTGTTTCGACGGTTGTACAACCGTCTGCTTCGCCTGTTACAGGCGAAGCAGCTGTGAAGACCGATAAGCCGGTTATATTAGTGGTGGATGACAATCGGGATATCGTCTGGCTGATAAAAGAAACATTGTCTTCCGAATATACGGTATTAGAAGCGTTCCGTGCAGAAGAGGCGCTGACTTTGATGGACCGGCAATCACCGGATCTGATTATTACGGATATCATGATGCCGAGTATGGACGGGTTTGAATTTATCAGTCGTCTTAAAGCGGATAAGTTTACCCGCCATATACCTTTAATAATAGTCTCGGCTAAAGTCTCGGATCGTGAACAGGCGGAAGGGCTGGATCTGGGTGCGGACGTTTATCTGACCAAGCCATTCTCTGCCGTCGTGCTCCATTCCGTTGTGAACCGGTTGATGGCGACTAAAAAGGAACTGAAAGACTACTATTATTCGCCGGAAAGCGCCTATGAGCAGTCCGGTGGGCAGTTGATCCACCAGGAGGATAAAGAGTTTATGGATTCTGTTACGGCTATTATCCGGGATAATCTTACCCAGGAGGCATTGCGTCCCGAATTTATTGCAGATAAGCTGGGCATGAACTCCCGTGCGCTGTATCGCCGTTTCAAAAAGATTTCGCCATTGACGCCGACCGATTTTATCAAGGATTACCGCTTGACGCATGCCGCCCAGCTTTTGGTCACAACCAATTTGAGTGTCCAGGAAATCATTTACCAGGTCGGTATCTCCAATAAATCCTATTTCTATCGCGAATTCTCTCAAAAATACCAGATGACTCCGCGCCAATATCGGCAGAGGGAATAGGGGGTTATTGTAAAAAACGTATTTTTCAGGTCCGAAAGGCATCCGAAACCAAACAAATGTTAATCCGCTTTTTTGACCTCAAAAAGGGACTTTTTCCTATGATCAGGCTCCTTATCGCCATGAAGAGGGACTTTATCGCTCTGATCCGGAACTTTGTAGCTCTGAAGGTTGACTTCATATAGCACGAAGTCAACCTTCAGAGCGATGAAGCGTTACTTCAAGACAATTTTCTGCGCACCTCACGGCAACAAGCCTCCAAAATTTCCTTGGAATATTTGGAACGCAGTCCGTCTTCGTCCGCAAATATTCGATTCTCCGGGAGTTAAGCTTTATCACATTGACGCTGTTTTCGCCTTCTGGCAATCATACTGCCTGTTTTCCGGGACGGTCTCGGCACCTCGTTTCATTTGTTGTCAGCAAAGAATACTAAAATCAAGCAAAGAGTCAGTTCAAAATGAACCCATATTTTGGACGAAATAGAAAATGCTCCAAAAAAGGGCTTCTTGTATTTTTTGTTAATGGAATGTCCGGTCTTGGCATATTGGAGAAACGCATCATCCGGGGAGTCTCGTTTCGGATAGGAATGGTTAAAAATAAGTAGTAAGTGTTTGTGAATTGATAGTGTCCTGGTTGTCCAAAAGAGTGTCATAATTGACCAGCGGTTGATTTTGATACTCTTTTGGTGTTTCAGTGTTACTACGAATGTGTTAAGATCAAGTAATATTGCCATCGAAATACAAAAATTAATGAATGCCTTGATTGGTAAAGATATTCCCAATATTATTATGTATTATGTGTTAAAAATTAAAAAGCAAAAAAGATGAATGAATCTAAACTATTATCTCCATGTGGGATAGTGAAGGCCTCAGCCTTATGTTTGCTAATGTCTGCTTTTTCTGCTCATGCAGCGTTTGCTGTTCCGGTTTCGGCATCGGATGGCAATGTCATGGTGGCGCAGCAAGGTAAGACGATAACAGGCGTCGTAAATGACGAATTAGGTCCGGTTGCCGGAGCTAACATCGTTGTGAAAGGTACTACAAACGGTACGATGACAGACATGGATGGACATTTCTCCATCTCGAATGTTCCTGCGGGGGCTGTACTGCAAATTTCTTTTATCGGTTACCTGACTCAGGAGGTTAAAGTCGGAAACCAGTCTACTATTACTGTACTCTTGAAAGAGGATTCCCAGACATTGGATGAAGTTGTGGTAGTCGGTTATGGTACGATGCGTAAATCGGACTTGACAGGTTCTATCTCTACGGCTAAAGGTGAAGAAATCATCAAAACGCAATCGTTCAATGCCCTCGATGGTTTGAAAGGTAAAGTAGCCGGTGTGAACATCTTCTCCAATACCGGACAGCCGGGTGGTGAAATGCGTGTTGTTATTCGTGGTGTGTCCACGATCCAGGCATCTTCCTCTCCTTTGTATGTTGTCGACGGTGTGGTTATGTCTGACTTCCAGTTACTCAACCCGAATGACATTCAGTCTATCGAAGTATTGAAAGATGCATCTTCCGCAGCAATCTACGGTGCTCGTGGTGCGAACGGTGTTGTTTTGGTAACTACCAAGCGTGGTGACGGAGGCAAAGGCGTTCATATCTCTTACGATGGTTCTGTTTCGGTCGGTACGATGGCTAAACAGATGGACGTGATGGATTCTTATGAATGGATGGCTGCTTTCAAGCAAGGTTTGGAAAATGCCAATGCATGGCAGGGTAAGAATTTTACCACTGATTTGTCTCAGATATTTACAGACGAGCGTTTGTTCAATGCTGACGGCTCTCCTAAATATAATACAAACTGGCAGGATGAAGCTTCCCGTACGGCTGTTTCCCACAACCATCAGATCAGTATCCAGCGCGCAGGTGACGGCTCTTCAGTCGGAGCATTCATCAACTATACTGACCAGGAAGGTATTTTGCTTAATTCTTATTTCAAACGTATCAATGCGAAATTGGCGTATGACGACAAACCAACGAAATGGCTGTCTACTTCAGTGAATTTGTTGGTGAACCATACATGGGGTAACCGTACTTCCGATAACCCTTACGGACAGGGAGCTTTGCGTACGATGCTCGAACAGTTGCCGTTCTTGCCGGTTAAGCTGGATGGTGAATATACGCAGACTAATATCATTAGAACGACTGCTATCTTGAATGACAAGGATAATCCTAACAGCGGTACTCAAGGATTTAGTCCGGAACCTGTCGGTAACCCGGTTGAATTGTTGAAAAATATGTACGCTATGCAATACCGTACAAAAATCTTCGGTAATGCAGCCCTTACATTCCATTTGTTGAAAGGGTTGGATTTGAAGACACAGTTCGGTGTGGACTACCAGAACAGCCGTGACGCCAATTATACTCCGTTTACTCCGCGTCCTATGATCAACCAGAATTCCGAAGGTTATGCTTCTGCAAGTAATTCAAACGCTTTCTACTGGCAGGAAGAAACTTACATGAACTATTCTACGTTGTTGGATAAGCATTCTATCAATGCCATGCTCGGTTTGTCTTGGCAGGGACGTGAATATACATCTTTCAATGCTTCCGACAGTAAGTTTACGGATGACTTCTATGGTTATTACAACTTGGGTAAAGGTACGGACCGTCCGGGTGTAGGCAGCGACTATGACAAATGGACAATGAACTCATACTTCCTCCGTTTGGCTTATTCTTATGACAATAAGTATATGGCAACAGTGACCGGACGTTATGATGGTTCTTCCAAGTTCGGATCCGGAAATAAGTATGCGTTCTTCCCGTCTGTCGGTTTAGGTTGGTTGATGTCCCGTGAAAGTTTCCTGGAAGACAATCCGACTATCAGCAAGTTGAAACTGCATACTTCTTATGGTTTGACCGGTAACTCTGAAATCGGTACATATCGTTCTTTGGCTACTGTAAGCCAGTCTACTACGATTATCGGTGATGCTTTGCATATGGTTTCTTATTTGGACAATATGCCGAACTCTAAGTTGAAATGGGAAAAGACCGGTCAGTTTGACTTTGGTGTTGAACTTGGTTTGTTTAAGGATCGTTTGAGCTTTGACGTATCCGGTTATTACAAATATACATCGGACTTGTTGCTTGACCGTCCGGTTCCGGAATCAACGGGTTATTCTTCAATCTTGGATAATGTCGGAGCTGTATCCAACCGTGGTGTCGATATCCTGGTTACTGCACATCCTATTCAAAATCATGATTTCCAATGGACTTCAACGATTAACTTAGGTTTCAACAGAAGCCGTGTTGAGAAATTGGATGAAAGCGCTTCAGTTGACCCGATTACAGGAAAACGCCAGATTACAACTGACGGTTTCGTAGGTTATGACATGCTTATCCGTGAAGGCGAACCGCTTTCTTCGTTCTACGGTTACAAACGTATCGGTATTTATGATGGCAAACCTGAAAACTGGGATCCGGAAACAATGAATGTTCCGTCTGTTATCGGTGAAAAAGTAACATCTAAAGACCGTACAATCATTGGTAACGGTTTACCTGACTGGACGGGTTCTTTCGTCAATACGTTCAACTATAAGAATTTCGATTTGACAGTTGATTTCCAATATACATGGGGTGTTGATGTTATGCAGGAATATTACCACTCTACAGTGGCTCGTTTCCTGACCAACGGTCTTGACCGCATTTATCAGGATGCATGGCATCCGACTTTGAATCCGAACGGACAAGAACAGGCTCTTCGTCTGAACAACTTCGGTCAGGGTGCAAATAATGCAGCTGATGATGATTGGGTTGCCAATGGTGCTTATCTGCGTTGTAACATGATTCAGTTGGGTTATACATTTGATTCAAATCTGATCAAGTCGATTGGTTTGTCTTCTTTACGTCTGTATGCTAACGTGAATAATGCATTCTTGATCACTGCTTCGGATTATTTAGGATATGACCCGGACAACTCTTCTCGTTTAGGTGGTAACAACTGGGGTGCTAACCGTCAGTTCTTTACTTATCCGCGTCCGAGAACATTCATGTTTGGTGTTAATGTTGCATTTTAATCAGTCAAAAATAATATAAGATCATTATGAAACTAAAGAAAAGATATATTTCATTATTGTGCATCTGCTCGTTGGCCATGAGTTCATGTGACAGCTTCCTGGAAGAGAAGCCATTGGACCAGAAAGATTCAAATCAGTTCTGGCAGACTGCAGCTGATGCTGAAACCGGTGTGAACGCATTGTATTTCGGTGGTGTGCCTTATCTGCACAATACAGGTGGCGGTTGGACCCCTAAAGCAACTTGTTGGGGTGGTATTATTTCAGGTTTGTATGTTGACAGACGTAAAGACCGTCAGTTTACAAATGCATCGGAAGGTTGTAACTTCAATGTCGCATCATTTGAAGACCAGGCCATGAGCTATTGGCATGAGTTCTACAAAGGTATTTCTCGTGCAAATTTCGTGATTGCCAATGTCCCGAATATGACGGGCGTTCTGAGCGAAGAGACGATCAAGTATTATGTGGCACAGGGTAAATTCTTCCGTGCGTATGCTTATTTCTGGTTGGTAAAGGAATTTGGAGATGTGCCTTATATTTCTGAACCTTATACTTCTCCGGATGGAATCTTTAAAGAACGTATTCCGGCTGCTGAAGTTTACGGCTATATCGAACAGGATTTGCTTGACATCGTAAACAATAATGGTTTGCCTAATAAGGCATTCTACGATAATGGTTGCTATGCAACTCTTCCGATGGCCCAGACTCTGTTGGCACAAGTCTATCTGCAGAGAGCAGGAGCTCCGCTTAACGGTGGAGATGCTGATTATGCAAAGGCTGCTCAGATGGCGTTGAAGGTGGTCGAAGGTGGCCAGCACGCCTTGGTTCAGGCTGGTGGTAGCAGTGATGATCTCAATTCAGCATTTAACGTGATCAAGACGACAAAATCATCTAACGAGATCATTTATGCAAAAGAGTATAACTATACCAACCATAAAGTAGGTAACTCTTATGCTGCCCATTCGATGGGATCAGATGCTTCTCAGTGGAAAGATGCGAATGGTAGTGCAATTTTCCATCCGGGTGGCGACGTTCTGGAAAACATTTATCTGCCCTGTGACATGATTGTAAACAGTTATGATCCGGCCGATATCCGTGGACATGAAAAGCAATTCTTCTTCAGAGAATATACAGATGCTACAGGTGTTAGTCATCAATTGAATAATATTGGTAACTGGGCTTGGTTTGATGAAAAATCTTTGATGGAAGGTCATGACGGCGACTACAATATGCCGATGTTCCGTTATTCGGAAGTCTTGTTGATCGCAGCTGAAGGTTTGGCTCGTACGGGTCAGGAAAGCGCTGCGTTAGGTTATCTCAACCAGGTGCGTAATCGTGCAGGTCTGGCAAATGAAACAGCAACAGGTGACGCTTTGATCCAGTCGATCTTGACAGAACGTTTGCATGAATTCCCATTGGAATTTAAAGTTTGGGATGATATCCGCCGTACTCGTTTGTATCCGGAAGAAGTCGGTGCACAATCCGGTAAGTTGAATTGGGTTCCCCTTACTTCAGCTAAAATCCAGAATAAACCTGACGGACAGATCCGGGTAGGTGCTATTCCTGAATATGCATTGTTATGGCCGATTCCGTTGGATGAAATGCAGGCTAACCCGGCATTGCAGGGACATCAGAATCCCGGATGGAATTAGTCTATTTTAATTTGTTTTTCTAACTTTGGAGAGTGAACAGTATATTGCTTAATTTTAATAGTTGTGTTATGAAAATAAGTATATTTATATCGATAAGTTTATTATTGTGTTCTTGTCAGACCAAATTACCGGTAAATGTCCCCGAACTGTCGGATGGAAATCCGACCACTTGTTTTGTCGGGACGAAGGGAGTTAATAAGGTTGTTTTTGAAGAGCAATGTACTGTTCCTGTCCAGAGTTATAAAATTTATTCGTCCGGCGAAACACCAGCCCACGATCCGGCTGCCTGGACATTGAAGGGATCGTATGACGGAAAGAATTGGGTGGTGGTAGACGAACGGAAAGACCAGAAGTTTTGTTCCCGCTACCAGGAAATTCTTTGTTCGATAGCCAAACCTTCCAACTATAAACAATATATGCTGGAAGCCAGTACCGAAACAGGCGATACACTGGTTTTGGGCGATGTATTATTATATGATACGAATTTGAATGCAAACTGGGAAAGCTTTAGGTATCCCAATGTAGATTTTGAAGTGTTGGACCCTGATACAAAAGGGGCTTCAATTTATACCGGCCTCGTACAAGATCCCGACGAGTATATCCGGTACCATGCCCGTAAAGTGGCAGAGATTTTGTTCTATACGGCCAAAGACACAATGAACGACGTGCAGAAAATCGAGTACACGTTGAAGGACTATGACGGCGTGTCGGCTAAAGGTGGTAATCCGCCTGTCATCTCGATTGTTTATAGTACGCAACATATCGAGAAATCGGCAAATGAATCGCTGTATAAACTCGATTTTGAAACACGTGGCGTTTTGTATCACGAATTGGTACACGCTTATCAGTTTGAACCGAAAGGAATCGGTTCCTACTCAACAAACAAGACATTTTGGGCTTGTATCGAAGGTATGGCGGATGCAGTCCGCGCACAGGCCGGATATTTCGATATGAGTACCCGTAAACCGGGCGGAAACTGGATGGACGGTTATCGTACGACCGGTTTCTTTATCCAGTGGCTGACAACCAAAGATCCGGATGCGATCCGGAAATTCCACGAGACTGTCCGCGACATCGATGAATGGAGCTTCGACAAAGCGATCAAGAGCATCTTCGGCGAAGAGAGCAGCATTGAAAGCATGTGGGATGAATACCAGGCTTTTTTGTCAAAATAAGAATATAAACAGATAATGATATCATGAAAAAGACGATCCTTTTATTTTCCGCCTTATTGGCTTTTGGCGGTTTGTCCGCACAGGATAAATCTTCTTTGGTCAACCCGATCATCGGGACAAACGGGATGGGGCATACGTTTCCGGGGGCTTGTGTGCCTTTCGGACTGGTGCAGTTGAGTCCCGATACAGACACGATCCCTCATAATATAGATGGTAAATACCAGCCCCGCGTATATGAATACTGTGCAGGTTACCAGCATAAAGACAGCAGTATCGTCGGATTCAGCCATACGCATTTCAGCGGAACAGGGCATTCCGACTTGGGGGATATCCTGATCATGCCGACGACCGGCGCTTTGAAACTGAACCCGGGGACAGCCACAAATCCTGATGGCGGCTATCGTTCCCGCTTTTCACACGAGACGGAAATATCCCGTCCCGGCTACTATGAAGTGATGCTGGCGGATTACGGTGTAAAAGCACAGCTGACGACCACCAAACGGGTAGGAGTCCATAAATATACATTCCCGAAAGAGGCAAAGAACCAGCGGATCGTCCTGGATATGATCCATGGCATATACAATTATGACGGAAAAGTCCTGTGGACGAATATCCGTGTTGAAAATGATACATTGGTTACCGGCTACCGGATTACAAACGGATGGGCGCGTACCAATTATACCTACTTTGCCATGTCTTTCTCCAAACCGGTCATACACTATGGTTGTGAAGAGAAGGCGAAGGTCGACTACCGGGGCGGATACGGTAAGTTTAATATGAAAGAAAACTTTCCGGATATAGGCGGACGCAAGATTGTAGCTTATTTTGATTTTGATCCGGCCGCATCCGAAGAATTAGAGGTAAAGGTGGCTCTTTCCGGCGTGAGTGCTGCCGGCGCTTTAAAGAATTTGCAGGCCGAAGCATCCGGCTATAGCTTCGATCAATTGGCTGCCCGGGCAAATGAAACCTGGAATAAGGAGTTATCCGTTATCGAGGCGAACGGCAGTGAAGACCAGTTGGCGATGCTTTACACTTCCCTCTATCATACGATGATCAATCCTTGCGTATATACCGATGTTGACGGTCAGTATCGTGGATTGGATCATAATATTCACCAGGCTGACGGTTTCACGAACTATACGGTCTTTTCCGTTTGGGACACCTACCGTGCCCTGCATCCGTTGTTTAATATTATCAATCGCCAGGTCAATACGGATATCGCCCGTTCCATGCTGAAGCATTGCGAACAGAGTGTACATAAGGCTTTGCCTGTCTGGAGCCATATGGCGAATGAAAACTGGTGTATGATCGGGTATCACTCCGTTTCCGTTCTGGCAGATGCGGTTGCCAAAGGTCTTCCGTTGGATAAAGACGAGGTGTTGAAGGCAATGGTGAGCAGTTCGACTATCCCTTATTTGGACGGGACCGGCGAATATATGCAAAAAGGATATGTCGCACTCGACCATAATGGCAGTGCTGCATCTTTGACACTCGAATATGCTTATGACGACTGGACAATCTATCATACGGCGCTTTTGGCCGGAAACCGTGAAGTGGCCGAGACATATAAGAAACGGGCTACCAATTATGCGAATGTATTCGATACCGGCATTGGTTATGCCCGCCCCCGTTATGCAGACGGCCGGTGGAAGGAAAACTTCAACCTGTTGAGTACGCATGGTGAAGGCTTTATAGAAGGAAATGCCTTGAACTATTCTTTTTACGTGCCGCAGGATGTGGATAATATGATCCGCCTGATGGGAGGAGACAAGTCGTTTGTGTCTAAGCTCGACTCCCTGTTCACGATGCATCTGCCGGCTGAATTTTTTGCCGATACGGAAGATGTGACGGAAGAGGGATTGCTGGGTGGTTATGTGCATGGCAACGAACCGAGCCATCACATCCCGTTCCTGTATGTCTGGACTTCTCAACCTTGGAAGACGCAGTACTGGCAGCGTGAGATTATGAACAAGATGTATCGCAACAATATCGACGGCTTGTGTGGTAATGATGATTGCGGGCAGATGTCTGCCTGGTATATCCTGTCTGCGATGGGATTCTATCCGGTTTGTCCGGGAACAGACCAATATGTATTGGGTGCTCCTTTCCTTCCTTATATGAAGGTGACGCTGGAAAACGGAAAGACTTTTGAGGTCAGGGCTGATAAGGTAAGTGACAGGAATCGCTATGTCAAGTCGGTGAAACTGAATGGCAAACCTTATACGAAAGGCTATATCACCCAGCAGGATATTATGGATGGCGGTACGCTGACATTCGAAATGACGTCGTCTCCGAATAAAAAACGTATTTTTATGGGTACAGATAAGCCCTATTCTCAGTCTACTAATTAATTAAACATATTCTATCCATGAAAAAGTTATTTATTTTAGCGATTACGCTTTGCAGCGGCCTCTTTACTGCGGTGGCGGCTGACAAGACGGAGCTGGTGGATTACGTCAATCCGCTGGTCGGAAGCCAGTCGAAAATATCCCTGTCGACGGGAAACACCTATCCGGCGATTGCCCTGCCTTGGGGTATGAATTTCTGGATGCCCCAGACAGGAAAGATGGGAGATGGTTGGGCTTACACATACGATGCAGATAAAATCCGTGGTTTTAAACAGACTCACCAGCCCAGTCCCTGGATCAACGACTATGGTCAGTTTGCCATTATGCCGATTACCGGTAAGGTTGTATTCGACCAGGACAAGCGTGCCAGTTGGTTCTCACACAAGGCAGAGGTGGCGAAACCCAATTATTACCGGGTGTATCTGGCCGATCATGATGTCGTGACGGAAATCGCGCCGACAGAACGCGCCGCCATGTTCCGTTTTACATTCCCCGAAACGGACAAGTCTTATGTGATTGTAGATGCTTTCGACCGTGGTTCCTATATCAAGATCATTCCGGAAGAGAACAAGATTATCGGTTATACAACCCGTAACAGCGGCGGTGTTCCTAAGAACTTCCGTAACTATTTTGTAGTTGTATTCGACAAACCGTTTACTTATAAGGCTACTGTCGGCGACAGCGAAATTCGCAAAGGCGAGACAGAAGCGCAAGAAAACCATACCGGTGCCATTATCGGTTTCTCTACTCATAAGGGCGAGATCGTACATGCCCGTGTCGCTTCTTCCTTTATCAGTCCCGAACAGGCTGAACTGAACCTGAAGGAATTGGGCGACCGTTCGTTCGACCAGATTGTAGATGCAGGCCGCCAGGTTTGGAACGAGACATTGGGACGCATCGCAGTAGAAGATAATGACGTGGACAAACTGCGTACGTTCTATTCCTGCCTGTACCGTTCACTGCTTTTCCCGCGCAGTTTCTATGAACTGGACGCAAACGGTAAAGTCGTGCACTACAGCCCGTATAACGGAGAAGTGTTGCCGGGTTATATGTTTACCGATACCGGTTTCTGGGATACTTTCCGTTGCCTGTTCCCGTTCCTGAACCTGATGTATCCGTCTATGAATACGAAGATGCAGGAAGGTCTTGTCAACGCATATAAAGAGAGCGGTTTCCTTCCCGAATGGGCGAGCCCGGGTCATCGTGGCTGTATGGTCGGCAACAACTCGGCTTCTATTGTGGCGGATGCTTACCTGAAAGGGCTTCGCGGATATGATATCGAAACGCTTTGGGAAGCTGTCGTACATGGCGCCAACAACGTACATCCGAAGATTTCGTCTACCGGACGTCTGGGATATAAATATTACAATGAATTGGGATATGTGCCTTATGATGTAAAGATCAATGAAAGTGCAGCCCGCACGCTGGAATATGCTTACGACGACTGGGCTATCTACAAACTGGGCCAGGCTTTAGGCAAGCCGGAATCGGAAATTGCTATATTCGCAAAACACGCGATGAACTATAAGAACCTGTTCGACAAGGAGACCAAGCTGATGCGTGGACGTAATGCAGACGGCACGTTCCAGTCTCCGTTCAACCCGCTGAAGTGGGGGGATGCCTTTACGGAAGGAAATAGCTGGCATTATACTTGGTCTGTATTCCATGATCCGCAGGGATTAATCGACTTGATGGGAGGAAAAAACGGCTTCAACGCAATGATGGATTCTGTCTTCAATGTGCCGCCTTTGTTCGATGACAGCTATTATGGCGGCGTGATCCATGAGATCCGTGAAATGCAGATTATGAATATGGGTAACTATGCGCATGGTAACCAGCCGATCCAGCACATGATATATATGTATAACTATTCCGGTGAACCCTGGAAGGCTCAATATTGGGCGCGTGAAGTGATGGATAAACTCTATTTCGCTACTCCTGACGGCTATTGCGGGGATGAAGATAATGGCCAGACTTCCGCCTGGTATGTTTTCTCCGCTTTAGGTTTCTATCCGGTTTGTCCGGGTTCGGACCAGTATATCTTAGGTTCTCCTCTCTTCAAGGGAGTCACCCTGAACCTGGAGAATGGCAAGAAGGTTGTGATCAAGGCTGGCAACAACAGTCAGGCTAACCGTTATATCTCGGCCATGAAGGTCAACGGTAAGAACTATACGAAGAACTACCTGACACATGGCGATATGCTGCGTGGCATGACGGTCAACTATACAATGTCACCTGTTCCGAATCAGAACCGGGGTACGCAGGACAGCGATGCGCCTTACTCATTCTCTAAAGAATTGGGTAAATAATAAGAATGTCTATATATTAGCTGAAAGAATTAATATTAACATAAGCACTTAATTATAATAGGACTTTCGGCTATAATTATAATTAGGCACGGATTATGCGGATTGCACGGTATTGGAAATATCTTTAAACTGTGGAATCCGTGAAATCCGTGCCTAAAATAATTTATTTGATATGAAAGCAAGAATCAGTATTTTAGTTGCCATGTCATGTCTGGCACTCTCCGGCATGGCCCAAAATGAGAAACTGACGGAATATGTCAGGCCGCTGGTGGGAACTGACGGTTTTGGTAATGTATATCCCGGGGCGCAGATCCCGTTCGGCGGTATCCAGATCAGTCCCGATACGGACGACAAGTACTACGATGCGGCGGCCGGATATAAATATAACCATACTTCCATCCAGGGATTCAGCCTGACGCATCTCAGCGGAACGGGGATTCCCGACTTGGGCGATTTCCTGTTTATCCCGGGAACCGGAGAGATGAAGCTGGAACCGGGAAGCCGGGAAAATCCCGATGAGGGTTATCGTTCCCGCTATACGCATGATAAAGAGTGGGCGTCCCCGAATTATTATGCTGTCCAATTACTGGATTATGGGGTAAAAGCGGAAATGACCTCCGGATTGCGGAGTGGGATGCTACGGTTTACCTATCCGAAATCGGACAAGTCTTTTATCATGATCGATATGGACCATACCTTATGGCAGAAAAGTGAATGGGCTAATCTGCGTATTGAGAACGATTCGACCCTGACAGGCTATAAGTTGGTGAAAGGGTGGGGGCCGGAACGCCATATTTATTTTACCGCGGTCTTTTCCAAAAAGTTGGACGGCCTGCGCATCATGCAGGATAAAAAGCCGGTGATCTATAACACATCCCGTTTCAGAAGTGACCGCGAGGCGTGGGGAAAAAACCTGATGGCTTGCCTTTCTTTTGCAACGGAAGAAGGAGAGGTGGTGACAGTAAAGACTTCAGTTTCTTCGGTCAGCACAGCCGGAGCCATGCGGAATATGCAGGAACTGGACGGCTTGACATTCGACGGCCTGAAAGATAAAGGCGTGGATCTGTGGGAAAAAGAATTGCAGAAGTATCGGGTAACGGCAGACCGGAAAACAAAAGAGACCTTCTATACCTCTGCCTATCATGCGGCCTTGCATCCCTTTGTATTCCAGGATTCCGACGGCAGCTTCAGAGGGTTGGACAAGAACATCGAACAGGCCAAAGGTTTTACGAACTATACGACTCTTTCCTTATGGGACACTTACCGGGCCTTGCATCCCTGGTTCAATCTGGTGCATCAGGATGTGAATGCCGATATAGCCAATTCCATGCTGGCTCATTACGACAAAAGTGTGGAAAAAATGCTGCCTGTCTGGTCTTTTTACGGCAATGAGACCTGGTGCATGATCGGTTATCATGCTGTCTCTGTGCTGGCAGATATGATTGTCAAAGGTGTGAAGGGCTTCGATTACGAACGGGCCTACGAAGCGATGAAGACGACGGCTCAAAACAAGCATTATGATTGCTTGCCCGATTATATCCGTGATGGATATGTCCCCTTTGACAAAGAGGCCGAATCTGTTTCCAAGACACTGGAATATGCCTACGACGACTATTGCATTGCGCAGGCGGCTAAAGCATTGGGAAAAACGGATGACTATCAGTATTTCCTGAATCGCTCTTTGTCTTACCAGACATTGATTGATCCGGAAACAAAATATATGCGCGGCCGTGACAGCCAGGGCAATTGGCGTACTCCGTTTTCTCCGATCGCCTATCAGGGACCGGGTTCGGTGAACGGCTGGGGAGACATTACGGAAGGATTTACCATGCAATATACCTGGTCTGTCCCGCACGATGTGCAGGGATATATCAACCTGGCGGGTAAAAAGCTTTTCGAGAAACGACTGGATGAACTGTTTACGGTGGAGTTGCCTGAAGATATCCCGGGTGCACACGATATTCAGGGACGTATCGGCGGTTACTGGCATGGGAATGAACCTTGCCATCATGTCGCCTATCTTTATAATTACCTGGGCCAGCCCTGGAAATGCCAGAAGTGGATACGCGAAATCGTCGACCGTTTTTATGGAAACGAACCGGGTTCGCTGAGCGGTAATGACGATTGCGGGCAGATGTCGGCCTGGTATATGTTCAACTGCGCCGGTTTTTATCCGGTGGCTCCGTCCAGCAACATCTATAATATAGGATCTCCATGCGTCGAAGCGCTCTCGATCCGGATGAGTAACGGGAAAGATATCCGGATGACAACGGAAAACTGGTCGAAGGAGAATGTCTACGTAAAAGAATTGTATGTCAACGGCAAGAAGTACGATAAATCTTATCTGACCTACGAAGACGTGCAGCCCGGAATCACCCTGCATTTCGTCATGAGCAGCAAGCCGAACTACAAGCGCGCCACCTCCCTCGATGCCCGCCCGGCCTCACTGTCGACTCAGGGAAAGACGATGCTTTATCAGAAACCATAAGAAACAGATATCAGCAATGGAAAGAGGGTCTCAAAAGCCCTCTTTCTTATAAAATTTAGACTTCGCAGGAATTCGACCGAAATCCCCTTTCACTATTACCGAAAAATTTCTATATTTGCACCGCCTTTAATTAAGGATCAGATAATTTCTAAATAAATCAGATTAAGAAATGACAAAGAGTGCATTACAAATTGCAAGAGCAGCTTACCAGCCAAAGGTTCCCGCTGCATTGAAAGGCGCTGTAAAAGCCGTTGACGGTGAGTACACACAATCAGTTGCCGATCAGGACGAAATCAAGAAATTGTTCCCGAACACGTACGGAATGCCTGTCGTTACTTTCGAAAAAAGTAGCGAGAAGAAAGCGATGCCGGCTATGAACGTTGGTGTGATCCTTTCCGGTGGTCAGGCTCCTGGCGGTCATAACGTGATTGCAGGTCTGTTTGACGGTATCAAGGCTACTAACAAAGACTCTCGCCTGTATGGCTTTATCCTCGGACCCGGTGGTCTGATCGATCATAAATATATGGAACTGACAGCTGACATCATCGACGAATACCGTAACACGGGTGGTTTCGATATGATCGGTTCAGGCCGTACGAAACTGGAAACAAAAGAACAGTTCGACAAAGGTCTGGAAATCCTGAAAGAACTGGATATTAAGGCGCTGGTTATTATCGGCGGTGACGACTCTAACACAAACGCCTGCGTGCTGGCTGAATATTACAAAGCTATCAATGCCGGTGTACAGGTTATCGGTTGTCCGAAAACGATTGACGGTGACTTGAAGAACGAACAGATCGAAACATCTTTCGGTTTCGACACGGCTTGTAAAGTATATTCGGAAGTGATTGGTAACATCCAGCGCGACTGTAACTCTGCCCAGAAATACTGGCACTTCATCAAACTGATGGGCCGCTCGGCTTCTCATATCGCACTGGAATGTGCTTTGCAGACACAGCCGAACATCGCGATCGTATCGGAAGAAGTGGAAGCAAAGAACATGTCTCTGGACGATATCGTTACCTATATCGCAGAAATCGTTGCAAAACGTGCTGCCGACGGTAACAACTTCGGTACGGTGCTGATCCCCGAAGGTCTGATCGAATTTGTTCCGGCTATGAAACGCCTGATCGCCGAACTGAACGACTTCCTGGCTAAACACGATGCCGAATTCAAGATGATCAAGAAAAGCGAACAGCGTGCTTATATCATCAGCAAGCTGACAAAAGAAAACTCTGACCTGTATGCTTCTCTGCCGGAAGGCGTGGCACGTCAGTTGTCTCTCGACCGCGACCCGCACGGAAACGTTCAGGTTTCTCTGATCGAAACAGAAAAGCTGCTGTCTGAAATGGTTGGCAACAAGCTGGCTCAGTGGAAAGTAGAAGGCAAATACGTTGGTAAGTTCGCTGCACAGCACCACTTCTTCGGTTACGAAGGACGTTGCGCTGCTCCGTCTAACTACGATGCCGACTATTGCTATTCTTTGGGTTACACGGCTTCTTGCTTGATCGCTTCCGGCAAGACTGGTTATATGTCATCCGTACGCAACACGACTGCTCCGGCCGACAAATGGATCGCAGGCGGTATCCCTGTCACCATGATGATGAACATGGAAAGACGTCATGGCGAAATGAAACCGGTTATCCAGAAAGCCTTGGTTAAACTGGACGGCGCTCCTTTCAAAACTTTCGCCGCCAACCGCGACGAATGGGCTTTGACAACAAGCTATGTCTATCCGGGTCCTATCCAGTACTTCGGTCCGACAGAAGTTTGCGACCAGCCGACTAAGACATTGCAGCTGGAACAGGCTAAATAATATAATCTCCAAATATATTATGATAATGATAGAGGTAGGGCGTCAGGCTTTACCTCTATTTTTATATATGTAAATTCGTGAAAGCTCCGGCATCCCGGCATTGAGAATTAGTAATGTGCTTATTGTGAGGAAAATATGCTCTTTTGGGAACTGTCCACTCGGCATTAACCCGGCATTAATTAGCCTCAACCCGGCACTGACTCGGCATTTTACAGATAAAAGTGATGTTACTTTTGTCAAAATAGTCCAGTTTACCCTATTGACTAATACTTATATAAGGATAAACTAATTCAAAGTATACAGGAAACTATATCATAACTCTTTGTATACTGATAATACGGTGTACACCGTATTGCTAATACCCTCTACACCGTATCCCTGATTCCCTGTACAACGTATCTTCGGTACCTTCTACAGGGTTATGGTAGTTTATTATTAGTATGGGTTAGTTTATAGTAAGGAAAGATATAGTTATCTCTTATGTATGAAATTGTTATTTATAGGTTCTCTTTTAGGATTGCTAATATATCTTCCTTTAACGCCGGAATATGTTTAATGATAAGACTCCATAGAAATTCTGTAGTTACACTGTCGTAGCCATGAATAACCCGGTTTCTTGTATTTACGATTGCTTTTGCATTGGGCAATTGAAATGTTGCATCAATTTTAAGGATTCTATTGATTGCTTCTCCCATGATCTCGACATTTCGTTCGACAGCCCGTTGCCTGAGAATATCTTTTTTGAAGTTCTCGAATAATTTAGGTTGTCCGGCGAAATAACTTTCTACTTCTTCTATGGAAAGGAGGACATCATTCAAATGTTTTTCTATGTATTCATCCATATATCAACTGCTTTGAACTATCAATATTCTTTCGTAAAATGGGATTACGGATGGCTTGATCTTCCAGTAAATCTATCTCGCGGTGAAAAATGGCAGATAGTGAGTCTTTCAGATCAAAGTAGTTGTCTGCATAATCTTCTAAAGATACATTATCGAAGTCTACAACTAAATCAATATCGCTTTTGTCATTGAAACGATTGGTAAGGACTGAGCCGAAAGCAAACAACTTCTTAACCTTATGCTTTTTGCACAGGGCGATTATGCTTGGAAGATGGTTGCTGAAGAAATTCATATTGCTGTTTTTTCGTTTGTGACAAAGATATGTATTAATCCTAAAAAGCCCAATTTATTTCTTCACAATCCCTTCCAGCCTCCCCATGTTCTTCCTTTTCGTCGTCTTCATGATCAGGAACCAGTCGATAGGGTACCAGAAGCCGAAGCCGCCTCCTGTAAACAGTTTGCAGAGGCCTTTGCCCCAGTCGCCGATGAGGAAACGGTCTACGCCGAACATCCCTAAGAAGATGGAGGCGAGCAGTATCTTGACCGGACTGTTGAAGTGGGTTTGCTCTAAAAGGGTCTCTTTCTCCGGCGAGAGGTCGAGCAGCCGGTGAATGGGTATTTCATAATCGGGAAATTTGCTTTCGTTGGCAAGAAGGAACTTGTCTACTTTTTCTGCTTCCATATTGTTATAGTAGATTTATAAACGGTGGCAAATATAGTTATTTTCCGTATCTTTGGGCTCCGATAATCATTAAAACAACAATCTTATGTTTTCAGGAATTGTAGAAGAAACAGCTCAGGTCGTAGCGATCGAGCATGATAAAGACAATATTCATATCACAATGAAATGTTCTTTTGTCGATGAATTGAAAATTGACCAGAGCGTGGCTCATAACGGCGTTTGCCTGACTGTTGTCCGCAAGGATGGGGATACCTTTACAACGACTGCCATGCGCGAAACCCTGGAACGTTCCAACCTGGGGCTTCTGAAGCCGGGCTCGCTGGTAAATCTGGAGCGCAGCATGATGATGAATGGCCGTCTGGACGGACATATCGTGCAGGGGCACGTGGATCAGACTGCCGTTTGTACGGACGTCGAAGATGCGAACGGTAGCTGGTATTATACATTTGAATATCCGTTCGACAAGGAAATGGCCGCGCAGGGATATATAACCGTAGAGAAAGGTTCCGTCTGCGTGAATGGCGTGAGCCTGACGGTCTGCAATTCAAAGCAGAACAGTTTCCAGGTGGCGATCATTCCTTACACGCACGACAATACCAACTTCTGCCAGATCGAGAAAGGCACGGTTGTCAACCTCGAATTTGACATCGTAGGGAAGTATATCAGCAAGATGATGCAATTCAGATAAACGGGTTTATGGAGATGTCTCGTCTTTGATGATGCATCTCCTTTTCCAGATTCCCGTTTTATAATAGATGAAGGTCACGATCAGCCCGATCGTGATGCTTGCCACGATAGCCCACCAGATCCCGCTTCGTCCTAACCATGAACTGAGGTAATAGGCGAGGGGAATGCGGATGATCCAGAGACATACCAGGCTGGTTACCATTGGAAACAAGGTGTCGCCGGCTCCACGCAACGCCCCGTTGTAGACGTTCAACGCCCCGTGAACGATGAAGAAACCGCAGATAATCAACAGATATTCCTTCCCGATAACAATCACATCCGCGTCGTTCGTGAAGATGCGCATCATGGAGTCGCCAAACAGATAGACGGCGGCGAATGTCAGCAGTCCCAGCGCGATATTGGCGTACATGGTGAACCTCAATCCTTTTTTGACCCGGTCCAGTCGTCCGGCTCCGATGTTCTGCCCGCAGAATGCTGCCAATGCGCCGGATAAAGTCAGGATTGCCTGCGTGATGATCGTGTCTATCTTTCCGGCAGCTCCGTAGGCTGTCAGCGTGTTGGTCCCGAAACTGTTCACGATCCCTAAGAGGGCGATCAGTCCGAGGGCGATAGCGCATTGCTGCACGCTGGTCGGCAGGCCGATCTTCAGGCTTTCTTTGAATAGCTTGCCGTCGAACAGCATATCCTGCTTTTTGATGGAGAGTAGGGGATGCGTATTGTTTACGTAGGCCAGGGCGACACACATCCCGATTCCTTGCGCGATGACGGTCGCACGGGCGGCTCCTTCGATGCCCCATTTGAATACGAGGATGAAAAGCAAGTCGAGCAGGATGTTTAGGATGGTCGTGATTAATATAAAGATCATCGGCCGGACGGATTCTCCCACGCCTCGGAGGATCGAGATAATACTATTGAATGTCACGAACAGGAACGTCCCCCCGATATAGATCCGGAAATAGGCGACGGCTTGCGGGATAACCTCTTCCGGCGTGTTTGTCAGGCGAAAAACCGGCTCGGCAAAGATAATCCCGGCGATGGATAGTATAACGCCCCCTACCAACATAAAGATAAAGAAGGAAGAGAAGGCGAGTTGGACTTTCTGGAACTGTTTAGCCCCGAAGAGTTGCGAAATGACGACACTTGTCCCACTTCCGACGCCGATCACAAACGAGATGATAAAGTAATAGATGAAAAAAGAAGCCGATACGGCCGCCAATGCCTCTTTCCCTAAGAACTGTCCGACGATAACGCTGTCGGTTACATTATAAAGTTGTTGCAACAGATTCCCGATCAGAAGCGGCAGTGCAAAGCGAACGATCACTTTCCACACTTTCCCCTTTGTAAGATCCGTATTTCCTTTACTTTTATTCATCTCCCTTTTTAATTGTCAATTGTCAATTATCCATTGTCAATTGTTCAGAGGTCTTTAAGAAGAATTGTGTCATTTGCCTTAATCATATCTTCACGGGTTTTCAAAAGGGCTTTCCATTCTTTGCTGAATAATTTGGAAGTGTCGATCTTGAAATTTTCGGAGCCGTATTCGTCCATGCGTGTCAGCAGGTAACTAACCGTGATCTTGTTCACGTCGATTGCCGGTTGGTAATGGACAACCCGTTCGTCGTCTCCGTAGTTGACCTCGATAATGATGTTCAACTCGGTCAACAGGTAAAGAATTTGCGTGGTGATACGGATCGGGATGCGATAGGCATCCGACAATTCGTCAGCTGTGTAAGGTTTCTCGCCTTTCACAAATCGTTTGACGATCAGCGAGGCAATCAGCAGTGTGAGAAAATCTTTATAACGCCGGCTGATATTCTTGCTGTCCCGTTCGAAACTGAATTTCTTTACGTTCTGGGACGCATACGAAATTTCCGCACCGAAGAGGCAGATGAGCCATGACAGTTGCAACCAAAGTAACAATAAAGGCAGGGCGGCAAAGCTACCATAGATAGCATTATATTTACTCACCCAAATCTGTCCGCTGATATAGATAAACTGGAAGAACTGGAAAGCGATACCGGCCAGAAACCCGGCGACCAGCCCGTTGACAAACCTGACTTTCGTATTGGGCAGCGAAATGTAAAGCCCCGTAAATGCTAAGATCGTAATGATATAAGGCGCAATATTCAAAATCAGCTCGACCAGGGGAGTAAAGAAAAAATACTGGCTGAGGAATGAATTTTGCAGCGTAGACAGGAAAATGGATAAACCGCTGGAAGCCGTCATCAGTACGGGCAGGATCAGGAATAGGGCCAGATAATCGGATATCTTCCGGTACCAGGGACGTGATTTCTGTATCTGCCAGATGTCGTTGAATGTATCTTCTATGGAGGAAATCAGGTTGATAACCGTATAGAACAGCAGGATCAGGCCGACTCCGATGATCACTCCGCCTTGCGCTTGTGCCAGATAACTCTCTACGAACTCGAAGGCCTTATTCAATTCAACTTCATGTCCGGGAAAATAGTCGAACAGTTCCTGGCGAACTGTCCCCTGAAAACCGAACCCCTTGGCTATGCCTAATAAGACTGCTAAAAGCGGTACGATAGATAACAATGTACTATAGGTGAGGGCAGAGGCTTTTGTTTGCAGATTCTCATTCCGGAAACCTCTGAAGGCGAGTATGATTGTTTTAATGATGTTGATATAAAGTTCTTTCAGCCCGCTTACTTCATTTTCGGTAATCCGCCAAATGTCGTAAGTTACAAAACGGATCGTTCTTGTCAGTAAGGCATTGATCCGTTCTCCGAACGTCTTTTTATCAGCTGTCTTCATATTTTAAATGTAAAAAAGCAGTCTGCCTGTAAGCCGGGTTCTGTACTTCCGTTTGCACGGAAGCGTCTGCCATTTATCTCGTCTTACTGTCACCAGTAAGCTTTAGCGGTCTACCCCCCGGCATCGGACGAGCAATCCTACATGCGCCGGTATACATGACCTTACAACCCATAAGACGTACGGCATCCTATATTACTATAAGACCCGGTGAGCTCTTACCTCACCTTTTCACCCTTACCGGACGAATCCGGCGGTCGTTTTCTGTTACGTTACTCTACCCTCGCGGACAGCTTCCCGTTAAGAAGTATGGTGCTCTGTGTTGCCCGGACGTTCCTCCCATCCCAAGGGATGAGCGACAGACCGGCAGACTGCAATGGGACAAAGATAGGGCTTTTAAATTGAAAATTAAGAATTGGGGATTGAGAATTTTTGTGTACGTTTGTTTCATTCGTTTTTTTGCGTAAAATGTAATTGAAGTATTATCTTAGAAATAGTATGATTGTATTTGATTCGTTACCTTTGTGGATGATAATCTAAAAATATTAAGGAGAGATGAATAAGAAGAAAACTATATTATTTATCATTATTTCGGCCATTGTTGTCATAGGTATATTGGTTCTTGTTTGTAATGTGTTGGTCATTAGTAATGCGTCGGGAAAGTTGTTTGACAAAGTAGAAGAAATACCGCACCGTAAGGTCGGTTTGGTGTTGGGAACAGCGCCGGTCACCCCTTGGGGAACGCCTAATTTTTATTTCCCTTATCGCATGGAAGCTGCGGCAAAATTATATCATGCCGGGAAAGTCGATTTTTTGATCGTGAGTGGCGATAATCATTCGACCAATTATGATGAACCAACTTGTATGCGTGATTCTTTGATTGGCCGTGGCGTTCCGGAAGAAAGAATTATTTTGGATTATGCCGGTTTTCGGACGCTCGATTCGGTTGTGCGTTGTAAAGCTATTTTCGGGCAAGACAGCATTACGGTCGTTTCGCAAAAGTTCCATAACGAGCGTGCGATTTATTTGTCGGAATATAATGGAATAAATGCTATTGCTTTGAATGCTATGGATGTGTCTTCGGTGTGGACGACTTGGTTGAGGGTTCATGGGCGTGAACTGTTGGCTCGAGTCAAGATGTTTATTGATCTCATTACGGATAAACAACCTCGTTATTTAGGAGAACAGGTGGAAATTCCCTCTGTATAAGAGGTTTTACCTGTTATGTATAATGTTGTTGGCTGAATCATGTCTGTCTCTTTATTGTTCCCTTAGGAAAACTTTCTGTCATTCTTACTGTTATATTATTGAATACATGACCATTTGTCAGTCGCTTGATTGTTAAAAAGGTACTTTGCATTACACAGTACTGTTAAGTGCAGTTAAGCCCTTGTAAGTCGCCGTTAAAAGTGATAAAAAAACAATCGCAAATGGAATAATCGCACGTTTTTTGAGTTTTCTTTGTCGAAAGAAAAGTGTTAAATTTAAACGTTTGATAAAATAAAATGAGTATGAAAACAATGTGGAAGAATGTGCTTGGAATTGTTCTTATAGCAGCCATCAGTTCAGGTGTTACTGTTGGAACGACCGCTTATCTGGCAAGCAAAAACAGCCAGCCGGTGCAATATGCTACGGGAGTTGAAAATACGTTTAAGCAACCGTATAAACTCACGAGCTTGGGAACAGTTGCTGCTGAGAATACGGATTTTACTACCGCAGCGGAAAGTACGGTTCATGGCGTTGTGCATATTAAAGCTACGACTAACGCTAAACAGTATGCTGACAGAGGTAATCAGCAATATGTCGATCCGTTCGAATATTTCTTCGGATTCGGAGGACGTGGTAATTTCCAGCGTCCGCAGCCGCAACCGCGTGTAGGGGCTGGTTCCGGAGTTATTATTTCAACGGACGGATATATTATAACGAATAATCATGTGATCGATGGTGCGGATGAATTGGAAGTGACGTTGAATGATAACCGCAAGTTCTCTGCTAAGCTGGTAGGAACAGATCCGACTACAGATATCGCTTTGATCAAGATTGATGCGAAAGACCTGCCTACGATTCCGTTTGGTGATTCTGAAAAGTTGAAAGTAGGAGAGTGGGTATTGGCTGTAGGTAATCCGTTCAACCTGACTTCTACGGTTACAGCCGGTATCGTAAGTGCAAAAGGTCGTGGTATTTCTATGGGAGGAGGCGATAAGAGCAAGATCGAATCGTTTATCCAGACTGATGCAGCTGTGAATCCGGGTAACAGTGGTGGTGCGTTGGTGAATACGAAAGGTGAACTGGTCGGTATCAATACAGCTATCTATTCCGAAACAGGAAACTTTGCCGGATATTCGTTTGCAGTGCCTATCAGTATTGCAGGAAAGGTTGCAAATGACCTGAAGCAGTATGGAACCGTACAGCGTGCTATCCTGGGCGTGCAGATCATGAGTGTTGGTGATATCGCCGATATGTTGGGTTATCCGAATCTGCCAAGCGCACAGAAAGAAGAGTTGAGTGCTTTGAAATCAAAGATAAAAGTGTCAGAAGGTGCTTGTGTCGCTGATTTCGCAGATCGCAGTACAGCTAAAGAAGCCGGTATTGAAAAAGGTGACGTGATTGTTGCAGTAAACGGTGCGAAAGTAAAATCTGCCAATGCTTTGCAGGAACAGATCAGTAAGTATCGTCCGGGTGATAAAGTCCAGGTGACGGTAGACCGTAATGGCAGCACAAAAACATTTAATGTAGAACTTCGTAATGCACAAGGAAGTACAGCCGTAGTGAAAGGAGGCGGTGACAGTGCAGAAGTTTTAGGAGCCGCTTTTAAAGCGTTGACAGATGATCAGAAACGTGAATTAGGTGTAAGCTATGGTATTGAAGTGACCGGTTTGCTGAATGGCAAGTTGAAAGATGCCGGTATTAAGAAAGGCTTCATCATCATGGTAGTAAACGATCAGAAGGTTACATCTCCGGAACAACTTGAAAAAATAGTTGATAAGGTCTTGAAAGGCAATGCTGATGATCGCTACATCGTAGTGAAAGGTTTCTATCCGAATGGACGTACAAAAGTATATGCTATAGATCTGGCCGAATAATAAAATAACGTTATATTCGTCTTATTTGGCGGGAAGATTGTTAAAGGTTTATAATTGGCTGGGTGTAGGGTGCATCCAGCCAATTCTGTCAATAAAAATAATATTATCTTTGCACCCTGATATTCTCAATATAAAAACATTGGATGAGACAGTTAAAGATCACAAAGTCCATTACCAATCGCGAAAGCGCTTCTCTTGACAAGTATCTTCAGGAAATAGGCCGTGAAGATTTGATCACAGTAGAAGAAGAAGTAGAATTGGCACAGGCTATCAAAAGAGGAGACCGGAGAGCATTGGAAAAATTAACCAGAGCGAATCTGCGTTTTGTCGTATCTGTAGCTAAGCAATATCAAAACCAGGGATTAAGTTTACCTGACCTTATTAATGAAGGTAACCTGGGGTTGATTAAAGCAGCTGAAAAGTTCGACGAAACAAGAGGGTTCAAGTTTATTTCTTATGCTGTATGGTGGATTCGTCAGTCTATCTTGCAAGCTTTGGCAGAACAGTCAAGAATTGTGCGTCTTCCGTTGAATCAGGTAGGTTCGTTGAATAAAATCAGCAAAGCCTTCTCTAAATTCGAACAGGAAAACGAACGTAGACCTTCTCCAGAAGAACTTGCAGACGAGCTGGACATACCAGTAGATAAGATTTCGGATACATTAAAAGTATCAGGAAGACATATCTCGGTAGATGCCCCGTTCGTAGAAGGCGAAGACAATAGTCTTTTAGATGTGCTTGTTAACGATGATGCTCCTATCGCTGACCGGTCGTTAATGAACGAGTCATTGGCAAAAGAGATTGATCGAGCACTTGCTACATTAACCGAAAGAGAATGTGAGATAATCAAAATGTTTTTCGGTATAGGCTGTCAGGAGATGACATTGGAAGAGATTGGCGACAAATTTGGCCTCACAAGAGAGCGCGTCCGCCAGATCAAGGAAAAAGCAATTAGAAGACTAAGACAAGGAACGCGTAGCAAGCTCCTCAAATCGTATTTAGGTTAACCTCTCAGGAGGAAGACAAAAAGGATTAAATGCCTCTTATCCGTTTAGGGTAGGGGGCATTCTTTTGTTATATCTATATACTCATTTAATCCAATAGTTGTTGTAAAATCCAAATGGGGCTTATTGTAAAAAACGCATTTTTTAGGATGAAAAGACATCCGAAACTAAACAAATGTTAATCCGCTTTTCCGCCGTCAAAAAGGGACTTTTTCCTCTTTTTTGAGCATTTTCCCCAATTACGACCGTCCTCTTTGCTATTACGACCGTGCTAATATGTAGTGCACTCGGCAGCTCGCAAAGATTAGGACGGTCGTAATGGCGATTTGGACGGTCGTAATTAGAAAGAGGACCGTTTTCAAGGCGAAAAAGCCTCTAAATTTCCTTGCGATATTTGGAACGCCGTCCGTTTTATTTTCAAATATTCGATTCTCCGGGAGTTAAGGTTTATCATTTTGTCGGCATTTCTGCTTTTCTGTAGCCAAATTGTGTGTGTATAAGGACGCCCTGCGCACCTCATTTCTTCTATTGTCAGACAAAAGCACTAAATCTGTGAAAAGAGACACTTCAAAATGGATCAACATTTCAGATGAAATAGAAAAACAGTCGGAAAAGGGGTTATTGTAAAGTTTTGTCATTGATTACGTACTTTTATCCTTTTACACCCTGTCTCTTCCTATCTGGAAAGTCGGTATTGTTTATTTTCTTTCCCGTACATTATATAGTAATAGTAATTTTTGATTTTCCCACTCATTTCGATATTTGAAAAAAGTTTTCCCCGTAACGTGCAATATACCAGCGACTCCCGAAAATTCATTACATTCCGGTTAAAAAATAGTCTTGAAAAGATTTGGAAGTTATGTTGTAGAGCAGTACTTTTGCATCCGCATTCGAGAGAGAACGCAGGTCTATAAGTAATGAAACAAAAACTTTTGAAAAAAGTTCCGAAAACGTTTGGAAGTTAAAAAAGAAAGTTGTTATCTTTGCACCCACGTTCGCTAAACGAAAACGCGACAAGTTCTTTGAAAGATTTACATATCAACAAGTAGTACAAGAGACGTATAAATATACGAAACATACCGTCAAGGACTACAATAAATAACGAGATTCTGAGCAAAAGGTATAAAAAACAATTTAACAACGAAGAGTTTGATCCTGGCTCAGGATGAACGCTAGCGACAGGCTTAACACATGCAAGTCGAGGGGCAGCGGGGGTAGCAATACCTGCCGGCGACCGGCGCACGGGTGAGTAACGCGTATGCAACCTACCTATCAGAGGAGGATAGCCCGGCGAAAGTCGGATTAATACTCCATAAAACAGGG
>QWCH01001680.1_pt1 | contig 35383 bp, 26 predicted proteins | sample 1972671 | NCBI WGS metagenome assembly QWCH01 (sample SAMN09866713, study PRJNA288562) | Human gut metagenome isolate term3_stool, whole genome shotgun sequencing... | isolation source: gut | host: Homo sapiens | place: USA: California
AGATTTAATATTAATAATACTAAAGTAATGAAATTAAAAGTTCATCTGCTTTTCCCTCTGTGAAGACCGAATGCAGACAAAAAACAAGCCCCGACAGTTAGATGCTGCCGGGGCTTCGTTTTGTTATAGAAGTGAGTTCGGTTTGGATTTTCTGTGAAAACGGGCCAAATTCGGTTTGGATTTTCTATAGTTTTGCCGTTTTTTCGGTTTGGATTTTCTTGGGGAAGTCGTATATTTGTACTGTCAAACAATTAAATAGCGATGTGATGAAGAAATATTTCAAAAGACATATTGACCTGTATCTGGAAGAGTGGAAAGATGGTCCTAACAGAAAACCCTTATTGGTAAGGGGAGCCAGACAAGTGGGTAAATCATCGGCTGTGCGTCATCTGGGTGAGGGCTTTAAATATTTTGTTGAAATCAATCTGGAGCGTCAAAGGAATGTAAAGGAATTGTTTGGCGAGAACCTTGATGTAAAGAAATTGTGCAGCCAGTTGGGGGCTATCTATAATACTCCGATTATTCCCGGAGAAACGTTGCTTTTTATTGATGAGATACAAGAATCCCAGCGAGCCATATCGTCTTTGCGTTATTTTTATGAGGACTATCCCGAACTTCATGTAGTAGCTGCCGGCTCTTTGTTAGAGTTTGCATTGAACGAATTGCCCTCGTTTGGTGTCGGAAGAATCCGTTCTATGTATATGTATCCATTTTCTTTCGATGAGTTTCTTGAAGCACAAGGCCTTAGTATGCAGGTCGACTATAAACGGGATGAAGCGGATTGCGAACATCCCCTTCCGCTATCTTTGCATGAAGAGATGATTTCGCAGCTACGTTCTTTTTATTTGGTAGGAGGGATGCCGGAAGCGGTAAGGGTTTGGGTAGAAACATCTGATTACAGAGAATGTGCCACCGTGCATAATGATATACTGGATACCTACCAGGATGATTTTAAGAAGTATAAATCACGGATATCCCCTTTGATTCTTTCACAGACATTGAAATCGGTCGCCCTGCAAGCCGGAGAAAAGTTTGTTTATGCGCAAGTGGGTGAAAATCTGGGAGGAACAGTTGTGAAAGAGGCCTTGTCCCTGCTCGCACTGGCAGGTTTGGTGATTCCTGTTACGCACACTGCTGCAAACGGTATTCCGTTAGGAGCCGAAATCAATCCGAAATACCGTAAGTATCTCTTTCTTGATATCGGGCTGATGCAATCCTTGCTGGGCGTACAACCGGCGGATATTCTTATTGCCGGTGAAGCGGATTTTGTGAACAAAGGCGGATTATCGGAAATGTTTGCCGGGCTTGAATTGGTCAAGTATGCCGATTATTTGAAAAAGGCGGAATTGTATTACTGGCAACGTATGGAACGGAATGCACAGGCGGAAGTCGATTATGTAATCAGCCGGAAAGGCAAAATCTACCCGATAGAGGTGAAAGCCAATAATTCAGGTTCCATGCAGAGTATGTATAAATTCATAGAGTTGAAAGGATGTGAATATGGAATACGTACCAGCCTTGAACCATTTTCCTCTTATGAAAAAGTGAAAGTCGTGCCCTTGTATGCTCTTTCTAATAAGCTGGTCGAATAATTATTAAGTATTACATCGATTTCCCAATCAAGCAGACAAGCATCGACAGAATATCGAGGCGCACCAAGTGGTTGCGTATCTCGCTGAGGGCTTTGGAGATGTGTTTTTCTACCGCTTTTTCGCTTATTTCCAGGCGAGCGGCTATTTCTTTGTTTCGCAGGTTTTCTTCGCGGCTCATTTTGTAGACTTTCCGGCATTGGGGCGGGAGGGTTTCGACGAAGGAGTCGATTTCGTTTGTGATCTCTTTCAAGAGAAGCGTGTCGTGCTGGTTGTAACTGAGGATTTCGTGGTTGATCAGTTCGTCGATCGTGTCCGCTCCTTCGATGCGTCTTTGCATTAAGGCGGAGTTGAGATAATTGATCGAACGGTTGTAGACGGCGCGGTAAAGATAAGGCTTGATCGGTTCGTCGAAATCTATTTCTTCCTTTTTTACCCAGAGTGCCATAAAGACATCCTGCGTGATGTCTTCCGCGGCTTGCCAGTCGTTGACAAAGCGGTAGGCGTAAGTGGTCAGTGCCTGGAAATAGGTATTAAACAGCTGTCCGAACAGAGACATATCGACGACTCTGCTGCGCGGCGTTTTCAGGCTGTTTTCTTCCCGTCCCTTCATAACTTTCTGCTTCTCTCTGAATATTATTTAGCAAAAATAGAATTTTTTTTCAATTCGGGGTAGGGATATTCCCTTTTGTTTTGTGATAGGTATAAAGGATGTAATAAAAGATGAACGATATAATACTGAAATATTTGCGCGGTGATGCTTCGGAAGAAGAAAAGGAACAGCTTCTCGACTGGTTCCGGGAGAGTGAAGCGAACAAGCAGTCTTTTTCCGAAATCAGGGACCGTTGGTTGGAAACGGAAGAGACTCCGGTGTCCGACCGGGATTATGTGAAGCAGGCGTTCGCCCGTTTCGCGGCCGAAGTGGAGAAGAAAGAACAGAAACGGAAGCAGCTCCGACTGTCTTTCTTCGTGAAGGTTGCCGCTTCCGTCGCCCTGTTGCTGGTTTGCTCGTTAGGCAGTTATTTTGCCGGGCAAAAGCGGTTCTTCAACCTCTCTCCGGAAGAGCAATTGGTAATGAACCGTGTCATTATGGGAAAAGACAGCAAAGGCTCCGTGACTTTGCCGGACGGAACGACCGCCTGGCTGAATGCTAACAGCGTACTGGTCTATCCGGAGCATTTCCAAGCCGGTAAACGTCAAGTGAAGTTGGAAGGTGAAGGCTACTTCGAAGTCGTACGGAATGAACAGGCACCTTTCTTCGTCGAAACGGACGGGATGACGGTAAATGTGTTGGGAACCCATTTCAATGTGTGTAACTATAAAAACCGGGAAACTGTCGAGACCGCTTTGCTTTCGGGGAAAGTGGAAGTCTTTTTGCCGGGATTGGATAAGGGAATCATCTTGAAGCCAAACCAGAAGATATCTTGTAACAAACAAAACGGCACTTATAATCTGGCTGAAGTGGACGCCTCCGATTATATAATCTGGATAGGCGATAAGCTGGTTTGCACGAATGAAAAGCTGTCGGTTGTCCTGCACCGGATGAAGCATTGGTATAACCTGGATATAGAATGCCGGAAAGGTGTTCCGCTCGATCAGCGCCTGTCGCTGACGATCCGGAAGGAATCGCCGGAAGAAATACTGAAATTGTTAACCCTGATCAGCCCGATCCGTTATACGATCGATGGAGATAAAATAATTATAAGTCCTAAATAATAACGATAAAGAAAATTGCCTATGATCTAAGATTCGGAGAAACATTAAAAAAAATCAGGCAGATGTTACCAGCATCCGCCTGATGTAAACTAAACAAACTGCTCTCAAAGGTGAAAGCGTGAGAGCAAAATGTAAAACTTTAAACATTCAAATGTATGAAAAAAAAGTCCACGTATGGGATTGCCATACCTATTCTTAACATTAATTTATTCAGGAAAATGAAGCTAATACTTTTATTTGTCGCCATTTCCTTCCTCCAACTGTCTGCAGTGGAAAGCTATGCCCAGAATGCAAAGATCAATCTGAGCTTGTCTGATGTGACGCTTGAAGAAGCGATCAGGACCATTGAAGCGAATACGCAGTTTGTATTCTTTTTCAATAACTCGGCTGTCGATATGACGAAACATGTTAACCTCGATGTCAAAAACGGGAATATTAAGGAAGTACTGAACCAGATTCTATCTTCTTATAAATATCGTATAGAAGATAATAAGATTGTCCTTTTGGGCGCTGTACAGCAGGACGGTAAGATTACCGGTGTCGTTTCGGATGCTTTCGGTCCGATTGCCGGTGCCAATGTTGTCGTGAAAGGAACGACGAACGGGACGATTACCGATATGAACGGTAATTTCTCGCTCGATGCTCCGAAAGGCGCCAAACTGCAGGTGTCTTATATCGGCTATATCACAAAAGAACTGACTGTAGGCGACCAGACGAGCTATACAATCCAGCTCGCCGAAGATTCACAGGCTTTGGAAGAAGTGGTCGTTGTCGGCTACGGTACGGAAAAGAAAGTGAACGTGATCGGTTCGATTGCCCAGATCGGTAGCGAGAAACTGGAAAACCGTTCGACTCCGCAGCTGTCGAATGCCTTGACAGGACAGATGGCGGGTGTGACCGTTATCCAGCGTTCGGGACGTCCGGGTAATAGCGGCGGCGAAATCCGCGTGCGTGGTGTCGGCACGTTTACCAATGCGGACGACGATAAGGCGGCAACCAAGTCGGATGCATTGGTTCTGATCGATGGTATTCCGGGTAAGCTGAACGATGTCAACTCGGAAGATGTCGAATCGATCTCTGTGTTGAAGGATGCTTCTACGGCTGCTATCTACGGATCGCGTGCTGCAAACGGGGTTATCCTGGTGACGACGAAGACCGGAAGGGAAGGTAAAGTCTCCGTTGGTTATAACGGATATGTCGGTTTCAATACGCCGACCGCACTGCCTGAGTTTGCGGATACCTGGCAATATGCCACTCTCTATAATGAAGCCGTAGGACGCGAAGCCTATACGCCGGAAGAAATCCAGAAGTTCAGAGACGGAAGCGATCCGGACCATTATGCAAACGCACGCTATCTGGATGAAGTTTTCTCACGCAAGGGGTTACAGACCGGACATGACGTGACGGTGAACGGCGGTAATGCGCAGAACCGCTACATGGTGTCGTTCGGCTACCTGAAACAGAACGGTATTGTGGAAAAGAACGATTACCAGCGCTATAACGCCCGCGTCAACCTGATCAACGAACTCCTGCCGGGATTGAAGCTGACCACCCGTCTCTCGGGTATGTATGGCAACCGGAAGGAACCGATGGCTCCGGGCGGTGACGATGCCGACAATATGTTGGTGCTTATTCAGAAGGCATTGCGTTTCCCCGGCCTGACTCCGACTATTCTGTCAGACGGGACTTTCGGCGCCGGACGTGAATTGCACGGGACGCCTGCCGGATGGATCAAGAGCGATTCTTTCTATGAAAATCCGGAATTTTCGATGAATGCGAATGTCCGTTTGGATTATAGCCCGATAAAAGATTTACAATTGTCAGCAATCGGTGCTTATACCTATACGAACTCAGAAGAACGCACATACCGTTCGACCATGAAACTGTCCGGTGACCGTGTGTTAGGTCCTTCCGAGTTGAAACACAAAATGGGAAAGACGATCTATAAGACTTTCCAGGCTACGGCTGAATATAATAAGAAGTTCGGTGGACATTCTTTCGGAATCCTGGCCGGTTATTCCTGGGAGCAGGAAGACTACCGCTATGTGCAGGGCTCACGCGATAAGTTTCCCGGCAACGACCTGCCATATCTGAATGCCGGTTCTCCTGACAACCAGAAGTCTGTCGGTACGGGTAATGCCTGGGCGATCCAGTCCGGTTTCGGCCGTCTCCGCTATAACTTCAACGAACGCTATTTGTTCGAATCGACGGTCCGTTACGACGGTTCTTCCCGCTTCCCGAAAAGCAAGAAGTTCGGTTTCTTCCCCTCTTTAGCTGCCGGTTGGAGACTTTCGGAAGAAAACTTCTTCAAGGAAAACGAATCGTTGGGCTTTATCTCCAACCTGAAGCTGAAAGCATCATGGGGACGCTTAGGTAACCAGAATATCGGTAATTATCCGTATCAGTCGGTATATGAATTAGGCCAGAACTATCCGTTTGGCGATACATATACACAAGGTGCGGCTGTTACGACAGCTGTCGACCCGACTATCAAATGGGAGGAAACGGAAACGATCGACGGTGGTCTGGAAGCTGTTTTGTGGAATGGCCTGCTGAGTGTGAACGCTTCTTACTTCACCCGCCGTACATACGACATTTTGTATAAACCGAGCGGAAGCGTTTCCTCTGTCCTGGGACAGAAGATTTCGGAAATGAACACCGGAGAGTTGAAGAACTTCGGTTGGGAATTTGAAGTCGGACATCGCAATAAGATCGGTGATGTTTCATATAATGTAAACGCCAACTTGTCTATCATCAAGAATAAGCTGACCACTTTAGGTGTCGGTAACGTAGAGCAGCTCAATGGTTTGGTCGGTAACGGCAGTGACCTGTTTGTCGGCTATCCGATTAATATGTACTACGGCTACCTGTCGGACGGCGTATTCCTGGATGAGAACGATATTAAAGGTTGGCACGACCAGAGTAAAGTGACGCCTAACCCGCAGCCCGGAGACATCCGTTATAAGGATATCAGCGGCCCGGACGGTGTGCCCGACGGTAAGATCGATCCGAACTACGACCGTGTTTACTTGGGTTCACGCATTCCGAAGTTCACGTTCGGTCTGAACCTGGGTGTGGAATATAAAGGTGTCGACCTGTCTGTCCTGTTGCAAGGTGTAGCCGGTGTGACCGGTATGCTCGACGGCTTTGCCGGCTGGGCGTTCAGAGGTGACGGTAATATCCAGAAATGGCAGGCGGAAGGACGTTTCGATCCGGCCAATCCGACCCGCTACCCGGCTTATCCGAGGCTGGAGGACTTGAGTAACTCTGTGACTCCGAACATTGTTTCTTCTGATTTCTGGGTACAGGATGCTTCTTATATCCGTTTGAAGAATATCCAGTTAGGCTATTCTTTCCCGAAAAAGATGTTACAAGCGGCCAAGATCACGAATTTGCGCGTGTATGTACAGGCTGAGAATCCTTTGTGCTGGAATAAGTATAAACCAGGATGGGACCCGGAAATCAATACATCCGGAAACTATTATCCGATTTTGGCAACTTATACAATTGGTGTAAACTTTAAATTCTAAAAGTCATGAAACGAATCAAATATTTTATTTTTACCTTGCTGGCAGCAACGACAACTTTCGTATCGTGTGACCTGGACCGGAGTCCGCTGGATAAGTTCGCAGAAGATGTGTTCTGGACCAGCGAAGATAATGCCGAACTGGCTCTGACCGGGGTCTATAAAGGGGAAATCCTGTTTAACTCTCCTGAATATACGCCGACCGACTGGTGGTCGTACGGTGGTCTGATCTTTATGGAGTTTCCGACGGATAATGCTTACGATCGTCGCGGGACGAACTCCAATTTCCATAAGATCTCAAACGGAGCTTTATTGTCGAATAATGCTTATACGGAAGCATATTGGAAGAACTCATATTCCAAAATTGCCCGTTGCAACCGTTTTCTGGAAGGTATCGTCAATTTGAGCGATCCGGCTGTCGTAGCCCGTTTCACGGCTGAAGCCCGTTTTATCCGCGCCGCCCAGTACTTCTATCTGTCCCAGTTCTTCCAGGATGTGCCTTTGGTAACGAAGGTGCTGACGAAGGATGAGGCGAATACGGTGACAAAAACATCGAAAGCGGATATTACCGAGTTTATTATTAAAGAGTTCACGGAGGCTGCCGCCGATCTGCCCCGTTTCAAGGATCTGAAAGGGTCTGAAACCGGACGTGCCAACAAGCAGGCATCCCTGGCTTTCCTGGGACGTACTCTGTTGGCAGCCAAGAAATATAGCGAAGCTGCCGCCGCCTTTAAGCAGATTATAGACCTGGGTGACAACGCAATCGACCCGGATTACGCCTCCCTTTTCTTACCGTCAAACGAGAACAGTAGCGAGAATATCTTTTCAACGCAGTATTTGCAGGACCAGGCCGGTAACGCTCTGCCGCAGCATGCTTTCCCCGTAAAAGACGGCGGTTGGTGTCTGATTAACGTGGCAGCCGGTTTGTTCGAAGCCTATCAGTTCAGAGACGGTACGCCGTTTAGCTACGACAGTCCGCAGTACGATCCGGTAAACTTGGGCAAAAACCGGGACCCGCGTCTGGATTATACGATCTATTATAACGGATCGACCTTTAAAGGCGCTGTCTACGACTGCCATCCGGATTCTCAAAGCCCGGATAAGGTGATGGGCGGACAGACCACACAGACCGGTCTGATGATGCGTAAGTATTTCGACGAAACATTCTCCGGCAACCTGAACAGCTACGGTGGAAATGTTCCTGTTATCCGTTACGCAGAAGTCCTGCTGAGCTATCTGGAAGCCAAATTAGAGGCAGGCGAAGGCATTACGCAGGCTTTATTGGATGAAACCATCAATAAGGTAAGAGGTCGTGCATCTGTACAGATGCCGGCAATCACGGAAGTGAATGCCGCAAAGCTGCGTCCTATTCTCCGGAACGAACGCCGTGTCGAACTGGCCATGGAAGGCGTCCGCTATTGGGACTTGCTCCGTTGGGGTATTGCGCATGAAGCATTAAATGGCGATATTTACGGCGCTCCTTTCCCTGGCTCGAAACGCGTAAGCGCCAGACCGGACGGAGAAGTGGATAAATACGGCAGATGGTGGGTGAACAGCCGCGCTTTCCGTCAGGATCAGGACTACAAATGGCCGATCCCGCAGTCTGAACAGGATATCAATCCGAACTTGCGGTAAGGCATACAAATGATACTTGATACGAGACAAATAAATTATTATCATGAAATCAACAATCATGTTAGGAATAGGGGCCACTTTGCTGGCCTCCTGTTCCGGTAACAAACAAAAAACGGAAGAGAAAGTAACACAGCAACAGAAGCCGAACGTTATTTTCCTGATAGCCGATGATATCGGTTATGGCGACCTGAGTTGTAACGGATCGAAAACGATTCACACGCCGAACGTGGAGAAACTGGCGGCGCAGGGCGTTCGCTTTACGGACGCGCATGCAGTGGCTGCAACCAGTACGCCCTCGCGTTACTCGTTATTCACCGGGCATTATGCCTGGCGACGGAATGATACGGGTATTGCCGCCGGAGATGCCGGTATGGTGATCCGCCCCGAACAACCGACTGTTGCCGATATGTTCCGCGAATGCGGTTACACGACCGGTGCGATCGGAAAGTGGCACTTAGGACTGGGTGACAAAACCGGTACACAGGATTGGAACGGATTTATCACGCCCGGACCGACGGATATCGGTTTCGACTATTCTTATCTGATGGCTGCAACTGCCGACCGTGTTCCCTGTGTCTTTGTGGAGAACCAGCGGATTGTCAATCTCGATCCGAACGATCCGATTGCTGTCAGCTATAAAGAACCGTTCCCCGGCGAGCCGTTGGGAAAGGATCATCCGGAAATGTTGACGAAGCTCAAACCAAGTCCGAACCATGGACATGATATGGCAATCGTGAACGGTATTTCCCGTATCGGTTATATGAAGGGTGGCAAACAGGCTTTGTGGGAAGATGAAAACATTGCAGACAGCATTACGGTTAAGGCTGTCCAGTTCATCGAAAACCATAAGGACGAGCCGTTCTTCCTGTATGTCGGAACCAACGATGCACACGTTCCCCGCTGGCCGCATCCGCGTTTCGTGGGCAAGAGCGGCATGGGACCCCGTGGCGACGCTTTGTTGCAATTCGACTGGACAGTCGGACAGATTATGGATGCTTTGGATAAGGCAGGTTTGACGGAAAACACGTTGATCGTCTTGAGTAGTGACAATGGTCCTGTCGTGGACGATGGTTATGCAGACCGCGCTGTCGAACTTCTCGGCGATCATAAGCCCTGGGGACCTTTCCGGGGTGGCAAATACAGTATTTTCGAAGCCGGGACACGTATCCCGATGGTCGTAAGCTGGCCGGCACAGGTGAAACCGGGTGTTTCGAATGCTTTGGTTTCCCAAGTGGACTTGTATGCTTCTATGGCGAGCCTGATGGGTAAGACATTGGAGCCGGGAGCCGGTCCCGACAGCCAGGACTATTTAGATGCATTCCTGGGTAAAGACCTGAAAGGACGCGATTATGTGGTTGAAGTTGCAGGTGCGCTTTCCGTTTCCGACGGCGAATGGAAATATATCGCTCCGAGCAATGGCGCTGCCTATCAAAAACTGACCAATATCGAATTGGGAAACAGCAAAGAAGAACAGCTTTTCAATCTGAAACAGGATATCGGCGAAAAGAAGAATCTGGCAGCCGAACACCCGGAAATAGTAGCAAAACTGAAAGCTATTTTAGAGAAAGAGAAGGCAAAATAATCTTTTTTGACAAAGTGTGAAAACGCCTGTAGGTAATCTAAAAAACATTCCTACAGGCGTTTTTTCTTTTTTTATCAGGAATAGAGGTTATCTTTGCAAATCATTAGGCAGAAAATAGAAGGATAATGCTGGGATTGATAAGTAAAGGAATTGTGATAGGTATATTGGTTTCCGCCCCGATGGGTCCGATCGGTATGCTGTGTATACAACGAACGCTGAACAAAGGACGTTGGCACGGGTTTGTCACCGGGTTGGGCGCTGCCCTGTCGGATGTGATCTATGCCGCGTTGACCTGCTTAGGAATGGGAGTGGTCGTGAACTTTGTCGAAGCGAATCAGGCCCCGCTCCAGTTGATTGGTAGCATCGTATTGGGCGTTTTCGGCTATTACATTTTCCAGTCTAATCCCGTACGGAACCTAAAAAAGCGACGGGAAAAAAAGTTATCGTTTACACAGGATTTTATTACAGCTTTTCTTCTTACCTTTAGCAACGTCTTAATTGTACTGTTATATATCGGTCTGTTTGCCCGCTTCGGTTTTGTCTTGCCGGAGCATTCGGTCTGGATGCTGTTAGGAGGCATTGGTTTTATAGGAGTGGGAGCTGTACTCTGGTGGTTCGGGATCACGTATGTAATAGCGAAATTGAAGAAATGGTTTAACGTGCGAGGTATATGGCTATTGAATCGGATTGTGGGATCGGTGATTATTGTGCTGGCTGTTATCGGGGCTGTGTCTGTGTTGCTGACTTCTTATTTCCATTTGCCATTACTCCAAATCTATAATTGAAATGAAGAAACTGAAAGTCCCTTATTTGGCAACGCTGGATGTTCTGGACCTGTCGTCCGTCGGCTTTTTAATGGAGAGCAAGGCCCAGCGAGAGTATATTGACGTGATTAACTGGGAAGAATATCCCTATAAGCCTATCGTGGCATTCGATATAGCAAGGTCGGATGTTAATTTGTATATCCGCTATTTTGTAAAAGGGAACTCCCTGAAAGCGCTCCATGAGGTAGACGGCTCGCCTGTATATACGGACAGCTGTGTCGAGTTCTTTATGAAACGGGTGGATGACCACAACTATTACAACTTCGAGTTTAACTGTATCGGTACGTGCGACGCATCACATCGCGAATCCCGTGATGTCAAACAATCTCTGTCGCCGGAAGAGTACGCTTCCATCCGTCGTTATTCCACATTGGAACATGCTGCATTTCCGGAGAAATTAGGTGTGCATGCTTGGGAACTGGTCGTCTCAATCCCTTTCCGTGTGATGGGACTCGATCCGGAAAACCTGCCGGAAAAGATTATGGGCAACTTCTATAAATGCGCGGATGATACCGAATTTCCGCATTTCGTCAGCTGGAGCCCGATCGATCTGCCGTCACCCAATTTCCATTGTCCGGAGTTTTTCGGGGAAATCTATTTATAGTGTCTGTGTCCTGGCGGGCTTGACCCGCCATCTCATCTTAATCATTGTCAGTTTAGTATGAGGTTGCGGGTCAAGCCCGCAATGACACGCTAAAGCGTTAGAACTTACTTTTGATACATTATCATTTTCGATGCTTAAAACAGATAATGCAGGTCAACATTATGGGATTTCGATACTGAAATGCGATAATGTTGATCTGCATTATTATTTTGCACCGGTACGGTTTAGAGCTTTACTTCTGAGATACTGGCATTGCCCGCAGTCATCACGATGCGGATATCGCTGGCGGTGGTGCCTTTGAACCGGTATGTCTTCAATTCGTTAGTCGCATCGACCACTCCTTCGTAAACAGTCAGGAACTGGCCTCCGCCGCCGGATAGCTGGATTTCGAATTTGGCATCTTTGCTTTTTTCTTTCCAGGCAATCGCTATGCTGTTGGGCGAAGCGTTGTTTTCGAGTGCGAAGGTAATGTATTCCCCTTCGTTGGCTTTCCAGGCTGTGGACAGGTTTCCGTCCAGGACCAATGCCGCTGTCTCCTGTGATGAACTGGCAATTACTGATTTCTGCTGATGGGATGAGGCGGGTGAGGCAGCCTGCTCTTTCCCGTATTCTACCACCGTGAAACGGTCGTTCAGGCGGATATCTTCGGAAGAGGCTCCGACCATTACTTTGAAATCTCCCGGTTCGACAACCCAGTGGTTATCGCTGTTCAGCAGTTGCAGGTCGCGCGGCTCGATGGTGAAAGTCACCTCTTTTGTCTCACCCGGATTCAGATGGATGCGGTCGAAACCACAAAGGTTCTTTTCGTAAGTCGTGACGGAACTGATGACGTCACGTACATATAACTGTACGACTTCATCGCCGGCGCGTTTACCCGTATTGGTCACTTTGCAGCGTACGGTGACCGGTTGGATCTGCGTAACGGCAGACGGCTGGATGGATATGTCCGAATATTCGAATGTCGTGTAGCTCAACCCGTAGCCGAACGGATATAGCGGGCCGTTTACGCGGGACATATTGCCGTTCAGCCCTTTGTTACCTCCTCCGTCGATCTGTGCGTTCGGCTTGGTCGGGAAGTTGAAAGGAATTTGTCCGACTGTTTTCGGGAAGGTCACGGTCAATTTACCGCCCGGATTGTAGTCCCCGAACAGGGCGTCTGCAATAGCCGTGCCGCCTTGCGAGCCCGGATACCAGGCTTCGAGGATAGCCGGAACATATTTGTCCGCCCAGTTGATCGAGAGCGGGCGTCCGTTAATCAATATCAGTACGACCGGTTTGCCAGTTGCGGCAACCGCCTGAAGCAAGTCGAGCTGTCGGCCCGGCAGTTCCAGGCTGGAACGCGATTTGTTTTCTCCGCAAGTGCGGCTGCTACCGCCGAGCACAACGACTGCGACGTCGCTCTTCCGGGCGTTTTCGACCGCTTTGTCTATTTCACTCTGCTCTTCGCTTGTCAACGGATAGCGGTATAATTCCGATTCCGGCCAGTTGGCGTCTACCAGGTCGCAGCCTTTGGTGAAAAGCACCTCCGTTCCCGGTTTTACTTTCTTCTGGATGCCATCTAAAACAGTTGTCACCTCTACGGCCAACGGACCATAGTGCGTCAAGGCATAAGCTCCTTCGTCGGCGTTCGGGCCGCATACGGATATCTTGGAAACGCTGTTTATATCCAATGGAAGGACAGCATTTTCGTTCTTCAGCAAAACAAGCGATTCTTTAGAAGCCTGCAAGGCAATCTGCTGGTTCTCGGCGCTGTTCACTTCCTTGTCCGCCTCTTTCAAGTCGATCTGGTAAGGCTGGTCGAACAGTCCGACGAGGAATTTCACACGCAAGATGTCGCGTACACGGTCGTCGATTGTCGACATCGGGATGGCTCCCTCTGCGATCAGTTCACGCAACGGCAGCACGTAGGAATCCGGCGAGCGGAACGTACAACGTATGTTCAATCCCGCCAATACGCTTTGCAGGACGGATTCTTTCATATCGGCCGCCGTCCCGTGCTTCGAGAAAAGATATTCGACCGCATCGCTGTCCGACACGACATATCCCCGGAAGCCGAACTCGCCGCGCAGGCGTGTCGTCAGCCAGTAATAGCTGCTCTGGACCGGGAAACCGTCATAATCATTGTAGGCGCTCATCGCCCCCAGGATACCGGCTTCTTTGATCACCCGCTTCCAGGGGTAAACATGGATCATTTCCACCTCGCGCGGTGACATCTGCGGGTCCACACGCGCCATTCCTTCACGCCCGCCTTTATTATTGCTGTAAGCGATGTAATGTTTGGATGTCGCCGCCACCTGGTAGTCGGTCTGCATTCCCTTTGCCATCTGTATGCCTAATTCGGCAACGAGATAAGGGCTTTCGCCGTAAACCTCTTCATAGCGTCCCCAACGCTGGTCGCGGCCGACGTCGAGGATCGGAGCGTAGACATTCGTATATCCTAACAGGCGGCCTTCGCGTCCGGTGATATAGCCGACTTTGTGGATCAGGTCGCGGTCCCAGGTGTGTCCTAATCCTAACTGTGTGGGGAAGTTGGTCGCGATATAACTTTCCACACCCCGGATTCCTTCGTTGGTGAAATCCGTCGGGATGCCGAGCCGCGTCTCTTCGATGAAGAAACGTTGTACTTCGTTGAGTGCCCACGCATGGCGCGATGCCGGCCAGACGTATGGATTGTCGGAAGGCGGAAGTCCCCATTGCTGGAAACCGTTCAGGTGTTCGTCGATAGCGCCCATGCCGTCTTTCCAAAGCTGGTTCTTCCATTCGGGCGTCGGCAGGTCGTCTTTCAGCACCCGCTTGTAGCCGTAGAGCGTCACCATCTGGCAGGTCTTTTCTTCGACGTTCATTTGTGACAGAAGGTCCTCGATACGTGCATCGATCGGTGCCGTGGGGTCTTCATATACATCCTTTTTCCCGTTTTTGTTGAAGTCGATCCAACCGTTCCGGTAAATGGACTTGTTCGTTAATTTGTAGGTGTCCGGTATCCGGATTTCCTGTTGTGTTTTGTTTTGTGCCAGTGTGCAGAATGCCCCCGACAGGACAATGCACGACGCAATGGCGGCAAGTCTGTTTTTCTTCATGGATTATAATTTGATGTCGTTCAGTTCTACTAATTTGTTAACAATGGCGTACACGGTCAGACCGCTGGCACTATGGATTTGCAGCTTCCGGGCAATGTTTCGGCGGTGTGTGACGACAGTATGCGTGGAAAGGAACAGGCGGTCGGCGATCTCGCGGTTCGTCATTCCCTTGACAACACAGACAACGATTTCCTTTTCGCGTGTGCTGAGTGTTTGTTGTTCTTCGTTCTCGGTCTCTTCAGCCGGTGGCGTGTGGAGTAGTTCCAGTTTATGGCGCAGCTCGTCCGGACTGTCGTATATGCTGATCTGCTCGTCGTAAGGGCGGAGCAGCGTGTGATCGGCGACGGCATACAGCAGGGCGATGCATTTCATCTCCGTGCAGCCCGCCTCTTCCTTGATCTGTTGCAGGGAGAAACAGCCCGGAATCGCCGGGTTGATGACCAGCATGTCGGGCCTGTGCGAGCGAAGCGTTTCCAGCAAAAGCTCCATGGTGGCAATTTCAACAACCTGGATGCGGAAGCCGGGAAGCCGTTTCAACACCGTTTCCAATCCGCTTCGGATGATAGCGGACGGATCGGCAATAGCTATCGTTAATAAGGTACTCATCGGATCACTTAATTGTTTTTTCCAATGCCAGGATCGCCGGCACGAAAAGATAGTCCTCGACGTGATTATGGGAAGCCAGATCCTGTTCGGTCGCAAAGATATCAAACAAGACGCTGTTCAACAGGTTGCTGCCTGGCCCCGGATAATATTTGATCAGGATATTTTTGAGTTCGATAATCTTCATCTCGATCTGGTCGTGATGTTTACGGAAGATCGTGATATTGTATTTCGGGTCCTTTACGCCCTTCAACAGCCCCTTTACATACGGGAACACCGTTTTCTCTTCGTAGGACATATGTTTGTTGACCTCTGCGGCATAGTCGTCAAAGAATTTGGTAATGACGAAAGCCACGTCTGACGGACAATCCATAATGGCATCCGTCAGTTTGCGGCGTATATGCGGCAACCGGAAATCCAGAAAATAGGCATGCGCGTTATGCAGATAAGTGATCAAAGCCTCGATAGACAGGCATTTGTCAATATTAGTCATCGGTGCCGAAACATCTTCCGTCAGAAAGTTCACGACGGCGAGGAACGTGCAGGGATCGACGCCGTTCTGCCGGCATACCTCTCCGATGTTCTTTTCTCCGAATCCGAGTGCGATGCCGAAGCGGCTCATGACAAGCACCATCGGATAGTTCTCGCAGATCAGATCGCTCATTTTGTCGGTTTCCCGATATTTACCATTCTTATACATAGGCTTTTTTCTCTCTTGTCTTGGTGTTTGAATAGCCCAAAGATACATAAAAAATAGATTCCGCAGGCAGCGCTTACGAAATTAGTAAATTCGGAATACCAAGTAGTTTCAGCCGGAAAAATATTTGAAACTAAAGTTTCAGAAAGATTCTTACTTTGAAACTAAAGTTTCATGCCGATGGAACTAAAGTTTCCTCGGACGAAAATTTAGTTTCCTGCCGTGAAACTTTAGTTTCGACCGCAGACATTTTAGTTTCGCGTCGGGAAGCAAATGATCAGCCTGTTTTTGGAAAAATATCTGTCTTGAATAGGGGCTAAAAAGGGCCTTTTTAGGCGGTTATCCGCGAAAAAGCGTTTTTTTACATTTTGGCGGTTTTCGTAATTGGTTGATTAATAGCAATGTAATACATTATATAATGTACGCGTAGAAGGGCTGTTTTAGGGGGTAAAATGGGGTGTGAAATTGAATGTAAGACGTTGAATTATAAAAAGATAGGAAGCCGTTTGGAAATGACTAATGAAAACGTACGTATTCACATACAAAATACAAAAGTTAACAAACGTGCGGTATGAACTGAACTTTTTATAAACATTAGTATTAATATTAAATTTAGAATTATGAACAAAAAGTTTTCTACTCTTTTGGCAGGAGTTGCATTGTTAGGTGCGATGAATGCCAACGCAGGAGATCCTGTGACATCCTTGAAGAAGACGGGTAATGGCTTGTACCAATTGAAAGCTGAGCAAGGAGTTCTCACTATGACTCCGAATGGCGCTTTGGTATTGGAATCCGATATTTCTTCTGCAAATTTAGCAAGTACATTGTGGTGCGTCGAAGTAACCGAAGAAGGTTATGGTAAAGCTCCTATCTTCGACTTTACAAACAAGGCTACCGGCCAGCGTTTGGATATTCAGTATGCAGGTACGCTGTTGGAAGGACTGGAAAAAGAAACAGCTTCTTATACAGGTGAAGATGATTCTACTCGTGTAGGCGGTGAAATTTCCGGTTGGGCATTTTTGAACCAGTACACTTCTATTCCGACAGCAGAACAAGAAGGTAAGACGCTGTATTCTTATTTCAAGGCTGACTCTGTAATAGGGTTGTGTGTAGCAGCGGAGGCGCCTGCTGCTAACGAGCCTACAAAAGTCATGGTTAAAAAATTAGGTGCTGCTGATGCTTACGCAGATGCTGCTACGGGAACGGAATTACTCAAGTTCTCTCTGGTTGAAGCCGACATGATCCGTTTGCAAGCTCCCGAAATCAATACGATGTTAGGTTTGCAGACTGCCGATAAAGGTGTTGCGCTGAAATTCAAACCGGACGAAGAGGGTGAAAAGGTTGAGGTTGCTAACCCGTTCAATGGAAAGAATGCAGGCAAGTTCCTGGCAGAAGCTATTGACAAAGATAACGATTATGTATTTATCTTGACTGCAGACAGTTCTTATCTGCGTGTCGATACTTCTATCGTTAATGCAAGTGGCGAAAGATTCCGTGCATTCAAGTGGTCTGATCTGAGCTATGCTAAACGTCAGGCAAGTACGGCTGAAAAAAAGCCGGAGTCTGCTGCTGACTCTATTAGCAAAACAGGTATAGATGGTCAGTACAAATTTGCGTTCTCTTACTATCCTTCAAAAGATAGCTTGGTTATTCAGGTAGAAGAAGCAAAAGTTTATGATCCAGCAAAGGGTACAAATGGTTCAAGCTGGGTTGCTGGTTCAACAACAACTTTGCCTACAGATGCTAAAGATGGTGCAAACAACTTTGTAACCGTTCAGGACTTGATCAAAAACAAAGTTCGTATCGTAACGATCTATGACAAGAAAGAAACCGATATTACTTTAGGTTTCACAGGTTGTGAAGCTGGTTACAATGGTCGTACTTCTGTTGATGATGGTTTGTATTTCATCATGAACCAGAAAGGCCAATATTTGGCTTCTCCGATCCATAAGAATGGTGATTTGGAATGGGTTACTGTTAAAGCAGACGAACAGCTTCCTGCTCATATGCCTGCTTACCAGTGGGTTGTATTGAAGAAGAACACAGGTGAGAAAGTAGAAAAATATTCTCCTGTTACTGTAACGAACCGTGAATATCCTAATCAGACAACTGTATCTCAGTTGATGAAGGCTGAAGGTGCAAAATATATGACTGCTTCTGAGACTCTTTATGCGGGTGAAGACTCTCTGATCTTTGTACAGGTAAAAGAAGCTGCAGGTGTTAAGGGTAACGCTGATCTGATCGCTGAAGCTTATCAGGATACATTACTTGGTTTCAAGAACATCAAAGATGCTAAGTACTTCCTGGATGAATACACATTCAAATATCTGCATCCGTATGCAACTGGCGAAAATAGCAAATATTTGGCTAAGGGTGCTGGAAAAGATTCTCTGTTGAATGTATTGAATGGTAAGGATGCGTTCCGTCTGGTTGAAAAGAAGTGGGCTAATTATGGTTATGCCGGTACTGCTGCTGAATTGAAGAGAGCCGGTATCAAGAAACTGTATAGAGTTTCTTATTCTATCCAGTTGAAAGATGCCTTTATGGGTGAAGCTGCTGAAGCTAAATATGCAATGTCTAAATACTTCGGTGCTCCTGCTGACAGCTTCTTCTTCAAAGAAAATAACCATTATGAAGGCGAATGCTTCTATGCAATCGTAAAAGCAAATAAGACTGATATTGGTGATTACAAGGCCGGTGTAACAGATGATATCCTGGATGCAACCGTTAAGGTTCAGCCGCTGGGCGAAACAAGAACTTCTGCATTTGCTATCAATCCGGATAACACTCCTTTGTATCGTCGCTTCAACAACGTAAATCTTGGCGAAAGCGCAACAGATGGTCGTGATAGCCTGAGATTCTTCGAAAATGTTCGTAAAGAATATCTGATGGACGAAAACAACCGCGAAGGTGGTTTGATGGATGCTAATGTAAGTTATGCAGGTATGTGGACTGCCGATAAAGCAACAGGCTTGGCATTCCAGATCGATACAGCTTGGGTTGGTCGTGGCCGTGGTTATATCAAACCGCAGTACCTGATCTCTGTAAATCATAATGATTTCGAAGGTGTAGAAGGTACTCCTTGTACAGAAGATGGTCCGCACATCACTCCTGATGGACAGATCACTGACGATCCTATGTTGTGTAAACATGCTCATCCGGCAATCCCGGGCTTCGAAAGAGCTAAATATCTGGTAAGCTTCCAGGATTCTGTTGATGTTTACGGTCAGGATAAACCTTATGCCGATATCGCAGGTGGTTACACTCGCGTAGGTTTCGTAGAAGGTATCCGTGTTGCTGATACATTGTGGATTTTACCGGCTGAATATAGAAGCGTAGCTAATGACAAGATCGACTTCAAGGCTTTGGAAAAAGCTGATTCTACACTGTTCGCAGATGAAGGCGTACATATTAAGAACCTGTTGTCTCAGGACAATCACAAGAACTATACTTGGTCGTTCCGTTATGTACATCCTGAAAACGCAGCTAACGTTACAGCAGAAGGTAAAGAAAACTCATTCCTGTTCGAATCTAACAACTATGACGGCGAGAATATCGCTCCTGAAAATGCAGCATGGTTGAAGATCCAGAATGGTTGTGTTGTTCTGACAAAAGATCCTTCTTTGTTCTCTAACGCTAAGACTGGCGGTGACGGTGCATTGGTATTCAATGTTGAAAACAAAGAAAACGATGAGCTGGCTACAGACAATGAAACAATCGCTACATCTGAAGTAACAGTAATTGCTCAGAATGGCGCTGTAAGAATTGCTAACGCCGAAGGTAAGAAAGTGGTTATCACTAATATCTTAGGCCAGACAGTAGCTAACACAGTAATCACTTCAAGCGACGCTGTAATCGCTGCTCCTGCCGGTGTAGTTGTTGTAGCTGTTGAAGGTGAAGAAGCTGTTAAAGCTATCGTTAAATAAGAAAATATAATCAATAATGGCCATGCGTCCGGTCCTTTCGACCGTTCAATTAACCCGTGAGGGCGAACAAGTGGTACATTAATACTAAAGTAAAAAAATAAGTATGCTGCCCGTACTTCTGTGAAGAAAGAGAGCAGATAAAGAACAAGCCCTGACGGAATATTCCGCCAGGGCTTCGTTTTTTATTTCGTAATAGGAATATTGAAAAACTATTTATATCTTTGCTAATGCGTTTAAAGACAGAAGGAAATATGAATGCTATCTTACAAAATCGAATAGAAGCCATAAAAGATTTATGCCGGCGATACAAAGTGAAGAGTTTGTATTCCTTTGGGTCTGTCAATACTCATAAATTTACGGAACATAGTGATATTGATTTACTGATAGAGTTTGAGCCTGATATTTCAATTGAAGAATATACAGATAATTATTTCTCTTTGAGGGAGAAACTTGTTGAACTGTTTAAGAGAAAAATAGATTTGGTCACCCAGCGTTCTCTATCCAATCCCTTTTTTATTGCAGATATAGAACAAAGTAAGAAATTGATATATGGGGCGTAATATTCAAAAGTATCTGTACGATATGCAACAGTCTATTCTGTCGATTTATGAGTATCTGGGAGAGAAAAGGGACTTTCTTGCCTATGAACAGAATAAACTTTTACGACGTGCTGTGGAGCGTGAGTTAGAGATCATCGGAGAAGCAGCCAACCATCTTCTTGATTTGGATCCTAATATTGCTATAGATAATGCCCGGAAGATTGTAGATCTGAGAAACTTTGTGATACATGGTTATGACAAGGTTGATAATGTGATTATTTGGGGTGTTATCAGTAAAGATTTGCCAAAGCTGGAAAAGCAAGTAAATACCTTGCTAAACCAGCAGACGATCCTTTGACATTAATACTACTTATAACGCCGCAAACCTTTCATCCCCTTTGTCCGTTACCGCCGTACATTCCATCTCTACCAGCCAGCCGGTGCGGCAGACCGGTGCGCGGACGATGATATGAGGGAGATTCGGATGGTTTTTATCCAGATATTGCTTAACCCGTGCATAGTCCGCTGTGTCGCGGATGTAGATGACGGCTTGCATGATGTCGTCGAGGGTGGCGCCGGCTTCTTGCAGGAGGGCGGTGATATTCTCGATCATGCGGGAAGCTTGCTGCATGACATCGCCGGGGTGGACGATTTCGCCGTAGCGGTCGATGCTGGCTGTGCCGGAGATGAAGATATGGCGGCGGTCGCCATACGTGACGGCGGTTCCCCGCTCGAAGGTGACGCCGTATTCATACGTGCGGTTCAGGTGATCGGGAGCGTATAGATATTGGATTTGCTCCGGACAGATACCCGAAACAGCATATGTGTCCATCGTGACGAATACCATCGGGTCGACGTAGCGCCCTTCGATTCCCGTGCTGGCAATGAAATGTGTCTCTTCCGTCAGGTTTTGTGTGGCAAACACCTCTTTGCGGGCTTTGACTACGCCCGGATAGTTTACATCTACATTCTGAACGAATATCCAGGTCCGCAGGCAGTTGGCTGCCAGTGTGCATCCGGCATCCGTCAGTTGCATGATGTAATCGCGGAAAATCAGGCGCGTCTGATATTCCGAATTGGCGGCTCTGTTGCATTGGTTGGCGCCTAAAAGCTGGCTGTATGCGCTGTGGCGCGCTTCGAACAACCCGCTTGGCAAGACCTGTGTCTGCACACCCGTTTGCAGCCAGGCCCACAAAGCAATCTTTGTTCCGTTCATCGGCGCCTGCTGCACAATGGAAAGTGCACAATAGGGGGAAAGGCGTTCCCGTTCCATCAGCTCGTCCGTCTGGTTGGTCACGTCGCTCAGGAAATAACGCCGGAAAATGGCAACCGGATTACCTGGCAGTTCGGTTACACAACGCGCGTAGGCTTCTTGTATCTGTTGTAATTGAGCGTGAAAATCCTCCATGCAATCCGTCTGCCGGAAGAGAAGATGGTATTCCGTGATACCTTTGGTTGATTGAAAAGAGGTGATTTGCACCTCCGTAGTGTCGTATGTTTTCCTTATCAGGTCCATAAATGTTGTGTTTTTGCAGTTGATCGTAAAGATAAGGAAAATATCAGTTGTTCAAATCCTTTAGCTCGATCAATTTGTTGACGATGGCGTAAACGGTCAGGCCGCTTGCACTGTGTACCTGCAGTTTACGGGCGATGTTCCGGCGGTGGGTGATGACGGTATGCGTGGAGAGATAAAGCCTGTCGGCTATCTCCCGGTTTGTCATGCCTTTCACCACGCAGACCACGATTTCCTTTTCGCGTCCGCTGAGCGTCTGCTGGTCGTCGCTTTCCCCTTCTGTCTCCGGAATCTCTTCGGCGTTGAGCCGTTCCAGCTTATGTCTCAATTCGTCGGCGCTGTCGTAGACTGATACCTGGTCGTCGTAGGCATGGAGTTGAACCGGATCGCATACGTTATATATAAGGGCAATACATTTCATATCCGGGCATCCGCATTCCTCTTTCAGATGTTGGAAGTTTGTGCTTCCCGGCAAGCAAGGATTGATAATCAGAATGTCCGGCTTATAGATGCGTAAGCCTTCCGTCAGACAGTCTGCCGCTGTTATTTCCGATATCTGGATGCGGAATCCGGGTAATCGTTTCAGCAGCGTTTCCAGTCCGCACCGGATGATGGCGGAGGATTCGGCTATCGCTATTTTTATATTTGTGGACATGATCGGTTGTTTTTATTGTTTTTCCAAAGACAAGATAGCGGGTACGAAGATATAGTCTTCTACACGGTTGTGAGAAGCCAGATCCTGTTCGGTAGCGAAAATATCGAACAGGACACTGTTGAGCAGGTTACTGTCCGGCCCCGGATAGTATTTGAGAAGCAGGTTTTTCAGTTCCGTAATCTTTCCTTCGATCTGGTCGTGCCGTTTACGGAAGATGGAGATGTTATATTTCGGGTCCTTTTCCCCTTTCAGCAGGTTGCGGACGTAGGGGAAAACGGTCTTTTCCTCGTACGACATATGCTTGTGCACTTCTTCTGCATATTCGTCGAAGAAGCGGCGGATCACGTAGGCCACGTCTTTCGGGCAGCTCACGATCGCTTCTGTCAGTTTATGGCGGATATGGGGCAGTCGGAAGTTCAGGAAGTAGTCGTGCGCATTGTGCAGGTACGTGATCAGCGAGGAGATGGATATATCCTTGTTGTAGCCGGCAACCGGAACCGCTTCCGCATCCGTCAGGAAGTTGACGACAGTCAGGAAAGTAGGCGTGTCGATTTCGTTCTGCCGGCATACTTCCCCGATGTTTTTCTCTCCGAACCCCAGGTCGATCCCGAAGCGGCTCATCACAAGAACCATCGGATAATTCTCGCATATCAGGTCGCTCATCTTGTCCGCTTCCCTGTATTTTCCGTTCTTCATGTTTCCCATATCTTTTATCATTTTAGGTTTTTATAAGTATGCAAATTGCGGAGCATCTGCCGGTATGACCGCCATACATTCCGTCTCGATCAGCCAGCCCGGGCGGCAGACAGGTGCGTGTACGATCAGGTGGGGGAGTGACGGATAGTGGTTTTCTATGTATTGGCTGACCACCTGGTAGTCCGCCGGGTCGCGCAGGTAAACGATTGCCTGCGTGATATCATCCATTCCGGCTCCGGCCTCCTGCAACAGGGCTTCGATGTTTTCCAGCATCCGCTGCGTCTGCTTTATGATGTCGCCGGGATAGACGATCTCGCCTTTGTTGTTGATGCTGGCCGTTCCTGAGATGAATATCTGCTTCCGGTCACCGTAGGTTACGGCTGTCCCCCGCTCGAAAGTCACCCCATATTCGTAGGTCGGGTTGAGATGGGTAGGGGCGTAGAGGAAACGGATTTGCTCCGGTTGCAGGCCGTCGACGGCGTAGCTGTCCATTTGAACCAATACATTCGGGTCGGCATGGCGTCCTTCTATTCCGGTACTGGAGATATAGTGTGTTTTCTCCGTCAGTCCCTGGGGGATGAAGACCTCTTTGCGCGCTTTTACTACGCCGGAATAGTTGACGTCCACGTTCTGGACGAAAAACCAGGTGCGGATGCAGTTGGCGGCGAGCGTGCAATGTTCTTCCGTCAGTTGCAGGATGTAATTGTTGAGTAGCAGACGCGTCTGATATTCGGAGTTGGAAGCCTTGTTGACTGCCCCGCCTTCCCAGAAGTGACGGTAGCCGTTGTGCGAGACTTCCGCCAGCCCGTTATTGCAGTTCTGCACGTTCATCTCCGTCTGCAGATAAGCCCAGAGCGCGATCTTGCTGCCGTTCAGGGGAGCCTGCTGCACGATCGAGAGCGGGCAGCACGAGTTCTCGCATTCCCATTCCGTGACCAGGTCGGCCTGGTTGGCCGCATCGCTCAGGAAGTAGCGGCGGAATACGGCCATTGCGTGGGCCGGCAATTCTTCCGTCACTGCTTTGGCGTATGCTTTTTGCAGGTTTTCCAACTGGCTGCGGAAAGGCAGGCAAGGATCGGTGACGGACATCAGTAACTGATATTCCGCCACTCCTCCTTTTCCTGTGAAAGAACAAATTTGAACGTGTATGGTGTCGTGTTCGTATGTTTTTGTTGTCAATGTCATGTGTCGGTACGTTTAATTATTAGGGGCATCCTCCTGTATCCAGGTTTTGATAAGCGCTAATACTTCCTGTTTGCCGGTACTGTTGAACATGTCCTTATGATAGTCGTTGTCTTCCAGTATTTCCGGCAGATAGCTGTTGTTCGGATTGCCCGGGTCTACATATTTCTTCTTGTCCGGCGAAAGGGGTGCTTCCACATCCACCAGTGCCGCATAGGATTTATCGCGTGTCAGGTTCAGTTTTCCGGCAACCTGTGTGCTGCCTCCGTGGCAGGCTATGCAGTTTGCGTCGAACACCTGCTCTTGGATTCTGCCGTAGCTGGCCAATTCCAACGCGTCCACGTCGATGACTATATTGTCGCCGGACTTGTCTACTTCATATGTATAATATGTATAGACGATGTCCAACCCGTTACTGACGACAGCAATGCAGATTTTCCGCGTGTCGTCCTTCAGGTTGTTCAGTGTGACGGAGATCGTCTTGTCTGCGTTGACCGGTTTGGAGAAACGCTTGTTCTGCGTCGGCGTATCCGAATTGTCTCCGAGGGCGACGAGCGACAGGTAATTCTTTTTTGGCCACGCCCCCAGTCCTTTGAACCGGACGTTTACGGTTGCCGTCCGGCCCAGGTCGACCGGCGTTTCCTCCGGATATATTTTCCCTTCGTCGCAAGCTGCCAGCAAGAGGGCGGCAAGGAAAAGCAGGACTCCGTTTTTCAGGGATATCATTCGTCTCATCTTGTCAGAATGTAAATTGTAACATGGCGGTAGCACTGTTGCGGGCAAGTCCGATAGCGGAGGCGTCGCGGTCGGCTTGTGTGTCGTGTCCGGAACGTCCGAGGTACTGGTACATAAGTTGCAACTTCAGGTTATTGTTGAAGAAGTAGTAGTTTACGCCGACGGCCGGCATGTTCAGCAAACCGCCCTTCTTCGTCCCGTTACGGTCCATGAAGTCATAACGCAATGCGCCTTGCAGTTTGGGGGTGATGAAGTATCCGCCCTGTACGTATGCCGCCCAGAAGTTCTCGTCGGCCTTGTTCATGATCTTGGTAAAATGCATATTCATGAAATATCCTTCGGCAGCGAAATAGAAGCGGTTGATCATCCAGGCAAATTCCAGTCCGACACGTGTGTCGCTGCTGCTGAGATATTCGGCTTCTGCGTTGTAGGAGGCCGAGACGGCGATCTGCATCTTGTTGTCGTTCAGGTTTTCCGGATCTCCCTGCGAAGCCGGCATCTGTCCCATCGGCATATAGGCGAGGCGTCCGGCGTAGAGCAGGGAGAGCAGCCAGCTATGGTCGTCGGTGTTCGTCTTGGTGGCCGTGTTGACGTTGATGCCTGTTCCGTTGAAGACGCCGACCTGGTAGTTCCATCTGTTGTCGAGCGTCCCGTGCAGCTGTACGCCGAGATCGAAACCGGTGGCAAAGCCCGGCACGGCATAGTTGATGTCATACGGCAACAGGATGGAGGCCGATGCGGAAAAAGGCAATACGGGGAAAAGCGTTTCGCCCAGCGTGCTCAGGTAAGCGTGCATGAACGGCGTTTTAAATTTCCCGGCCCGGATGCGGAATTCGTCTTTCAGAGCGATGTCGAACCAGGCTTGTTGCAGCAGTGCGCCGCCGCTTTTAGCCGCATTGATGGATAGGTTGAACGTCACCTTGTCAAACGCCTTTCCTGTAAATCCTAAAATGGCATTGGGAACGGCAAAGCCCGTGTTTGCGATGTTTTTGGCATAATAGCTTTCCAGCCCCTGGTCGTCATATTCGTTCAGTGTGGCGCAAGTCTGTACCAAAACGTATGGTTTCAGCAAGAAGTCGCCCGCCTTGGTCGTGAAGGAGAACCCTTTTTTCCCGGCTAACGATACGACGTCGTTTTCTACATATTTGTCGTCTATCTTCTTTTCTGTTTCCTGGGCGATAGCCGGAAGGGCAAGGAGGCTGCATAGTGCGGCTGTCGCCAATGTAAGTATCTTTTTTTGTTTCATCGTCTTTGTATGTGTGCGTCTGTATTTATAAACTTTTTAGAAATTGGAGCAGGGCTGCGCGTTCGTCTTTCGACATACGTGAGAACAGTGTGCGCGAAGCGGCTCCTTCACCTCCGTGCCACATGATTGCTTCCGTCAGGTTGCGGGCGCGTCCGTCGTGCAGGTAATAGGTATGCCCGTTGACAACCTCTTGCAATCCCAGCCCCCAGAGCGGAGTCGTGCGCCACTCGTTGCCGCTTGCCAGTCCGGCCGGATAGTCGTCACCGAGTTCGACACCCATGTCGTGCAGCAGGTAGTCCGAATAGGGGTGGATGACCTGGTTGCCGAGTTGCGTCAGTTCTGTCCAGCCGTCCAGCAGAGATACGCCTCTGGGCCGTGTATGCAAAGTCACGGCATGGCATAAATGGCATTTGGCCTGGTAAAACAGCTGTTCGCCTTTGATGACGACCGGGTCGGTCACGTTACGCCGTGCCGGTACTCCGACGCAGTGCATATAGAGGTCTACGTTTGCCATATCTTCCGTCGATACTTCTACGCCGGAGTAGGCGTTCCCCATCATCTGCGGCTGTCCTTCGCCCACTTCGTGCGGAAAGCGGTCGTTGGTGACACCCATGTCGGACGAGAAGCCCAACTCGACTGTCAAATCCTGGTGGTTGGCTTTGTTTCCGGACAGTCCGATGCCGTACCGCCCTTTTTCCGTGACGTAATTAAGCCGTCCGCTGATGCCATATTCCGGATAGTTGCTTTGCTTGGCCAATTCCTGCAACTGGTCGAGATCCAGTGCCATCATCTGTCCCATCCCGACATGGCGCAGAGGCATACGGACAGAGATGCGCAGGTCTTCCGGCGCGATGCTGTCGGCCGACCATTCGGTTATCCGGTAGTGAGGGGTTACCAGCTCGTACTCTTCCCCGTCGGGAAAGCTGTACTTCTGCGCTGTTGTCGTAATCTTGAGCTTCCCTTCGGCTTTCGTCCCGTAGATGCTCTGGTCATGCAGGACACGTCCGTATTCCTGTATATACCCGCCTGTTTTGCGGCTGATATAAATCAGCATGGAAGAGAAACCCGAGCCGGAACCGCCGTCGGCAATAGCCGGCCGTGTGCGTCCCGTCCCTTTGTGGCAACTGCCGCATGAATATCCTCCGTAGAGAGGGCCTAAACCGTCGTCGATGCCGTAAGCGCTGTCATACAAGTCATCTCCTTTGTTGAAACGCCTCGACAGTTCCTGGTTTTCGCTGACCCAGTAGGAATCGGTGTCGTAGGCATCCGCCGCATTGGAGAAAATAGTGGAGCGGCCTGCCGAAAGTTCTTTTTCCAAGGCCGCTTTCCCGTTCGGTTTGATTATCCCGCTGTATTCGCTGACGTCGTCTTCGGTCGTACAGCTCTGGCACAACCCGAAACAACAGAAAGCGAATACAAGGATGATAGTCAATTTACCCGAAAGAAATTGATATCTTGTCATATTGATTACGGGCTCTTAATCTTGGAACTTAGCTTTCACTTTATCCAATAATATCTTCAGGTTTGCACATTCTTCGCGGGCCGGCGTTACTTCCGGAGCATCCAGGTTGTTACGGAACGGAGCCGGGATCGCACGGATCGCCTCGATTGTCTTGTCGATTTGGACCATAACGAGTGAATCCAGTGCCGGGTTGATCACCTTGACCAGTTTCGAGATGCCGCCCGGGTTCTCTTCGTCGTAAGTGTAGTGGTCGTCTTCTCCGAATGAAGTTGTCATGTGTCCGCCGTAATAGCAGTTGCGGATGCTCTGGATATTGTCTTCATAATCATCCAATGAGTTCCAGCTGTACCACGATTCGACGCCCAGCACGCCGCTGTTGTCTTCGCCGAACTTTCCGGCTGCCGCATCTTTGGCATAATCGTCTGCCGGAACGCCGATTTTCGATTCACCGACTTCGTTGGCAATGGCTGCCATGCCGTTGCCTCCATTCAGTATCAATTCCAGTGCGGCATTTGCACTCGACAACGTGTAAGTCCCGTCATGCTTCTTCATCGCTTCGGCATAAGAGGTCGGAACATCTTCGTCTCCCAGACCGTCTTTCCATGCTTTGTAGAGGTTTGTACCGTCATTCGCCAGGTGCTTTACTGCTTTTTGCAGATAGATAATTTCGTTTGCAGACAGGTCGGCAGCCTTTTTGGCATTTCCGTCTTTGAACAGCAGATATTCGACGGTGTGGAAACCGCGCAGGTTCTGAGCTGGGTTTTCTGCCGTTTCGGATTCATCGACACTTCCTTCGATCGCATCCCAGTTCCCGTTTTTGATGATCTGGTCGATACCGTTCTTGTCCAACGGCCAGCTGTCCATACTGGGGTCGAACGATTCCAGGTCTGCCGGACCGAAAAGGAATGCTTCGCTTTGCTCCCAATAGATGCGGGCGTTACGCCATTCGGTGCAAGCCTCTTCCAGCGCATTGTCGTTCGGGCTGGCGGCGAAAGCGTCTACGGCCTGTTGCAACTTGTTCATATTGTCGACCATTGTCTTATAGGTAGGAAGTGCCACTTCGTCTACGAAGGTCTCCACAACCGCATCCATCTGTGCATCCGTCAGCTTTTCGCCGGAATCCGGACACTGGTCTATCGTTTTGATTGTCCAACCTCCTACGGGAGGTTCTGTTTTTCCGTTATCAGGATCATCGTTGTCGCTGCATGCGGGCAGGAAACACAAACTGCATCCCATCAGCATTAAGGTAAAAAAGTTACTCTTTTTCATTTTGTCTGTAATTAAATGATTTAACACGCTTTATTTCTTAATGAACCAACCGATATAGGCGATTCCTATGGAGACTGTATTTTCAGCATTGTAGTCGCCCCATCCGATGTTGCGGTTGGAATAGTCCGCTTTGACGACCAGGTTCGGCAGCGGATAGTAATTGAGGCCGGCCGTGATTACGGACGACTGGAAGCGCTTGTCGGCCAATTGTCCTTTGTTCGGTTCGACATCTTCCATCGGATTGTAATATTCATACCGCACGAACGGATAGATGCGCGGCGCCTTGCCTCCGAAGAAAGAACCGACATTGTAGCCGACTTCGCCTGCATAGCTTACCGCCTTTTCGGCAACCGGTTTGGTCGGGTAGCCGGATGCGGATGACGATTTGCGGTTGATTTCCGACAGGATCGCACTTTCACCCAGATGCCCCCACACGAAGTTTGCCCGTGCAATCAGGTTCTGGTTCGGGCTCTTGTATTCGGCATCCGCCGTCACGATCGTTACCGGAAATTTGTAGTGTTTGCCTGTTGCCGAGTTGATATTTCGTGTCGGTTTCGAACCGTTCTTGGCCGTCTGGTTGTAGTAGACGGATGCGCCTACGCGCAGGCCGCGTATCTTCTTTGTCCCGTTGTAGTTGAGGCGTGCCACGAATGCCGGGCTGGTGAAGTTGCTGACTTCGAATGCGCCCTGTTTGCCGTTGCTGATCCAGTCCTCGCTGCGGAATCCCTGCGGGTCGAGGCCCGAAACCATTTGCAGTTCGTAGTCGAAATTCCACAAGTCGCCGAAGAAAGCGATACCTGTTTCATGCCAGGTGGAGGGCAGGATTGTTGTTTCTCCTTCCGGGCGGTAAACGCCGAAGAAGTTAAGCGGTTCGTGGTGCGTATTGGTCAGTCCGACCGGCACGATCATGTGGCCGAACCGCATATTGAAATGCTTGTCCATCAGGTAAGAGATGTGGAACTGTTCCAACGCCACTTCCCCGCCTTTTTCTATTTCAGTTTCATATTCCCCGTTTTCTTCATACCATTCGATCTCGCGGGCTGTTCCTGTCCCTCCGTATTCGAATTCTATTTCGGAACTCAACACCCATTTGGGCGAAAACTTGTAATCGAAAGCGAGGATAAAGCGGGGGATCGAGATGCTTCCTCTGTTATAACGCTGCGAACCGTCCGGGTTCTTGAAACGGTTGAAGTCATAATCCATATAACTTGCCGCCATTTCCCCGTAGCCGCCGAAACGGAATTTCTGGTAATCGTTGTAAAGTTCTTTTGCTTTAACGGTAGAGCTCATATCGCTTTCCTGTGCCATCAACGGGCCGCAGGCGCAGATTGCTAAAGTTAGAAAATTTGCTAATCTTTTCATTGCGTTTTAAAATTTTGGGCAAAATTAGAGGGGTTGCGGACGGTGCGCAATCGCAATTAGTAGGTAAAAAGGGTTTCTTGTTACCTATTTGTAGGTATTATCCGGTTTTTAGTCTTCATTTTGTTTGAATATCACCTCGAATAGGTAGACAATGATGTTTTTTTACTCATATATAGGTATTGTGGAGGCTGCAAAGTGGCCGTATCTTTGCAATGTCATTAAGAAAGTAACACTATTAGTATAATCGCTGTATCAAAACCTTTTGCTAATTATGTAAGCATATAAGATGATTAAACGTATTGGAAAGTTTTTATTGGTTATTTCCAGTATAAAAAAGAGGCCTCTCTGTGAAGAAAGGCTTCTTTTTTGTTATAAGGCTTCCGCCTTTTTTCACGTGTTTATTTTTCTTTATATATTAAACGCAAAATACAATAACCCCCTTTTTGCCCATTTTTCTATTTCGTCCGAAATCTTGATCGATTTTGAATTGACTCTTTTCGTGCTTTTGGCCTTTATGGATGACAACAGATAGAATGAGATGCGCAGCCCATTCCGGAAAACGTGCAATTTGATTACCGGAAATCGGAAACGCTGACAATGTGATAAACCTTAACTCCCGGAGAATCGAATATTTCAAAATAAAACGGACCGCGCTCCAAATATCCAAAAGAAGTTTTGGGGGCTTGTCGCCACGACGACCGTCTTTATCGCCCTCGTGACCGTCTTCATTTGAATGATGACCGTCTTCATAGGGTATGACGACCGTTCTCATGGCGATAAAGTACCGCGAAAATGAAATAAAGGTTGACTTCCCGGCAAAAAACTCCCGGAAAAGAGGAAAAAGCCCCTTTTTGGCGGCTGAAAAGTGGATTAACATTTATTTGATTTCGGACCTCTTCCGAAGATGAAAAAAGCGTTTTATACAATAAGTCTTCCCTTTCTGGAAATCAAAAATAGTTTCCATGCCCATGCATCCGAAATTCCATGCCCATGCAATCAGATTTTCATGGGCATGGAATCTGCTATTGGAGATTTGGAATCTAAAAAAGCTAAATAGATGCGCTGGTAATTAACAAAAAAGGACACTTGCGTTTACGTTTCTCGAAAAACGCCTGGAAATGACCTTTACATCAAAGAAAACCAAAAAATATAAAACATTGACAAACAGAGGGATAAGTAAAAACAGGACGACGAAAGAATCGTTAAATTTTCATGTAAAAACCGGGTGAAAAGCAGTTGTAAATAATTGAAGTATAGTGGATTATGTGGGATGGGTAGAATGACTAACGAAAACGTACGTTTAGATTCGTCATATTTCAGGTACAAAAATAGGCATAAGTTTTAAACCTGCAACTATATCCTCAAAGAATTTTCTTATTTCTATGTCCTTTCTTATCAACAGAATAGCTTAACGAGTACGAAAAAGCTTGTTCTCAACACGAAGTGCAAAGATCGCAAAAATAAATGACAAACGTACGTTTTCTCTCGTCATTTTACAACGATTAAGAGAAATCGTGTTTGAACACGAAGTGTAAGGACGATATAGAATTCAATATACTATACATTATTATTAATTAAACATTTTAGAATTATGAACAAAAGATTTTCTACTCTTTTGGCTGCCGTTCTGGTAGCTGGTAGTATGTCTGCTAATGCCGCTGTTAATCCAGATGGAGAATTGATTCCTGTTGGAGTGAAGAATGGCGGTAATGTCCTGTTGAGACAAGTTAATCCGGGCAGTGGTAGTGGTGCTACTTATGCGGGTCCATTATTTATTGCAGACAATGGTGCTCTTTCAACTCGTTTCACTCCAGGCTCCATTGCTGCAGCTTCTTTTGAACAGGTTTTAGCAGCTACTTGGAAAGTTACAATCATTCCTGCCCAATCATTGAATGGTCTTCCTACTTACAAATTTGTAAATAAGAAAACTGGTGAACCTTTGGCTATTGTATTGAATACGAATAACAATGGTATTTCTACTGATGAACCGGCATTGGATGAAGCCGGTAATCAGGAATGGAGCTGGAATACTAAGTTAGGTTTGTATGCTACTACAAGTGACTCTACTTTCTTTTTTGTAAATGATGGAAATCAGGCCCGTTTGAAAGCCGTTAAAGGTGAGGCCGCTGATGCTGTTGCAGCTTTAACAGGTGGTGTTACTGCTTTCCGTTTGGACCCGACTATTGAAGGTTTTGCTGCTAAAGACTTGACTCCTGCCGGTTTCAACTTTTTGGTAGGTTCATCTAAGAAAGTTTACTTCAAGAATGACAAGGATGTAAAGAACTCGACTGCTACTCCTGCAAATATTCTGACAGGTAATACTTGGAATGCTCGTAGTGCTTCTACTACTGCTGACTCTTTGGCTTCAAAGGACTTGTTCCTTACGAACACAAAGAAAACAACTTCTGGTAATCCCTATATGTTGATGACAGATACATTGTTCTACAACATTACTACTGATGTTGATCAGCAGTTAAACATGTTGGTTTGTGATACAATTGGAGTAATGCCAACTTGGGATGCAGATGGTATGTTTACAGGAACAATTGAAACAACAGGTACAAAGGTTACTCGTGGTACAGGTGCAAATGCTAAAGAGGTAGCTTTACGTCCAAGCGGTTTGGCTGTATTTACAGGTCAGTATTTCTTTGCTGAAGACTCAATGGTATTATATGCAACGAATAAAGCCATTAAGCCTGCAGTTGGTGCTGATAAAGTTATTACATCTAAAGCTTATACGACAGTTGACACTGATGTTAAAGGTCAGATCGCTCTGAAAGTCCTCAACGACAACAAAATCGTTTTGACACCGGCTGTTGCTGATATTGATAACGAAGCAAAGGCAACAGATGCCGATTATATCCTTCCGTTGATTCAGGTTGCTGAAATCGATGCTGCTACTGACGGACGTACATCTGTAGATGATGGCTTGTATTATATCAAGAATAATAAAGGTCAATATCTGGCTTCTCCGATTCATAAAAATGGAACTGCTGCTGAATGGGTAACTGTAAATGCCGATGAACAGAATGTTGCTCATATGCCGGCATTCCAGTGGGTTGTATTGAAAGACAGAACTTATTCTACGAATGTGAAAAAAGTTTCTGCTGTAACTGTTGCAAACCGTGAATTTGAAGGTTTGTCAGGAAGCGTTCAGTTGATGGCTAAACCGGGTGCAAAATATATGTATGTATCAGGCGGAACAGATTCATTGAGCTACGTGAAGATTGAAGATGCAGCAATCTTAGGTGATACCTTGCTGGGTTATAAGAATCTGGAAGCAAACGATATGTTGGTAAACCGTTATACATTCAACTATCTGCATGCTTATACTCAGGACAAATATCTGGCTAAGTCAGCAGCTGACTCTACGGTAAATGTATTGTCTGAAGATAAAGAAGCCTTTACGCTGAAGAAAATAGGCGATATCCAGGATTACGGATATGAAGTAACAGATCCTGTTGCTACAAGAATCCCGGGCTTGAAACAATTAAGAAGACAGGCTTATCAGATCTATCTGGAATCTGCAAGCGGTGACAAATATTTGTGGGCAGAAACTGGTACTGAAAATAAATATGCAGTAAGTCCTTATTTGCACTATTCAAACGCAGGTTTCTATCTGAAAGAAAACAATGATCTGTCTGAAGATAAGTGCTACCATGCATTGGTTAAGGTAATTGGAACAGAGAATGATGATAATGTATATGAATTTGACGCATTTTCTTCTAAGGCTGGTGTAACAGATGATGATTTGTCTGCAACATTGAAAGACCAGGTAATTGGTGAAGTTCGTACTTCTGCATTCTTGGTAGCTCCGTATGATGCTCCTCTGTATCGTCGTTTCAACTCTCTGGCTCTGGAAGGTAACGAAGGTGACGCTGCTGATACATTGAGATTCAAAGAAAAATATCGTGGTGAGTATCTTCAGGTTGAAGCTAATCCTAACTTCAAAGTTAAAGGCATTGACTTCTTGGGTATCTATACTCCGGACTTCACGAAGGATGGTAAATCATTCATCGTTGATACTGCATTCGTAAATCGTTTCAACGGTAATATCAAACCTCAGTATCTGATTTCAATTGACCGTGTAGACCAGGCATTTGAAGCAGGTGAAATGTGTCCTGTTTGCCAGGAAATCGTAGCAAACGGTGGTACTCGTCCTGCAAACTGTCCTCACGATAAAGCAGGTAAGGCTCCGTTCCATATGGGTAAATACTTGGTTAACTTCGAAGATTCTACTGCAAATGCTATTAATAAAACAGACTATAAGTGGAAAGGTTATACTCGTGCAGGTTTTGTAAAAGCTGCTCACATGGGTGATAGCTTGTATATTCTGACTGGCCAGTTTGCAGATGTAACTCTTGCTACATTTGATACTGCTGCAATTCACAAAGCAATCAAGGATAACAAATATGATAAAAAATATCTTATCGACTTGATTAAGAATGAAGATGCTCATCAGAAAGTAACTTGGTCTATGCGTTATGTAGATCCGACAATTGCTGCAAATGAAGTAGAAGCTGATCGTGCATTCTTGCTTGAATCTGATGGCTATGACAAGGATATTGCTCCTATCTATGGCGCTTGGTTAAAGATGCAGAATGGCTGTCTGGTATTGTCTGATTACTCAACATCAACATTTGATAAGATTACGAAGGGTGACGACGCTCTGATCTTCAATATTGAAAAGGGTTCAAAGGATGATATCGCTACAGACAACGAAACAATCGCTACATCAGAAGTAACAGTGATCGCTGGCGAAGGTCAAGTAACGATTGCAGGTGCTGCCGGCAAGAAAGTTGTTATCACTAACATCTTAGGCCAGACAGTCGCTAACACAGTCATCTCTTCTGACAACGCAACCATCGCTGCTCCTGCCGGTGTAGTCGTAGTTGCTATCGAAGGCGAAGAAGCTGTAAAAGCAATCGTAAAATAAGAATGAATT
>QWCH01001827.1_pt1 | contig 35263 bp, 32 predicted proteins | sample 1972671 | NCBI WGS metagenome assembly QWCH01 (sample SAMN09866713, study PRJNA288562) | Human gut metagenome isolate term3_stool, whole genome shotgun sequencing... | isolation source: gut | host: Homo sapiens | place: USA: California
GTTTGTCCACTCCCACAAGGCAAATGAGGAAATCTACGGTGTTCTTTCCGGCAAAGGCAAGGTCGTTATCGATGGCGAAGAAATCAGCCTTGCAGCAGGTGACTGGCTGAAGATTTCTCCCGTGGCAAAACGTCAGTTCTTTGCTGCAAGCAATTCTGAGATCACTTATATTTGTATTCAGGTCAAGGAAAATTCTCTCGAAGGCTATACTGCAACGGATGCTGTGATCTACTGATAAAACATATCAAAACAAAAGGCAGGATACCACCCGCATGGTGATACCCTGCCTTTGCTTGTTTCTGTTCTCGTCCTGTCACAACAAAAAATCCCCAGACCGAATGGTCTGGGGATGTGGTGGACGGTACAGGACTCGAACCTGTGACCTCCTGCACGTCAAGCAGATGCTCTACCAGCTGAGCTAACCGTCCATGTCATATCGACTTGGATAGTTTACCACAGCTTTTTGCAAAAAGCAAGACCTTTTGTGCTTTTTATGCGTTCTTTTTTACTTTTCCGGCGAAAGTGCCCGGCGGATGATATCGTACAGCACCGGCTTCATGGCGTCGATGTTGTCCGGCTTGCCCTCCAGAATGCTGGAATAGCACACTGACATACACATACTGCCCAAGGCGGTGATGCGCTGGTAGACCTCCCGCTCACTACGTCCGGCCATCTCCGGGCTGGAAAGCACGATGGCCAGCAGCTTGCGCATCAGGGGCTCGGCTTCCCTGCTGGCTTCGATCTGGTCCAGCCCGGGCCAGACGAAGTTGCGCTCCAGAAAACGCAGCACCAGCACGTCCTGCCGCAAAGCCTCGATGATATGGTCGATGACGAACACTACCTGCGCGGTAAAGTCGGGCAGCTCGGGGTGCTGCTCGACTGCAAGGCAGGCATCGTTCAGCAGCTGGTAGCTCACCCGCCCCAGCAGCGCCTGCATTACCGCGCCCTTATCCTGAAAATACAGGTAAAACGTTCCCTTGCCCACCTTGGCACGGCTGGTGATATCCTCCACGCTGGTCTTGGCGGTGCCCCGCTCCAGAAACAGCTCGTAGGCTGCATCCAGCAGGGCGCGCCGCTTTTCCTGCTTTTTCCCTTCCACGGTGCTCATGCTTTGGGTAGATTCCTCTTTTCTCTGAATTCAGACGCAGGTATGTACTGCGTCCGGTCTGCGTACCTTAGTTTAGCAGTCCTTGACCGTTTGTGCAAGCCCGATTTATTATACAATGTTTTGCAGGTGATAAAAAAACTGACTTTCGGTCACTTTTTCCGCTTGACACACTGCCCGGGCTGAATATAATAGTGTTTGCCCGGAAGATGACCGGCGGTCAGTTTCGCGGGCTTTCCCAATCAACTTTCTATTCTGGAGGGTTCTCATGAAAAAGATCGCACAAGGCATCGTGCGTCTGCGCAAGCTGATCTTAACAGTGGCCGTGCTGCTGTTGATCCCTTCCGCGATCGGCGCCATTGCCACCCGCATCAATTATGACATCCTCACCTACCTGCCACAGGATCTGGACTCCATGATCGGCGAGGTAGCCCTTGAGGACGATTTCCATCTGGCCTCCACCGGTATGATCACGGTAGAGGGCCTGCCAACCAACGAACTCATCGCTATGAAAAAGGAGATAGAAGCCGTTCCCGGCGTCACCCAGACCTTCTGGCTCAGCGATGTGATCGACCCCAACATTCCCACCGCCATGCTGCCTGCCGATGTGCAGCAGTTCATGTTTGGCAAAAACGATTCCACCATGCTGATCGTCCGCTTTGACGCTCCCAGCGCCAGCGACGAAACCATGGAAGCCGTCCAGCAGATCGAAAAGCTGCTGCGCAAGGACTGCTTCTTCGGCGGCATGAGCGTCATTCTGCAGGACACCAAGGCACTAGTCAATCAGGAAATGCCCCTGTACATCCTGATCGCCGTGGGTGCCAGCCTGCTGGTGCTGTTCCTCTCGCTGGAAAGTACCATCACCCCGCTGCTGTTCATGCTGGGTCTGTTGTTCCCCATCGCGTACAACTTCGGCACCAACATCTTTCTGGGGCAGATCAGCTACATCACCGAGGCGCTTGCCACCGTGCTGCAGCTGGGCGTTACGATGGACTTCTCCATCTTCCTGCTGCACCGCTATCAGGAAGAAAAGGAGCTGCGCTCCTCCAACGAGGAGGCCATGACCAGCGCTATCTGCAAGACCATGACCTCCATCTCCGCTTCCAGCCTGACCACCATTGCAGGCTTCCTTGCTTTGTGCGCCATGCGCCTGACGCTGGGCCGCGATATCGGCCTTGTCATGGCAAAGGGCGTGGCACTGGGCGTCATCTGCACCGTGGTCATTCTGCCCTCCCTGATCCTTACCTTTGATAAGTGGGTGGAAAAATACAAGCACCGCACCGTTATCCCCCGGCTGACCAAGCTGAGCTACTTTGTTTCCAAGCATTCGGTGCCCATCGTGGCCGTCTTTATCCTCATCCTTATCCCTTTTGCCATTGCGCAGAACAAGACCAGCGTGTACTACACCCTGTTCGACTCCCTGCCCCAAGACCTGACCGGCATCGTGGGCACCAACAAGCTGGGCGAGGACTTCGGCATGACCACCAGCCACTTCATTCTGGTGCATGACGATCTGACCGCTACGCAGGTGTCCGACCTGTGTGACGAGTTGAAGGACGTGGACGGCATCACGCAGGTGGTAAGTTTGGATTCCATTACCGGTCCCGGCTTTGACACCGAGCTGCTGCCCGACAGCGTGATGGAGATCCTGCAGTCCGGCGGCTACAAGCTGATTTTGGCCAACAGCTCCTACAAGACCGGCACGGACGCCATCAACAGCCAGCTGGACGAGATGATCGGCCTGATCAAAAATGTAGACCCTGAGGGCGTCATCACCGGTGAAGGTGCCATGACCAAAGACCTGATCGAGGTGGCAGACGTGGACTTCAAGAACGTCAACGTCTGGTCGATCATGGCGGTGCTGGTCATCATCGCCATCTCCTTCAAGAGCATCTCCATCCCGGTGCTGCTGGTTGCCAGCATCGAGGCCGCAATTGCCATCAACATGGGCATCCCGTACTTTACCGGTACGCAGCTGCCCTTTATCGCCAGCATCGTCATCGGCACCATCCAGCTGGGCGCTACCGTGGACTACTCCATCCTGATGACCACCCGTTATCACGAGGAGCGCGCCTTTGGCCGCACCCCCAAGGAAGCTGCCCAGCAGTCGCTGGAGCATTGCAGTCAGTCCATTCTGACCAGCGGCCTGACCTTCTTTGCCGCTACGGTCGGCGTGGCTGCCATCAGTAAGATGGAGCTGCTGCGGAGCATCTGCCTGCTAATCTCCCGCGGCGCTCTGATCAGTATGCTGGTCATTCTGGTGGTGCTGCCCGCCGCCCTGATGCTGTGTGACTGGCTCATCCGCCACACCACCCTGAAATGGATGGTCCCTGAATCTGCCAACGCCAAGAAGTCTGAAAAGGAGTAATGCGTTATGAAAAAATCGCTTCGTTTCGCCAGTGCGGCGCTGGCAGTTGCCCTTGCCGCCAGCTGTGCAGCCCCGGCTTTTGCCGCAGGCGGCAGCAGCTTTACCAAGTCTGAGACCGTGTACGCTGTGATGAACGCCGATGGCTCCATCCAGAGCACCACCGTCAGCGAGCATGTTTACAGCGCCTCCGGCCTGTCCAAGGTGACCGACCAGAGCACCCTGACCAACATCCAGAACACCGAGAGCAGCGCCGAGTTCACACAGGACGGCGAAAAGCTGGTGTGGAACACCGATGATACCGATGTGTATTATAAAGGTGACACCGACCGCGCCCTGCCCATTCAGGCTACCGTCACCTACGCGCTGGACGGTCAGGAAGCCGCGCTGGAAGATCTGATCGGCAAGAGCGGTCATCTGACCATGACCATCGCCCTGAAGAACAACGAGACCGGCACCGTGAATGTGAACGGCACCGACCGCACCATCGTCACCCCGCTGGTCACCGCTGTGGGCGTGATCTTCGGGCAGGATGCCACCAACGTGGTGGCTGCCCACGGTCTGGTGGAAAGCGCCGCCAAGAGCAATGTGGCTGCCTTTGTCACCCTGCCGGGCGTGAAGGACTCCCTGTCCGGTCTGCTGCCGGACGAACTGGACACCATTGAGGACTATCTGCAGGACACCATCACGGTGGAGGCAGATGTCACCGGGCTGACCTGCCCGCAGGTGATGATGGCCTGCGCCACCAGCGCTGCGGCTCTGGGCACCGACAATGTGTTTGACCTGAGCAGCCTCAACGACCTGACCGACGGCATCAACCAGCTGAATGACGCCATGAGCCAGCTGCTGGACGGTGCTTCTCAGCTGGAGGATGGTACCACCCAGCTGAGAAGCGGTGTGCTGGCACTGCTGGACGGTGCCAACACCCTGAACAATGGTGCAGCCGCACTGGACAAGGGTCTGGGCCAGTTGACCAACGGTCTGGACACCCTGAGCTCCAACAACAGCGCCCTGAACAGCGGCGCACAGCAGGTGGCAGACGGCGTGCTGGCTTCTGCCAACAAGACCCTGAAAGAGGGCGGTCTGATCGACACCGATATGACTTGGGACAACTACGCCGCAGTCATCGACAACATTCTGACCATGAACGACAAGACGCTGGCTGCCGGTCGCCGTAAGATGGTGCGTACCATCTGGGAGCAGGCTCCCAACTTCAAAGACAGCCAGCTGGATCTGGCGCTGTACCTTTCCGCTACCAAGACGAACCACGATCTGGAGGCTGCTCTGCACCTGATGCAGAACTACGACCCCTCCATGCTGTGCGGTCTGGTGCAGCTGCTGACCAGTCAGGAAGCCAAGGATACCGCCAAGGCAGAGCTGAAGTATCAGGTAGAGAACAGTCAGGATATCGCCGATGTGCGTGCCCTGAAGGACAGCCTTTCCAAGATCCAGTACTTCGTTTCCAGCGTGGGCCAGTACACCGCCGGCGTGCAGACCGCTGCAGACGGTGCCCACTCTGCCAAGGACGGCAGCGCCCAGCTTGCCGCCGGTACCAAGACCCTGTACGATGGCGTGAACACCCTGAACAATGGCGCAAGCCAGCTGAATGACGGCACCCACCAGCTGAACGATGGTCTGAACCAGTTCAACGAGGAGGGCATCTCCAAGCTGACCGGCGCACTGGATCAGGATCAGCTGCACGGCCTCAAGACCGTGCTGGACGAGATGACCGACCGGCTGGAAAGCTACACCAGCTTTGCCGGTGCACCCGAGGACGCTGAGAGCAGCGTGAAGTTTGTCTACAAGACCGCCGAGACCGTGGCCGCTGCCAACAATGCTGTGGCTGAGACCGAGACGGTGAAGGAGGGCAACATCTTCACCCGCCTGTGGCAGCGCATCGTGGACCTGTTCAAGTTCTGATAACGCCAACATCCTTCCAGAATCGTAGATAGAGACGCAGAAGCGCCCCGCAGCCGAATGACTGCGGGGCGCTTCTGTATTTATAATTCTTTAAAAATCAGCTTATTGCTTACTGATCCTTTTCCACCATCATCTTGCTGGCTTTATAGATATCGCCGCAGCCGAGGGTGATGACCAGATCGCCGGGCTGGGCGTTCTGCTTGACCCAGTCGGCGGCCTCCTGCAGGCTGTTCACCAGCACGGAGCCGGGGATCTGTGCTGCCAGCTTTGCGCTGGTAATGGTGGGGTCGTTGGGCTCGCGGCTGCCCATGATGGGGGTCAGCACCGTGATGTCCGGGATCTTGAGCACATCCACAAAGTCGTTGAACAGCATCTTGGTGCGGCTGTATGTAAACGGCTGGTGGACGGCGATCAGGCGCTTGTAGCCCATCTCCTTGGCGGTGTTCAGGGTGGCGCGCAGCTCGGTGGGGTGGTGGGCGTAGTCATCGATGACCAGCGCACCGTTGCACTCGCCGTACACCTCAAAGCGGCGGCCTGCGCCCTTGAAGTTCAGGGCAGCCTCGGCGCACTGCTCTGCGCTCAGGCCCACAAAGCGGCACACGGCGCACATGGCCAGTGCATTATAAATATTGTGGCGACCGGGCACGGACAGACGGATGCGGGTGGTGTCGGTCGTATTCCACTCCTTCAGGTCGAACTCGAAGAAGCCGGGCTTATACTCGTTGACGTTGACAGCGCGGTAGTCGCCGTGGTTGTCGATGGCAAAGGTGCGCACCCGGCGGTCCAACGTGTACATCACGTCCATGGTGTTCTTATCGTCAGCGTTGGCAAAGATCATGAACTGAGTCATCAGGGCAAAGCGCTTGAAGGCGAACTTCAGCTCGCCCATGCTGCCGTAGTAGTCCAGATGGTCGTTGTCGATGTTCAGCACCACGGACAGGTAGGGGGTCAGCTTCAGGAAGGTCTCGGCAAACTCGCAGGCTTCGATGACGATATCATCGCCCTTGCCGGCCTTGCCGTAGCCGTTGATGAGGGGCAGCTTGCCGCCGATGACGGCAGAGGGGTCGCGGCCGGCCAGTTCCAGCGCAGTGGTGATCATGGAGGTGGTGGTGGTCTTGCCGTGGGTGCCGGACACGCAGATGCTCTGCTTGTACAGGCGGCTCACATAGCCCAGCAGCACACTGCGCTCCACGGTGGGAATGCCGTAGGAGGCGGCTGCGTTCAGTTCCACGTTATCCTTGGAGATAGCGGCAGAGTACACCACCATATCCGCGCCGACAACGTTATCCGCATTGTGGCCAAGGCTGACCTTCACGCCCATCTCCCGCTCGTAGCGGATGATGCTGCCGTCCAGCACATCGCTGCCGGACAGCTCGTAGCCCTTGGCGGCCAAGATCTGGATCAGCGGGTACATTCCGCTGCCGCCGCAGCCGATAAAATGGATCTTCTTTACATGGTCCAGCAGATGCTGGCTATAATCCGAGTACATGAACATAGTAAGGCTCTCCTCCAAATATTAACGGCTGCAGCGCAGACCGATTCCTTCCAAACATAGGGACACACTCTTATTATATAATTTTTGCAGCATAAAATAAACAGGTAAGGCCGAATTTTCGGAAAGAACCATAATTTTTTTGTGAATTTTGTGATATGTGTACAACAAAATCCCGGCAGTATTACTTTGCCCGCCGCCGCAGGATCTCGTCCAGAATGGCATCAGCCACGTCTGCCTTGCTCATCAGGGGCAGCTCCCGGGTGCCGTCCGGGGTGATGAAGGTGACCACGTTGGTGTCCACCCCAAAGCCTGCACCGGCCACCTTGAGGTTGTTGGCCACCACCATGTCCAGATTTTTCTTGGCAAGCTTCGCGGAGGAGTTTTCCACAAGATCCCGGGTCTCCATGGAAAAGCCGCACAGGAACTGGTGGGTCTTGCGGGGGCCGATGGTGCCAAGGATATCCTCGGTGCGCTCCACGGGGATAGAGAGGTCGCCCTCCTTCTTTTTGATCTTGTCGTTGGCCACGGTGGCGGGGCGGTAGTCTGCCACGGCGGCAGCCATGATGAGCACATCGGTGGTGTCAAAGCGGCTTGTCACCGCCTCGTACATCTGCCGGGCGGTGGTCACCGGCACATCGGTGGTAAACTTGACCGGCGGCAGCGCGGTCTGTCCGTGGATCAGGGTCACCTCCGCGCCCCGCATGGCGGCGACGCGGGCAAGGGCGTAGCCCATTTTGCCGGTGGAGTGGTTGGTCAGGTAGCGCACCGGGTCCAGTGCCTCCTGCGTGGGGCCGGCGGTCACCGCGACGCGCACCCCGGCCAGATCCTTCGGGCGGGCGATGGTGTGCAGGATGTGCTCCAGCAGTACCTCCTCCTTGGGCAGGCGTCCGCTGCCCACATCCTTGCAGGCCAGCACGCCGCTTTCGGAGGGGATGACGGTAAAGCCGTACCGCTCCAGCGTGGCAAGGTTATCCTGCGTGATGGGGTTTTCCAGCATGCCGGTGTTCATGGCGGGGGCTACCAGCTTCGGGCACTTGGCGGCCAGCACCACGGTGGTAAGCATATCGTCCGCAATGCCGTGCGCCATTTTGGCAATGACGTTTGCGGTGGCGGGGGCTACAAGGATCACATCCGCCTTTTTTGCCAGCGAGATATGGGTGACCTCAAACTTGAAATCCCGGTCAAAGGTGTCCACCATGCACTTGTGGCCGGTCAGGGTCTCAAAGGTGAGAGGGGTGATGAACTGGGTGGCGTTTTTGGTCATGATGACCTCCACATCCGCACCCAGCTTGCGCAGTGCACTGGCCACGTTGGCCATCTTATAGGCGGCAATGCCGCCGCTCACGCCCAGCAGGACGCACTTGCCGTTCAGATCCATGGTTCGTTTACCTCCCGGAAAAACAGTTCTTTTCCACATATCTTACCTTAGTATAATGCAAAACTTCCACCAGCACAACAAAATCTTTGCCGGGAACTTGTATCCGGCGCAAAAATGCGGTAAAATACGCTTGACAAAGAGCAAACCGGTTCTTTTCTTTTATTTTGAAAAGGAAAACAGAATTATGATCTTAGCCATTGATATAGGCAACACCACCGTCGCCCTTGGGGGCATCCGGGACGGACGTGTATGCTTTGTGGCGCGCATGGACACGGTGCGCACCCGCACGGCTGCGGAATATCGTGCCGAAATGGATAAAATTTTTGCGCACCGCCGCCACCCGGAGCGCCCCATGCGCTTTGAAGGTGCAGTGCTTACCAGCGTAGTGCCCCAGATCACCGGGGCACTGGCCGAGTGCGCCCGCCACTACACCGGCAAAAAGCCGGTCATCGTTTCGCCGGACATCCGCACCGGGCTGACCATGGGGGTGGACGAGCCCCGCGCCGTGGGCAAGGACCGGCTGGTGGATGCCGCCTATGCGGCGGCAAACTTTCCGCTGCCGATCGTCACGGTAGACCTCGGCACTGCCACCACCTTTAATGTGGTGGACAAGGACCGGGTATTCCGGGGCGGCGTGATCTGCCCCGGCCTTTCCACCGGGCTGCGCGCACTGGGTGAGCGCTGTGCCCAGCTGCCGCAGGTGCATCTGGGCTCCCCGAAAAAAGCCATCGGCACCAATACCGAAAGCTGTATGCTGTCCGGCTCGGTGCTGGGCACCGCCGTGCTCATTGACGGCATGGTGCAGCGCATTGAAGAGGAATTGGGCAGCCCGGCTACACTGGTGGTCACCGGCGGTCTGGCAAAGTACGTCACCCCGCTGTGCCGCCACCCCCTGACCTATGACCCGGAGTTGCTGATGAAGGGGCTGGCACTGCTGTACCAGCTGAACGCCCCGCAGGAGCACGGCCGCAGCCATGGCGGCGGCAGGCACTACGGTCAGCAGGGACGCCTCCGGGCAAAGCACCCGCACCCCAACCGCCGCACCCGCCGCGAGCCGGAGGCGCTGGTAGGCTGAGGGAACAAGAGGATAAGGGAGAGCATTATGAAACTGGGCATTCTTGGCACGGGTAAGATCGTGCAGGAATTTTTGCCATGGCTTGTGGAGCACACGCCGTTTACTGTGCAGGCGGTGTGCAGCACCCCGCGCTCGGCGGCAAAGGCCGCAGAGCTGTGTGCACAATATCAGATCCCGCAGCACACCACCAATTATTTTGAGCTTTTGCAGTGGGTGGACGCGGTCTACATCGCCGTGCCCAACTTACAGCACGCCCGCTACGCCCGGGTGGCGCTGGAGGCAGGCAAGCACGTCATTGTGGAAAAGCCCATGGCGGTGACCGCCGCCGAGACCGAGGAGCTGGCTGCGCTGGCACAGCGCAAGCGGCTGTTCCTCTTTGAGGCTATGACCACCCAGTACCAGCCCAACTACGCCAAACTCCGGGAGCTGCTGCCCCGGGTGGGCACAGTGCGCATGGTACAGTGCAGCTTCAGCCAGTATTCCAGCCGGTACGACGCCTTTTGCGCCGGGCAGACCCCGCCGGTGTTCGACCCGCTGTGTGCGGGCGGCGCACTGATGGATTTGGGCGTGTACAACGTCAGCTACATCGTGGGTCTGTTCGGTGAGCCCAACAAGGCGGTGTATGCCGCCAACATGGAGCGCAATATCGACACCAGCGGTGTGCTGATGATGGATTACAGCGGCTTCAAGGCGGTAAGCCTTGCCGCCAAGGACTGCGCAGCCCCTGCCCGCTGCATCATTCAGGGCACGAAGGGCTACATCCTGCAAAAATCCACCCCGAACTACTGCGGCGGCGTGACCTTCCATCCCAACGAGGGCAAGGAGGAGCACTACAACCTGAACGGAGATCGTCCCCGGCAGGCGGCAGAGTTCGAGGCCTTTTACCGCGCCATGACCGCCGGAGACCAGGAGCTGTGCGCCCGCATGCTGGATACCAGCATCGCGGTGAGCCGGGTGCTCACGGTGGCGCGCCGCAGCGCCGGGGTGCGCTTCCCCGGCGACAGATTCTGACGCATTTTTCTCTGGAACACGCCCTGACAACCACGCGCTTCCAAAGATTTGAATATTCACCTAAAACCCGCACAGAGCGGGCAGGTTTGCGCCGTATCCGACAAAAAGGGCGGAACGGCAGCAGGAGGAAAACTGAATTATGAAGAATACCAATACCAAGACTCTGACTCGTGTGGCCCTGCTGGTGGCCATTGAACTGGTGATGAAGCTTGTCGGTCTGGGCAGTGTGCCCGTGGGCCCGCTGTACATGAGCTTCCTCACCCTGCCCATCGCTGTGGGCGCCATCACCATGGGCCCCGCCGTGGGTGCCCTGCTGGGCGGCGTGTTCGGCGCTGTGAGCTTCTACGATGCCATCACCGGCGCCTCTGCCATGACCGGTGCACTGTTCCAGGTCAGCCCGCTGAACACCTTTATCCTGTGCGTGGGTATGCGTGTGCTCATGGGTCTGTGCTGCGGCCTGATCTTCAAGGCTCTGCAGAAGCTGGACAAGTCCCGCACCTGGAGCTACATCCTCAGCGCCATGACCGCACCCGCCCTGAACACCCTGTTCTTCATGGGCTACATCGTGCTGGCTTTCTACGGCTGCGACTATGTGCAGAATCTGGTGTCCGTCAAGGGCGCTGCCAACCCCTTCATGTTCGTAGTGCTGCTGGTTGGCGTGCAGGGCGTAGCCGAATTTCTGGTGTCCGGCATTCTGGGCGGCATCGTCGCCCGCGCCGTGGCAAAGTTCCTGAAGTAAGCCCGGCTGCGCACCATGTCAGGGCGGCGCATCCGTGTTTAGAATAGAAAAATGAATGCTCCTCCGGCAACTGCCGGAGGAGTTTTTTGTTGGGAACGGCTCCAATATCCTTCCTGTGAAAATGCAATGCCGGAGCGTCTGAGGACGCTCCGGCATTGCTCTATTCACAAAAATATCGTCCCGCCTGCCCGGCAGCCTTTACTTCTTTTCCCGCAGCTGTTCCAGATAGCCGTCGGCCTTGATGGCCTCCGGGGTGAAGGAGTTATTCTTCCACCAGCCCACAAGGGCGGCGGTCACGGTCAGGCCGGTGGTCACCAGCTGCTCCACGGTGGCGCTCTCGATGGGCAGCATGGGCTTGCCGCAGGCGCTCAGCACCTGATTGGTCAGTGCCAGCGCCAGCGCAGCCGTGCGTGCCAGGGTGGCGGCAGAAATTTTGCAATGGGTATCGTTCATAGGTTCAGTTCCTCTCTTTCTCCAAATCTGCGATGCGGTGGTTGGCCACCTTCATCTGTTCTTCTAAAATGGGTACGCGGCGGGCAAAGTTGTTATGCTCCCGCACCTCCCGGGTCAGTTCTTCCAGCTTGGTGTCGGTCACCGCCTGGCTTTTTCCGTTGGCGATCAGCACGCCGATCAGGGTCACCGCGCCTGCAATGATGGCTGAGATGATGCCTGTCATCGCGCTCACCCCCTCCACCGGGCTTTGTCTGCCCGGGTATCCACGTGCACCCAGCCGGCGACGCGGCCCGCCTTGACGGGGTAGCGTCCCACGCCGCCCCGGTCCGGCATCAGGCTTTCGGCGTAGGCGGCCACGTCCTCCACGCTCACGTCCTGCACCCGGATATCCGCTGCCCGGCCATACAGGTGCTGGCTGAACTTTGCCCCGCCTGCCTTGGCGTTGTGTGCCGGGGTGCGGTAGGCGCTGGTGATCGTCACCGGTTTTCCGAAGTGCTCCCGGATACGCTCCAGCAGTTCTGCCAACGCCGTGTCGATGAAGACAGGGTCGCTGCCGTCCTTGCAGCGGAACTCCCGCACACAGAAGTGCGGCGAGAGGGCGGTGCTGCCGTCCCGGGCAAGAGAATACGCTTGCAATGCCATCGTGCGCCCCCTTACAGCCGTTTCAGCAGCGCTGCGATGGGCTCTGCATAAAACCGCTCGTAGCCCGCTGCGTTGGGGTGGGTGCCGTCGCTGGTGTACTTATCGCCCAGTTCGCTGACGCCGGAGCCACCCATAGGCGGGGTGGTCTCCGCAATGTCAACGTAGGGCACGCCCCATTTTTTCAGCGCCGCAAGGATGGCAGGCTTGTAGGTCTTATACCAGTTTTCGCTGCCTGCAAACATGCCGCCGTGCGGGAATACATAGGCCACGCGCTTGTCGCTGTGATTCGTTGCCAGATCGTCCAGCATCTTCTCCAGTGCGCCGGTCATGGTCGTTTCGTCGTAGGCAGCGGCAAAGCCATCGGTCAGGGTACCCACAGGGGCGTTGTTCCAGGCATCATTCACGCCGCCCTCCAACAGGATGTAGTCTGCCTTTGCAAGCGCTGTGGAGTTTGTCACCACCGTGCTGATGCAACCACGGGTGCCGCCGTATACCTTATCGGTAATATTCGGGGTCAGCGTTGCGCCGTCCACTGCTTCATTGGTCAGGGTCATGCCGTACTTGTCTGCAATACATTTGCCGTAGCCGCCTGCGCTGCTCTTGCCGTAAGCGATGCTGTCGCCTGCAACGTACAGCGTTTTTCCCGCCAGCGGGCTGATGATCTGACCATTGATGTCAAACACTTCCATTTTACCACCCCTTCTCGATGTAATCGTTCACCTTGTCGTCACTCAGCAGGCCTTTATACACCCTGCACTGATACAACGTACCAGACCAGAACTGCTGCTTTTTGCTGCCGTCCGCGCTCTGCGCCGCACCGATCAGGAAGGTCTGGGGCACATCTATGATTGTGCCGTTTGTGGTTTTCCACTCGGTCAGCGGGCAGTAGGTACTGCCGCCGCGATATTTTCTGCCGTCGATCTGCACTGCATACCGCGTACGAGTCTTGAAGTGTTCGATGCTGTCCGACAGGGTCACGCCGCCGTAGTTGTAGTATGCGAACTCGGTCTTATTGTTCAGCGGGCTGCTGGTGGAGTTGAAGCCGGGCAGATTGCCGGTATCGCCGGTCTCGGTCAGGCAGTGCAGGAAGGCAGGCCAGGTGTTGGCATTAAAGTCGTCCCCCGCTTTCGCATCCACTAGGATCGTGTATTGCGGCGTCTCGGTGGAGGCGTGCTCCAGCAGCTTCAGGCCGGTGTCCAGTCCCTGGGTCAGCACGGTCTCGCCGGGCAGACTGTAGATCAGCTGTGCTGTCTCCACTACTTCCACCGTTACCGCGCAGCTTGCACTCTTACCGCCTGCTGTGGCAGTCACGGTGCAGTTACCTGCTTTGATGCCTGTCACCACGCCGTTTGCCACAGTGGCAAAGCCGGTAGGCAGAACGCTCCACACCACCGCCCTGTCGGTTGCGTTCGCGGGCAGCACGGTGGCCGTCAGGGTCTTGCTCTCGCTCTCGTTCAGGGTCATGGTCACGGCGCTCAGGCTCACGCTCTGCACCGGAACTTCCTGTGCACTGCCGCCCCACTCTGCACGCAGAGCATTCAGGGTGGGCTGCATCGTGTTGGTCTTATAGGCTGCATTTTCAAACAGGTTCAGCAGCAGCGCCTTTGCGTTGGCGGTAAAGCCCTCGCCCGGGTCACCTTTTGCACCCGCCGGGCCGGGGTCGCCCTTTTCTCCCTTGTCGCCTTTTTCGCCCTGCGTTCCGGCAGCATTGGCAATGCCTGCTTCCATGTGGTTCAGCTGGGCAGCCGTCAGGGTCTGGCCGTCCACAAAATTCTGTTTTACGTAGCTCATTTGTTCCTCCCTAAGATCATTTTTCCAAGGATCGCCTGCCCCAGCACTGCAAAAACGTTCTCCTTCGGCGGCTGCGGGTTGCCCCACAGCGTCGCCAGACGGTCGCAGGCTACCATGGCTGCGTCATTGCCCGCCGCCAGAAGCCGCAGCACTGCCAGCAGCGCCTGTTTTTCCGCAGTGGTAATGCCGCCGCCTGTGCCCAGCAGCCCCACCAGCGCCTCCCACGCAGGCGTAGCCGGGGCAGGCATCGCGCCCTCTGCCGTGCCGCTGTTGGCGCATACTTTGCACCGCACATCAGCGCTGGTCACGGTGCGGCTGCCGTCCGTGCCCTCAAAGGTGAGGCAGCCCGCGCCGGGCACTGCCGTCACCGCCGCCGGTACGGTCAGGATTCCGTTTTCCACCAGCGTAGCCGCGCTTGCGCCGGGGGTGTGCCAGTGGGCGCACACGGTCAGCCCCTTCCACTCGCCCCGCTGCTCGATGCGCAGCCGATAGTTGCCCCGGTTGCCCGCATACCCCAGCAGCAGCTGTCCGCCGGGCACCGCTGCCGCGCCGTTTTTGTCCAGCCGGATGGTCATCTCGTTCATGCCGCACCACCCTTACACATACTGGTAGCCCTCTACGTTGAAGGGATACTCAAAGCTGAGACTCGTGTCCGTTCTCACAACGCCTATGCTCAGCACGCCGCTGTCTGCAAAGTTCATCCGCACAGGCGCTGCGCCGCTGCACTTGACGCCGTTGCTCAGATCAGAGCTCGTGCCGCCCACCATGGCCACCGCTGTGCCGCCCCGCACGATGCGGGTGCTGCCGTAGTCCGCAGCAGCGGCGACCGGGTTTGCGTCGTTTTCTGCCGTGGGTGCCACCATCCGCACCACAATGTAATTCACCGTGCCCGGCACGGTCAGGCTCGTGGCAGATTTGCCCGCAACGCCTGCGCCGGTGTAGACCAGTTTTCCATCCATATTCATCATCCTTTCCAGTCGTTCCAGTTTTTCTGTCAGGCTAAAGCCCAGTACCGCGTTCAGGTTTTCTCTGGTCACCTCCAATGTTCCGTCTGCGCCCACAGTCACTCCCCGCCCGGCCTTTACGCCGCCCAGCACGGCGGCGGTGGCACACGGCAGCGTGTAGGCCGTGCCGAATTTCCGGTCAGCTTCGGCCTTGGAGTAGAACCGGTCATCTGCGCCCAGCTGCAGCAGCGCTGCCGCCTTTTCCTGCGCCGACCAGCCCGCCGCCCCGGCGGCGCTGGTCAGCGCTTTTTTTACGCCGTAGGGCAGCAACGCCGGGGTCAGGGGCGCATAGGCTTCGGTCATGCGGTCCAGCTGTGCCGCTGTGGCGGGCACGGTGGTCAGGGTGGCGTCTGCCCGCACCGCAACACCGTACTGCCCGTCTGCACGCACTGCGCCGGACGTTTCCGCTGTGGGCACGGTCTCGCTGCGCACATAGGGGCGCAGATCCGGCAGCGGGGTCGTGTCCGTCTGCACCGCACCGGTGGCACTATTCACGCTGAGGATGCGCACCACCGCGCCGGGCAAAGGCTGTGCCGGGCGCGGCACCGCCGCCACATCCTGTGCGGTCAGCCGCACCGCGCCGCCCTTGCCGTTCACGCTCAGCACCCGTCCATCGGCAGGGGCATAGCTCTCGGCCCGCAGCGCAGCGGCCTCCGCCCGCTTTGCGCAGGCGTTGGCATCGGTGCGGTCGGCAAGGATCTTGTCCGCAGCCTTTTGCGTCAGCGCCGCCTGCACGGCCGTGTCTGCCGCACCGTTCTCGGCGCGGCGGGCGCTCTCCGCTGCGGCGCGGGCGCTTTCCAGCACGCGCGCCACGAACTGCTCGTACACCGAGGGCGGCAGCTCCTCACTGCCGCCGTCCGTAGGCAGGGTGGCGTACACATCGTAGCTGCCGGGGCGGGTATAGGCGGTGTAGCCGCCGCTGCCTATGGCGGCCAGCATCCACTGTCCCCGCACGCTGCCGGTCAGGCGGCGGTCAACCGTCACACTGTCGTCGGCGTCCAGCGGAATGGCGGCCAGCTGCACCCCATCGCTGCGGCGCAGATACAGCGCCAGGGTGCACCCCGCCCACGCTGCGGGCAGGATGAACTGCAGCCGGTCCACCCCCTCGGCGTTCTGTGCGCCAAGGTGCAGCCGGTGCGGCCGGGGCACAAATTCGGTGCCGCCGCACTGCTGCTCAAGGATTTCGATCTCCATGCAAAACCTCCTTTTCTGTTTGCTGTCCCGATTGTACCGCCGGGGGCGCAAAACTATCCAGTGTGTACTAAAAATGTGAAATTTTCTGTTCTTCGGCATTTTGCTAAACGGGGTTTTGGCACCGGAAATGCGAGCTTTTCTCCCCTGCCGGGACCGGGTAATTCCCCTGCAGGTTTTCCATGCAAAACTCGCGATGTGGGGCAGCTTGTTTTGGGCGCAGCGGCCGCTGCTGCGGCCTTATTCGCAGAGAAAAGAGCCGGTGTAAATGTTAAAAATTCATGAACGAATTGCCCCCAGAAAAAAGGAAAAAATCAGAAGGAAACCACCTAAAAACCAAAATATCAAAAGAAACACTGTGAAAATTGCACAAAAAATAATGTTATAAATCTAACAAAGTGCAAGACGCAAATTTGACAGATGCTTTACGGTCTGGTAAAATAGCGTTTGTGCAACGAACGTTGCAGCGTTTAAATTCTATCTGGATGAAGTAAAAAGCCGTCCTGCGTACGGCACGGCATGGGCAGATGCGGCCTGTGCCGGGGCAGTTTTGTGGTCTGCCCGAAGCGGATTCCAACCTGTAATACGGTGCTCATTCTTTTTACCCGAAGAGAGCATCGTATTTGACTGTGAGACGCTTATACTCAGAGCAGCCACAGTCCGGGCGGCCGGGGTGCTGATGCAATACAGACCCGCTGCCGCGCCAAATACGACAAAGAGAGGAGTTGTCTCGTATCGCTTCCGTTAAATTGAAGAAAGCAGTTACTGCCGCAAAGCAGGCAGTATCTCCCCGTGTGCTGGCATTTTGTGTCATGGTGGTATGCCTTGTGGCTACCCTTGGCGTCACCGCTGCAAATCTGCGGCTGACCTACGTCACCGACTCCAATGGTGCACGGCAGGTCCTTCTGACCGATGCCGATGCTTCCCCCGCACAGGTCATGCACCTTTCCGGCATCCGCTCTGAGGAGGGCGATGAGGTCTACTACACCGCGTTCAGCGGCAATCTTGCCTCCCTGAACATCGAGCGCGCATTCTCCGTCAGCATCACCGCCGACGGGCAGGAGTACCCTGTAAAGCTGGTGTTCGGCACCGTAGCCGATGCACTGGAGCGCGCCGGTATCACCCTTGAAGGGGACGACTACACCGAGCCGGCGCTGGATCACGTTGTGACCGCCGGCAGCAAGATCGTGGTCCACCGCGTAGACTACGCAGAGCGGGTGGAAACTCAGGCCATCCCCTACGACACCCAGTATGTCTACACCAGCCTGTACTTCCGCAACACCGGCCGCACCACCACGGTGCAGCACGGCGCAGCCGGTCAGCAGACCGTGACCACCCGTGACCGCTATGTGGACGGCGAGCTGGAAAACAGCACCGTTGTGGATACCACCACCACGGTGGAGCCCACCGACCACGTCATCAAGACCTACGGCGCAGGCGCGCCGGTGTCCCCCCTGACCGGCGCGGACGGCACCACCAACGCCCCCACCTCTTATAGCAAGGTGCTCACCGGCAAGGCCACCGGCTACTATTCCCGTACCGGCAAGGGCTCTTCCGGTCTGGGTCTGGGCTATGGCACCGTGGCTGTGGACCCGGACGTGATTCCCTACGGCACCAAGCTCTACATCACCTCCACCGATGGCAAGTTCGTCTACGGCTACGCCGTAGCCACCGACACCGGCATCGCCGTCCAGAAGGGGCAGATCCTTGTAGACCTGTTCTACGAGACCTACGCCGAAAGCGTTATCAACGGCGCCATTCAGGTCAATGTCTACGTTGTAGGCTGAGCTGTAAACAAAACACAATAACCACGCAAAGAGACCGCTGTACAAACTGTGCAGCGGTCTCTTTTGATGTTAATCAGAATACTATTTTTATTTCGGGGTCGGGGAAAGTCCGTGGGCTTTCCCCGACCCCTTTTCTGTTTTCGCAACGCTTTCGCCGGAACCGTTTGTCAAATGAGCAGTTTACACGATGTCGAGCTGCAAATTTTGGATGGTATGCCCACAACATACAGAGAAGTCAAGAAAATTTGTGGTAATTGTATTTGAATTTTGGACAAAAAGTCTTGCAAAAATGGTAAAAACCTTTTAATATAAAAGAGTACAAAGCTGCGGATGCCGCTTTCGGCTTCCGCACGGGGAGGAGCAGTTTATGAAACCGACCGAAGAAAAGATTCAGAGCAACACATCGGACCTGCCGGTGTACCTGTTCAAGCAGGGCAACAACTGCGAGGCTTACCGCTACTTCGGCGCACATCTGGAAACACGGGTCGGGGAGTCCGGCGTTGTGTTCCGCGTATGGGCACCGCACGCCGTAGCCATCAGTGTTGTGGGCGACTTCAACAGCTGGAAGCCCGGCAGCCATCCCATGCACAAGGTGGATGGCGATTCCGTGTGGGAATTGTTCATTCCCGGCATGAAGGAATACGATGTTTATAAATATTGCGTGACCACCCGTGCAGGCGACCTTGTTTACAAGGCCGATCCCTACGCCTTCCACGCCGAGACCCGGCCGTCCAACGGCAGCAAGGTCTACGATCTGTCCGGCTTTGCATGGCACGACGCCGCATGGCAGACCGCGCAGAAAAAGGCAGACGTGATCAACGGCCCGATGAATATCTACGAGATGCACGCCGGCAGCTGGAAGATGAAGGAGGGCGGCAAGCCCTACAACTACTCCGAGCTGGCGGACGAGCTGATCCCGTACATCAAGGATATGGGCTACACCCATGTAGAGCTGCTGCCGGTGATGGAATATCCGTTTGACGGCAGCTGGGGCTATCAGGTCACCGGCTATTTTGCACCCACCAGCCGCTACGGCACCCCCAAGGACTTTATGGCCTTTGTGGATAAGATGCACGCCGCAGGCATTGGCGTCATCATGGACTGGGTGCCCGCCCACTTCCCCAAGGATCAGTTCGGCCTGTACAATTTTGACGGCGAGGCCTGCTACGAGGACCCCAACCCCAAACGCGGCGAGCACAAGGAGTGGGGCACCATGGTGTTCGATTTTGGCCGCAACGAGGTGCAGAGCTTCCTCATTTCCAGCGCACTGTACTGGCTGGAGCAGTACCACATCGATGGTCTGCGCGTGGATGCCGTGGCCTCCATGCTGTATCTGGATTACAACCGCAAGCAGGGCGAATGGGAGCCCAATAAGGACGGCGGCAAGGAGAACCTTGAAGCCATCGCCTTCCTGCGCAAGCTGAACAACACCGTGCTGGGCCGTCACCCCCACAAGTACATGATCGCCGAAGAGTCCACCGCGTGGCCCATGGTCACAAAGCCCGCTTCGGACGGCGGTTTAGGCTTCAACTTCAAGTGGAACATGGGCTGGATGAACGATATGCTCAGCTACATGAAGACCGACCCGCTGTTCCGCTCTGGCAACCACAACAAGGTGACCTTCAGCTTCTTCTACGCTTTCAGCGAGAACTTTGTGCTGCCCATCAGCCACGATGAAGTGGTGCACGGCAAGGGCAGCCTGCTGAACAAGATGCCCGGCGAGTATGACGACAAGTTTGCCAATCTGCGCACCTTCTTCGGCTACATGATGGCACACCCGGGCAAGAAGCTGCTGTTCATGGGACAGGAGTTCGGTCAGTTTGCCGAGTGGAACGAGGCAAAGCAGCTGGACTGGATGCTGCTGGATTACGACAAGCACGCCGAGCTGCAGAACTACGTCCGCACCCTGAACGCCTTCTATAAAGAGCACCCTGCCCTCTGGCAGATCGATTACAGCTGGGAAGGCTTCCAGTGGATCGTACCGGACGACTCGCAGCAGAGCGTCATCGCTTTCCTGCGCAAGGATGCCGCCGGTAAGCAGATCCTTGTCATCTGCAACTTCAACCCCGTCCTGCGCGAGGGCTACACCCTCGGTGCACCGGTGTCCGGCACCTATAAAGAGATCCTGAACAGTGACGATGCCGCTTTCGGCGGCTCCGGCACCGTGCACAACAAGCCGGTGCGTACCCACAAAAAGCCGCAGCACGGCTTTGAGCAGAGCATTACCGTCACCCTGCCGCCCATGAGCACTTTGTACTTTGAGGTGCCCACAAAGCGCACCCGCAAGGCAGCAGAGGACAGCGCGGACAAGCCGGCAAAAAAGACCGCCAAAAAGGCCACCGTCAAGGACGCCGACAAGCCGGTAAAAAAGACCCGCACCACCAAGGCCAAGGCCGCCAAAACGGCGGATGAAAAACCGGAAAAAGCAAAAAAGACCGCTGCCAAGTCCAAAGCAAAACCCGAGGCCGCAGCGGACAAGCCGGTAAAGAAAACCGCCGCCAAAGCAAAGACCGCGGCAAAAGCAAAAACTGAGACCGAAGCAGAAACCAAACCCGCAAAGCGCACCCGCAAAGCAAAAGCACCCAAGGAATAAGGATGCCCACACGGATGCACGCACGAACATTCTGATCTGTTGACTATCATTTCCAAAAAGGAAATGCTAAAGGGGAGAATAAAGCTATGGCAAAAGAAATCGTGGCAATGATCCTTGCCGGTGGACGTGGCTCGCGCTTATACGCGCTGACACAAAAGACGGCAAAACCTGCGGTGTCCTTCGGCGGTAAGTACCGCATTGTGGACTTCCCGCTGTCCAACTGCGTCAACTCCGATATCGACACCGTCGGTATCGCAACACAGTACCAGCCCCAGAAGCTGAACGAGTACATCGGTAACGGTCAGCCTTGGGATCTGGACCGTCTGCACGGCGGTGTGCACACCCTGCCCCCTTACGAGCAGGCAAACGGCACCGACTGGTACAAGGGCACTGCAAACGCCATCTATCAGAACATCGGCTTCATCGACAGCTATAATCCCGAATACGTCATCATCCTGTCCGGCGACCAGATCTGCAAACAGGACTACGCCGACTTCCTGCGCTTCCACAAGGAAAAGGGCGCAGAGTTCTCTGTGGCCGTTATGGAAGTGGACTGGAAGGAAGCTTCCCGCTTCGGCCTGATGGTGGCGGACGAGAACGACCGCATCACCGAGTTCCAGGAGAAGCCCCCGGTGCCCAAGTCCAATCTGGCCTCCATGGGCATCTACATCTTCAACTGGGATGTGCTCAAGAAGTATCTGATCGAGGACGAGGCTGACCCCAACTCCAAGAACGACTTCGGCATGAACATCATCCCCGCCCTGCTGCGTGACGGCCGCAAGATGTACGCCTACCGCTTTGCCGGTTACTGGCGCGACGTGGGCACCATCGACAGCCTGTGGGAAGCCAACATGGAAGTGCTGGACCCCGAGAACTCCGGCATTGATATCTTTGATAAGACTTGGAAGATCTACAGCCGCAACCCCGTGCTGCCCGCCCAGAAGATCGGCGAGCGCGCCGTTGTGCAGGACTCCCTCATCACCGAGGGCTGCAAGATCTACGGCAACGTCAAGCACTCTGTGCTGAGCGCAGGCGTTGTTGTGGAAGAGGGCGCTACCGTTGAGGACGCCGTGCTGATGGACGGTGTCGTGGTCAAGGCAGGTGCCGTGGTCAAGCGCTGCATCCTTGCTGAGGACGTTGTTGTGGGCGCAGGTGCAAAGGTCGGCGGCGAGGGCGCTATTGCCCACGTTGGCACCGGTCTGACCATCGGCGCAGGCGCTACCGTCAAGGAGGGCGCAAAAGTGTTTGAATCCGTCAAGGAGGGTGTGGAAGTATGCTGAGACAGAACACCAATGCGTTGGGTATCATTTTCCCCAACAGCTATGACAATACCGTTCCCGAGCTGGTGACCGAGCGCGCAATGGCCTCGATCCCCTTTGCGGGCCGTTACCGCATGGTAGACTTTGTGCTGTCCAGCATGGCCAACTGCGGCATTTCCAACGTTTCCATCGTGGTGCGTAAGAACTACCACTCCCTGATGGATCATCTGGGCACCGGCCGCGAGTGGGATATGGCCCGCCGTCACGGCGGCCTGAACATCGTGCCTCCCTTTGCAGAAAAGGGCGTGCGCATCTACTCCGGCCGTGTGGAGGCGCTGGGCTCCATTCTGAGCTTCCTCGAGCACCAGAAGGAGAAGTATGTGGTCATGAGCGATGCCAACATCGCCGTCAACTACGACTTCAACGCCCTGCTGGCTGCCCATCAGGCCAGTGGTGCCGATGTGACCGTGGCTTACCAGAAGACCGAGATCCCCGAGGGCCGCAAGAACGACAACTACACCCTGACCATTGATTCCGATGGCCGCGTGACCGAGCTGCTGTTCAATGACTACCGCTCCGGCGTGCAGAATCTGGATCTGAACATCTATGTGCTGGAGCGCGAGACCCTGATCAAGCTGGTCAAGGACGCTACCGCCCGTGGTCTGATCTACTTCGAGCGCGACATTCTGGCACACAACGTCAACATCCTGAACATCCATGCGCTGGAGTACACCGGCTATGTTGCCCATATCTGCGACATGAAGAGCTACTTTGACGAGAACCTGAAGCTGATCGATGACCGCAATCTGGAAGCGCTGTTCCCCAAGGGCAGCCCCATCTACACCAAGATCCGCGATGATAACCCCACCCGTTACGTCACCGGCTCCAAGGTCGTGGATTCCATTCTGGCCGACGGCTGCGTCATCGAAGGCACCGTGGAGAACTGCGTGCTCTTCCGCGGCGTCAAGGTCAAGAAGGGTGCTGTGGTCAAGAACTGTGTCCTGATGCAGGATACCGTGGTCGAGCCCAACGTGGAGCTGGACTGCGTTGTCACCGATAAGAACGTGAAGATCACCGCCGGCAAAAAGCTGTCCGGCACCGAGAGCTTCCCGGTCTACGTCCAGAAGAACCACACCGTCTGATCGAGCAATATCCATAGGGGCGGCTTCCTCCCCGGTAGCCCCTCTTGAGAGGGGCGGGGGCACCTGTGTGCCCCCGCCTGCTCTTTTGTATGCAAGGTTCGCGCCGCTTTTTATGGCGGCGGGGAGCGCGAACATCTGCCTGTATCATGGAAGGAGCGAATCCTATGAAGATCCTGTATGCTGCTTCGGAAGCCAATCCCTTTGCCAAATCCGGCGGTCTGGCCGATGTGGCAGGCGCCCTGCCCAAAGCGCTGGTCAAGGACGGCGTGGACGCCCGCGTCATCATGCCCCTATATGGCGATTTGAAGTACCGCGATAAGCTGGAATACGTTACCAACTACTCCGTACCTGTGGGCTGGCGCAGCCAGTACTGCGGCCTGTTCAAGGCCGATGTGGACGGCGTGACCTACTACTTCCTGGACAACGAGTATTACTTCAAGCGCCGCGGCCTGTACGGCTTCTACGATGACGGCGAGCGCTTCGCCTTCTTCTCCCGCGCCGTGCTGGAGACTTTGTTCTACATCGACTTCACCCCCGATATCATCAACTGCAACGACTGGCAGACCGCTCTGGTGCCGGTGTACCTGAACCTGTACTATCGTCATCTGGACAAGTTCAACCGCATCAAGACCGTGTTCACCATCCACAACATCGCCTATCAGGGCAAGTACGGTACCGATATTCTGGAGGACACCTGCGGCATCGGCCACCGGGACCAGCATATCGTGGAGTACGACGGCTGCGCCAACTTCATGAAGGGTGCCTTCGAGACCGCCGACAAGATCACCACCGTCAGCCCCACCTACGCACAGGAGATTTTGGACCCGTGGTTCAGCTACGGTCTGGACGCTCTGCTGCGTGAAAAACAGTACAAGCTGTGCGGCATCCTGAACGGCATCGATATGGACGCCAACGACCCCGCTACCGACAAGAACATCCCCTTCAATTACAGCATCAAGACCTTTGAGACCGGCAAGGCCAAGTGCAAGGAAGCTTTGCAGGACAGGTTCGGTCTGCATAAAGACGGCAGCCCCGTCTTTGGCATGGTCAGCCGCATGGTTGGCATGAAGGGCTTTGACCTTGTGCAGAGCATCGCCGACGGTCTGGTGGACCGCGGCATCCAGCTGGTCATTCTGGGCAGCGGCGAGAGCCAGTACGAGAACTTCTTCTCTGACCTGTGCGGCCGTCACCCGGGCCGCGTAGGCACCTATATCGGCTTTGAGCCCAAGCTCTCGCAGGAGATCTACGCCGGTGCAGACGCCTTCATCATGCCCTCCAAGAGCGAGCCCTGCGGTCTGGCACAGATGGTGGCCTGCCGCTACGGCACACCTCCCATCGTCCGCGAGACCGGCGGTCTGCGCGACTCCATCCATGACAGCACCATGGGCGACGGCAACGGCTTTACCTTTGCCGGTTACAACGCCCACGAGCTGTATGTGGCCTGCTGCAACGCACAGGATGCCTACAACAACAAGGGAAACTGGAAGAACCTCGTGCGTCACTGCATGGAGTGCGATTTCAGCTGGGACGTTTCCGCCAAGAGCTACGAGGGTCTGTACAACGAGACTGCAAACCTCTGGTAAGCGCCTAGATTCCAAAGCACCCGCCGGGGCTGCCGCACAAACGTGCGGCAGCCCCTTTTGCATAAGACGATTTAAAATGTGCTCCGCGTTGCTCTGCACATAGTTCAAGGAAGAATTATTTATAGTTTCGGAATTTCGGAGCGTCTGCGGACGCTCCGAAATTCCCTTTTCACCGGAAGAGCCCCAGAGGAAAACGGCAGCTGCCGTTTTTCGTTACGACCCCTCCCGTGAAAATGCGTTTGGAGCGCTCCGCAGAGCGCGACAAACGCGAAATAAAAATTCAATTCCTCTAATTATGGCTAGAGTGCAATGACGACGACCGCCGCCAGCGGCGGAAACAGGGAGGAGTTGTTGGGGCAGCGGCCAGCAAGACGCGAGTGCCGCCCAAGGCACGAAGCGGATGCTGGGTGCCGCAACCCGATAGCGGAAGCCATTTTAAATCGTCCTCCCCGCCGGGGAGCCGACCTTTCACTGTTTTTTACACTCTGCACAAACTTTTCTGAAAAGTTTGTGCAAAGATGCGGTCACAGGCGCACAATGTGTGTTATCGGTGCACATTTATGGAATCAGTCTGAACAAACTATGAAATTTTACTATATTTCGGTGGAGAATTGATTGCAATATCCGACGTTTTGAAGTATACTGAGGGCATAGACTTTTTTGGCTGCCTGTCCGTCTCTGGCATTTTTTCCAAATGCTGGAATGCGGGCGGCACCCGCAGAAAGGAGCGGCGCAGAACTTGAAAGGCTGGTACAAGGCTTTGGAAGATCTGGTCTGGCTGACCCAGCTGGGGCTGAATATGCTGCTGCCGCTGGTGCTCTGCCTTGCCGGGTGCTGGTGGGCTGTGGAGCACTGGGGCTGGCCGGAATGGCTGTTTTTGCCCGCTGTGGGTCTGGGGCTTGCCGCCGGGGCGCAGAACTTCTGGGTGTTCTGCAAGGAACGGCTGGAGCGCTCCAAACACGAAAAAAATCATCGGGTGGGCTTCAACTCCCACCAGTAATGGAGGTCCGTTTTTATGAAATTGCAGCCGGAATCCAAAAAGGAGCTGCTGCGCATCGCCTGCGGCGTGTCTCTGTGTACTGCCGTGATGTGGGTGGTGTTTGCAGCGCTGCATCTGGTGGGCTGGGTGGTCTTTGACTACCGGGTGCTGCTGGGCGGCATCATCGGCGCGCTGGTGGCTATCGGCAACTTTGCCGGCATCTGCTTTGTGGTGCAGAAGGTCATTGACGAGCCGGACGAAAAAAAGCGTAAAGCGCAGCTGCAGATATCCTATAATACAAGAATGCTGCTGCAGGCGTTGTGGATCATTATAGCCATTGCGGCTCCCTGTTTCCAAGCGTTTGCAGGCGTTCTGCCGCTGCTGTTCCCCAGAGTTACGATCTATTATCTCCAGATAACCGGGAAGTACAAGCCGCTCACGCCCCCGCAGGAGCCGGTGGACATCTCTGTGGAAGATGACCCCGCCCCCGCCAAGGCGTCTGCGGTGCAGCCCCGTGACGAAGGGGGTGAACAAGAATAAATGGAACTGAACGGCGCAAAGATCCTGTATACCATTCACACCAATATCCCTCTGCTGGGTGATTTTAAAATTACCCAGACCTTGGTAAGCACTTGGATCGTCATGGCGCTGCTCTCGGGTTTTGCCATCTGGCTGGGGCACGACCTCAAGCTGGAAAATGTGTCCAAACGACAGGCCGCAGCCGAGTTCATCGTAACGCGGCTGGAACAGTTCGTGCACGACAACATGGGCTTCCACTTCGATCAGTATATCCCCCTGGTCGGTGCTATTTTTGCACTGAGCATCGGGTGCAACCTGATCAGCGTTGTCGGCCTGTGGAGCCCCACGGCCGACCTGAACACCGAGGCAGCGTGGGCCATCGTGGTGTTTGTTCTGATCATGTACTACAAGATCAAAACGAACGGCATTCTGGCCTACCTCAAGGGTCTGCTCGATCCGATCTTTATCATGGCACCCATCAATGTGCTGTCAGAGATCTCTACCCCTGTCAGCATGGCGTTCCGTCACTTCGGCAACATCCTGTCCGGTACGGTCATCTCCACACTGCTGTACTGGGCACTGGCAAGCCTGAGCCACGTCATCTTTGGCTGGCTGCCGGGCTTCCTGAGTCAGATCCAGCTGTTCCAGATCGGCATCCCGGCCTTTACCGGCCTGTATTTCGACTGGTTCGGCGGCTGCATTCAGGCGTTCATCTTCTGTACCCTGACCACAATCTTCATCAAACGTGCTGCCGGTGAGGACTAAGGCCTTCCGGCATCCCCCAAAACACAAACACATTTTAGGAGGACAAATCTTATGACTGATTTCCAGTATCTGGCTCGTGGTATCGCTCTGGCAGGCTGCGGCATCGGCGCAGGCTGCGCACTGATCGCAGGTATCGGCCCCGGTATCGGCGAAGGCAACGCTGCTGCCGCTGCCTGTGAGGCCGTTGGCCGTCAGCCGGAGTGCAAGAGCGATGTTACCAGCACCCTGATCCTTGGTGTTGCCCTTTCCGAGACCACCGGTATCTACGGCTTTGTTACCGGCCTGCTGCTGATCTTCCTGGCTCCCGGTATGTTCATGAAGTATCTGGCATAAGCCTCCCGATCCGAAAAAATAACGAAAGGAGACGCTTATGGAACTGTATCAGGCGTTGATCACGCTGGATGGCTGGACCTTTCTGGCCCAGATCTGCAACCTGATGATCCAGCTGGTCATCTTCAAAAAGTTCCTGCTGAAGCCGATCAAACAGGTGATCGCCGACCGCAAGGCCAAGGCCGACAGCGAGATCGCAGATGCGCAGAAACTGCGCACCGAGGCCGAGGCCATGAAGGCGGAGTACGAGCAGAACCTGCAGGACGCCCGCACTGAGGCCAATCAGATCGTAGCTACGGCGCAAAAGACCGCCACCGCCCGCTCGGAAGAGATCGTGGGCGAGGCCCGCGCACAGGCCGCTGCCCTGAAGCAGAAGGCTGAGGCCGACATTGCGCAGGAGCGTAAGAAGGCCGTGAACGAGGTCAAGGACGAGATCGGCGGCATCGCCATGGAGATCGCATCCAAGGTGGTGGAGCGCGAGATCAGCGAGAAAGACCACAAGGATCTGATCGACGAATTTATCAAAAACGTGGGTGAAGCATCATGACCGAAACTGCAAAGATGTACGGCGGCAGTCTGTACGATCTGGCGGCAGAGGAAGGGCTGGAGACCCGCATTCTGGGCGAACTTGACGAGGTGCAACAGCTTCTGAAGCAAAACCCGGACTACCTGCGGCTGCTCAGCACCCCCAGCATCCCCAAAAAGGAGCGCTGCGGTCTGCTGGACGAAGCCCTGCGCGGGCAGGTCCACCTCTATGTGCTGAACTTTTTAAAGATCCTGTGCGAGAAGGGCACCCTGCGGGAGCTGTCCGGCTGCGCACGGGCTTACCGCATCCGCTACAATCAGGCGCACGGCATTCTGGAAGCCACAGCCATCTCGGCTGTTCCGCTTACCGAGCAGCAGCGCACGGCGCTGCACGCCAAGCTGGAAAGCCTGACCGGCAAGACCATCGACCTTAAAACCAAGGTGGATGCCAAGGTGCTGGGCGGTATCCGGCTGGATATCGAGGGCACCGAGCTGGACGGCACCGTCCAGAACCGCCTTGCCTCCCTGCGCCGGGATATTGCGGCGGTCACTCTGTAACTTTCCCCCTGCCCTTTGCAAACGGGGCAGAGCACAGAACGAATTTCCACCCGAAATGACTATTATGAATTGAGTGGTGAACAAACAAAGATGCAACTGAAACCTGAAGAGATCTCCAAGATCATCCGTGCGCAGATCAAGCATTACGAAAATGCCATCGAGCAGAGCGAGACCGGCACGGTCATTATGGTGGGCGACGGCATCGCCCGGGCCAGCGGTCTGGAAAAGTGCATGGCAGGCGAGCTGCTCCAGTTTGACAACGGCGAATACGGTATGGCCCAGAACCTTGAGGAAAATACCGTTTCCATCGTGCTGCTGGGCTCGGATGCCGGCATCAAAGAAGGCAGCATCGTCAAGCGCACCGGCAAGGTGGTTTCCGTGCCGGTGGGCGATGCCATGATCGGCCGCGTGGTCAACGCACTGGGCCAGCCCATCGACGGCGCAGGTCCCATCGAGACCACCGAGTACCGCGCCATTGAGAGCCGCGCTCCCGGCATCATCGAGCGCCAGCCCGTCAAGGAGCCGCTGCAGACCGGTATCAAGGCCATCGACTCCATGATCCCCATCGGACGCGGTCAGCGCGAACTGATCATCGGTGACCGCCAGACCGGCAAGACCACCATCGCCTCCGATACCATCATCAACCAGAAGGGCAAGGACGTTATCTGCATTTACGTTGCCATCGGTCAGAAGCGCTCTACCGTGGCAAACCTTGTGCAGAGCCTGACCGAAGCCGGTGCCATGGGCTACACCATCGTGGTGTCCGCTACCGCCTCCGAGCTGTCTCCCCTGCAGTATATCGCCCCTTACTCCGGCTGCGCCATGGGCGAATACTTCATGCAGCAGGGCAAGCACGTCCTCATCATCTACGATGACCTTTCCAAGCACGCTGTGGCTTACCGTGCCCTGTCGCTGCTGATCCGCCGTCCCCCGGGACGCGAGGCTTACCCCGGTGATGTTTTCTATCTGCACTCCCGTCTGCTGGAGCGCGCTGCCAAGCTTTCCAACGAGCTGGGCGGCGGCAGCCTGACGGCTCTGCCCATCATCGAGACGCAGGCGGGCGACGTTTCCGCCTACATCCCTACCAACGTCATCTCCATCACCGATGGTCAGATCTTCCTGGAGACCGAGCTGTTCCACTCCGGCGTTATGCCGGCAGTCAACCCCGGTATCTCGGTGTCCCGTGTCGGCGGCAACGCCCAGATCAAGGCCATGAAGAAGGTGGCCGGCACCCTGAAGCTGATCTACTCCCAGTACCGCGAGCTGCAATCCTTTGCTCAGTTCGGCTCTGATCTGGACGCCGACACCAAGGCGCGTCTGGCACAGGGCGAGCGCATCGTGGAGGTGCTCAAGCAGAACCGCTCCGCGCCCGTGCCTGTGGAAAAGCAGGTCGCCATCCTGTACGCCACCATCCACGATTACCTTGTCAACGTCAAGGTGCCGGACGTGGCAGAGTACGAGAAGAGCCTGTACGAGTATCTGGACAACGATGCCGCCGGGGCTGCCGTGATGGACACCATCCGCACCACCGGCAATCTGGATAAGGACACCGAGGAGCAGCTCAAAGCCGTGCTGACCCGGTATACCGAAAGCTTTGTCAAGGCGCATTAAAGGGAAGGAGGCGTAACGCATGGCTGGTTCCATGAAGGACATCAAGCTGCGCATCAAAAGCGTAGAGAGCACCATGCAGAAACGCTGTACAAGACCCTGACCGAGATCGCGGCAGCGGACCCCCGGGCCCGCAACCCCTACCTGCGCCGCAGCGAGATCAAGCGCACGCTGCTGGTGGTCATTGCCGGTGACCGCGGCCTTGCCGGCGGTTACAACGCCAATGTGCTCAAGCTGGCCGCACAGGAAAGCGGCAACGTGGAGGTGCTGCCCATCGGCAAGCGCTCGGCAGAGTACTTTGCCCACCACGAAGCCGAACTGTTCACGCAGGAAGTGCTGCTGGCCGCCGATATTTCGGTGGGACAGTGCTTCCAGCTGGCGCGCCAGATCACCGAAGGGTACCGCAAGGGCGAGTTTGACGCCGTAAAGCTTTGCTACACCCGGTTCGATTCCATGATGACCCAGACGGCAGTTTCCATCGAGGTGCTGCCGCTGGCCATGGAGCCCACCGAACAGCAGAAGGCCGAGGCGCGCCGCAGTCAGATTTTGTACAAGCCCAGCAGCGAGGAAGTATTCAGCGCGATCATCCCGGAGTATGTGGCAGGTGTCGTCTACGGTGCCGTGTGCGAGAGCGTAGCCAGTGAGCTGGCCGCCCGCCGCACCGCCATGGACGCTGCCACCAAGAACGCCGGCGAGATGATCGACCATCTCAACCTGTATTATAACCGTGCCCGTCAGGCTGCTATCACGCAGGAGATCACCGAGATCGTGGCCGGCGCGGAGAACTAAAACCCTCTCAGCCGCCTGACGGCGGCAGCTCCCCCTTCGGGGGAGCTTGAGCGGAAAAACCTATCAAAAAGGAGTTGTAGCCTATGTCCGAAAAACATATCGGCAAGGTGATCCAGGTCATTGGCCCGGTGCTGGACATCCAGTTCAAGGATGGCGAGCTGCCGGAGCTGCTCAACTGCTGGACATCCAGTTCAAGGATGGCGAGCTGCCGGACCTGCTCAACGCCATTGAGATCGACAACCACGGCCAGAAGCTGGTGGTGGAGGTCGCTCAGCTCACCGGCGACAATGTGGCCCGCTGCATTGCCATGAGCAGCACCGATGGCCTGGTGCGCGGCACGGATGCCGTGGACACCGGCGAGTCTATCCGGGTGCCTGTGGGTGACCAGTGCCTGGGCCGCGTGTTCAACCTGCTGGGTGAGCCGGTGGACAATAAGCCTGCCCCCACCCCGGAGGCCTACTGGCCCATCCACCGCCCTGCCCCCAGCTATGAGGAGCAGCAGTCCACCACAGAGATCCTGGAGACCGGCATCAAGGTCGTTGACCTGATCTGCCCCTACGCAAAGGGCGGCAAGATCGGTCTGTTCGGCGGTGCCGGTGTCGGCAAGACCGTCCTGATCCAGGAGCTGATCTATAACATTGCCACCGAGCACAACGGCTACTCGGTGTTCACCGGCGTTGGCGAGCGCACCCGCGAGGGCAACGACCTGTACGGTGAAATGACCGAGAGCGGCGTTATCAACAAGACTGCTCTGGTCTACGGCCAGATGAACGAGCCTCCCGGAGCCCGTATGCGCGTGGCTCTGTCCGGCCTGACCATGGCGGAGTACTTCCGCGATGTCAAGAATCAGGACGTGCTGCTCTTCATCGACAACATCTTCCGTTTCACGCAGGCAGGCTCTGAGGTCTCGGCTCTGCTGGGCCGTATGCCCTCTGCCGTTGGTTACCAGCCCACCCTGGCCACTGAGATGGGCGCTCTGCAGGAGCGCATCACCTCCACCCGCAAGGGTTCCATCACCTCGGTGCAGGCTGTCTACGTTCCCGCCGACGATCTGACCGACCCGGCCCCTGCCACCACCTTCACCCATCTGGATGCCACCACGGTCCTGAGCCGTGACATTGCATCTCAGGGCATTTACCCCGCTGTGGACCCGCTGGATTCCACCAGCCGCATCCTCAGCCCCGAGGTCGTGGGTCAGGAGCACTACGAGATCGCCCGCGATGTTCAGAAGGTGCTGCAGCGCTACAAGGAGCTGCAGGATATCATTGCCATCATGGGTATGGACGAACTGAGCGAAGAGGACAAGCTGACCGTCAGCCGCGCCCGCAAGGTGCAGCGCTTCCTGAGCCAGAGCTTCCATGTTGCGGAGCAGTTCACCGGTATGCCCGGCCAGTATGTGCCGCTGAAGGAGACCCTGCGGGGCTTCAGGATGATCCTGAACGGCGAGTGCGATGACCTGCCCGAGAGCGCCTTCCTGTTCGCGGGCACCATCGACGATGTGTTCGCCAAGGCGAAGAAAGGGTAAACCATGACGACCTTTCATCTGACGGTGGTCACGCCGGACGGCTGTGCCTTTGACGGTCAGGCGGAACGGGTGGTCTGCCGTGCCATCGACGGCGACCTTGCCATTCTGGCAAAGCATGGTGATTACTGCACCGCGCTGGGTATGGGCGAAGCCCATATCGTGGACGCGGACGGCCAGCGCCGCCGCGCCGCCTGCATGGGCGGGATGCTCACCGTGCTGAACGGGGATGTCCATCTGGTCGCTACCACCTGGGAGTGGGCTGAGGAGATCGACCAGGCCCGCGCCGAGGCCTCCAAGAAGCGCGCCGAAGAGATCCTGGCCCGGAAGGACCTGGATGAGCGCGAATATGAGCTGGCCCAGGCCCGCCTCAAGCGCGCCCTCGTCCGCACCTCTGTCCACTGACCCCGGAGCGCTGGACAAATCAGCGCCGCTGTGGTATTCTGGTATCAGAAAAATCAAATCAACAAAGGCTCCTTTGGAGTGCTGCAAACAGGGACCCCCCTGAAACCGGGGTTACGTGCTTGCGGGCATTCTGAAGGAGCTTTTTAATGCAAAGGAGGATGTGCGTGAAGAAAAATCTGGATATGACAGAGGGAAAGCCGATCTCCCTGCTGTGGGCCTTTACCTTTCCTACATTGATGGGCAACCTGCTGAATCAGGTCTACTCCATCACCGACAGCATTGTGGTGGGGCGGTATCTCGGGCAGACCGCCCTTGCGGCGGTGGGCAGCACCATGCCTGTGATCCTGCTGTTGGCAGCCCTGATGATCGGCATCAATGTGGGCGTGGGGATCATCATCAGCCGGTACTTTGGCCAGAAGAACGAGGAGCTGATGCGGAGGGCCTTTGTGAACAGCCTGTATCTGGGGCTGTTCCTGTCGGCAGGGATGATGGTGATGGGCCTGACCTTCTCCGGTACCATCCTGCGGTGGATGGGGACCCCGGAGGGCCCCCTGCAGGAAGCCACCGCCTATCTGGAGATCAGTTTCATCACCATGATCTGCCCCTTGATGTATTATTTGTTTTCCAGTGCATTCCGGGGGCTGGGAGACAGCCAGACAGCGCTGTACTGCCTGATCGTCTCCGTCCTGAGCAATATTGGCCTGGATGTGCTATTTGTGGCTGTGTTCCGCTGGGGAGTGGCCGGGTCTGCCTGGGCCACGGCACTGGCGCAGGCCCTGTCGGCGGTGGTGGCGGCGGTGCTGCTGTTCCGCAAATATCCCATGATGCGGATGCGGCGGCAGGATCTCCAGCTCCATGGAAAGCTGCTGCGGCAGATCACGGTGCTGGCCATTCCCATTGCGGTGCAGTCTGCCTTCAACAATCTGGGCAATCTGGTGGCACAGAGTGCCGTCAATCTGTTTGGCGAGGCTACCATGGCGGCCTACACTGCCGCCAGCCGCATCGGAACGCTGGCCCTGATGCCGGTGGAGACCATCGGTTCCTCCCTCAGCGTCTATGCCTCCCAGAACCACGGAGCCGGCAAGCCGCAGCGCATCCGGCAAGGGGTACGGGCCTCCCTGCAGCTGTCTCTGGTGGTCAGCACCGTGCTGGGAGTGTTTCTGCTGCTCTGCGGCCGCCAGATGGCGGGGCTGTTCCTCGCAGAACCGTCTGCGGAGATCCTGACTGTGGTGCAGCGGTTTCTGCTGATCACGGCGGTGCCGGGGATCCTGGCCGGTGTGATGCAGGTGTATCAGCAGGTGCTCCGCGGCATTGACAGGGCAAATCAGGCACTGATGGGCGGCGTGATGCAACTCATTACAAAAATTGCAGTGGTGGCTGTGGGCGCATGGGGAATGCGGAATCTGGATGTGGTCTGGCTTGGCTGGCCCGCTTCCTTTGTGGCCGGAACCGTGATCCCGTACTTCTGCTTTCAGAAGATCGCGCGGGAAATGGAAACAGAATAAAACAGAAAGCACCCCCGGAAGGCAGATCGCTCTCCGGGGGCGCTGTGTATTGATATTGATAGATCAGCTGAGCCGCAGGCTGTCCAATACAGCATTGACCACATCCAGCCCCACCTGACCGGGGGCGCTGGCCGTGCCGGGATTGGCAAAGGTCATGGCGGAGCCAAAGGCCTCGCCGCAAAGGCGGCTCACGGCACCCAGTGGGCCCATGCTCATGGTGATGACGGGCGTTTCGGGGTGGTGGTCGGTCATCTCGGCGGTGGCGGCCAGCAGCTCCAGCACATCGGCACGGCTCTGGGGCATCACAGCCAGCTTGGGCAGGTCGGCCCCCGCCTGCTGCATGGCCACCATCCGGGAGACCATCTCGGCCTTGGGCGGGGTCTTATGGAAGTCGTGGCTGGAGCACACGACCTTGACCCCGGCGGTGTGCGCGTCCTGAACCAGTGCGGGAAGGTCTGTGCCTGCGGTGAAGAACTCAATATCAATGAGGTCGGCACAATCAGTATCCAGAATGGTGCGGAGAAAACGGAGGTATCCCTCATGGCTGACCGGTACGCTGCCGCCCTCTTCCTTTGTGCGCAGGGTCACAAGCAGCAGCTTTTCCTTTAAGAGGACCCGCAGCTTTGCCAGGCAGCGCACCACTGCCCCGGGGTCGGCGGCTGCTTCAAACAGATCGACACGCCATTCCACACAATCGGCGCACAGTGTGGAAAACGCAGCGGCCTTTTCCAAAATCGCAGCCTCGGTGCGTTCTACAATGGGCAGAATGACTTTGGGGCGGCCTTCGCCGATACGGCAGCCGCGGACAGGAACACAGGACATGGCGCTTCTCCTTTATATTAAAGTATAGCTGTCTCATACAGGATACGGGATGACTCCATGATACGTTCTGCCCGCCGCCTTGTCAAGAAAAGGCGGCTATTATAATAAGAGAAAAACAGGGGGATTTTTGCCCTGCGCAAAGAATTTGGAAAAAAGATGTCAGAAAGTGTTGACAAGAGCACCGGGGTGTGGTATTATACTTGAGCGCCAAGGGCCGCCGGAAAGAATGACTTCTGAAAGCAGCGGAAGCAAAGCGAAAGAACCAATATGGATACGTTGAAAAACGAGCCACAAGTTCAGTAAAATCGAAAAGCTTCTGAAAAAAGTACTTGACAAAAAATCACTTCTGTGGTAAAATAATCAAGTCGTCAGCCGCTAAGGCTGAGGCGCACAGGACCTTGAA
>QWCH01001488.1_pt1 | contig 35261 bp, 16 predicted proteins | sample 1972671 | NCBI WGS metagenome assembly QWCH01 (sample SAMN09866713, study PRJNA288562) | Human gut metagenome isolate term3_stool, whole genome shotgun sequencing... | isolation source: gut | host: Homo sapiens | place: USA: California
AGCTACCAGCTTCCATAAACACTGATACTAAATAATCTTCCCTTAGCCGTTAGGCGTAATACATCAAAAATTGTTATATTAACTTTGTAGCGGAAGCATCTTGCTTCCACAGCCGAGAGGCTACAGTAAACTTTGCAAATAATTAACACATATTGGGCATCAAGTCTCCCAACTTGTCATCCTGAGCGGAAAAGGCGTAGTCTTTGTAGTCGAAGGATCTGACCCATATTTAACCTACTTAAGACAAAAAAGTAAAATAATAAATGTAAATAAATATCCTACACTTCTTTAAAACCTATTCTTTCTTCTTCAAATCTTTTTTACGAGGGAGAATGGCAGTCGAGTTCTGCAAATCAGACTTCGCAATTCTCGTCTTCTTTGGAACACTTTGCATAAGACCTGCTACGAAATCAAAGATTTCGGCTAGGGCTTCAACGCTCTGCACGGAATAAATCAAGGAATTATTTAAACTGTGGTGAGGTCAAGTACGGATGATTTCATTTTCAAGGACTTGGTTAAATACAGCTTATACCCGTTCGGCTCGGAAATAAATTTCCTCGCTCAGGGTGACGGTAGTTGGGAGAATATTCTCTATAAAAGTACCCAAAGGAAGACAGTCACCCTGAGCGAACGAAGTGAGTCGAATGGGTATAACCCTGGTGAAGCCAAGTATCGATGAACACAAATAAAATATATTTTCCCCACAAAAAAATAGCGACCTTACGCCGCTATTTTTAAAAAATGTTTTTCATTAAAAATCTAATTATACATTCTCATTCTTTTCTTCACCACACTTGGTGCGGCCATGTACATAGCAACCGCCGCAACGAGGTGCACCACAAGCACCACTGCCACGATCTTCGTCGGTCCGCCCAGAGACTTAAGGCTCATATACTTCGGTAATATATCCAATATAATGAATTTTGCCAAGATTATATATCCGATAAATCCAAGATTAAATACCATTACAGTTCCATTTCTCTTCACCGCTTGTTGTGGGTTGTCCCAGTCGAGTTTCGGTTTTATAGATCCGACAATCATCGCTAAGTTTGCGATAAAAAACATGCCGATAAATAATCCAACCAATGCTCCAACCGCAGTCATCGGCCTAAATCCAACTAGGAAAAACACAAGTAAAAGTGCTGGAATCATATTTAACCCTTGTAGCACCATTGATGCTCTGACCCTTCCCTTCACCTGTTCCTTCGCTGAGATTGGCAAGGTTTGTGTCAGCCAAATCTGTCTTCCTTCTCTAGTGAAACTTGTCAGTGCGGTGTTGCTGGTCAAGCTTACAATAGATGCCAAGAGGAAAAATACTCCCGCAGAAATTATTATTTCTTCAGCCGGTGTATTTAAAATAGAATCTACAAAATCCGCCAACACTCCAAATTTTGGAATCGCTCCAGTGCTTTTGACACTGCTAAATATTCCAAACGCTCCAAACACCACTATTAAAAGTCCACCTATTCCAATATTGAAGATATAGATCGGCGTCTTCAAAACATTTAGAAGATCCCTCTTCATCAATGTCTTCGCCACGCTCTCCTTGGTATTCGCCCCTGCCTTTACTCTCTTCTTGTGAGAATCTTTTGAGTTCTCAAGATTTATTGCCCTAAAGACAAATCCTGTCGCCGCCTTTGAAAATATATATAGAATTACGCTTCCAAGCACCAGTGCCAAAATACCCGTGATCATTGCTATTCCAAGATTCTTTTCAAGTATTACCTTCAAGAAAAATATCTGCGGCATCCAACTTGCAACTTTTTCTATTCCGTTTGACATCGCAAGATTCTTTGTAACTGCACTATTTACTATAAATTGAATTCCTATGGAAAAACCCATTAAAAGTGTAAATCCAATTACTTGGAAGATGTACTTGGTGCTTCTAAATTGGTTTAGGTACCTCATTAAAACTGACACGACTATTGTTATGACAGCTATTTCAAAGTTCACAGAGCCTATGACAAGCATGATTACCGGAAGGATCTTCGCCACATCGTTGAATCCAGCATTAGCATATGGAATGTATACGAAGCCCACGTAGATTCCAAATATGATGTAGAAGATAATTCCCATGGATAGTGTCTTTGCAAATAGGATGTTCTCCCTCTTGATTGGCAATGTCATCAGCATCTTCACCTCGTTTGAGTAAAAGATTGCCGACATAAATGCCACCATGTAAAATATCAATAAGAATATTCCCATTCCAAGGAATAGTTGAATCATAACCATGTAACCCGCTTCTGTTTTAGCAACTTCTGTGATTGCAGATAGTGCCACCACTCCAAAAAGTCCTATGATATAGATGGTTAAAACCAGAGATAAAAATATATTTAAAATTCTCTTTCTTCTACCTTTGCCGTCGTTGGTCCTCAAATTGAAAATTCTATATGTGAAACTTTTTAAATCCTTCTTTATTAATGTTTTAAGCTCTGTCATCTGTTAGCTCCAAGAATATTTTTTCCAAACTGCCTGTGTCCTTTGCGGCGGCCTTGATCTCGTCAAGTGTTCCAACTGCGATAATCTTGCCTCTATTTATGATGCCAATTCTGTCGCAGAGATTTTCTGCCACTTCCATGACGTGGGTGGAGAAAAACACGGTCTTGCCCTCATTCGCCAAGGCTCTCATGATTTCCTTTAATCTAAATGAAGATTTAGCATCGAGGCCAACCATCGGCTCGTCAAGGATCAAAAGTTTTGGACTGTGGATCAGCGCCCCCATGATGACGATCTTTTGTTTCATTCCGTGGGAATATCCGGCGATCATCACGTCGAGATTGTCCTGCATCTCAAAGACTTCCGCATACCTGTCGATCTGTTTATTTCTTTCTTCGTCGCTAAGTTCAAACACGTCGGCGATGAAATTTAGATACTGTCTTCCAGTCATGATGTCGTAGATTTCTGGGCTGTCCGGTACGTAGGCGATCTGTCTCTTCGCTTCCACATCGTCGTGAATTGCGTCGATTCCGTCAACAGTTATATTTCCGCCATCAGGCATAAGCATGCCCACGATCATCTTAATCGTCGTGGTTTTGCCAGCGCCGTTTGGACCGAGGAAGCCGTATATTTCCCCAGATTTTACAGATAGGTCGATGTTATCCACCGCCACCTTGTCACCGAATTTCTTAGTTAAATTTTTAATTTCAAGCATATTATTCTCCTAAATTAGTCTTAATTTTATTGTAAAGTTCAATTGTTTTTTCATCGTCTTCCATATTGAAGTAGAAATTTTTATCCTTGGTCTTCATGTGAATGACCTTGTCCACGTTCCTGTAAATATAAAGCCTCACAGGACCGATACCCTTCATCTCAAAATTGCCATAGCCTTGGGACTCGATTGCAGCACCGTTAGTTCTGATCATCTCAACCTTTGGAAATTCATCGAGAAGTTCCAAATTTTCCACGTCGGAAAGATCAATTTTATCACTATACATCTTGGCACTAATCTCCATCCTGTCACCGATAAATTCGTAGCTATACTTGGCAGGAGTTAGGAAATATTCCACAGAACCCACCAGCGCAATAATTAAAATCGTAGAAATAAAGTAGATTGCCTTTCCCACCTTGTTACCACGATTAATTTCCATATTGCCGATATTTAACTTGGAAGGCACGAGAATTCTCGGATCATTTGGATTGTTGTATCCGAAAAGATCGTAGAAATCATCTTCAGAAGAGATAAATTCCTCGTCAATCTTCTGCTCCGACTTCACAAGGTAGATGGTGTAAATTAGCACCACCACCAGTTCAACAACCAAGTACCCAAGGATGAACTTCGATCCAATGAAATCATCCATTGTAAGTACAAGCATAGAAGTAACGCCCGCAAAAATCGTAGCAAGGATGACCGCAACCCTTTCAGGATAGATTTTGGCGCAGAGATTTCTGCGGATATTTTCATCCCTATCTGAAGTGTAAACCGTGTTTCCTCTCCTTCTCAAAATAAAACCAAAGAAGAGAAATAGAAGCACATTGATAAGCCCGGTGATGATGATGATAAAAGCAAGAGTGTTTATTTTAAACTTCAAAAGCGATGGCAAGATCAAAATAATCGGTAAAATGTAAAAAATTTTAGAAATCTTCGCCTTTTCAATCTCCATATTCGCCACCACGTCCACAAAAAGCACCTTGGCATCGTCCACATTCCAAGACTTCTTAAGCGCCCTTAGCTTCCTCATGGAAAGATAGGTGGAATAACCCATCCCCATGGAAACTTCTAGCACATGGATGATAAAAATATACATCATAAGAGCCTCGGAGTTGGTAAGAAGTAGCAAAAGCGGGATAAAAAGAGAAACGATACAAATCCTCTTTCGCACCTCTTTTTCATGGAGCAAAATCTCTTGTACTTCCTCAGACTCAAACTGTAAGTATGACATGGTCGTCGCAAGAACGTAGCCATTTTCATAACGCAAATTTCTCTTTTGAGAAAAATACGCAACAATTGTAATGAAATAGGCGTTAGCCATTATAATAATCGTAAATACCATCTAGAATCACCTCCACCTCGTCCTTGGAATAACCGCGGGCAATAGCCTCCTTAAATAAATCTTCTAAATTTTCTTTATAAGCCTCACACTTAAGAGAATTTTCAGAATAGATTCGAGAGCCGACACTTCTGTCCACCTCGATAAAACCCTCATCTTTTAGAAGCGTATAAGCCTTCTGCACCGTCATAATATTTAAATTTAAATCACTGGCAAGACTTCTCACAGAAGGAATGGGATCGCCCTTCTTCAGCTCGCCATAAGCGATAAGGTTTACAAACATATTCCGAATCTGAATGTAGATCGGAGTATCTTTAGTCGTATCAATCTTATAAATCATAACCCACCTCTGTATTACTTATTATATAACACATGGTACGGTTGTCAATATAATTAAATAATATTTTATGTAAAATTCTATATAAACTTAATAACCTCCCAACTGCCGTCACCCTGAGAGGCAGTCGAGTTCTGCAAATCAGACTTCACTTCGCTTGTCTTCTTTGGAACTATGCACAAGAACCTCCCAACTGCAGTCACCCTGAGCGAACGCAGTGAGTCGAACGGGTATAAGCTGTATTTAACCAAGTCTTGGCAAATGAATTCATCCAAACATAACCTCACCAAGGTTATACCCGTTCGACTACGACGACTTCGTCGTCTCCGCTCAGGGTGACTGTCTTCCTTTTGGTTTTCTTAATAGCGCCCACCCAACTGCGGTCACCCTGAGAGGCAGTCGAGTTCTGCAAATCAAACATAGATTATTATTTGCCTACGCCTAAAATCTATTTAAAATAAAAAAAGGGATACATGATTTCTCAGGTATCCCGTTGCGTCTAAGACGCAAGATCTAATAGGTTGTGTTTCCACAACTATGTCCCTATAGGACTATTATGTCTTTATTATACAAAATAATTGACTATTTGTCAAAAACGTATAACTCTTTGATTTTTTTATTTAATAGGTCCAGATATTTAGAATCCAATATTACATTAGATAGAATATCTCCTTTCCTATATGGATTTAAAATTCTTAACTTGCTAATAGTTGTAATTTGATTTATGTCTGCAATAGATTTTTTATTAAGCTCCAATGCTGTTTTCTCTTTCTCTTCTAGAATTTGAATTTCTCTGTCCGATTGTTCTGTACTATGTTCCATGTAAGTTAATATTTTATCCGTACTTTTTGAAATTTCTTCTCTATCATCTATTATGTAGGCGCCTTTTAGTTTTTCAATCAGAATTAAGATATTTTTATCTGTGCATTCAGATGCTAGATTATCCAAAGATTCCAAAATATAATTTTTATTTCTATTGGATAAAATATATTTCAATGTTCGTGTTATATTCTTGATGCTTTCATTAATATCCTCTAATTTTTTCAAGCTTTTATTCAACACTTTCATAATAGATAACTGTAGTGAATATTCTAAATCTACTTGAAAATTTGTATCTATTTTATTTTTAAAAGATCTAAGTGTAATTACAGATATATTTCCTGAATGAATTGTATCATTTTTTGATACTACTACACAGTAATGGTTTCCACCTAACTCATGACCCACCCTATATCCAAAATTTACAAATAAAATCTGTCCTCTTTTGTATTTAAAATATCTATTTTGACTTTTAAAACGTTCTTCTTTTCTTAGAAATTTCTCATAATCTTCGTACCAATAAGATAATAATACTGCCTGTTTATAGTTAACTTCCGTCCATTCTTTACCAAGTTCATCCAGCTTTGAAATTTGGTTATCTCTATATATAATATATTCACTTTTATTTTCTATTTTTTTATAATTAACCATACGTTAGCTCCTGCATTAAATATATTTTTATACTTTATGTAGTGTTTTATTTTTTTAATATAGAAATTGTACCATATACAGTAGCTTCTATCAATATTTTCACATTTGTAAACATTGTAAATTAGCATTTTATACAGATACATGCTTATGCATCGTCAATTCCGATCAGGGTGTCTGGATGATATAAAAAAACAAAAAAAAGCACTTTAAAAGTGCTAATTTATCCTCTCGAAAATCCCGTATAAAATTGGCTTATCAATACTTCTCCACTTGCTCTCGTACTCCGTCACAATATTGTCTGGAAAATCCTCAAGCTTCATATCAAAAGTCTTAAACACGCATTTAAAACCACATTCGTCAAAATAATCAAGACTCGCTTCGAAGAGATCCTTGTCGTCCACCTTGAGGTAAATCTTGCCACCAACTTTTAAAAACTTCTTGTACCTCTCAAGAAAAAGCGTATAGGTGAGCCTTCTCTTCTGTTGACGAGGCTTCGGCCAAGGATTACAGAAATTAATATAGATAGTGCTCACTGCATCCTCGTTGAAAACTTCGTCAATCTTTTCAATATCAATGGCAACCGCCCTGACATTGTTAAGTTCATTGTCTTTTATCTTCCTTGCAGCATAGATAAACGCGTTGGTCTCCTTATCAAAAGCCACAAAATTCACATCAGGATGCCTAAGCGCCATCTGTCTTAAAAACTCTCCCTTTCCAGCACCAAGCTCCACCCTGATTTCATTATTATTACCAAAAATCTCTTGCCAACGGTCCTTCAAACCCTCGGTCTCGAAAAACACATACGGATTCTCCTTCATCTCCGGAATGGCAAAATGTTTCTTTCTAAGTCTCATATAATCACCAAGTAGATTATATAGATAATGGCAGCTAAATTCAAGAAAAAGATGGGTATTGTTGTTAGAAGTAATCACGCGATGCTTGTCATCAATACTAGACCCCACAATATTTGAGATCCTTCGACTACGACGGCTATGCCGTCTCCGCTCAGGGTAACTTTCTTCCTTTATATTTTTTCTGTAAATGGAAGCAGGTTGCTTCCGCTACAAAAACCACCCTTTCGCTTAAAAATAAAAAATACCCCTAATTATTTCACAAATTAGGGGCAAAATCATATTCTATTTTCTTCGTCTTCTATTTCTTCTAACCTTCCTGCCATTACCACCGTCGACAAACCTTACTAGTTTCAAAACAAAAACTACCAAAAGTATTATAAGCACAGCGGTAACTGCTAGGATTCCATTCTTGAGTCCATTCACACCTGGAGCGGCTTCCACATTGTCATCAGTCACATCTGCTTTCGCCACATCTTCCACCAATTTACAATTGACGAGGAGTCTCTGTTTTCTCGGTGGCGTAAGCGGATCACAAGTAAGTAGGGTAAGTATCTTCTTGCCAGGAACAGAATCAAGTTTCTCCCATTCCCAAGCTTCGATGATTTCTTTGTCCTCCACCTTGTAGTCCAAGGTTTTATTCGGCCAACTTAAATAAACAGAATCCCCGGCGGTTAGTTTGTCCAAATTCCAAAACATAATCGCTTGGTAGTATCCTCTATGTCCCGCGATGACAGCTCTAGTTCCAGGCTTTTCACTAGGTAGATCCGTCCCTTCAATATGAGCAACCCCCATGGCGAGGTGCTTCTTGGAAGCATCCAGGTACACAGGCTCCGTCACATCAATCTTCGGTATGCTTAGATACGCAAACACCTGGTCCTTATCCCCCAAAAATGAATAATCGGAGGCGTAGTCGTCTGTGGCAAATGGATCCACGATATTTACTTCACCATTTAAAGATTTATTATATTTTTCAATCTCGCCTAAGGTATGCTTATCTAGCTCCATGCCGCTACTCATAAATTTCTTGTAGCCACTAGACCCGGCGATGATGTCCTTGGAAAGTTTAAAAAAACCATAAAGCGGAATCGAAATTCCCAAAATAATCAAAAGATATCCAAGAATAACCTTGTTTCTCTTACTCATCTTTCTTCTCCTCAATCGAATCCATGTATTCCCTGTACCTTCTAAGCGCCTTTCTGTAGTCAGATCTAGAGTAAAGCATAAGCACAAATAGCACCACAGAGAAAGGAATCGTAAACGCAAGCATGTCCCTATATTCCAAACCAAGGGAAATAAGCGCACGCGAATCTTCCTTCACAGGAGCCACATAAGGCACTCGATGACCCCTCACAAGCAGTCTGTGGGAGTTAATCATGTACGGAGTACAAGTTAGAAGTGTCGCATAGTCCTTGTCGTCCACAACTAGCACCGGATCAAAATTGGAAGGCTCCACCGTCAAAATCTGATCCACCTCATAAGCAAGCACAGTTTGAATATTGTGGATATAGAAAATATCACCCTTTTGAAGTTTATCCAGATCCCTAAAAAGTCTCGCAGAAGGCAGCCCCCTGTGAGCAGTTAAGACAGTGTGAGTGGACTTACCACCAATAGGAAGACTCGTCCCCTCCAAGTGACCAACGCCCTTATTAAGCACGTCAAAACTAGTACCGGCGTAGATAGGAAGATTCGTGTCAATCTTAGGAATTTCCACAAACCCAAGCTTCTCCTTGACCTCAAGCATACGAGCATACTCGGCAATACCTTCCTTTTCCTTTTCAGTATAAGGGTCAGCGAGTCTAGAAGGGTCCAAAACCCTATTGTAAGCCTCAGCAAGCTCAATCCTTCTTAAAATCTCATTCTGATCGAGGGACTTCGCATTCTCAGTGAACTCGAGAATTTGATTATTCGCCTCAATTCTATAATAATAATTGGAAACCAAAGGGTACATCATGATGACAAAACCAGCGATGAAAAGAATAACAAGTGGCCAGATCTTCTTCTTACCAGTAGACTTACTCATTTCCATCACCCCTCTTGTCCTCGTGATTCTTAAGAATCAACACATACCTCTTCGTCTTCCTCTTGTAATTGTAAATCATCAAAAGCATAAGCACGATAAACGCTATATCGCCCATAAACATATACTTATACCTGAAGTGAGTCTTGTTGCTTAGAATAAACGTATCGTCAATAGCCTCATCATAAGGAACCCTGTGACCCCTCACAAGAAGCCTGTGAGTATTGATCATAATCGGCGTACAAGTAAGAAGCGTCGCATAATCATGACCAGGCACAATCAAAAGATCACTGAAATTACTAGGCTCAACCACAAGAATCTGGTCAACCTCGTAGGCAATAGTCTCCTTCAAATTGTGAATATAGAACCTCTCCCCAAGCTTCACATTCTTAAGATCAGAAAAAAGCTTCGCCGTAGGAAGCCCAGAATGAGCAGTGATAACCGTGTGGGTCGAATTGCCACCAATCGGAAGACTCGTACCCTCCAAGTGCCCAGCCGCCACCTGAAGCACATCCTCAGAAGTACCAGCACGAATAGGAATATCCACATCGATGGAAGGAATCTGAATATGACCAATCTGCTCATGAAGCTCAAGCATGCGAGCGTACTCAGCACGACCCTTGTTGTGGCGCTCCTTGGCATAAGGATCCTCAGACACACTATTCACCAAAGAATCATTAAAAGCCTGAGCGAGATCAATCCTTCTCTTAACCTCTTCATCAGACAGTTTACTCTTTTCACTATCGAAATTAGACACCTGTTGCGTAGACTCCACACGATAATAGAGCCTAGAAACCGTCGGATACATCAAAACTAAAAAACCTAAAATAAAAATTAACTTAAAAGGCCAAGTCCTTTTTCTCTTACTCTTAGCCATAATCCTCCTAAAATCTATACAAATAAAAATAATTAACTATACATATTTTACCATAAAGGTCCACAATAAAACCAACAAGAGAGAAAATAAAAAAGGAATTTATCGTAGCGGAGGCTATTAGCTTCCATTAACATTGACACGACATTATCTCTCCTCAGGCGAAGCCGTAAGGAAACATATACTCCAATTCATCTCAGTAGCGGAAGCAACCTGCTTCCATTAACCTAGATACTACATTATCTCCACTCAGGCATAGCCGTACGACAACCTCGACTCATATTCCTACCCCTACAAAAAACAAAAAGGAAGCCACTGCTTCCCATCAAAAACTTACCTGAATTAATCCCTGTAAAAACAATCATCCTTCCATTTATTCGCATTGTTCTCCACATAATTCCAAATATTCGCATACTCCTCATCACTTTTTATAATATGATCGTGAAACGACTTTTGCCAAGGAGAATAACCAAAATCCATTGACACAGCCCTCTTAAAACCAGAAATAATCCTCTGAATACTCTTATTATTCCTATCCTTATCTAAACGAATAATAAAATGGATATGGTTCGGCATGATGATATAATTATCAACCTCATCAATCTTTTGGATATAAAAATTCACCCTCTTACCATCATCGTTTAAAATAATCATATTGTTTTCCATATCAACATAACCAAATAAACACTCCATATCATTCGCACAAACAGTTATAAAATATAGACCATTACTGCTGTAATCATAATTCTTCAAACGATTTGATTTCCTGGTAAAATTATCCATCCCACACCCCACAATATTATAAGCTCATTATATCAATAACAAAATAAATATCAAAGTCTCTTTCTTCAGTCATCACCGCACGAAAACCTCAGCAATGAATGATTCCTATACACTTGACCTCACATAATTTATTCCATCCACAAAAACATTCCACGTAAAGCCTATCGGCCATGGAAGCAGGTTGCTTCCGCTACAAAAAATCAATAACCATTTAATCTCAATAAAAATTTATGTAAATCTTCCCTCAGGCATCGCCGTACGACAACTTAAATTATTATACACCCCCCGTAGCGGAAGCTATTAGCTTCCATCAACATTGATACTACATTATCTCCACTCAGCCGTCAGGCGTACGGAAATACTCCCACAAAATAATTCATTTATACTTCTCTCCGACACAAATCTATCTTATTCACAAAAACATTCCACGTAAAGCCTAGCGGCCATGGAAGCAGGTTGCTTCCGCTACAAAAAACCTCAAAAAAAACACACATAAAACAACCCCCTACATACACCAGTACATAGGGGGTCAATAACATATTGATTAAAATCCTGTGCTATTTAATTTTTCAAACATAAATCATAATCACAAATGATCACGATTCATAAATTATTTATTTTCCTTTACCAAAACACCGCCCCAAACAGAGCATATAACCCCGAATATAGACATAAGCAACAGACTAATGTCCCCAGTCTTCGGAATCTTTTTCGGTTTCTTAGGCTTTTCCTTTTCCGGAGGTTTTGGTTTATCCTTTTCAGGAGGAGGTTTCGGCTTGTCCTTTTCAGGAGGAGGAACAGGCGTATTCTTAATCACCAAATCCCTCTCAAGAGAATTCTCATCAATGACAAAAGATTGGAGTTCGCCAAGAGGCTCATAGCCCCCCGCCGGCTTCACTTCCCACACAAAGTAGGAACCAAAAGGAAGATTGTCCACGGTGAAGTATCCGTCCTTGTCAGAAACAAGCACCAAATCCTTACCGCCTATCTTCACCCTCTCGTCGTAGCCATTCACCCTCTTCGTGACGATGAAACGCACGCCTTCAATAGGCTCATTGGAATCAGAATCAATCTTTCTAAACCTCTTGCCGCCGTTAGAGTCCTTGTAGTTCACCACCACAACCTTGGTAGTGCCCCCGTTGACAACGAAACGAGTCCTCACATTTCTAATCCTGTAGCCCGCCGGCGCTTGAACCTCTTCGAAGATATACTCGCCGAGCTCGATATTATCAATATAAATCTTGCCCTTAGAATCAGTAATAAGGTTCGACTTAATCAAAGTCTCTTCGCCGTTAACCACCTTGTAAAGGTTAAACACTGCCCCAGCAAGAGGCACATCATCAGCAGAAACCTTAAAAAGTTCCACATGATTATCAGGAGGCGGAACCTCGTGGTGACCCTTAGGTATGATGGTCACATCATTCTTATTATCCTCATCAACAGTAAAGACAAAAGGATATATCTTAACCTTACCATCGACATCGAGAACCCTAGCATAGTAGGTCCCGGTACTTAAATTACCAAGGCTCGCAACGCCTTTATCATTGGTAGTAACAGTAGTTTTATCTTTATACTTCTCAGACAAAGCAGCATCAGACCAAGAATAAAGATTCTTTGCCAAATCTTCCTTATCCTTATCAGAAGTAATAATCTTTTCGTCAATCTTCCAGATGAAGATCTCTCTATTAGCCACCTCATCGACTTTGCGATCCTTGCCATTTAAATCAATAGAAAGGCTCTTAGCATAAACAGCACCTGAGATAATAACCATGCTAAAAATTACACAGCCAAGAAGTAGCTTAAATATTCTATTTTTAAAATTTAGCACGGCTAACCCTCTTTCTTAATTAGTTTTCTTCAGCAGTTCTCTTTCTCATAGCGATGAAAGCACCAGCCATTAGAGAAATACCAACAACAGTGAATATAACAGTACCGATACCACCAGTCTTAGGGATTGATACCTTGATGTTTTGAACTCTTTGTCCTTTTCCGTCTGTCTTTTCTTGTTCACCATTTTCTGTGTTAATCATTATTTTATAGTCTAAGTGTTCTGTTGTTTCTTCTTTCATTGGACCAGCATATGAACCTTCTCCTACTACAAATGTAGCTACTTTATCTTTATTTGAAGGAAGTTCGTATCCTGCTGGAGCTTTAACTTCTTCTAAATAGTAGTTTGTTACTTTATTGGCTATGTCTTTTGAATAAGCTAAACCCTTAACTTCAAATCCACCATTTTTATTTGATGTAAAGATATAAGCATCATTAGCCGTTTCAGTCCATTTCCATGCTAGATTTAATTTCGCAAAAGCTTCATCTCTAGCTTTTTTAAGTTGTTTGATAGAGCCTTGTGTGCTTTCTTCACCATCTAAAGTTGTTAGCTTAACTTTTTCTTCGTCAGTTCTCTTAGCTTCATCCTTTAAAGTGATTGCATTTCTTTCTTCAATTGCTTTTAAATAAGCTGTTTGAGCATCATCATAAGCTTTTTTGTTCTTAGCTAAATCTGTTTGATCATTAAGAGTTAGATATAATTTCTTGCCACCTTCGCCATCTTTCCAAATCTTGAATTGAGCTCCTTCAAGTCTTGTTTCATTATTTGTACTATCAACCTTTACAAATTTCTTTCCACCTGTTACAACTTTTGGAGGTGTTGGTGTAATTGAAGTTGGTGTTGTATTATTTTTTATTACTAATATACCTGCTTGATCAGATGTTATATATTCTGGTGTAAATCCATTTACAAACTCTTGTACCTTGTATTGTTTAGTCTTATCAAGTCCTGTGAATTTACCTGAATATTCACCAGTAATTTCAAACTTAATACCATTCCCTAAATCCTTTGTGCCACTTTTTTCTGTACTAGTAAGTGTCACATCAGCAACTACTTTTTCACCTTGAAGTAAAACGTATTTAACTTTCTCAGCTTTTTCTTTACCTTCCCAATTTTTTGTGATTATTATTTCACCTTTATCGTTTGGTGTAGTTTCTGGTGATGGTTTTGGTGGTTCATGGTTATAAGTGATTGTAATGTTGTTGTCCATTTCATCATCTATAACTGCATCTGTTGTAACGACACCATCGTATATAAAGTCTACATAGATATCTTGTGTTTTAGCAGCATCATTTATTTTTTTAAGACCAGCTTCTGTAAAGTCTAGTGTAAATCCAGAACTTGTTTCTGTAATTGTATAATCAGTAGTTAAAGTTAATGCTTTTTTTGTTGCTTCAGCTTCGTCAGCAGCTGTATTGTAAGATACTTTCATAGATCCTTTTTTAAATTCGATTCCTCTGTCAAAAGTATCGACAAGATGTAATTCTCTAAAGAATGTATCTTTTGGAAGTTTAGCCTTTGCATGGTAAGGAATTTCTTTACCAATATCTGCAGTTGCTTTTGCTTTTTCTTTATCATAATTACCTATAACAGCTCCTACGTCTTTTAAAGTATTAGGGTCTGTTATCGCAGAAAGACCATTCTTCTTTGCAAAGTTCTTATCAAATTCTACTTTATTTTCAGTATTCTTTGGATAGATGTGTAGCGGATCAGCAACTGTGAAGTTTCCTGAACCATCTGGTTTACCTGCAGGAAGTTTTAAATCAAAAGGTACAGCTAAAGCACCTGTAAGGTTCTTGTTATAGGTTGAATTAGCTTTGTCTTCTATGATTCTATAGTTTCCTTTTTCAAGAATTGCTTCAAATGTTCCCTTGTCTCCTGTAACAAAGAATTCTTTATTATCATCTGTTTTTATTAACTTGTAATAGTTATCTGCAGTTAAATCTGATTTGTACTTTTCATCAATTGCATCGCCTTTTGTATAAGCTGCCTTTTCTGTATCATCAAGTTTATTATACTCTTCTGCAGTCAATACTTGATAAATTCTAAATGCTACACCTTTTGCTTCTGTAGCAGAATCACCAAAATATTTTTTTACATCTGTTATTTGTGATCCATCGTGTTCCTTAGGTTGTGATCCAAATGCTTCCCAATCGGTTTTATTCATAAGTACTTTATGAATAATAATTTTTGTACTATCTGGTGTTGTGGCATTATTAGCCATCGCTGTTAGCGGACTAAATGCACCTAGTAGCATCACTAATGCTAGAATTAGTGACATAAATTTTTTCTTGTTCATAATAAACTCCTTAATTTTATTATTTGTATAATCATTTGCCTAAGCAAATTACTACCTTTTACATATTGTCATAAAGTGTAATAACAATACTTTTAATTTTGTCCATCTTTTTTCTTTTTCCAATTAATCTTTCTTCTTTGTGTCTATCTCTTCTTTTATAGCTTCTAGAACCAATATAATATTGTTGACTGTTTTTAGTCTATTGTTACGAGACCATCTATCGTTCCTTTCAGATAATAAAATATTTGAAAGTTGTTTTTTTGTAAAGAAATTTCCATCGCGTTTTATGTCCATTTCTATGTCAAACTTTATCGTTTTAAATAGAATCAAATCATTAATTAACTTGCCCCTATCAAAATGATCTCTATTAAAATAGTTTTTGGTCACATATGTTATTAAATCATCAGTCTGTGTTCCACTTGATACAGTTTCGCTAGAATAACTCAACTGATAATGTCTGTTTTGAATTGAAAGTGTGGTTTTTCCTTCATCTCTTGCTATTGTAAGATTGTGTGATATGCTATCATTTTTAGTCAAGTCGTTCCAATTTATACTTGCAGAACTCATTTTAGTTTCTGACGCATTTGAATCAGACACTACTGTTTTCTGATCTAAAGTTTCAGTTTCTTGTTCGTCTGGCTTAATTTCTTGATTATCATCTTTTTTTTCTTCTGAATAATCTTGATTATGATAATTTTCTTCTTTAATGCTTTCTAATGTATGGATCGCGTAACCCACAGCCTTTAAACTTTTGGATTTGGAATTCGGAATTAATTTAACTAACCAAGTTAAAAAATTATTTTTCCTAAGCTTTTTAATTGCATTTGGAAAGGTCAAATTACGATAAACAAAAATTATCGTTTCTAATATTAGAATACCTATTAAAATATAACCTGCATACTTAACTTCACCTAAAATAGTAGTGTAGAATATAATAATTTCTTTTTTATCAACGCTACCTACTATCTTATTTAAATTATTCTGTATAGATTCTAAGCCAAAATTAGTAGCCAGGAAAATTGATATTACTAAAATAAATGAATTTAATAAACCTACAAAAATATCAGTACTTTTTATTTGAATTTCTAAATCATCTTTATAAGTTTTGAAAATTCTAATATCGTTAACCAATCCCCCTACATCATTTTTATCAATATAATTGGTGTTTATATATTCAAATATTTCTTCATCTGTTAGTTTATTTAAATCTAGTGAATCTGATTTAGAGAGTATATATTGAATTTTCCCTTTCTTAATATCAACTCGAGTAGGTTTAAAACTATTTTTTTCTTCCATAAATCACCTTGCCTTTATCGGTGACTAATTTTAGATTGCTTCAAGAAAAATTTGTAGTCCTTAAAACTAGTCTATTATTTCTTTACATTTTATAATTCCAAGGAGCAGTGACGATGTTTCGCCACCGCCCTTGTTTATATTGTTGTGTTTTTTCCGTTACGGGAAATCATCCGTGTCGACCTCACCTTATTTGAGATCCTTCGACTTCAAAGGCTATCGCCTTTTCCGCTCAGGATGACAAGTGGGAAGGACTTCGCCTTTTTACAGGTGACCGTCTTCCTTGAGACTTTTTCTGTAAAGCCTTCGGCATGGAAGCAGATTGCTTCCGCTACGGTGTTTCCCTTTAGATTGTTCCCATTACGGAGGGTACCTCTGGCTGTCTTTGTAATCAATCATCGAAAACCAGCCCCCTTCTTCTCCTGTAGCTTAGATAAGCAAGCCCCATAAGAGCCAAACCGCAACTAGTAAATATGAACGTACCCATACCACCAGTACCCGGATATTCACCCTTTTTGTTTTCTATCTCGATAGGTTTTGATAAGTCTACAGTCCCCTTAGTAGTGAATGAGTAAGAGTGATCCACGTAGGCGTCGCCTTTGGTGCCTATATGGAAGCTTCTACTTTCATCAATACTATCACCTATTTTTATCTGAGATTTAAGATCTAATTCTGTTTTAAGGTAAAGATTTGAAGTCATTGATATAACTAAAGTCTTATTTGTAGTAATATCTGCATCATCAGTTTTGCCTTCAAGTTCTTTTACTAAATAGTATAGGTTAATTTCTTTTGAAGCATAATCTCCACCACTATAGTCATTTAGATTTAGCTCAATAGTTTTTGGTGAAGTATTGGTAGTTCCATCTGTTAAATAAGCACTTATTGATATAGGCTCATCCTTCTTAAAATCACCTGTTGGTTGACTTGATTTTGGAAGTCCGGAAATTGTTAGATTTGCATAATTATTTTTAGTGTAAGTTACTGGTATTTTTTCCGTATTATACTTCATAATTATTTGGGTAGAGTAGCATTTATCCCAACCCCAAGTAAGAACAGTGTCTGCTTTTTTAGTTACATTTACTTCTGTTACAAATTCTTTAAGTTCTTTGTTAACTACTCTTATTTCACCATCTTTTACTACGAACTCTTTGACAGGATCTCTAGGCTTGATATAACGTTCTGGAGCCTTCACTTCTTTAAGAGCGTAGTAGCCGTTGTCTAATACATTGAACTCAACTAAACCATCTTTACCGGTGATAAATTTATCGCCTTCTACATGTGTATATCCAGCTGGAACATTGTCGCCTTCTTTTAATACAAGTCTTTCAGTCTTATCATTAGTTTTCTTTTCATAAACCTTAAGCTTTGTAGTGTAGTCTTTATCTGTTTCATTGGCTTTATACCAAACTTCAAATTCTGCACCTTCAAGTGTAGTTTTATCACTTGCATCAACTTTTACAAATTGAATTTTTTGTGGTTTTTTGTTGACTACTGGTATTGGTGTACTACCTGATTCGTCAACACTTACCGGTTGCTTATTTGGATCAGTTGTGGTATCTGTATCTTTCTTACGATGGATATTTCCAGAAGAATCTACTTCAAATTCTAGGATTGCTCCTACTAGTTTTTCATAACCTTGAGGTGCTTCAGTTTCTATTAGCTGATACTTACCAGCTTTTAACTGTTTAAATTCAACTATTCCATCATCACCAGAAGTTTTTATCTCACCTTGGTAGTCATTCCAGTTTCCATTTTCATCTTGGATGTTAAGTGAGAATTTTGCACCCTTTAGCGGTCTACCATCTTGATCAACCTTTAAGAATCTTATCTTATTTTCTGGGTTAACAGCTTGGATGCTTAGATCTGCCTTGGCATTTGTAGAATTTGCAAAACCATATACTTGGTCTTTTCTTGTTACATACAAGTAGTTGTTAGGATTTTGGTAGGTTCTATCTAGTTTACCATGGCCTACATAGGCTGTTTTATTTACATCATTAACTGTACCTGTAACCTTAATGATATAGGAATTTTTAAGCTTTAATCCATTTTCATATACAACTTCTTGTTCTTCTCCCTTTGACAGATATTGTAATGATACTTTTTCTTCTGCTTTGTATTTTGAATTATTTTCATCTAGACCAAAGGATGCTGGCATTACATCATCAATTTTGCTATTGTCTGATATGGTTATTTCACTAATCTTGAGATTATAAATATTTTGATCTGAGTGATAAATAAACTTAGATGGTCCAATATTTTTCTTATCTCTATTAATGTAGTAGTAGTGGACAAATTCCCCAGTTTCTGGATTAAATTTGGTAATCTTAGATCCTAGGTTCATGAAGCTTACCGTATCATCTTCTCTTGATGTCATTGAGTCGTAAACAACTTTTATATCTTTTAGTTTTGTCTTATCTTCTTTTATACTAAATCCAACTGTTTCTTGGCTATCAGAATTCTTAACCTTGTTTAGATTGATGAATGCTGATAACTTGTTAGAAAATTCTGCTAGTTGATATGTTTCGGCATACTTTGTGAAGGTATAAGTTATAGTTCCTTCTTTTCTATTATAGTCAGCCTTGGCTATTGTACCTACTCCATCTGCAAACATATCAAGGTTGGATGCTTCGTCTTCAAAGATACCATTAAGGTCAATGTTGTCAGTTAGTTTTAATACGAAGTAGTCACCAGGGTTAATCTTTGTATTTGAATCTAACTTAAAGGTATTTGCAAACTCAAAGACCTCACCTAAGTGTGGATGAATTTCTCCATCTGCTTTTTGTTTGTTGTCCTTGTTTTCAGGATTTAGAACTTTCATATCAGATTTACTTAGTGTAATCTTATCTGACAAGTTGTCTTTCCTTTGAGGAGCTTTTCCTGCATATGGGTCTAGGTCTTTACCACCAACTGTAAAGTTCCAGATTTGGTGATTGTTGATATAGCCACTTGGAGATTCTACTTCTTCAAGTTTGTATTGACCTATTGGAAGTTGGTCAAATAGAATTTCACCCTTATCATCAACAGTCTTTGTTGTGGTTGTACCATTTAAAATATTAGTTAACTTAAATTGTGCTCCTGGTCTTAAGTCTGTCGCCTTAATTTCCTTAGCATCTTGGTCAACTTTCTTAAGTTTTACTTCACCTTTTCCTGGTTTAGTATTTACTATCTTACCCATGTTCTTGGCAGTAGCGCTTGTTACGAAATCGACTAGCTTACCATTTTTTTCAGATGTTGATTTTTCAGGAACGTATTGGTAAACTCCATTTGCCTTGTCGTATTCTAGGGATATATATCCACTAGATCCAGGGACGATTTTAGCATCCTTGATATTGTAGTTGCCATTTGCTCCTACAATTTTTAGGTTTTTTAGAAGAACTTGTTTTTTACTTGGATCTGTTTCATGTGGATTTATAATTTTTGTTGTTTCAACATTGATATCCGTAGATTTTGCACTACTGATAGGAACTTCTTGACCTTCTGCATTTACCATAGTTAGGTCTGAAAGCTTATGAACTTCCGGATCACTATCAGAGAACTTAATTTGAATTGATTTAATATCAACTACTTCTCCTGTTTCTGGATGGACTATTTTTCCAGAGTTTGTCTTTATAGTTTCTACAGTGAAGTATAGGAGTGGACCATCGATAGGTTTGTAGTCCTTTGGTGCCTTTACTTCCATTAGTCTATAACGTCCTGGGCTTAGTCCTCTGAAACCGAAGTATCCATTGAAGGCAGATGCGACTGTAGATCCAGGTACATCTATCCACCTTCCTAGTCTTTCTTCTTGAAGTTTAAATACTGCACCTTCAAGCCTTCTCTTTGTTACTGCTTCACTATCTACTGTTTCATTAGGGTCATCTTGACCGTGTTTTGAGAAGGTAACATTGTAGGTTTCTTCGTCGTTTATTATAGACATTCCATCTTGACTAATTTGGTTTGTATTGTTGGATGAGTATAGAGGCTTGATATCTATTGTTGTTTTAACTGACGCTATGTCTTTTTTAGTTACACCATCAGGTGAGTCAATCTTACCAGTTTGATATTCATAGCCATTAGTCCATTTAACTCTTTTCCCAATCCAGTTAGGATATTTATTATCTAGTGATAATTTTTTACCCCAATCAGTTGGATCACCTTTTTTATGGATGATATTTCCTGATGAATCTACTACATTTTCTGCATAAACTCCACCAAGGGCTGCTGCTCCGGATTGGTAAGAACCATCCTTTTGCCAATAATAGTTACCATATTGGTCTTTGGCTTGTGAATAGAAATATCTTTCTGTCAAGAAATCTATATTCATTTCTATTTTGCCGATTTTGTCTTCGGTAATATTGTCATCGTAGAAGCCTTCGACATCTATATAGTAGACACCCTTGTCAAGGTTAAGTTGGTCTTCGTCAAAGCCCCAGTCAAATGGTCTCCACCTTGCGGTGTTAATCATAGATACATTAGGATCTGACAAGTCGTATATGCTTAGGATGTCATTTAATTTTGCATCGTCTGGATCTCCAGTTAAACCTGCAAGTTGATAGGTTGACCTATAAGCAGTCTTAACGCCATACTTTCCCTTGTAACCTATTTCAGGCGGTTGACCTGGTCTGTCAAACTCTTCTCTTTTTACTACTGGTGTGATTTTTACATTGACTTTTTCATTACCAGTGTAGTTTCTCGTATCAACATAGATTCTTTGAACAAATGTCTTTGATTCTGTGTTGATATAGGTCATTTTACTAGCGTATTTTATTCCGCTTCCAGCATTTTTAAGATAAGTTTCTCCCTTAGCTGTATTTGCATCTCTAGACTTATCAGAAGTGACAAAGTTTGTAGGTGTGTTTTCTGGACCCTTGTACTCGGCTTTCATAGCACCAGTAGCTGGGTCTTCATATACACGAATCTTCCAGTCGGCACTTATTTTTTTGTAGCCTTGTGGAGATGTTACTTCTCTCAAAACATAATAACCTGGTGTTAGTTTTACTTCATTTCCACCTTTTAAGAATTTAACAATTCCATCTTTATCAGATATACCAGACATAGATGCTTTTTCTTTGCCCTCTCCATCTTTGTCAGTTATATTATATTTTTCGTCTGCATTGTAAAGGTCAAATACTGCTCCTTCAAGTGGTCTATTACGGAAATCATGCTTATATATCTTGAATTCAAGACCAACTTGCTTGTTGGTAATTTCTGCAAATCCACCATTAGGAATTTCATCTCCAACGTATTTAAAAGTTGCAGATACACTAACAGGTGATGCTGGCATTTTGAATTTATTGCCTGACATTGGAATAGGTTGTCCATTTGCTTTTACTGAATAGCTTTCAAATATATATCCTTTGTCAGCTATTGCAGAAAGTGTAATTTCATCGTCTTGGTTTGCACTTGTAGGAGATGCACTTACTCGTCCGTTTTGATTTTGTACTAAGTTAACTTTAAATGCACCTTGTGTAGCTTCTTGGAATGCTCCAGAAACTGTAACATTGGCAGCTGGCATTATAAAGTAATAACCTTGTTCGTCAGATAGTACTGATACTGGTGTACCACCTTGAGCATATTTTACGCTTTGGGCTGTATTCTTATAACCATCCCATGGAGTAAGAGTAATTCTTACCTTTTCTCCTGGTTTATTAATTCTTTGGCTAACAGATATATTTCCGCCTGTAATGGTTGGGTCTGCTGTTGCAATGTAGCTTCCATCTGGGATTGTTTCTTCTTTGTAGGAAGAAGCAACTATAGTAACACTTGTTGCTGGCATAGTAAATGATCCATTTACCCCATCAAAGTCTGGTACTATCTTACTTCCGTCAGATTTTCTTACATATACTTGATCTTTAATTATTTCCCAACCCGGTATAGGATCTACTCTAAACTTTACAATTTCTCCTTCTCTTGCTTCGCGATTAAATTTGTCTGAAATCTGAGTAATTGTAATCCATCCTCTATCATTGTTTCCTTCCAAGCCTACTGGATATGTTGTGTAAGTTTTCTTGTTGAAAGTTACGCTTACAATCACATCGTTTGCTGGCATTTTGAAAGTATACTTACCTTTTTGTAATTGTGGTCCTATAGATATGTTACCTGCCTTAACATCAGTTACTTCAACTGTATTATCATTTGGAGTAACAGTTACTGTAACTTCATCTCCTGGCTTAGCCCTATCTTTATCAACTGATACGCTTCCAAGGTTAGGGTCATTTACACTTGTTGTAATGTTAAATTCAGTTGGTTGTGGTTGTGTGTCAGGTTCAAATTCTGCAAATACATTAACATTTGCTCTTGGCATTTCAAAACTATTTCCAACTATATCTACTTGATTTCCATAGCCATCCCTATAGTATAGAGATTTTAACTTATAGTTAGTGTTTGGAGTCGCTTTTACTGTAATTGTATCTCCAGCATTTGCCCTTGTTGGACTTACTTCCAAAGTACCATTTTCCGGTGTGCTGTGAGATACAGAGTAACCTGTTTGTCCTGGTTGTTTTGTACCATTGTAAGTTATTTGAGGCTTCATTGGTGTGATTATTTCTTCACCATTGTTTCCCTTAGTAGTATCAATTGTCTTATTACCAGTATCAACACCATCTTTTTGTTCATACTTATAGTAGGTTCTTTTTGTACCATTTTGACCTTGTTCAACTCTTTGTTGACCTACTTCTAGGTTAGGGTCATCTTTAGTTTCATAGGTCATTGGTATTGTTGTATCTTCATAGCCATCTCTATAAGTTATCTTTGGTTGGTTTTTGTTAATACCTGCTGGTCCATTTGTATAGGATTCAGCAGCCCAATACTTTTTACTTGCATCTCCACGATTAGGTTGGTAATCTGCACCTAAACCTATAGCGCCTGATTTTTGATATTCGAACTCTACTACAACTGCAAAAGGACTTTGATAGTTACCTTGATCTAAAGTTAATTGGTTTCTCCAATAAATGCCTTCATTGTAATTTGCACTTAGATACTTTAATTCTCCACCAGTGTAATCTAATTTATTTATTGTTGAATTTGTAGATACTGGTCTTACACTGATTATGTTAAGATTTATTGGATAGTTATTCGGATTAACTCCTGGTCCAATAACATTCATATTTTTAGGCTGAGCGTGAAAATCTAATCTAGCCTTAATCATCTTAATATTTTCTTTATTTATTAAGAAAACTTGCCTAATCTTACCGTCTTTTTTGTTAATATCAGTTATCTTAGTTTGAATTTTCTCAGGATTATCGTTTCTTGTTGTTGGTGAATCTGAATTAGTTGAATCTACCGCTTCCCAACCGCCTGCGCCTACTGCTGTGCCCATAAAATCATCAGAGAATTCAAGATCGTCTTGACCCATTACTGTTTCTGCTAGGCTACGTTTTAATCGACTAGAAGAAAGATTGGTGTATAGTTTTGCCTTTAGTTCTTCTGCTGATCTTACTTGAGTACCAGCATTTCCTTCTGCCACAGTTACAGTGGTGTTTGAAACTGATCTTGCCTCTTTATCTTCCTTGATATATGTCTTTCCATCCTTAGTTATTGTTACTTTCCAAGGATTGTTGGCTTGTTCATAACCTGGTGCTGGTTGAGTTTCAACTAACTTGTATTCGCCTGGTTTTAGGTTGTCGAAGGATATTGTTCCGTCAGAACCAGTTGTCATGGTTCTTTCTTCTTGTTTAGAGCCATCGCCTTTGTCTGGTCCTGTTAGTTTGAAGGTAGCTCCTTGGATTGCTGAAGGAGTGGTTCCCTCTTTAACCTTTTTTAATTTGAATTTGAAAGTTTGAGGTTCGTTGGTTACATCTAGGGAGTCATCTCCTATATAAGAACCTTGGATACCTTTAGATTGTTCAAGTACAGGGCCTGCTTTTTTTATAATGTTGACTCTTTCATAGTAGTCGGACTTCCAATAAGTTATGCCATTTTCTGTCCAGTCCATACCAGTACCAACACCTTGATTGAAATCTTTGTAAGGAACTTTAATATCTACAACTATTGGCTTAGTAGTTTCTGGAAATTCTAGTTTTAATCTAGGTGGTTCTCCGAAACGAGTATTATCCATGCTAGTTGTAACTTGTGTTGTGATATTAGTTGGATTGTATTCTGCAAGTCTGATGTCTTCAATATTACCTGTGACAGCTTTATCAAGTGTGAATACTTGGTAGTCTGCATTAGCTATAGCATTTCCATCGTACCAATCCATATTTGGATATTCTGGTTTTTCTCTGTGGATAGTAGCAGTTGTTGCCCCTATCTTTAGAGCTTCTGGGTTTAGGATGTATCTTTGGATTACATACTTGTCATTTGTATTGATTCCAACAATTCTTGTACCAAGTTTAAATGGTGTTGGGTAGTTGGCTGTCCAGTCTGCACGTCTATTGTCATAAAGGTTCCAACCTTCAAGACTCCTGTTTCCAACATCAACCCAATTAACATTTTCTTTTTCAAGAATTGAGTTTAGCTTATTAGTAGTGCTAGATTGTTCTCTGTAGTTATAAACTTTCTTGCCCTTTTCATCTATTACTAAAACCCATTTCTTGTTTAGTGGTTTATAGCCTGATGGTGGGGAAATTTCTTCTATAATATAGGTTCCATTTTGAAGCTGACCAAATTTTACAAGACCTTTATCATCTGATTCTACTTCAACTGGTTTAAATTTAGTGTCATTTGGTTTAGTTAATTTAAACTTAGCCCCTTGAAGTGGATTTCCCTTATCATCTTTTTTGTAGACTACAAAGTCTTGGCCCACAGGCTTATTAGTTATTTCTATACTTATATTCTTGCCATCATAAGATTGAGTTGAACCAGAGACTCCAGCTTCTACAATTCTAACATTGCCATCATTAAATACGAAGACTTGCCATTGCTTGTCTGTCTTAATGTGGTCATCTGGTGCCTTAAATTCTTCAAGAATATACCTACCTGGTGCAAGTCCAGTGAAGCTAATTTCTCCATTAGTATTACTTGTTCTATATATAGGATTTCCGTCTTCTGGTTTTAAAACGAAGATTGCACCTGATAATTTTTTGGTCCTATCAGCTTGGTCTAGCTTTGTGATTTTAAACTGACCTGGAGTATATTTTTTGTTTATTAGACCAGTGATTTCTTCATAGTATTTTGGAATTTCTTCACCTGTTTGGTCTGCTGTAGCAGTGTTGAAGTTGGCACTGTTGGCAAATGCTGATTCCATACCACCATTATCATGGGTTGCGCCGTTATTCATGTAGAAAATTCTTGATAAGTTTATGAAATTATCTACGTCTGTTATCTTGAAGGTTTGTTCAACTATAAATCCTTCTTTTTGTGGAGAGATATTAGGCATTCTCACTTTTAGTGGGAAAGTAGTGTGAACTGGTCCCGTTGTTTTTATTTTACTTGGATCGTATTCTAGACTAACTCCATTTGCTGAACTAGAAGTATATTGACCTGGATTAATACCAGTATGGTATAGCAAAGCGTAGGTACTTGGATCTTGTTCTGGTCTTATACCATAAGATAATGGCATGTTGTAGTTTACTGTAATTGTATCGCTACCTACTTGTAACTTACCCATGTTCGGCTCAGTACGATATACCTTAACATCTACTAAGTCGTAAGCTGGTTTATAACCCCTACCTTCTTGTCTTGCTATTCTTGTGTTTTTATCATAGTTTGTAGACATCCAGTTAAATTGAAGGGTCTTTGATGTTCTACTATCTGCCATTGGGTTAAAGTAAGCCATGGCTGTTACATACCACTGACCATCATCACCTTTGTAGATATCCCTGAAGTAAAAGGATTGAGATGGTTGACCAATTCCTGTATCATACCTACCATAGTCTCCTACAATATCTTCTTTGATTGTTTGTCCGTTTACACCAGATTGATCTGGAGCAACTGTAATTGTAAAAGGCTTTGTACCAGAGTTTTTGAAGTAATATTTGTCTGGAATCATACCCTTTAAATCTATACTTACTATGGTTTGACCTGGTTGAGAGTTTTTATTAAAAACATAGGTCAATAGGTTGGTTTTATAGTCAAAGTATGGATCGGCAATATCTTTTCCACCTTTTCTGATTTTTGGAAAACCAGAGAAGTATTGTGTGAAGTCAAGGTTCGGATCAAATTGAATTTCAAATCTTTTACCTTGGGTACCATCACTTATAGTAATGTCTGCGTGGTATTTTAAGGATTCAAACATGTAAGCTTCCCATACATTTGGTTTTCTTCCCCACTTATCTGCTCCACCTTCGTTGTACTCTAGTCTTTGGCTAACATTTTCTACGTTAGGTTTTTCTGTCTTTTGAGTTTCTTCACCTTTTTCAACCCAGTAATCTTCACCAATAACTGGTTGGCCTGATCCTGTTTTGAATTTTGGCTTATAAGTTACTTTGTTTGATTCATCTACTGTTACTTCATAGTAAACGTTGGACTTTATATACCCATCTGGAGCATTTATTTCTTCTATTGTATATGTTCCAGGAATGTGGCTGCCAAAGTTTACATTACCGTCTGCATCAGTTAATTTGTTGACTAGGACGTTGTCATTGCTGTCTTTTAGTACGAACTCTGCATTTGGAACTCTTACTCTCTTGCCATCAGCATTAAATTCATTGGCAAATTTTGAAATCTTAATCTCGCTTTGTTTAAATGCCTCATTTTTAATAGTGATGGTTGGAATATCATCTTTATTAGCATTTTTATTTAAAGTGACATTTTGTCTAATATGGGAATCTTGTGGTGAGTTATGAACTAGCCAGTCATAATTTAGGTTGGTAGAATTTTTGTCCCCAATGTTTCCTGTCACTTTTACCAAGAATCCCCAGTCATCAGCAAATCTTTCTTTAGGGAAGTAAATTTGATAACCTGTTTCTCCTGGATTGGCAGATTGAATTGTTTTTCCTGTAATAACTTTTTTATTTCTTGTATCATTAATTAGGTTGGATCCCGATGTTATATTATTTACACTTGATAAATCTTGGTCTACCATAGCCTTTCTGACTTGGTCCCTATAGTATGGATGGACATCATAGGCTGTAACATTTGTATTTGTTAGGCTAACACCAGGTAAAGTAATATTTAAGTCAGTATCCTTATCTGTTGAACCACCGGCTTGTTTAGCTCTTGGTTTTAGGTAAACATAGAATTCTACATTTCCATTTGCGTCAACCTTACCGTAATGCATTGCATTCATAAAGTCTGGCCAGTTTGGATAGTTACTATGTTCTACCATTTGAGTCTTACTAGAACCTGTTGTAAGAACAGCATTGTTACCTGTTACTACAATTTCTCCACTTTCAGTAATAGTTACGTTTTTGGTTTCTTGATCTAATTTGTAGCCATCTGGAGCCTTGGTTTCTTTTAATACATAGTTACCAGGTCCAATGTTTCTAAATGTAGCTTCACCATTTTTGTCTGTTGTTATTCCAACACCTGCTCCTAGTAGGTAGTAATCTGCTCCTGCTAGTTTTATAACTTTTCCATCTTTATCCTTGTTCTTATCAATTTTTATAACTGTAAAGCTTGTTAGGGTATTTCCTTCCCTAACTGATGTATTTCTAATTAGGTAAGTTTTTGTGTCTTCTTTATAGTAGTTAGAGTTTTCACTGTATTTGTACTTTTGACCACTTGATTCAAATGTATCTGTTGGAAGATTTTGTTTAATTCCAAGCTTATTTGCTACATATACTTGCTTGCCATTTTCTTCTTTGAAGTCCCAGAATTTGACATTCGGAATTCTGATTGTTCTTTTATCGCCTGTTTCTTCTCCAACTTGTTTTGAAGCTATAACATTGCCAGTTTCCTTGTCTATGACATCAATTGTTTGTTTAGGCATATTTTGGCCTTCTGGTAAGGTCCATTCTTGCTCTACTATTACATCTTTGTATTTAGAAAGACTAACACCACTTAATCTGTAGTCCTTGGCTGTGTTTTGGCTAGATGTGGTATCGGTTAAGTTAGTGTCAATTTTATATACTGCGATATTACCAACAGCTTGGGCACCTGCTGGGTCTTTTTCTTTTTCTGGTACAGCATTAATAGGAGTCTCAGCTCTTTTAACTATCATTCGTCCATAAGTTGGGCTGTTACTATCAGTATCTATACCATAAACAACGCTCTTACCAGATTTAAACTCTTGACTTCCTTCCAATTTCCTAGTTTCTAGTGGAAGACCCTTATTTGGATTTGGTTCTTTTTCATCACCAGAAGATACTTGGTCTGTAACTGTCCACTCAGCTTCATTAGCTGATGTAAACTTACCTTGAATAGTAGTCCTATTATTCATACCGACACGAGTTGGTGTTGCACCACTTATAGCATCGGCATTATATGCATCATTTAATACTAGTCTTGCTGCTCCTAAAATGTTGCTTTTATTTGTTAGGATACCAGATACATCTAGCATATAAGCAGATTGAACTCTTTCTACTGGTGTGTAGAAGGTATAAAGTAAATCTGTTGCATTTTTGTCAAGCTTGTGGTGTTTAGAGTCAACTATGCCTGTTGCATTTTCAAGTTGTTTTGTTAATGTAACTGACTGTCCGTCTAGTTTAACATCTTGTATTTCTTTAAGACCGGATCCTTCAACTGCTGTTAGGTTTAGTCTAAAGCCTAGATTTTTTAGGTCATCTGTTGAGTGAACTTTAACAGTCCAGTTAATGCCTTGGATTTTTCCATTTTCAACAGCTGGTTTACCATGAGCGTCTATATTAACTGAGTAAGTTCTATCATGTTCGTTATCAAAAATTTGGATAACATCGTGTCTACCTGGTTCAATTATAGATCCTGCCGGGTTACCATTCTTGTCAACTCTTTGTGGAACAAGATCCTTTGGAGGATTTACTATTCCAAGACCAGAAATTTTGTTAATAACTGTAAATGTTCCGTCTGCATCAAGTGTGATGTTTTTCGGGTTGTAATCAACTGGGATATCTAGTGGGACACTTATATTTTCTGGAATTGTTCCTTCTATTTTATAGGTAATAATATTTTTTTCACTATCGTATGATGGTTTTGCAATTACTCTACCATTGTACATTATTGGCTTTAATGTATTTGAATCATTAACTTTAAGTTCATCATCTAGGTGAATTTTGAAATATTGGTAAGGTTGAATTGCTCCACCTGCATTTGATGTTTGGAAGATTGTCTTTACATGGAACTTCTTGCCATCTAGGTTTAGACCATTAGGGTCTGCTCCAACCGCTTCTGGAACTTCTTCTTCAGAAATATCTAGGCTTCCTTCCATTTGCAAGCTATCGTCTGCTAATGGTTCTGCATTGATTGCAATTTCTACTCCGCCTAGAGTTAATTCTTTTTTAGCTTCTGGTTGATTTTCGTCTTTATTGATTGCAGTGTCATAAACGTATGCTGCAATGGTTCCTACTGGTTGGTCTGCTACTTGGTATGTTTCTTGAGCTTCGGTTGCTCTTATAGTTTCTTCTGCAGCTTTATCTTCCACCATTTGACCATCAGAGTTTAATTTGTATACTGCTATTTGAGTACCTGTTTGTGATTGGTCGCCACCGATAGTTCTTTGTTCTAATGGTAGGATCTCATTGTTGTCGCCTGTAGATACTGCGTCTGTTACCGTCCATTTAGCTCCATCTATTATAGGGAATTCTCCTAGGATGGTAGTTCTGTTGTTCATACCTACTCTACTTGTAGTTGCAACGGCAATATCGTCTAAGTTGTAGCCTTCGTCTGCTATGCACCTCTTAGCTCCGACTTTATTTTGTGCGGTAAGTGCTAGTGAGAAGTCAACCATGTATGCTGATTGTTTATCTGTTACTTCTGTGTAGAAGGTGTAGGTAATGCCTTGTGCTTCTGATTGAAGGGCGTGGTGTTTAGAGTCTACTATTCCAAGTCCATTTTGAAGTTGGTCAGTTAGTTCTACATCTTGTCCGTTTATCTTGACATCTTTTATTTCTCCAAGTCCAGAGCCTTTTACTGTTGTGAAGTTTGCTCTATAACCTAGTGAGTTAAGGTCTGTGTCAGATGTAACTGTAAAGGTCCAATTAAATCCTACTAGATTCTTGTCTTCGATTACTGGTGTTGACCATTCTTCTAGGTAGACTTTGTGTTCTTTGTCACCTGATTCTATTATTTCTGTAACTTCTTTTCTTCCTGGTTCTGTAATTTGGTTAGTTACGTTTCCGAATTTATTTACTTTTTTAGGGTTAAAGTCTTTTGGATTTATTACTCCTAGACCACTTACTTTATTGGTTACTACAAAGTTTCCATTTTCGTCTGGTGTAATGTTTTGAGTGTTATAGTCTACTGGAATATTTACAGGTACGCTGATGTCTGCGGTGATATCCGCGATTAATTTGTAAGTAATAGTATTATCAGCTGCATTATATTTAGCTGTAGCGATTACTTCTCCGTTGTATTTAATTGGTTGTAGGCTAAACTTATCTTTTAAAGTAAGTTTGTTATCTAACTTGATCTTGAAGTATTGACCTGCCCTAATTGGTCCATTTGCTACTTTTGTTTGGAAGTTGGTCCTTATATTGAACTTCTTTCCATCTAATTGTAGAACATTTTGTGGGTCTTCGTTTCCTGCTCCTACTGCTTCTGGTACAATTTCGTCAGACATATCTAGTCCTAGGTCTTCTTTTAGATTTGTATCTCCTATTAGTCCCGTGGATTGATATGTTGATCTTGCGAACACTGGGCTTACAGGTGCTTCGTTTAGAGTTGGAAGTTCTACTTTTGTAAGTCCTGCTTCTAGTTCTTCTTCTGTTAGTTCTTTGTCCTCTTTATTTAGTCCAAGTGCTTTTAGTGGATCGAATGCTTTTAATCCTAGTGGATTTTCTTCTGTTTCTTTTCCTGCTACTTGGTCAAGTATATTTCCTTTAAGACCGTCTTCTTCTAGTTTTTCTTCTGTTTGTTTATCTTTTTCTGGAGAGTTTTGTTCATTTCCTTCTATTATATTAGTCTTTTTATCGTTTGGATTTTCTGCTACTACAAGTTCGTCAGTTTCCTCTTTTGCTTGTGGATCTATCGCCGCTACAAGTTCGTCATTTGAGTTTGCTCCTTGTAGCTTATCAGCTGAATCATTTACTACGATGTTTACGGTGATTGGGTTTAGATTTGGTCCTACTAGTGTGACAGATCCCTTACCTGGTTGTAGGTTGATCTTGTTACCTACGTTTTCGATTATGTCGAAATTGGTGTCTTTTAATAATTGAACATAGGAAAGAGTAGCTACTGATCCGTCTGTCTTAGTAACTCTTACTGATAGTTGGGATAGGTCAAGTATGTCACCTTTTGCATAGGTGGTCTTACCAGGATTTACCAATGTCCATGATTTATATAGTTGGTTTGGTGTTTTATTGTTTTGAACTGGTTTTTGGGCTGGTTTTTGAGATGAGTTTTGTGATGAGTTTTGTGATGAGTTTTGACCCGGTACTTCCGCAGGCACAAGGGTATCCTCTTCTGGGTTTTTCTGTGTCGTTGCCGGGATTAAGATATCGTTATTTTGAGAGTTAGTTTCCGATTCTGGCACTTCGTCCAATACATGTACATTATTCTGTGGTGAGTTAGTGCTTGCTACTACCGCGACTGGCGCAAATACGTCCATAATCATTAGAACTGCTAATATTAAACTAATGGCTCTTTTCGATAAACTTTTCATTTTCTCTCTCCTATTTTTGTATGTATTTTTTTATTTTAAAGTGAATTTTTCGTGTATTATTTTTGATTTTTTATTCTTATAGCTATTATAAACCTTTAATTATTTTATATCAATACCTTTTTGGTGATGTTTATATTTTCCCATTGATATTCTCTAGTTTTTTATAAGTTTGAAATAATTGTTTGATTTTTTTGGATATTGAAAAATTTCTATTTTCAAAGATAATTTTTTTATCTTTACTAGCTGAAGAGTAGTATTTAACGGCAATCTTTTTCGTGTTATTATAGTAGATTTTTATAATGATGAAGTGGTGTGGTTGGGTAGTTTTGATTTTGGTCTTCGATTTTTGGGTGGGGTGATTGTTAGTGGACTTCGATAATCTGATTATCATTTTTAGTGTTTTTTTGGTTTTGGAGGTTGTGGATAGCACAATATGTAGTGGGTAGTCTAAAAAAAAGGTCTTAGGATGTTATATCTCTCGACTTTGCTCGGGTGACCACTATCCACTCAGTCATCCTGAGCGGATACGGTGAAGCATGGCGGAGCCCGTAGTCGAAGGATCTCAATAGGATTTTTTAGGTTATAAAAGTAAATGCTATCCGGATAGCATGAGTTTATCTTTGATGCTATCCGGATAGCATTTGTTTTTTTATTTTTTGATGCTATACATAGAACATGATAATGATTATTAATTTTGGTTGTTTTGGTTTTGTTAAGAATGTTTAGTATCGAGGTTGATGGAAGCAGGTTGCTTCCGCTACAATGCAGTTGCTTTGGTTGGGTCCTCGGAGGTTATACCTGTTCGACTCCAGAGCCTACGGCTCTTCCGCTCAGGGTGACGACCACCTAGATACTTCATTACAAAGAGTTCCAAAGAAGGCGAACAAAGTGAAGGCTGATTTGTTGAACTCGACTGCCCCTCAGGATGACCACCACATGCTAACATTATTTTAGGAAGAACCAAGGGAAGACAGTCACCCTGAGCGGAAATGGCGAAGCTTTAGCTTCGTCATTGGAGTCGAATGGGTATAACCCTGGTGGGGTCAAGTATTGATAATTGGTGTAGTTGGAGGACTTTTTCTGTAGAGATCCTTCGACTCACTCCGTTCGCTCAGGATGACAATACATAAAGATAAACCTTTAGAAATTCTATAAATCAAAAGAGTTTACCTGTGCAGAGCCTTCGGCTGTGGAACCTAGAAGGTTCCGCTACGGGTAGAAAGAATAGCATAGGTTTTTTTACGGCTAACGCCTGAGTTGGGATAATTTAGTATCAAGGTTTATGGAAGCAGGTTGCTTCCGCTACAATGCAGTTGCAAAGACTTGGTTTAATATATGTCAGATCCTTCGACTTCAGAGCCTACGGCTCTTTCGCTCAGGATGACAATACATAAGGATAAACCTTTAGAAATTCTATAAATCAAAAGAGTTTACCTGTGCAGAGCCTTCGGCTGTGGAACCTAGAAGGTTCCGCTAAAGGTGCGAACATTGGGCATGGTTGTTTCACGGCTAACGCCTGAGTTGGGATAATTTAGTATCAAGGTTTATGGAAGCAGGTTGCTTCCGCTACGGGGATAAATAATAGCATAGGTTTTTGCACGGCTAACGCCTGAGTTGGGATAATTTAGTATCAAGGTTTATGGAAGCAGGTTGCTTCCGCTACAGGGAGAAAGAATAGCATAGGTTTTTGCACGGCTAACGCCTGAGTTGGGATAATTTAGTATCAAGGTTTATGGAAGCAGGTTGCTTCCGCTACAATGCAGTTGCAGAGATGGGTTAAATAGAGGTCAGATCCTTCGACTCACTTCGTTCGCTCAGGATGACAATTATTTTTATTATTTCTACTACAGGTGACGATCACCCACCCAGTCATCCTGAGCGGAGGAACCTGGTATAATAAATTCATAGAAAACCGTAAATGACAAAAGAATGATTTGCTAGCACTAAAATAATATTTTTTTCAAAGAACCCGTCAAGGGTCGCTTCGCTTTTCCCCTTGACAGAACCTTAGAAAAAAATCATTAGTGCTTAAGAGCAAATCATTCATAAAAGTAGAAAAGAAAGGAAAAAATAAATGCCAGAAGATAAAAGACGAACATTCACAAAAGAATTTAAACATAAAATAGTAATGTTAAAATTTGCAAACACCATGAAAACAAAAGAAATCTGCAATCAATACGACTTAGACAGACAAACAATTCATAGATGGGTCAACGAATTTAACGCAAAAGGCATGTCAGCCTGGGAAGGAAACGGCGTAGTCCCAGGAGACGCCCTAGAGATGCAAAGAAGAATGAAAGAAATAGAGATGGAGAATGAAATATTAAAAAAAGCCGAGGCATACTTTGCGAAGAAAAAGATAAAATAATAGACTTTGCAATAAAAAGCCTGGAAGAATACCCAGTGCGCACAGTATGCCGAGTACTCCAAATAACAGAGCAAAGCTATTACTACAGAAAGAATAATCCAAAAAAAGACAGATATACACAAGAAGAAAAGGACAACGTCGAAAGAATATATAAAGAAAACCATAGCTGCTTCGGAAGAAGGATGATAAAGAAATACCTAGAAAGAGAAGGCATAAAATACTCAGAAAAGAAAATAAGTAATATCATGAAAGAACTAGGATTAAAAGCAAGATATGGCAGAAGAAAGATAGAGAACGTCTACACAAACAAAGAAACAAAAGAAAAATATGTAGCAAAAAACATATACAACAACCTAGAAAAAGAAGAACAAGAAAAGATAGAAGCATGGTCAATAGACTTCACAGAACAAATAGTAGAAGGTAGAAAAATATACACCTGTGCAATAATAGACATAAGAACGAAAGTAATAGTAGGATACAAGCAAGCATATAAGATCGACGCAAAACTAGCAGTAGAAACATTAGAACAAGCACTAAAAGAATATAAAACACCTGACATGATACTATCAGACAGAGGATCCCAATTCACAAGTAAACTATATCAAAGAACCTTAGAAGAACATGGAATCATATGCAGTATGTCCAGACCATACAAACCAGTAGATAATGTATATATAGAAACCTTCTTTAAAACAATGAAAACAGAAATAGGATATATAAAGAAATATACTATAAAAGAATACAAGATGGTTGTAGAATATTGGATGAACTATTACAACACAAAAAGAATTCATAGTTCGATAGGGTATTTAACACCCCATGAATATTTGTACGAGACAAAAATAAGTTTGTCATTATGATTTTAACTTTTTTCTTTAAAAAGGGGTACCAATTCCGAGACGGTGAAGCAAAGCGGAACCAGTAGTCGAAGGATCTCTTTTTGCATTAAAAAAAGGAGCGAGATTGATCTGAACCCCGAAATCCGGAATAAGGATGGAGGGGTTTTTTGATGCCAAAATATACAAAAGAATTTAAAGAAAAAATCATACAAGAATATTT
>QWCH01002736.1_pt1 | contig 35259 bp, 31 predicted proteins | sample 1972671 | NCBI WGS metagenome assembly QWCH01 (sample SAMN09866713, study PRJNA288562) | Human gut metagenome isolate term3_stool, whole genome shotgun sequencing... | isolation source: gut | host: Homo sapiens | place: USA: California
AAGAGCGATTCTGAAAAGAGTCGCTCTTTTTTTATGGTGCTAGGGATAGTATTTCAATTGTTTATCTATCTTTGTCGTGATGAGAATACGGACGAATATAATATCGATAGGTTTAATCCTGTTAGCGTTATTTATGGTAGCGATATACTTGATCGGTAAGAAGATCAGTGATGTCGGTAATGATATGAATAACGCGAACGTTCGGGAAGCATCCCGTTATCGGGCGGAGTCCGTGGCTTATGAATTCCGGAAAACAGAAGAATTACAGCGTTTGGCAAGAGAATTTTTCGGGCGAACGGAGTCATATAATGAGGTTGATTTAGTTTCTCTCATGCAGACCATGTTGCAGTTGGATCCGAAAATAAGTCGAACGTGGTTTTTCAGAGGTACAAAAGATTCCTTGCGTGTATTGGAACGCAATAGCTATGAGTTTCATCGGTTGAAACTCTCGGGAGTGGAATTAAAATATATGTATACCTTGTTGGATACAATGAAAGGGCATCATTATAGCGGGACGTACACGGAAGAAGGTAAGATTTACTGGTCGACGATAGAGGCGATAGAACCGACGGCATCCCGGAGGGCTCTTTTCGGTTTTGATATTCTGTTGACGGATTTACATTCTTACTTTGCCGAGGCGAGCGGAAAAGTTTCCAGTTACGTGTTTATCGTGAATGAACAAGGGATATTGCTTTCTCATCCTGACGAGAGATTGTTAGGTACATCTCCTTTTCCACGGGAAGAATTGGATACGCTGAGAGAGGTGTTGAAAACGAAGCACGAGTTGGAAATGATGGTGCATTCTGTCTTTCTATCTTCTCAGGTGCTCCGCATTTATTACCCGTTGACGATAGGGGAAGAGAAATGGGTGATTGCCGTGAACGTGCCCCAGTACGGGAATAAAGAGATTTTGGACGAGTTCCATAGATACACGTTAATGATCGCTTTGATGACGATTATAATATTTGCCGTGTTGCTTTTCTTTGCCCAGCATAAATGGCGGAAGGAGTATCGCCTAAGGCGTAAAATAGAGCGGGAATCCATGGAATTGCATTTGCAACAGTTGAAGAATCAGATTAACCCTCATTTCTTGTTTAATTCTTTGAACTCGTTGAGCGTTTTGATCGGAACGGATTCGACTTTAGCGAAAGAGTTCGTGTTGAAATTATCCAAGGTGTATCGTTATTTATTGGAAACGAGAAACGAGAGTTTATCAACGGTAAAGGAAGAGATTGACTTTACGCGGCAATATTATTTCCTGCAAAAAATACGGTTCGGGGAACAACTGGATTTGACGATTCAAGTATCGCCCCTTTCTCTGGAGGCAAAAATACCTTCCATGAGTTTACAAATGCTCGTGGAAAATGCGATAAAGCATAATCTGGTCACGATTCAGAATCCGTTACATATTAATATACACGATGAAGGTGATTGGTTGATCGTGGAAAACAATTACCAGCCAAGAGGGGAATCCAGCGAGGCCTCTATGGGCGTAGGTTTCGAGCGGATTCGTACCATTTACGAGTTCTATTCCCCGGAAAAATTCGTATGTGGTTGTCAAAATGGTTATTACGTGTGTCGATTACCTCTTTTGAAAAATGGTTTATAACTAAAAATCGAATCTTCACTCCGTTTTTTCGGGGGTTCACTCCACTTTTATTTTTATTCAGCGAAATCTGTCTTAATATTGTATAGCATCAAAGAGTTAGACAGATTTAACGAATAAATAAAGTATGGCAAAAACAAAGACATTAATCTTAGGTGTGACAGTAATCATCGCGTTATTGTTGCTTTCCATGACGGGATATTCCCGTGAAAGACAAAAGAAGAATGAGTCTAAAGAAAAAACGGAAGTCGCCAAGAAGGATACTTATGGTGATTTAGTAAAAAAGGCAAAGGTGGCCGAAGGAATGATCAAGATTCTGACGGTCGAGAATGATTACTATTTTGAGATCGCCGATTCATTAATGGGACGTGATCTTTTGATCGTGAATAAAGTGTCGGGAGTGCCTTACGAGTTGAATGATGCGGGGTTGAACAGGGGAATGGAATATGACGATAAACTGGTACGTTTTTACAAAGACGAGCAATTGAATAAGGTTTGGGTGACGACGTACAATCCCAGAGTGAGTGCCCCGGAAGGTGACGCGATAGCGGAGTCGGTAAAGGCGAATTACCGGGAGTCGGTGATCGAGTATTTCCCGATAGAGGCTTACGGGAAAGATTCCACGTCCGTGGTAATCAAAGTAAACAAGATTTTTGACGGAAGCGAGAAGAGTTTTAATGATGTATATAATAGTATTTCTTTAGGGGGAACTATAAAGAAAGATTTATCAAAGATATTGAGTGTGAAAGTGTTCCCGTCTAACGTGGTGGTGAAATCGCTGATGACGACATCTGTGGTGGATGGTGGCGTGGCTGTCCCTTTGACAGTGGAGACGACGACTAATCTGGTATTATTGCCGGAGAAACCGATGAAGCCGCGTTTCGCTGATAACCGTGTAGGTTTTTTCACGACGGAACATGCTTATTTTAATGATGCTCAGCAAAAAGTAGAGAAACGGGAGTTCGTTCACCGCTGGCGGTTGGAACCGAAACCGGAAGATGTAGAGAAATATAGTAGAGGAGAGGTGGTAGAGCCTGTTAAACCTATCGTGTTTTATATCGATCCCTCGACCCCCAAACAATGGAGGGAAGAGATTAAAGCAGGAGTATTGGATTGGCAGGCCGCATTCGAGGCAGCCGGTTTCAAAAACGCTGTTATCGCGAAGGATGTCCCGGAAGGTGATGAAGATTTCGACATTGATGATGTTCGTTATTCTGTCATTACCTACGCGGCGTCTGAGCAAGCGAACGCCATGGGGCCCTCTGTGGTCGATCCTCGTTCCGGCGAGATTATCGAGGCTGACGTGGTATGGTGGCATAACGTGATGTCGTTGCTTCATTCATGGATACAGGTGCAAACGGGACCGATAGACCCGAGAGCACGGGGGAATAAATTGAGCGACGAGCATATGGCAAGTGCTATTCGTTTCGTGTCTTCCCACGAGGTAGGGCATACTTTCGGGTTGAAACACAACATGGGTGCTTCATGGTCATTCCCCACGGATTCTCTAAGATCCCCGAGTTTTACTTCCAAGATGGGGGGGACGGCAAGTTCTATCATGGACTATGCCCGTTTTAATTACGTGGCACAACCGGGAGACGGGGTGGTGGATATAACGCCGAAGATCGGGGTGTATGATAAGTTTGCCATTAATTGGGCTTATCGTTGGTTGGACACGAAGACTCCGCAAGAGGAATTGCCTGTATTGAACGGTTGGATTCGCGAACACGAGGGTGACCCGATGTACTGGTACGGGGAGCAACAAGACCCGAAAGACCCGATTGATCCGCGGTCACAGGATGAAGACCTTGGGGATGATGTCGTGAAAGCGAATCGTTACGGGATTATGAACTTGAAACGTATCGTGCCGAATATCGTGGCATGGACGGAAGAGGAAGGTGAAGGCTTTACACAAGCCGGCAGGTTGTTGATGGCGGTGATTAATCAATGGAAGATGTATGCCGGACACGTGACGGCAAACGTGGGAGGAATATATATAAACAATCCGGTGATGGGAAGTGCCGAGGATCGTTATGTCCCCGTTCCGAGGGAAAGACAGAAGGAGAGCGTGAAATACTTGATTGATGAAGTCTTTATCGTGCCGGATTGGTTGTTCGGGGCAGATGTATGGAAGAAGAGTTACCCGATACAAATGGGGGTAGAGTATTCTCCTTACACGGTAGCCCGGGAAATGCAGTACGCTACGTTTTATAATTTGTTGAAAGATGAACGTCTGATGCGTATGTTTGATGCTGAGGCCACGTTGGGTCGCGCCAAGTGTTACACGCCCGAGGAGATGTTCGCGGATATTCACAATGTTATATTTGCTAGTTCTAATGCGGGAAAGAATCTGTCCCTTTATGAAAGAATGACACAGAAGAATTTTATCGATGCCATCATTGTAAGCTCCAATAAAGCCGTGGAGAAAACAACGAAAAAGGCTTTGCACAATAATTCTAATACATGTTGCTTCGCGTCAAAAGAAGCGGCATTTAAAATAGAACCTAGAGAAGACGCTCAATTGAGAGTTTTACATTTCACTTCTATGGGACGGGTTTCCGAGGCGGTATCCGTGAAGAGAGGTGAGTTGTTGAAAGTCTTGAAATTGGCGGAAAGTAAGCGAAACACGGGCGACGTTGAGACGAGAAATCATTATGAAGATTTGATCATCCGTATCAAGGAAGCTTTGAACATGAGATAATTATTATACCTTTAACATACGAAGTAAACAAATGAACATGAGAAAGATTTTATTATTAATGACGTTATTCTGTCCGCTTTGGTTGCTCGCTCAAAACGAGGGAGATTACCGAACAATTAAGGGCGTGGTAATGGACTCCGTTACGAACGAGACTTTGATTGGTGCGACAGTGGTTATTGATCCGGATGCCCCCGAATCCAAGAATTTAGGGCCTAAAGGAACAATCACGGATATCGATGGGAATTTTGAATTGAAAGTGCCTAAAGCCGTAAATTACGTGGTAATTAGTTTTATCGGCTATAAACCCTTGAAACTGGATATCTCCAAGAAAACGGAGTTTAAAGTGCTTTTGCAACCGGATCAGGAGCAATTGGAAGAAGTGGTGGTGACCGGGTATCAGCAGATAGAGAAACGGAAAGCGACGTCCGCGATTCAGACGGTGAAAATGGATGATATAAAACGTATAGGTGTTGCCAGTATCGACCAATTATTGGAGGGACAGGTTGCCGGTATGACATCCATTCCGACAAACGGTGCTCCGGGAGCACCGAATAAGATGCGTATTCGTAGTACGGTGTCTTTGACTGGTAGTACTGATCCATTGTGGGTTTTGGATGGAATGATATTGGAAGGGAATGATATTCCAGCTAATTTCAGTGATAAGGATAATATTGATAATTTGTATAATACTTCTATTGCTGGTGTAAATCCGGCGGATATTGAAAGTATAACGATTTTGAAAGATGCGGCTGCTACAGCGATTTATGGTGCTAAAGCGGCTAATGGCGTAATCGTGGTAACAACGAAAAAAGGAACTACGGGAAAGATGCGGGTAAATGCTTCTGCTGCAATGTTTGTTACAACAAAACCGGATCTTGGGAAGTTGAATTTAATGAATGCTTCTGAAAAGGTTGATTTCGAGTTAGGTCTGGCTGGAATCCCGGAGTTGACATATAAAACGGATAAAGGTAGCGTTGCTCGAATCTTAAGAGAATATGATCAATTGGATACATTTAGGACTGGTGGATTCAACTCTATTTCAACAGATGCGCAACAGGCTATTAACAATTTAAGAAATACGGGGAGTGATTGGGGGGATTTGTTATATCAAAATGCCGTTAATCAACAATATAATATTAGTTTATCTGGAGGTTCCGAGAAAGCTCGTTATTATGTATCTGCTGGGTATTATAATGAACAAGGTACTACTATTGGAACAAGTTTCGAACGTTTCAATGCGACCATGAAGACTGATTTTGATTTGCTTGATAATTTGAAGCTTGGAGTTTCATTTTTCTTGACTCAGAGTACAAGAAAGAGTTATATAACAGATTTGGATGCATACACGAATCCTTCTCAATATTCTCGTACAGTGAATCCTTATCTTAATGTGAAGGATGAAGATGGACGTTACATATATGATCAGGATATAGATGGGTTGGATGAAGCATATATTCAATTTAATATTCTGGAAGAAAGAAAGAATACGGATTATTTTTTGAAGAATTTGGCTATTAAGCCTATGTTAACATTGGAATACAAGCCCGTTTCTTGGTTACGTTTATCTACTCAATTTGGAATGCAGTTAGAGAATTCCAAGACTGAAAAATTCGCTGATCAAGATTCATATTATGTCAGAAAGTATAGACAATATACCGAATATGGAAATTACAATAATAAAAAGTATTTCCTGCCTGACGGAGGTATTATTCAGAATTGGAATGATGAAATGTCTCAATATCAATGGAAGTTACAAGGAGAGTTCAACAAGGTTTTTGATGAAATGCATGCCGTGGACGTGATGGTTGGTATGGAGATGCGTGGAAATAAAACCTCACAGATTCATACGAAAGGATTTGGTTATGACTCCAAAGCTTTGACCACGAAAACATTGATAATTCCAGATGATTTTGATTCTGCAAATGATGCAAAATTTAAGCAATATCAAAAAACAGAGAGTGAGGATCGTTATCTTTCATACTTTATGACAGCTTCTTACTCTTACGATAATCGTTATACGATATTTGGTAGTATGCGCTTTGATGGATCAAATTTGTTTGGAGTTGCGGATAAATATAAATATTTACCTCTGTGGGCTCTTTCTGCAGCATGGAACGTGAATAGAGAACAGTTCATGCAAGAGGCAGATTGGCTAACAAATTTGAAACTTAGAGTTTCTTATGGATTACAAGGAAATGTGGATAAGAATACATCACCTTATGTAGTGGGTACTTGGAATAATACATCTGTTTTGCCGGGAACGAATGAACCGAACATAAATGTGACATCTCCTCCTAATCAGAATTTGCGATGGGAGAAAACTAAAAACTGGAATGTTGGTATCGATATGGGAGTCTTGGATAACCGTATTTCTTTCAGTGTGGATGGATATTATCGGAAGAGTGAAGATTTGATAGGAATGAGAGCCTTACCTCAAGAGAATGGATTCCAGTTCTCTACGATGAACTGGGCAGAAGTTACGAACAAAGGTTTCGAATTCTCTTTGTCAACTGTAAATATTCGAACTAAAGATTTTCGTTGGGCAATGGATTTCAATATCGCACATAACGTAAGTAATGTTGACAGAATAAATGTACGGGATGATTCATGGACGCCGTCTCTTGAGGGACATTCAATTGGAGCATTGTTTAAATTAAATACAGCCGGATTGGATGAAAATGGATTGCAAATGTTCTGGAAAGATGGACAAAAGGTGTCATTTGTTGATTTTTATGGATTAGTTGATGATATTGGTTGGGGATATGGAACACGCTCAACATTGACGAACGAGGAGTATCGTAATTTGTTTACTTATGCAGGAACTTCAGAACCTAAATTTACAGGTGGTTTTATTAACCGTTTTTATTATAAAAATTTTGATTTAACAGTTAGTTCTAGTTTTGTGATTAAACAAACTATGCAAGAAACTCCATTCTATCGTCCAGCAGAGATGTCGCCGGGCTCGAATTATTCCAAGAGAGCTGCAGATATTTGGTCTCCATCTAATTCTTCCGGCAAATATCCTAAACTCGTAAGTGCTTCAATGGAAGATATTGAATCTGTGATGGCTTATGTCTGGATGAATGTGGGAGATGCGGGTAATTCATACAAAAACTATGATTACTGGTTTAAGGATATGAGTTACTGGAGAATCAATAGTATACGTTTAGGGTATACTCTCCCTTCTGAGATTGCCAAAAAATTGCATTTAGGATCTGCTAGAATTAGTTTTGAAGCACGTAATCCTTTTGTAATAGCAACGAACTATGATGGATATTTTGACCCGGAAACTTGGGGAAATATTTATACCCAGCCGCTGGCTAAGACATTCTCATGTGGTATCGATCTAACATTTTAATTAAAAAACAGTCAATGATGAAAATGAAAAATATATTTTATATCATATCGTTTGTTCTGTTGTCTTCATGTAATTATTTGGATGTAGAACCAACGGGAAAAGTAATTCCGGAGAAAGTAACAGAGTTCCGGGCTATGATGACATCTGCGTATAGTAAATATCCAGCATATAAACATTTACTGGCAATGCGAGCAGATGAAGTATTTCCCTTTACAGGAGAATACAGTGCTTATGATCGATTTATTGATTTTGCTATTTGGAATGATAACTCACCTAGTATGCAGGAAACTTATCCTTGGTTGTCATTATATAATGTGATTTTTTACACGAATAGTGTGATTGACGATGTGATGAGTGCTGATGTAGATACCTATGATGATACAAGAGAGCAGATAAAAGCAGAAGCTTTATTATTACGTGCCTACTCGCATTTTGAATTATTGAATTTATATGCGGTGCCTTATAATCCTATGACTGCAGTTGTTGATAGAGGAATTCCATTATCAACTAAGATTGATATTGAGCAGAATTTCATACCGGCTAAGGTTGAAGAAGTGTATACACAGATATTATCAGATATAGAAGAAGCCCGTGATTTGCTTCAGATAGAAGAGCAACCTGCTAACGTTAGATATCGTTTTTCAAAAAAATCAGCATTAGCATTAGAAGCTCGTGTTCGCTTGTATCATGCGGAATGGGATAATGCGTTAGCTTTGGCTGAAGAATTAATCCCGATGTGTCAGTTGGAGAATTTGAATGATGCTTCAGCAATATCTCCTTATGAAGTATCATCTAAAGAAGCGATATTGTCTTTAGAAAGGGTGGTAAGTAGTGCTGTGGCAACTGAAACATATGTATTGCCTAATTTAAAGAATCAATATAATATGATGGGAGATTTACGTGTTAGTCGTTATTTTCTTAATACAGATGATGCTTTGGTCCCGAATAAATGTAACAGTGATAATATGAAAGTAACATTTCGCTCTGCTGAAATTTACTTGATTGCCGCAGAGGCTGCTGCACATGTAAACGGGAAATTGGATATCGCTAAAACTCGATTAAAAGAGTTGATGAAGAATAGATTGGCAGAATCATATTATTCTCAGAAGGCTTCTGAAATAGATGGAATGAGTCAGGAAGCGTTAATTACTGAGATTGCGGATGAAAGAGCTAGAGAATTAGCCTTGGAAGGACATCGTTGGTATGATTTGCGTAGAACGACACGTCCGGAAATTGTAAAGACATATAAGAATCAAGAGGGTATAACTGTGACAAAAACATTGATGCAGGATGATTCTCGCTATACGATTTCGTTTCCATCAGAAGCAACAACAAATAATCCGAATTTGAAGAATTAGGTTTGTATGTTTTAGGTTTATTAGTGGTTGGAAGCGCAGAGGAAAAAATCCTCTGCGCTTGCTTTTTTGCTTTCGTGAACTATTTTCTATATTTTTGTGGATATGGAATCGGGGATATAACCTGATGGGTATTTATCAAAAATAGCTTATGAATGCAGTTATCATTGAAGACGAGTATCTTGCGGCATCGGAATTGGAGAGGTTGTTGGGGGAGGTGGCTCCGGATGTTGCTATTTTGGCGAAGTTGGATTCGGTGAGCGAGAGTGTGAAATGGTTGAGGAAGAATAAGGTGGATGTGATTTTTATGGATATTCATCTGGGGGACGGGCAGAGTTTTGATATTTTTGAACAGGTGGAGATCACGGTTCCGGTGATTTTTATCACGGCGTATGACGAGTACGCGTTGAAGGCGTTTAAATACCAAGGGATAGATTATATTTTGAAGCCGTTTGACAAGGATGAGTTGATGAATGCGTTGAGTAAACTGGATTCGCTTTCCGCCACGAATGCGCCTTTCCCGGCTGCTTCGTTGACGGTGTATCAAGAACGCTTTTTAGTCACCGTGGGAACGAAGATGAAGTCCGTGGCGATAGGTGACGTGGCTTATTTTATGGCGGACGGGAAGTATCTGGTACTTTTTACCCGGGACGGACAGAATTTTATCCTTGACCAGACGATCAGCGGGATCGAGTCGAAGTTGAATCCCACGCGGTTTTTCAAGATTAACCGGAAGTTTATCATCAGCTATGATGCTATCAAGGAGATGGTGAAGTATTCCAATAGTAGGATAAAAATTATTTTGTCACCCTTGCCGCCGAGCGGAATAGAGGCAATCGTGAGTTCCGAACGGATACAGGAGTTCAAGCAATGGTTGAACCAATAATAACGAAAAAAGGCTGTGTCCATCGTGAACACAGCCTCGTCCCTATTGATTACCCAGTTGTTTTTATTTGTTTTAATTTCCCATGAATACGATACCCACGCTAATCGTGAAGTTTTGCATGGCTTCTACTTTTCCGGCTTTCGTGCCGTAGGTGTATTTCGCCCCTATGTTGAACGCAAACTGATCGTTTACGGGGATGATAGTACCTATTTCAGGAGCGAAGGCGAATTGCCATTTGGAGTTCGTGGAGCTGAATTGTCCCACGTCCAGTTTCATTTCCGTCCAGCTTGTTCCGACACCTAAACCGAAATAAGGTCTGAATGTACTGTTTTGATCCGTGAACCAGTAACGCCCGATAGCCATGATGGGCACTGTATTGACGTAGCGGTATTGATAACCGGTGATGGTGTGAATGTCGCTGCTACCTTTGAATTTGAAGTTACCACTCATTTTTCCTTTATCTTTGTAGTAGGTGTTCCAACCGATCATACCTCCGATAGAGAATCTCTCTCCCAAGAATTGATGGTACTCGAGGTCCATACCTCTGAAACTCATTTTACTCGCAAAATCGTGCATTTTGCCAAACGGGGCAGACATCTGGTAGTTCAAGTTCAGCATCTGTCCTTTTACCAATGGGCTTAACCCGAATAGTATAAGCGATATAATTAATAACTTTCTCATAATCGTTTGAATTTTAAATTGACAATTAGTGATCTACTCTATTGCTTTTTCAAATACGGTGATTGAGCGAAGCATTGGTCGATGGTTGATTCCATCCTGTCAAGAATAGATTGGGCAGAGCCTTGTAACAAGCCGTCGGCAACACCACTCCAGAGTACCGGAATTTTCTTGTTCGCGCTTGTCGGGGCGGTTTGGTCCGCGGCGATCATATCGATCACGATAGAACCACTTCTGTAAGAGTACACGGCAACAGGATACCACGGGTAAGAAGGTCCCCAACCCGGTCCCCAAGTCGGACCCCAAATCCAGTCCCAACCCGGATACCAACCCCAGTAGTTGTACCAGTAGTCGTTCCCGTAATAATAATTCACGTTAGAGAAAGCTGATACGGTGACAATGAAACTCGGTTGTTCATCACTTTCGCTTTGCGGGTCGATGTAGGTGTAACCTAGCTGAGTGAAATTGTCTTTTACCAGTTGTAAGATTTGCGGATCGTAAGTGTGATTCGGTGTTTCTCCTTGAGCCACGAAATAAACGATCGTATCGGGAAGTGAGAATGTAGTGTACTTGGTGAAGTCTGCGCTCTTGTCATAATTGGTTATGGCAACATCCATCTCCTTCACTGTGTCTGCGCCTCCCGGGTAACATGAGACCAGAAACTGTGCGAACAGTCCGATGCATGATAAAAAAAGTAAACGTTTCATACTGTGTTAGTTTTAGTTTAACAATTGTTGCTAATATATTTTATCTACAACGAGATAATCATTACAAGCGATGAGTATCAAGTTCTTGATCGCTTGTGTGAGGTTGTATACGCCGACGCGGGCGATAGGTTTCAGCTTCGCCAATTTATTTTTTTACGTTGATTTTAAAGATAACCTATTCTGGGGTAGTAGCTAAGATCAAGCGGTATTTATGGTCTTTCGCGATGTTCATTACTTTCACGATTTGTTCTAGAGGCACTGATTTGTCGGCTTGCAGAGAGATACAGGGATCTTCCTGTTCTTTTAGTTCTTCCACTAATCGGCGTTCGAGCATGGAGAACGGGATGACCTTTTCGTTCAGGTAAAAAGTATAATTTTTATCAATAGAAACGACAACAATCGGTCTGTCGGAGGTTTGGTTTGTACTTTGAGGTAATAGCAACCTTAGGGCGTTGGGATTGATCAACGTGGACGAAACCATGAAAAAGATCAGCAGTAAAAATACAATGTCGGTCATGGACGACATGTTGAAGTTCGGGTTGATTTTACTTTTGCGTTTGATTGCCACGATTTATAATTGAGAATTTATAATTTAGAATTATTTCTTTCGGAGGCAAAGATTGATAAACTCGGAGGAGTGGTGTTCTATACGGAGAACGATTTTATCGACTCTTGCAACCAAGAAATTATAAGCTAATTGTCCGATGATACCAACGATAAGTCCTGCCACGGTGGTGATCATTGCCGTGTAAATACCGCGGGACAGGAGGGTGATATCGATGTTACTTCCTGCCATTGACATGTCATAGAAGGCTTGCACCATACCGACTACGGTTCCGAGGAACCCGATCATGGGTGCGACTCCGGCACAGGTTGCCAGCGTGGGTAAGCCTTTTTCCAAAAGGGCTACTTCATAGTTGGCGGTTTCTTCCATGGCTTGGCGTATTTCACTCGGGGCTTCTCCCTGCATGACGATACCTTTGGCTATTGTCTTTGATAAAGGGCTTGCTTCCGCTTCACATTCGGCAAGCACGGCTTTCGTGTTATCGTTTTGGATATATTCCTTGATTTTTTGCATGAACGCGACATCGTTTATACCCGTCTTGCGGAATAACCAATAACGTTCACACGCGATGTAAATGGCTATGATGGATAGAATGAAAATCGGGATCATCAGCCAACCGCCTTTTACGACCATCCCCCACAGGCTCATGTCCGTGTTCGTTGCCGGGGCTGCAAGGATTATAAATGTTGTGTACACCATGTATTCTTTATTTTGTCGTGCGAAGATAATGTGGTTTTTATAAAAACACAAATGTAGTTTCAGTTTATTAGAGATATATTTTGATCCCAACTTTTTTATTTGTACTATTGTCTGGTTCATAGGGATAAATATTAATGAAGTGTGTTCATTTTTAACAGGGGAAGAATAATGAAAAAAAAGAATTTATTTTTGATAGTTGCTTTTTCCATTCTATGCGTGTCTGCTTTCGGGCAAGTGGAAAAAAGCTTAAAAAGAAAAGTAGCTATCGGGCGTTTTTCTAATGAAACACAGTATGCAAAAAGTGTGTTTTATGATAAGGATAATGATCCGATGGGAAAACAGGCATCTGATATTTTGTCGGCAAAATTGGCAGCTTCGGGAAAGTTCCTTTTGATCGAACGCCAAGATTACGATAAAATTGTGGAAGAGTTGGATAAAAGTGGAGGGATCTCCCAGCAGATCGGGGCGGATTATATTATAATCGGTTCTGTCACGGAGTTCGGACGGAAAACTGTCGGGACACAGAAGGTTTTTACCAGTAGTAAAAAACAGATCGTGGAAGCGGGGGTGAATCTGCGTTTAGTAGATGTTTCTACCGGTATGGTTATTTACAGCGAGGAGGCAAAGGGAGAGGCTGAAACCGAGAACAAAAAGGTGATGGGGTTAGGCAAATCAGCCGACTATGACGCTACTCTGGCAGATAAAGCAATTTCTGCCGCTATAACGAAATTGGTAGAGAACGTTATTAACAAGTGTATGGATAAGCCTTGGAAGGCTTATATTCTGTCTGTTGAAGACGGTGTGTATTTCGTTTCAGGCGGAGCTAGTCAGGGAATAAAAGCAGGTGACACGTTCACCGTGATGGAAAAAGGTAAAAAGGTGAAGAATCCGCAAACGGGGTTAATGATCGAGTTGCCGGGAAAGGTTGTGGGGAAAATAAAGATAGATCAGACGCTGGGCGATACTCCTCAGGACGAAGTGGCTATGGCTTCTTTGGTTGAGGGAACGGTTGACGCGAACAGTCTTGATAAGTATTATGTCACGGAGTAAAATAAGATAAAATGAAACAATTATTTTTCGCAATCATTGCCATATTGTGCTTTTCCGGTTGTGGTAAGCACATGTATAGTACAATGTCCTCGGGCAAGGAAAATCAGTCGTTTGTCATTGTTTTGAGACAGGAACAGAATTATCCGTCGGGCGTTACCGTCGTGGTTGACGATAAGGAACATTTTACCGTGGATAAAGTGTTCAAGATGAAATTTCAAAGAAAAGCCCGTCCGGTTGTGATTACTCCGGGTAAACATAGCATTCAAGTTTTGTTTGAGGGAAAAGAGTTGTATCGGGATGAGATTTTTATCGGATTACAGGAAACCAAAAAAGTGATATTGCCATGATAAAATATATCTGTGTCGTGTTTGTCTGTTTCATGTGTTTTTCGTGTGGTCCGGCATCTTCTTTATACTCTTGGAAAGGTTATGACGAAGCCATATATGCTTACACGGATAAGGCGGATGAAGCCAGATTGCAGCAAATATTGAAAGTGTACGAGAAAATACTGAAATCAAAGGGTAGTCGAGGTATTCCCGCTCCGGGGATATGCGCGGATTATGGTTTCCTTCTGATAAAAAACGGGGAGGTCGACAAGGGGAAGGAACTTTTACAAAAAGAAGTGGAGTTTTATCCGGAGTCTGAGCCTTTTATCAGTAGAATTTTGAAAAGATTTGAGAAATGAAAAACATATTTTTATTAGCCTTGGTGGCACTTTTCATGACGGGATGTGGTGCTACCGGTCCGTTGAAATCAGTGACGTATAAGTCCTACCGCCTATAAATAAAAGTACAAAAGTGGAGGCAAAGGAATTGTTTTACAGTTCTCTTGTGATACCTCTCGCTGAGAAGGGATATTATGTCTTGCCGCCTTTACTTGCCATGGAGATACTGAAAGAGGAAAGTGCTTATGACAGCGAGATGTTTTTTGAGCGTTCCGTGAAGAAGGTGGGAGAGGTTTTTGGTGTTGATGCTGTTCTGTTTACCGTGATTCACGAGTGGGGAAAAACCGCACTTTTGAATCAGGTACAAGTGAAAATAGAGTATATATTGAAATCAACGAAAACAGATGAGGTGTTGTTTAATCGAGTCGGGGATGTTACTTTGAAACAAAATATGAATAGCGGAAACGCTCTTGCCGATTTGATCGGGGGAATGGTGGCAACGGCATTGACAAAGGAGATTGTTGTTGGAAGAAAATGTAATTATTTTACATTAGACGATCTACCCGCTGGTAAATATAATTCCCTTTTCGGGCAGGACGGGAATACATCGGCAGGAGCAAAAGAATTTGAAAAGACGCTTTAGAATATAGTCCGAAAGATTTTATGAATAGAGGGAGAGTCAGAAGTGAAGTGACTCTCCCTAATTTTTATCTCGATCTGATTTCTTTTCTCATGAATGAGGCGTATGATAACGCGAAGCAGATCACGGTAGCGGCGATCAGTCCCGTGAGTTGTGGCCAGACGACCATCAAGCTCTGCCCGAGTGGTAGCGGGCTGGGGATAGCGCCGTGTACTTGTTCCATGGTTAGCGGTCCCAAGCTTCTTACCGAGGGCATCAATAACGTGGTGGTTGCCTCGTTGAAAAGCATACTTGGGGCAAAACGCAACAGGTTGAGCATGAATCTCTGGTAACTGATGACTTGGTACGTGCTTGCCATTGCCGAGGGGCTGATGGCTTTTCCGACCAGATTGACGATCATGTTATAGAAAACGCTGAAGAATAACCATACCGCGATGCATGCCAAGGCGGAAGTGGCAGCTTGTTTGAATTTAATCGAGAAGAAAATCGACAGGTTTAACCAAAATGCCACGTACACGATACTTACCCCGATGAAACATATAATACGTAGGAATTCTTCTGCTGTCGGGGGAATCCCGATGGCGATCAACCCGAATCCCATCACCATGAATGCCAGTGCGAACAGCATGACCCCGATAACGATCAAGGCTCCCGTGAATTTGGCGTTAATCAAGTAATCCCGATGTATCGGTTGGGATAAAACCCGACTCAGTGTTCCCTTGTTTTGCTCGGAATTGATGGCGTCAAAACCCAGTGCTATCCCGAGTAGTGGTCCCAAAAAACTGATAAAAATCACGAAAGAGGGTAATGTCCCGTCAGACACGGTGAATAGTTTCAAGAAAAGAAACGAACCGTCGGGATCGTTGGGTTTTATCGCTGCCCCTATATTGGTCAGTGCCGTGTAGAGCGAACCCATGCAAGTCAGGGCGATGATGGCTATCAATATGATGAAACGCCAACTTCTGACATGGTCGGCCACTTCTTTACGGACGATAACCCAGAATGGACGTTGTATTCTACTCATGGCTTTTTCCTCCTCCGAAATAACGGTTATACATGTTTTCCAACCCGTGTTCCTCGGTTTGCAATTCGGCGATGTTCACTTCTGCCAGAAGTTTTCCCGCCCCGAACAACCCTACCCGGTCGCAAATTTGTTGTACTTGATCCAGATGGTGGGACGAGAAAAGTACGGTCAGCCCGTGCTCATCCCTCAGTTGCCGGATGAGATCCATAAATTCTTGAACTCCGGCAGGATCGATACCGGACGTGGGTTCATCGAGAATGATGACTTCCGGTTTCTTGATCAGTACATCGGCTAAGCCAAGACGTTGGCGCATACCGCGGGAGTATTTCCCTGCCTTTTTTTTCGTGTCGAGGGGTAATCCTACCCGTTCAAGTAATTCTTGTGCTTTCGCTCGGGCTTCTTTCTCGTCGATACGATTGAGGCGAGCCGTGTAGAGCAGGTTTTCGATACCGGTCATGTCATCGTAGAAACCCACGTCTTCGGGGAGATAGCCAACCTTCTCCCGTACTTGTATGGGGTTGCGGGTGGAGTTGATGCCGCATACTTTCACGTCTCCGGATGTAGGGTCGGTCAACCCGAGCATCATCAGTATTGTCGTGGATTTTCCGGCTCCGTTCGGTCCCAGTATCCCGAAGATCTCTCCCTTGTGCACGGTGAGGTTGATATGATCCACTGCCGTGAATTTCCCGTATTGTTTCGTTAAATCATGAAGTTCGATAATGGGTTCGTCCATGATTTACCTCCTTCCATATTTGCGGAATAGGAAGTACACGCATCCCAACGCGATCAGGATGACTAATACACCCATCCAGCCCCAGATCATAGGTGTTCTTACTGCAATACGGAAATCTGCCGTTGAATTGACTTCCGGTGTTTTGGCAGATATTTTGGTGACGTAATCTCCCGGTAGAGCTTTTTTGGATGCTTTCACGACAGCGACAGCATTAGCCGTTTCCCCGGCTTTCAGGCGGTCTATTTTTGTCGGCTCGAACGTGACTTCCCAATCTACCGGTTTATTGGCAGAGAGTTGAATGTCTTTCAATTCTGCCGATCCCGTGTTTTTGATTACCAAGTCGATTCGTTTCGTGTCCCCCGCCGTGATTTCCGTGCTGAGTAACCCGCGGGGAGTAGTCAGTTCCATTTGGTAAGTCCCCGTGATCACGACCTCGAGTTCCATGTCCGCGGAAGTCGTGCTGGTTGCCGCGCGAACGGGAATTTTGTATGTCCCTGCTTCAACATTGGCAGGCGGATTGATATCGATCGTGATGTTTTGGGTAGCATTCGGTTCCACTTGAGCGGAAGTTGCTTGTTTGTAATTTGCCTTGAAGACCACATTCCATCCCCGGGGGGCTTGTGCCATAAGGGCGTAAAGTTGCTGGTCCGCCGTTTGGTTTTTCAGCGTGGCATTAAACGTGAATGTCGACTTCGAATTTCCTTGCATGTTGGGTTGGTTCGTGGTGAAATCCGTTTGGTAAGTACCCTGTTTCGAGACCGTGATACTCAAAGGGAGTTCGCCTAATCCTTCCGCCATGACGGAAAAACGGTAAGTGCCTTTGTTTACCTTTAACGGAATATCCACTTTCAGGGAGAAGTTTTTCTTCTCTTTCGGGAGGACGGAAAGTTGGTTCACTGTCCATGTTCCGGCTTTGATCTCGTACTTCCATCCGCGGGGCATTCCCTTGATGGTAATGTCAGCGTTTTTCACTTTGTCACCGTTGTTGATGACGTCAATGTTGTAGTTCACGGATTCTCCCGGTGGCACGGCTATTTTCGTGTAGGGAGTGTACAGAATCACCTTTTTTTCGGGTTCTGCTGCCTGCATACTGAGGGGAAGAAATCCCGCGAGCAGGACGAGTAATAGATTTAAATAATTTGCACGCATTGTCATAAAAAATTTCGTTAGATATTTTGATATGATTCTCAATACATTGCTGACAAATATAGTTACTATGTGTATTATATAATTTTAAAAGATTAGAAAAAAGTTTATAGAGAGGTCATGATAATATAAAAAAAGCTGTCTATTTACTTTTTAGGCAGCCTTTTTATGTATAATGAAAGAATGAACGTAATAATCAGAGAAGTAGAATTACGCTAGCAGACAAGATGCTGATACAAATCCATAGTATGATACCCAACAAGATGGGTTTGAAGCCGACTTGTTTGATCGTATCTTTAGAAAGTCCGGCACCGATTAAGAACAAGGTAAACAACATTCCCACTTTGGCAAAGCTGACGATCTCCGTGTAGAGATGATTCCATTGTGGGGTGTAGGTTGCAACAATCATGGCAATGACATACAAGAAGATGAAATAAGGAATCGAAATTTTTGATTTCTTGTTTGTTCCTTTGTTGTAAAAGAATGCGGCAATGAGCGATACGGGTATGATCCACAATGCCCGGATCAGTTTGGTTGTGGTAGCGATAACCAATGCCTCGTTGCTGTATGTTTTGGCAGCACCGACTACCGAGCTTGTGTCGTGAATGGCGATAGCACACCAGTAGCCGAATTGATGGTCGTTCATTTCCAACCAACGTCCGAGAGGCGGGAATATGAATAGAGCCACGGCGTTTAACATGAAGATTGTTCCCATGGCGACCGTGATATCTTTGTCTTTTGCATTGATAACGGGAGCCAGAGCCGCGATGGCGCTTCCCCCGCAAATGGCGGTACCCCCGGAAACCAAAAAGCCGGTATCCCTTGCCACCCGTAGTTTACGAGTGAAGAAAAGTCCCAGACCGATGGTGACCACGATGGAAACGATCGTGAAAAGGATTCCTGTTTTTCCGGCTTCAATAGCTTGACCTACATTCATGCCGAAACCGAGGCCGACAACGGATATTTGTAAAAGTATATGGGTGACACGACTATTAATGGACAGGAACGGGTGTCCGATCGTCAGTGATAAAATCAGACCTAATAAGAGGGCAAAGCCCGGATCAAGAAATGGTACAAGAAACATCGCTACGATGAAGAGTACTTCCTTTTGATTTTTGTTCAGTTGAATTTTGCTCATGATCTATTTAATATTTTGTTCGGTGCAAAATTCTTCTAAATCTATGAATTTTGGAAATAAAAAATATTCAGAGGGTATTACTTAAAGATATAGTAGAGGGGGCACTCTTTTTATCCCGGTAATCAACCGGATTCTTACCCGTGTGCCTTTTGAAGTAACGGGACAGATAGGATTGGTTGGGGAAGTTCAGATGGTTGGAGATTTCTTGAATGGTCATTTCCGTCGATTGCAGCAATACTTTTATTTCAAGTATGACATGTTTGTCGATAATCTCTTTTGCCGATTCGTCGGTGACTTTTCGCGTGATGGCCGTCAAGTAGCGGGGCGAGATGCATAATTCATCGGCGTAAAAAGTGACTTCCTTTTGTTGAAGGTAATATTTCTGCACGAGGGAAATAAAACCGTGAAAAATCTCTTCTGCCCGGTCGTGTCCTTTTTTTTCACCGGCAAAAAACTTTTGTGTCTTGTCGTACATGTTCAGAAAAAAGCATTGCAGCAGGTTTTTAATGATCGGGTTACGGAATGTATTTTGTCGGTCGTGATACACGAGAGTGACCATTTTTATAAGTTCGTTTATGATATCGATTCTTATTCCTTCCGCGTGGGAGCACACGGGATGCTCTTTCAAAAAGCCGAAAAACGGGGCTTCCAGACGAAAAGAAACTTCGTCCATGAGTGCTTTGGAAAAAGCGATGTAATCGACCCGAAATTCCGGTGATGAACTATTGAGCGATAGGGTGGTTGCCGGTAGAATCACAACTTCGGCGTTGGGTACAACAGGATATTTTTTTAAATCGATCTCGATTTCTGCCGTCCCTTCCCGACAGAATAGTATTAATCCGCTATCCAGCCGGTATGGACGGTCAAAAATCATATTCAAGTCGGATGTCCCGGTCACGAGTGGTTCTTCGGTGGTGGTGTAAAATGGCTTCATGTATTCCTGTTTTTGTACAAAAGTAATGGAAAAAGGTCATTTATCGAATTATTTGTTCTCAAAATGGACAACGACGAGCGGATAATGGAAATAGTCGGTTGAGGACATCTCGGTATCTTTGCCCCCGAAAAAGGATAATATATAACATGAAATAATTTGTATTATGGTAAAAAATAAAAATTCAAAAGTATTCTTACTTCTTTTCACGGGTTCGCTGACAGCTTTCGGACCCATTATGACTGATGTGTACTTACCTGCCTTTCCCCAGATGCAGCAATATTTCGGGACATCGGTTTCACTCGTGCAGTTGAGCCTGACGTTCGGGATGCTGGGACTTGCCCTCGGGCAGCTGTTCCTTGGTCCGGTCAGTGACAAGTACGGGCGTGTACGTCCTTTGGCGTTTTCTTTGGGTGTATTTTCTTTGGCAACAGTCGCTTGTATTTTTTCTCCCACGATTTACCATTTCCTGTTTTTTCGTCTCGTGCAGGGTATATTCGGGGCGGGGTGTGTCGTGATTGCCCGTTCGATCATTGTCGACTTGTATTCCGGACGGGAATTGTCGGTGTTCTTTTCCCTGCTCGCGGGAATACAGGGGATTGCCCCTATTGCCGCACCGGTACTGGGAGGTGTGATGATGAACGTGACGGATTGGCGGGGAATATTCGGAATACTATTCGCTTTCGGGATGATTTTGTTTTTTATGACTTTTGTCTTCCGGGAGTCGCACTCCCGTGAGAAACGCGTTCAAGGCAGCACGTTTTCAGCGTTGAAAGGTTTTGTCCCGATTTTGAAAAACCGGAGGTTTATGCGTTACGTGCTCACGCAGGCTTTGGCTTTTGGTGTGTTTTTCGCGTATATAGCGGCTTCCCCTTTTATTTTTCAATCGCATTACCGGTTATCTCCCGCTCAATATAGCCTGTGTTTCGGGGCGAATGCTTTTTGTATTATGATCGGGAGTGTACTGGTTTCTTTCTTTCGGAATGAACAGAAGGTATTGTCGATGATGACGAAAGTTTTTCTGTTACTTAGTGTTTTCACGGCAGCGGCGTTGATTATGGAATTATCTTTTATCGTGGTGGAAGGGATGTTCGTGTTGCTTGCCTTGTGTTTCGGGACGATTATGCCACCGACAACTTCGCTTGCTCTGGATTTGGAGAGAACGAACTCGGGATGTGCCTCGGCAATACTCGGTTTCTTCCAATTTTTGTTCGGGAGCCTTGTGTCCCCGCTGGTCGGAATAGGGAATTTGTTCGTGACCACGGGGATCATTATACTCGTGTGTAGTTTTCTGGTCTATCTTTTCTGCCCGAAACAATTCAAAGATTCAAGGAGCCAGTGATTGCCGATGGGGTGATTCTTCAATCACTGAATCATAAGATTTTCTTGCGTTGTTCGCAGAATCTCAGCAGCAATTCGGCATAAGAGTCTATTTGTCCCTGTTTGTGGATGGCGTAAAGGGTTCGGGTGATCTCGAGGTCGTCCATGTCGACGATCTTGAGCATCCCGCAAGCTAATTCATCTCGAATGGAGAAAATAGAAACCAAGGCATAGCAATCCGAGTATTTCAAGTATTGTTTGATGCCTTCCGTGCTTCCGATTACCATTTGTTGGTTGAGGTCATTGATTGCAATTCCGGCGTCGGAGAGGTGTCTTTGGATGATGTTGTAAGTACCCGAACCTTTCTCGCGCACCACGAATTTCAGTTCTTGCAATTGTGCCTTGGTAATTGAATCCCACGTTGTGTTTTTGGATGAGGTTACCAGTACGATTTCATCTTTCAGGAAAGGTATGTAATGAATATCCGGTTGTGAAGGTGTTCCCTCGATGAACGCGAGTTGAATATTCCGGTTGAGGAGTTCCTGTTCGATCTGATCCGTGTTGCCGCTAATCAAGTTGATTTTTATCTGGGGGTAACGTTCTCGAAACTGGGCCAGAAGTTCGGGTAGGATGTATTGCGAGAGCGTGGTGCTTGCCCCGATATGGAGCGTGCCGGAAAACTCTTCTTTCATGTGTTGCAGGTTGAACGTGATCGCGCGTTCCCGTTCGATAAGGTCTTCGCTTTGTTCCAGCAGGTATTTCCCGGCAGGGGTAAGTGCCAATCTTCCTTTTTCCCGTTCAAAAAGGGTTAGTCCCATTTCCCGTTCCAGTTCTTTGATACTTTTGGACACTGCCGGTTGGGAAATCCGTAAAATTTCAGCCGCTTTCGTGGTGTTCAGATGTTTTGCCGTGTGGTAGAATATAGTGAGTTTGTGATCCAGCATTCTTTTTTTGTTTTAGTTCCGAGAGAATTCGGTGTTCCCTCGAAAGTTATATTCCCGGCGAAGGTATTAATTTTAGTTGATATTTCATATTTGCACCCATAGAAGACCCAATGCAATCCTACCGAGAACCCAAGGTAATAAGTTCATAGGGCTGATGTTCGAGTAGTTCTGCTCCAGTGTTTCTATATGAAAGATTATAGGATGTTCAGAGGATAAACGGAGGAAGAACGAAGGAGGGGTATGATTACGGTATTATTTGGGTATAATTACAGTGGGTCTTCTATAGGTATTGGTGGAAGAGAAAACGGGATGATGTTAAAAAGAGTAATATTAATCGTCAATGGGGCAAAACAGTGATGTGGTGGAGTTTTGGAGTTGAGTATAAGATTGTTATGTGATATTTTTAAACGATCGTTTGATGCGGTGCAAATATACATCAATTTTGAGTATCGCAATACTTTTATTAGATTTTTTTTTGACTCTCGTAATTAGGTGTTTACACTTGTGTGTACATAAAAGTGAATATTAATATTGTTAATATCATTAAATGATCGTTTTCTGATATAAAATATCGTTTTGCGAAACAGCTTTCGTGCGTCTATAATACATAGCACTGTTTAAGTGGGGTGCGTGAAACACATGGCAATAAATCAAAACCGGTGAGAGGGTTAGTGCGCGAAGCGCGTCCGGTCGGCTCATCCCGCGGAATTGCCGAAGTATCAAAAAAACGTTTGTAAAGAAGGTGAATAAATAATTACATGATCAAGGAGAAACAACTACACTGGTATGTCGCTTACACGCGAGTGAACCAGGAATTATTGATCAAGAAAAAACTGGACGAACTGGGAATAGAGAATTTCCTCCCGCTGGAAGAACAAGTGCGGGAAACCCCGTTGGGTCGCAAGATGATCCGCGTGCTTTTGATTCATGGGTTGATTTTTATCCACACGGACAAGGTGACGAGTTTCTCCCTGATCAACGAGTGTTCACTGAATATCGTTTACTTGAAAGATATAGAAGGGCATTGTTCTTTGATCGTTCCTGACAAGCAAATGGAAGATTTCATGTTCCTGCTGGATTTCTCGCCTGCCGGCATCGAGATATTGAATAAAGACCTCAAGCGAGGAGACCGGGTTCGGGTGATCAAAGGTCCGTTACAGGGACTGGAAGGCGAATTGGTGCGTTTGAGAGGGCACAAACGGGTGGTAATCCGCTTGGAAGGAGTGGCATCGATCGCCACGTCTTATATCCCGGGTTCATTCTTGGAAAAAATAGAGTAAAACAAATGGATTAATTTAAGATTTATGAATCACGATTTGCGATTGAAAAAAGTGTCAACAAGTACAATTGAAATCATAAATCTAAAATCGTAAATCAAAAAATACAAATGGAAAAAGGTTTATTTCACGATTTGTACAAGCAATTGGACAACCTTGATCTCCGGTCGTATCCCCCGGCACGATTGTCGGGCTTGTTACACGGTTACCTGACGGTGTACTCTATGGTACGGGTGTACCCGTGGCTGGAGCGTGATTTTGGAACTCCCGGTATTATTCACGAGCGAGCGAAATCGATCGTTCACTTGTATCCCGGGCAGTTGCAAAACGATGATATTTCTGTGGATACCCGGGCGGGTTATGCAGCGGACAAGATGGATGTCTACCAGGTGTACTCGGACTTGAGTTACTTGAAAAACGGTTTGGATGCGGCGTACCGGATTCTCTCGGCACGGGGGAACGGCAAGATCGCGTTGCCTTGTCGCACGCCGAATATTTGCCGTTTGTTATGCAACTGTTATTATTTTGCCGGGGACGAGGAGTGTGGAGAACTTGCCGGACGATTGGTGACAGAGGCGTTGGGGTATACGCGGGGTGGAAATCGTGAAATGTTGTTGTCTTGGTGGGATGCCATTTGCCTGTATGATGATGCGGTCGGGGCGATGATGTTGCCGTTGGAAGAACATACGCGTCTGGGGGAAGAGCGTGCGCGTTTGGTTATCACCGTGAGGCAAGAGGAGGAGGAGATTGTCAAACGATTCCTGCAATCGCGGGAGAATGGTTTTGATGTTACAATAAAAGTGTTTAATATACTTGCAAAGCGGGAGTTCGCCGCTTACAACGAGAGATATGCCGGGTTACGCAACCCCCGGTAACAGCGTCACCCTCGACGGTACTTCTATGCCGGATCAAGCTATTATACCGGAGGGGACGCTTCTTTTGCTGAAGCACAAGTAGTGTGTTTTCGTGCGTGCAAAATAACTAAATAAAGATAATATAATTAGCGTATTATGTTGAATAATAAGTCTGTGTTGATAACCGGGGGAACAGGTTCTTTTGGTAAAAAGTTTATTGAAACGATTTTGAGAGATTACCCAAATGTAAAACGAATTGTGATTTATTCGCGTGACGAGTTGAAGCAGTTTGAATTGAAACAAAAGTATCCGGAGAATAGTTATCCTCAATTACGTTTTTTTATTGGAGATGTACGTGATGGAGAGCGATTGAAGCGGGCTTGTGAAGGGATTGACGTGATTATTCATGCTGCCGCAATCAAGCAAGTTGATACAGCAGAGTATAACCCGGAAGAATGTATTAAGACTAATGTTCATGGAGCACAAAATGTGATTAATGCTGCTTTGCAGATGGGAGTAAAGCATGTTGTTGCTTTATCAACGGACAAGGCTTGTGCCCCGATTAATTTATATGGAGCAACCAAATTGACATCAGATAAATTATTTGTAGCCGCTAATAATATAAAGGGAAGTAGAGATATCCGATTTTCTGTTGTTCGTTATGGAAACGTGATGGGGTCTAGAGGCTCTGTGATTCCGTTTTTTATTAATAAACGAAATAGTGGGGCAAAAGAATTGCCAATTACTGATATGCGGATGACTCGTTTTAATATATCATTAGAAGCGGGAGTTGATCTGGTAATGTATGCTATCGCTCATCACCTGGGAGGAGAAATTTTTATTCCCAAAATTCCGTCTTATCATATCAAGGATGTTGCAACTGCAATAGCCCCAACTTTACCGCAAGTGGAGGTCGGCATTCGTCCAGGAGAGAAATTGCATGAAGAGATGATAACAATAACGGATGCACTAGATACCATTGATTTAGGAAAGTATTATGTGATTATGCCTTCTGTTTCGTTCAATCATTCCAGGGAAGAGTATGTAAAACATCATCATGCTGTTTATGTTCCGGATGGATTTCATTATAGTTCGGATAATAATATAGAATGGGAAACGGTGGAGAGTATGCGAGAGAATATTAAAAGGTTTGTTGATCCTAATTTTGAGGTGAAATGATAGATCGGGTGATACCTTATGGTCGTCAATGTATTACGGATGAGGATGTCCAGGCCGTGGTCGAAACTTTGCTGTCCGATTATTTGACGCAAGGGCCGAAAATTACGGAATTCGAGCATGCTTTTGCCCGGTACGTGGGAGCTAAATATGCGGTAGCGGTAAATAATGCTACTGCCGGATTGCATTTGGCAGCTTCTTCTTTGGGGGTTAAGCCGGGGGATAAAGTGATCGTGACTCCAATGACATTTGCAGCTAGTGCCAACTGTGTTCGTTATTGTGGGGGAGAGGTTGTGTTTTGTGATATTGACAAGGATACTTATTTGATGGATGCTGTCAAGTTACGTCAATTATTGGCTGAAAATCCTAAAGGTACATTTAAAGGAATTATTCCGGTCGATTTCGCAGGTTATCCCCAGAATTTGGAAGAGATGAGAGAGATTGCAGATGAATATGGTTTATGGATACTTGAAGACGCTTGTCACGCTCCCGGAGGCTATTTTATGGATAGTAAAGGAGATAAACAATTCTGTGGGAATGGGAAATATGCGGATATCGGTGTTTTCTCCTTTCATCCGGTAAAGCATATTGCCACGGGAGAGGGTGGCATGGTAACGACGAATGATGAGGATCTATATAAAAAATTGAACTTGTACCGCACGCATGGGATCACGAAAGATCCAACTTCTCTACATGAGAATCATGGAGGGTGGTATTACGAGATGCAACAGTTGGGATTTAATTACCGAATGACTGATTTCCAAGCTGCATTGGGTGTTTCTCAATTGAAGCGAGCAAACGATGGTTTGATGCGTAGACAAGAGATTGCTCATAGATATTATGAAGCTTTTCAAGCAGTAGAAGGTGTTAATACTCCCAAGGTATTGGGGAATGTATATCACGCTTTTCATCTTTATATTATTCAGGTTGAGGATCGGTTAGGGTTGTATAATCATTTGAGGGAAAATAAAGTATACGCTCAAGTCCATTATGTGCCGGTACATATGCAACCATATTATCAACAATTGGGATGTAAGAAAAAAGATTGTCCAGTGGCAGCGAAGTACTACGAACATTGTTTGAGTTTACCGATGTTCCCGACATTGACGGAAAAGGAACAAGAATACGTGATAGATCGAGTTCTGGAATTTGTGAGAAAGTAAATCATAAAACAATATTTGCCCGAGATAAACTTTTTAATGGATAGCTCAACTAAATTAATTTTAGGTACGGTTCAATTTGGATTGAATTACGGTGTTAATAATCAGTCTGGACAAGTTTCAAAAGAGTCGGTAGAAACAATATTGTCATTGGCAGGCAATAAAGGAATTAAAATATTGGATACCTCTAGTGCTTACGGAGCAAGTGAAAAGGTTCTTGGTGAAGTATTGAAAGAGAATGATATGAAATTTCGTATTATATCTAAATATCCTCGATCTTCTCGCTCTGTAAAGACAATCTTTGAGGAATCTTTATATACCTTGAATCAAAAAAAACTTTATGGTTATTTGATTCATCATTTTGATTTTTTTAGAGAGAAACAAGGGATGTGGAGAGAATTTTTGTCATTGAAAGAAGAAGGAAAAGTTACAAAAATAGGTTTTTCTCTTTATAATGTAGATGAATTGAAGTTCTTGCTTGATAGAGATATTACTTTTGATATATTACAATTCCCGTACAATATTTTTGATCGACAGTTTGAGGAATTTTTCCCATTATTAAAAGAAAGAAATGTTGAAATCCATGTTCGATCTGTTTTTCTTCAAGGTTTATTTTTTAAGCCATTGAAGAATTTTGAAGGGAAATTACTTCCTCTAAGGAAATATGTTGAAAGCTTACATTCTTATTGTAAAGTTCATTGTCTAAAAATAGAAGAATTGGCTTTAGGGTATGTGTATTCTTCGGAATACACGAATGGGGTTTTAATAGGTGTTGATACCAAAGAACAATTGGAATCAAATATAAAAAATCTCGGTTATAATATTTTACTTGAGGATATTGATTTTGTTCGTTCGATAGAAATAAAGGAAAAGGAGTTATTGTCTCCTGTAAATTGGAAATAAAATGAAAGTATTAGCAATTACTCAGGCTCGGTATGGTTCAACTCGTCTTCCAGCCAAAATATTAAAAACAGTTAATGATCGAACTTTACTTGAAATACATCTTTCGAGATTACTCCAATCAAAAAATATCACGAAACTTAAAGTGGCAACGACAACCGAACCTAATGCTGTATATATAGTTGATGTCGCAAAAAAGATGAATGTTGATGTTTATCAAGGTTCTATTAATGATGTTCTTGATCGATTTTATCACACTGCTCTGCCGGAAGATCCTGATTATGTAGTGAGAATTACCTCTGATTGTCCTTTGATTGATCCATTAATTGTAGACAGGGTTATTGAATTGGCGATAAATGGTAATTTTGATTATGTATCTGCAGATACAAAATCTTTCCCGGATGGCATGGATGTGGAGGTGTTTAAGTTTTCTGCATTATTAAAAGCATATGATGAAGCCACAATGCAATCAGAAAGAGAACATGTTACTTCATATATATGGAAAAATGGTACGGTAAAAGGAGGGAATCTTTTTAAATCAGAAAAATTGTATTGTAAAGAAGATTATTCCAATTATAGGATGACAGTTGACACGGCTGAAGATTTTGAATTAGTGAAAAGGCTTATCGAGGCTCTTGGATATGATAAGAGTTGTGAGGAATATGTTGAATATCTTCAAATACATCCTGAAATTTTGGAGATAAATTCTATGTATGAACGTAATGAAGGATATATGAAGTCTATAAATAACGATAAAAAAATAAAGTAATTATATGGGGCAAGGACAAGAACTTTATAAAAAAGCGAAGACATTGATTCCTGGAGGAACGATGTTGCTATCTAAAAGACCGGAGATGTTTTTACCGGAACAATGGCCATCATATTTTAGCAAAGCTAAAGGATGCAAAGTATGGGATTTGGATGGTAAAGAATATATAGATGTCACGATAATGGGGATCGGAACTAATACTTTGGGGTACGGGAATGATGAGGTTGATGAAGCTGTTATGAAAGTTATCCGTGATGGAAATATGTCTACGTTTAATTGTCCGGAAGAAGTACAGTTGGCTGAAAGATTACTTTCTTTAGATCCTTGGGCAGATATGGTGCGTTTGGCGAGAACAGGAGGAGAAGCGAATGCAATTGCGATTAGAATAGCTAGAGCCGCAAGTGGAAAAGATAAAGTCGCTGTTTGTGGTTATCATGGTTGGCATGATTGGTATCTTTCTGCGAATATAGCGGATCACGGTAATTTGAATCATTTACATTTGGCAGGACTTGATACTGCTGGTGTCCCGAATGCATTGAAAGGGTATACGATTCCATTTTATTATAACAATTTTGAAGGATTGGTGGATGTTGTTCGTAAAAACGATATTGGCGTAATTAAAATGGAGGTACAACGCAATATGGGACCTGAAAATAATTTTCTTCAAAAGGTTCGAGAACTTTGTGATGAAAGGGGTATCATATTGATTTTTGATGAATGTACAAGTGGTTTCCGGGAAACATTTGGTGGGCTTTATAAAAAGTATGGAGTGGAACCAGACATGGCGATTTATAGTAAAACCTTAGGTAACGGATATGCGATTTCTGCGATTGTTGGCAAAAAGGAGATAATGCAAGTTGCAGATGGAAAAACATTTATTAGTAGTACATTTTGGACTGAGCGGATTGGACCTGCAGCAGCCTTAGCTACATTGGATGTTATGGAAAGAGAAAAATCTTGGGAAAAAATCACGGAGATTGGAAAAAGTAACAAGAAAAGATGGCAAGAACTTGCGGATAAACATGAAATATCTATTACTCAGTGGGGAATACCTGCTCTTGCCGGATATACGTTTAATAGTGAAAAAAAACTTGCTTATAAAACCTATATTACTCAGCAAATGTTGGCTAAAGGTTATTTAGTCGGGAATAGTATGTATACTTGTCTTTGTCATACACCGGAGATACTGGAAGGGTATTTTTATGAATTGGATAAATTATTTGCTGATATTAGAGAGTTTGAAGATGGAAGGAATGTGATGAAGGAATTGAAAGGACCTGTATGTCATTCCGGTTTTAATCGATTAAATTAATATTTGTTTTTGTAACATACTGAATGTCATGTAAGTATGTTTTTGTTATAATGCAATTGTAAATATTATCCAGATCAATATTGTAAGAGTATATTAATTTTGAATTATGGCAAGATTATTTTTAGGAAATGATAAAGATGTATTTCTTGAATTCAAGAGACATAATTTGGGAATTGGATTTCATAATTATTCCAGTTTTGAAAAGGATAATATATCTGTTATTGCATTTAAAAAACTGAAAATTGATAATGAAAATTATTGCGAATTTGGAAATGATTTTATATCAGGTGTCGGTACATTTGTTTATAAAGAAAGTATTGGGGCTGTAGCTTTAAAACAGATTTATAATGATTTTTCCGGGGATCTTTTGGAAATTCGTAAAAATCTCATTGGGAATTATTTATTGGCATTAAAAAAGTCTGAAAAAGTTTATGTTTTTTGTGATGCTAATAATATTTTTAATGCGTATTATTATGAGAATAAGGGGCAATGGTGCATAAGTAATTGTTTATATGAAATCGCTTTAGCTCTTCCAATAGAATTGGGAATAAATGAATTTAATGTTATCGAGCAAATTTTTCAGTATAATATTTTAGGTAATGGTACTGTATTTAATGAGATTCAGAAATTATTAGGTAGTGAGTATTTAGAAATAGATCTTGAGGAAGGCTCGTTCTGTAAAAAGCAATTATACCTCAGTAGTCCATACAAGATAAGTGAACGACCTTTAGAAGAATTAGTTGATGAGTTTTGTTCGGATCTTCAAAAGATTACACGAAAGATCGTCAAATGTTTTAACGGGGACATTGGTGTATGTATGACGGGAGGACTTGATGCGAGAATGATATTAGCTGCTTTCTTATCGAATGGTTGTAAGCCTGTATTGACTTATGGAGTAGGTAATAGCCAATTGACAAATACTAAAAATGGAGATTTAGAAGTAGATAAGATTTATTCAGAAAGATTTGATTTGCCTCTGAAAATAATGGATTGGAGTACTCCTGAACCAGTGGATTTATTCTGGGATAAATATATTGATAAATATGGGTTTTATGCGAGTGTTTATTCAAGTTCTAACCATGTGATGTCAGCTTTTGAAAACCTAGAGGAAAGGTTTTTGAATATGGGTTATTATGGTGAGTTATATCGGAATATAGATTGGATTGATTCTTTAAAGTTACCTACTTTTTCTTTAGATGCGTTTTTGGATAATTATTATATAGAAAAAAATCTAAATGCGACAATTGATGACTGTAATAAATATAGATTGCATTTGAAAAATAAAATTCATGATATTTTGAAACTGTATGGTATTTCTAGTAAAGAAGAATTTGTAGATAAAGATTATTTTACTATTTTGAGTTTTGAGAAAAGAAAAGGGTCTGATTCATCAATGATAAATTATATAAATCAGCATCGATATTCATTTGCTATTCTAGCAGAACCAAATTTAATAGAAAAAGCATTTATCCCAATAGATTGTAAAAAAGATGCGATATTTATCATTAAAGTACTTGAAAGATTATTTCCTCTGATTTTAGAGATTCCTTTTTTCTCTCGTTGTGAATGGCGTGTTTTTGATCCGAAGAGTAAATTAATCGTGAAAGCTCCTAAAGGACTTTCCAAGTATCATAAATTGATACGAAAATTCTTTTTTTTTACTCATATCGGGCAGCGTGTTTATTATAGCTTGGGTGCTGTTGTAAATTTATTACGAGGTAATAAAAAAACAGCAAAAGAAGCATTTCAGCGAAAAAAAATAGCAAGTCGTTTATCTTATATTATTCGAGAATATGGAATATTTAATCATCATGTTGATCCGATGGTTTCTGTTTATTTGTCGCAAGAGTCTAGATATGCTATTTTGTTAAAAACTTTCTTTCACTTAAGGCGTAGAGAGCGGATATGAGGAAACTTTTCTTTAGAGCAGATGCAGGAATTAAAATCGGTTGGGGACATTTTATTCGAACCTTGGCTCTTGCCGATATGCTAAAAGACGTTTTTGAATGTACGTTTTTTACACAGGAGCCAACATTGTATCAGATAAATGAAGTTGAAAAAGTTTGTAAACTTGTGTCGTTACCTAGTGATGATTCTAAACTAAGTATTTTCTTGGATTATTTGTGTGGAGATGAAATAGTGTTTTTAGATAATTATTTTTTTACTTCGGAGTATCAAAAGCAAATAAAGGAGAAAGGATGTAAGTTAATTTGTTTAGGGACAAATGATAGGCATTATTACGCGGATTTGTTATTTAATTTTGCAGAAACCAATCCTTGTATTTTTTCTGTAGAACCATATACAAAGATTTTCTGTGGAGTAGAATGGGCGATTCTTAGAAAACCTTTTAGGGAGAAATTTGCAGATAGAGTTGTAAATCGAAATGGTATTGTCATTTGTTTTGGTGGGACGGATCAATATTTTATGACTGAAAAAGTTGTAGATTATCTAAAATCGTTTACTCCAAATTGTGAGATTCATGTCATTTTGACAACATCTTTTTCATCGGTTCGAATCAAGGCTTTACAAGAGAAAAAAATTATTATTCACGTAGATCTATCGGCAGAGCAGATTGCATTGTTGTTTGACCGTGTATCTTTGGCGATATTGTCAACTAGTACGATATGTCTAGAAGCATTATCGAGAGATGTAGATGTAATTGCAGGATATTATGTCGATAATCAGGTGAAATTGTATGATTTGTTAGTCGGGAAAAATCTAGTGAATGGGATAGGAAATTTGATGGATGGTGATTTGAAAATAAGATTAAGAGATACGTTAAAGGATATGCTAAATAGGCATAAGGCATCATTAAATTTTCATGATATAAAAGAACGTTATATTGATTTATTTAAAAAAATATGCTGATAGATAGAGATAAAGTCTATACGGTAGATGTTTATTCTTATAAAAACTTTGTTTCTCTTTCTAAAGAAGAAATTAAACTTGTTTGGGAATGGAGAAATCATGATAAAACGAGGAAATGGATGATAAATCAAAATGAGATTACTTGGGAGAATCATTTAACGTTCCTTAGGAAATTGAAAATGCGGGAGGATGCTTTTTATTGGTTGATGTTTCGAGAGAATAAACCTATTGGAGTCCTGAGTATTGTAAATATTGACTATTTAAGGTCAGAATGTGATCCGGGGTATTACCTTGCTCCGGATTTAGATGGTACAGGGCTGGGTTTAGAGATGCACTACTACTATAAACAGTTAATATTTAATTATTTGGGATTTGATTATTTAGTTAGCCATATATTGTTTGGTAATACAAATGCCTATCAACTCTCTCTCTTTTTTGGAGCAGAAAAGGAAGGGGAGGAACATATTAATGGAGAAAAATATGTTATAGTACGAACTCCTAAATCTAGATTCAATAAAATTGGGAGAGAAAAACTTATAAATCAATTTGTGAAATTTAATAGGGAAAATCCTATAAAATGGGAATAGAAAAATTCTTAAATAAGAAAGAGGCCTTTATTATTGCAGAGTTATCTGCAAATCATAATCATGATTACGATTTGGCGATAAAAACGATAGAGGCAATGGCAGATGCCGGGGCAGATGCCGTTAAAATTCAGACCTATACGCCGGATTCGCTCGTTATGGATATTGATAATGAGTTTTTTGGACCGATAAGAGGAGGGTTATGGGATGGTATTAAGAGATATGATCTTTATAAGCAAGGAATGTTACCTTATGAATGGCAGCCAAGGTTGAAAGCATTTGCTGAAAAATTAGGATTGCTCTTTTTTTCTACACCTTTTGATTGTGCTGGAGTTGATTTTTTAGAACAAATGAATGTTCCGCTGTATAAGATAGCCTCTTTTGAAATCAATGATATTCCTTTAATCCGTTATATAGCAAAAAAAAAGAAACCGATAATTCTTTCAACGGGAGTAGGTGATGAGGAAGATATTGCTTTAGCTTTGAAAGTATGCCATGAAGAAGGGAATAACGATATTTCTTTGTTAAAATGTACATCTGATTATCCGGCTTCTTATGAGAAAGCTAATTTGCAGACAATACCTGATATGAAAAATCGTTTTGGCGTTCGCGTTGGTGTTTCAGATCATTCAATGGGAAGTTTAGTGCCAATGGTAGCGGTTGCTTTAGGAGCAACTATTGTTGAAAAACATTTTATCCTCTCTCGTTCTGTTGGGGGACCGGATGCCGCATTTTCAATGGAGCCACACGAGTTTAAACAAATGGTGCAGGATGTGCGTAATGTTGAAAAAGTTCTGGGCAATGTTAAATATGATATTTCGGAAACGGAACGTCGTAAACGTCGTTCTTTATATGCTTTTCATAATATAAAAAAGGGAGAAGCTTTTACTGAAAATAACGTACGTTCATTTCGTCCCGGTTTTGGGCTTTCTCCAAAATATTATGATATTATAATGACAAAAATCAGTCGCCGCGATTTCCAACGAGGAGATATTTTAACAGAGGATGATATTAGATAGCATGCGAACAAGTGTTGTTGAAAAATTTGCTGTAGGTGCAGGTATTTTATGGTTATTTACCGTTTTAGACTCATTTTTTATTTGGAATTCATACGAGAATTTTTTGAAAGTATTGGCGGGGATGTTGGTTGTGATTGCATCATTTTTTTTGTACAATAGGAAAAAAATGATATTTACAATTCCTAGAATGTGGTTAGTGTTTTCGGGCTTTTTGTTTTTCATGTATGTTAATCTTAGAATAGATATAGGAATATGGGGTATATTGGTACGTTTTTTTGTTGTCTTTCCGTTTGTGCTTTTAGTTACCTGGAAAAATGAGATTTTGAATACCCTATATTTGATATTTAGAAAAATCATTATTTTTTTTGCAATAGGTTCCATCCTGATAACTCTATTTTTTGTAACAGGTTTAATACAGTATATTCCTTATTATGTTGTAGAAGCCCGTTCTAACGTTCATGAATTAGCAGATCTAAATTATCATATATATGGTTGTTTTGTAACAATTCATAGCTATATTCCTTCAATGATACCAAGGGCTTGTGGACCTTTGCAGGAGCCGGGGCACTTTGCGATAATTTTGGGATTTGTTTTTTTGATAGACCGATTTTTGAAGCAGAAAGTTAATATAGGAATTGTAATGTGTGGTATCTTGACATTCTCAATGAATTTTTTTGTACTTGCAGCTTTGGGTGAAATTTATGATTTTGTATATAATAAAGCCGGATTGAAAAAACTATGGATATATATATCAATTTTATTAATGATGCTTCTTGTATTTCTATTTTTGAGTAAAGGATTACAGGAACAATTAATATATTTGTTTTATGAACGGAATTTAGAACGTGTTTTTGAAGCTTACCAATCAACAAATTCTTTGTCTAATGCGTTAGATGAAAGAATTAATCAAACAGGTGCATTTTACTATGAACAATTTCTTCATTCATCAAAATTATTGTTTGGAGTCGGAACGACTGATGATGAAATTGTCCTTTCTGATTACCGGGGGATGTTGCTCAGACTCGGGTATGTTGGATTTTTCTTGTCACTTTTATGGGCTTATATGTCGTTATTAAATGCTCCTTTCCGTCTTAGAATTTGTCTTATTGGTGCGATGCTTTTGATTTATCTTCATAGAGCATGGATGATGCAGCAGCCATATATTTATTTTTTAGTGTTTCTTTCAGTTTGTGTC